>Ga0116164_10000503_pt1 | contig 33735 bp, 33 predicted proteins | sample AD_UKC109_MetaG_FD_89888 | JGI IMG/M metagenome (GOLD analysis project Ga0116164, IMG submission 89888) | Active sludge microbial communities of municipal wastewater-treating anaerobic digesters from Hong Kong - AD_UKC109_MetaG | ecosystem: Engineered > Bioreactor > Anaerobic > Digestate... | reverse complement strand
TCCTGCCCCCTCAGGACGGCGGCCTCTCCAGCCGCAAACTCGATCCTTTCGACACCGTCCTGGACCCTCTCGGTCCTGAGGACTTTGATCGGCCCCACCATCCCGGTGTTGGTGCAGTGGGTCCCGGCGCAGGCCTCGACGTCCGACCCCACCTGAACGACCCTGATGGACTTTCCTGGGGGAACCCCTCCCTGGTAGAGCTCGAAGCCGAATTTCTTCTCCGCCTCGGACCGCTCCAGCCAGCCGGTGGATATCGGCACGTTCTCCATCACCGTCCTGTTGGCGATGATCTCGATCTCCTTCAATTCGTCCCGAGTGATCCGCTTGTAGTGGGAGATGTCGAGCCTCGCCCTGTCCTCTGACTTCTGGGCTCCTGCCTGCCAGATGTGGCTTCCCAGGACCTTCTTCGCCGAGTCGTGGATGATGTGAGCTGCCGTGTGGTGTCTTGCGTGGGCGAGCCGCCGATTCATGTCGATCTCGCCCTCGATCGAGTCGCCGGGCGAAATCTCGGCAGCAGCCGCTGCCCGCTCCTCATCGGCGATCTTGTGGAGGACGACCTTTCCCGCCGATTGGACGTCGACTACCCGGAAGGCTTTCGATCCCTTCCGGATCAGGCCGTGGTCTGCGGGCTGGCCACCCCCCTCGGGGTAGAAGAGGGTCTGGTCTAAGATCACGTTTCCGTCGACGACCTCGAGAACCTTCGCCTGGAAGGTTCTCTCAAAGGGCCTCTCGTAAAACATCCGGCGGGTATCGGGAAGGTCGATCTTCACCTCTTCCTTCTCCTCCTTCTCGGACTTGATGTGGGTGCTCGCCACCCTTGAGTAGAAGTTGTCTGGAAGGTCAACCTCGACCCCGGCCTCCTGGGCCGCGTCCTTTGCGATCTCCGGCGGGATGCCGTGGGAGTCGTAGAGGGAGATCATCTCCGATAGAGGGACCTTCTCCCCTTTCTTTCCGTAGCCTTCGGCGATCCTCCTCACGAGGCGGCGGCCCTTGTCCAGAGTCTCGGCGTACCTCTCCTCCTCCTGGTCGAGGATCTCGACGATCGTTTCGAGCCGCTCGCCGAGGTCTGAGTAGTCGAGCCTGGATAGCTGCATCGATACGAGGTCTGATAAGGGGACACCGATCCCGAGGTCCTTCATCTGCCGCAGGGTCCTTCGGATGACGAGCCTTGCGAGGTAGCCAGCCTTGACGTTGGAGGGGATGATCCCGTCGCCGAGCATGTAGGCGAGACATCTTGTATGATCAGAGACGGCGTAGATCCGCTCGATGGGCGTTATGATCTCGTCGAGCTTCTCCGCCGAGATCCCGATGTCGGAGGCGATCTTCGCCCGGAGGTCCCGGAGGCTTGCATCCTCCAGATCCACCATCCCGGCGAGGCGGGCGTTCGCAGCCAGAATGCGGGCCCGCTCATCGTCGGAGACCGCAGAGTCGAGGCCAGCAAGCTCTGAAATGGTAGCCACGACGTCTGGGAAGATGGCATCGTAGATGGTGGGCGATCCCTTCGATGCCCAGACGAACCTCTCAAGGCCGTAGCCGGTATCTACGATGTAATTTGGCATCTTCGAGTACCGCTCGCCCTTGATCTCATACTCTCCCGCGGGCGAGACCTTCATGTCCATGAAGACAAGGGTTGCAAGCTCCAGCCCCCCCACCATCACCTCGACGCTGGGACCGGCGTTTCCGCCTCCGGCCCAGGGCGACTCCTTGTAGGTGACGGCCAGGGGATCTGCCCCGAGACCGAGAAGAAGCTCGTCGCAGAGGGCGACAGTCCGGTCCTTCCAGTAGAATTCATGCTCGGGAGTGTTGAAGACGTGGTGGGCCATCATCTCGAAGGTGGTGAGATGGCGCCCGCTCCTCCCGACGGAGTCGAGGTCGTCGAGCCTGATGCAGGGCTGAGAGACGGTGAGAGGGTTTGCTGGCGGCGGGACGAGCCCCGACGTCACGAAGGGCTGAAAGTCGGCGATGGAGGCGATGGTGAGGTAGATGTCGTCTCTCCACCGGGCGATGACCGGATACCTTTTGACCCGGGTGTGGCCCCTTTCCTCGAAGAAGGAGAGGTAGTGCTCCCGCATCTCGTCCAGCTCGATCTCTCGCTTGAAGACCGGTGATCCTATGAAAGTATAGGGGTCGCAGGGAGGGTCTCCGCAGGTTTTTCTGGCCGGGTCTCTCGTCCAGAATCGGCCGCCGCACTTCTCGCAGGTCTTGCGGTAAAAGCCCTCCTCCTTGAAGAATTCCAGGTTGTAAGCGTCCTCGGGGAACATCTCGATCAAGTCCGATGTAAAGGGAATGGGGGGACGAACGGCTCGATCCCCTAAAAGGCTTTCTCAAGGGCTGGCGAAAATGGGATGAGCGAAAATGGGATGAGAAAGGGATGAGAAAAAGAGGGAGATAGGAGAAACGTCGAAAGGAGACGGAGAGAAGATAGAGAGAGCGAAGAGAACTGGAGGAATCCGGTTTTGGATGATTTCGAGCCGAAGGGGAGACACCCCAAGCATATCTTGAACGAGATCAAGTGGCGGGGCCTCGATATGGACAAATGCGAGATCGACATCCTCCACCGGGGAGCGCCGAAGGACAAGATCACCATGAGGGGAAGTGATATCTCTCTCGGCAGGTCTTTTTTCACCTACGGCGAAACGATGATACCCTACCACCGAATCCTCCGGATCAGGTACGACGGAAGGACGGTCTTCGTGAGGGAGCTGAGGTGAGGCCAAAACCAGGCAAACTTTACAAGCTCGTCATCGCGCCGATCAAGAAAGGTCCACTCTGTCTCTGTTTATGTGATTCTCTGCCATGATTCAGCTCATTTGAGTCCAGTAACGTTCTCGCATCTGTCAAAATATTACGCCAAATTTGCTTAGCTCGCACGTCATCCAAGTAACTGAAAATACAGACTTTGGAGAGGGCCGCGACAGTGATATTGCGGTTATCTTTTGTTAACCCGCAAAAAACATTGACTAATAGGAATACCTTCCAATCGTCGCCGATCTCTGCGATTATCAGATCGACTCCCAACAGAACCGACTCCTTTCAGCCTCGTATGATAGACGAGGTCAGAGCCCGAATCTGCCAAGAACGCCTTGATGGGGATAAATTTAAGAGCTGCAGCAAAGAACATTAGTGTGGTAAATCCCATGAAAAAACATTTCAGCAGCTATATATAGGCCAACTCCAGAGGAGTTCAAGAACATATGGGATAACTGTATATTCGGCCTTGACGCTAATGTACTCTTGAAATTATATCGATATACGCCTGAGACCAGAGAAGATTTTATAAGAACCTTAGAGAAAATTTCTAGCCGCCTATGGATACCATATCAAGCAGCTCTTGAGTATCAAGAAAATCGTTTAAAGGTGATTAATGAACAAGAAACTGCTTATGACGACATTAAAGAGAAGCTAATCATACATTCTAATGGCATATCTAAAGAATTAAATAACTTTAAATATCACCCGTTTATAAAAAAAGATGATTTAATAAACACAATAAATACAACATTCGAAAAAATCTACTCGGAATTGGACGGGTGTTCGAAACACCATCCTAATTTGATAAAAAATGATATCATTAGGGAACGGCTCACTGAACTATTGAATGGGAAAGTAGGAGAGCCATGTTCACAAGAGCAAATTGATCATATTTGTAAAATGGGCAAATCACGGTATGAGCAAAAAGTCCCTCCAGGATACAAAGATATTGATAAGGACAAGGGAGACAAAAACAGCATAAGAAGATATGGCGATCTGATAATTTGGTTTCAAATAATTGAAAAATCTAAAAAAGATGAGAATAATATTATTTTTATCACTGATGACAAAAAAGAAGATTGGTGGTGGATTTTTAAAGGCGATACTATTGGACCTCATCACCAATTAATCCAAGAATTTACGTCAAAAACCGGAGCATCATTCTACATGTATAATGCAGATAAATTTTTAAAACATTGTAAGGATTATTTTAAACAGGAAATCCGAGACGAAACGATTGACAAAGTACATAAGATGATTCTTTCCGATGCTGAAAAACGGAGCCAGGCAGATCCCACTGCCTTGGCAAATCTCAGTGCTGCAGCATCTGCCGTAGGTGAAACAGCCTCTTTATGGGGCCAGGCAGATCCCACTGCCTTAGCAAATCTCAGTGCTGCAGCATCTGCCGTAGGTAAAACAGCCTCTTTATGGGGCCAGGCAGATCCCACTGCCTATTCATGGAGCCCGGTTGAGGGAACATATGTCATTAACTCCGCAGGAGGGCCAAAGAAAATTTCAAGAATTATATGGAGAGAGATGGATTCGGACGACGACCGAATAGTAAAAGTAATTATGCGGAAAATTTTAAAGATGATACAAAACGACCCAAATCTAACGGAAGAAGATGTTAATGCAATGGTTAGAAATATTTCAGAGGATTACGGAGCTGCCAGATTAAATATAAGTATTGAATTCGCTCCCGATCTTTCTAAAAGCTTATTCGATTTCTGAAGTCGTCGAATACAACAACAAGCTTGTAAGAAAACACAGCCAGCCGCCAGAAGCACCCCGCCTTCTACTCACCCAGCCATATGGCATACCGCCACCTCAACCAACCATTCTGCTATTTCGACCGAAGGCGTCTTTTAATCCAGCGAACCGCCTGGCCGACGAAGACCGCGTTCGAGGTTTTGTGACCGTCGATTTCGACCCGGCCTGCCCGGATCGCTTCGAGGACGGCTGAGATGACACCCCCATCGTTTTCGCCATCGTCCTCGACCTCGACGATGGTGACGCCAAGGCCCACGGTCTTCGCCATGTGGGCGTCGCTTCCCGCCACCATCGGAAGGCCGAGCTTTTCGGCTTTCTTTTTCGCCCACCAGTTCGCGATCCCAATGATGTACTTGGAGTTGTAGACCTCGACGGCGTCGCAAGGGGGTATCCTGTACATGGCGTGCCTGAAGAGGTGGTAAGGGTGAGAGACGATGGCGATCCCGCCCCGCTGGTGGACGAACTCGATCGTCTCCTCGGGGCTTCGCCCCTTCGGCGGAAGCTCCTTTATTCCCAGGGCCAGAAGGTGGCCGTCGGCAGTTGAGACCTCGACTCCGGGGATGACCAAAAGGTCGAGCTTTTTCTTTTGCACGATCTTTTCAGCTTCGAAAGAGCCCTCCAGGCTGTCGTGGTCGGTAACGGCGATCCCGTCGAGTTTCTTCTCGACGGCGGCCTCCAGGATCGCCTCCACCCCATCCCTCCCGTCAGAGCAGCTCGAATGAACGTGAAGATCAAGCCTGAGATGCTTTTTTTCGCCAGGTCTCTTAATCTCGCCTTTGGCTTCGTCTCTCTTTTTCCCCTCGTTCCTCCGGCCCAAGCCCCTCAGACCTCCCTTGGGTCGGTGATCTCGCCGGCGATGGCGGTCGCCGCCGCCGTGGCCGGCGAGGCGAGGTAGACGAGGCCTCCCTTCCCCATCCTGCCGGGGAAGTTCCTGTTGGCGGTGGAGAGGCAGACCTCCCCCTCACCGATGACACCCATGTGGGCTCCGAGACACGGGCCGCATCCCGGAGTCCCGATCATCGCCCCTGCTTTGACGAGGGTCTCGATGATCCCAGTGGAAAGGGCCCTGAGGAGGACCTCTTTTGACGCCGGGATGACGAGAGTCCTCGATCTGACCATCTTTCCTTTCATGATCTCGGCTGCGACCTCCAGGTCCTCGTATCGGCCGTTGGTGCAGGTCCCGATGAAAACCTGGTCGACCTCGGTTCTCGATAGCTCACTGACGGGCCGGACGTTGTCGACCCTGAAGGGGGCGGCCACCATCGGCTCCAGCTCCGAGACTTCAAACTCCATCTCCGAGTCGTAAGATCCGGGGTCGGAGAAGACCGGCTGGCTGGGCTCTTTCGCCCTTCCTTTCAGGAAATCCTCGGTGACCTCGTCCGGGGGGACGATGGCGGCCTTCGCCCCCATCTCGACCCCCATGTTGCAGAGGGTCATCCTCCCCGCTATGGAGAGGGCCTTGATCGTCTCACCGACGTACTCCAGGGCCTTGTAGGTGGCGCCGTCGGCCCCGATGGCACCTATGAGCATCAGGGTGAGGTCTTTTGCAAGGACCCTCCGCCCGAGCTCTCCGGATACCCTGACCCCGATCGTCTCTGGGACCTTGAACCAGAGCCTGCCCCGGGTGTAGATCTCGGCCATGTCCGTCGCCCCGACCCCGGTCCCGAAGGCGCCAAAGGCCCCGTAGGTGCAACTGTGAGAGTCAGCCCCCACCAGCAGAGTTCCTGGGAGAGCAAAACCCTCTTCGGGGAAGACCTGATGGCAGATCCCTCGCCCGCCATCGTAGAAGTGGACTATCCCCTGATCTTTCGCCCAAGACCGAACCTCCCTCTGGAGGTCCGCAGCGGTGCTGTTATTTGCCGGCACGATGTGGTCGAAGGGGATGACGATCCGTTCAGGGTCAAAGACCCTCTCAGACCCCATCTCTCTGAAGGCTTTGATCGCGAGGACGCTCGTCCCGTCGTGGGACATGGCATAGTCCACCTTCGCCTCGACGATCTCTCCCGCCTCGGCCCGATGGCCCGAGGCGCGACTGAATATCTTCTCGCTGATGGTAGCCACGGTCAACCTCTCCATAAAATAGGGGCCGGTCAAAGAGGGCCGGCCCGATCCGTCAGATCGCCTCACTCAAGGTTTGGGAGCATGTAGGCGATGTCGTCCTGGGGGTGGCGGTAGAGCCTCGATTCGAGCCTCTTTTGGTCCAGGATGTGGCCGATGATCCCTATGCTCCTTCCGAGGGCGAAGAGACCGTTCAGATAGCCGTACTTTATCACGTCGTCGACATCCCTCTCGTCGAATACGTCGCAGGAGCTCATCAGGTCCATGAAGAGAATCCCTATGCAGCCGTCGACGTTCAGGATCAGGTTGCCCTTCTTGGCGGTGGTGATATCCTGGACTTTGAGGGCGTAGTCGAGAAGTTCGGTCCGAGCGAAGTTCTCTCTCGCATAGCCTATGAGAAGCTCGACCCTCTTGTCGGGGTTTTTGACGCTCTTTATCCTGTGGCCGATCCCCGGAATGTTCGTCCCAGAAGCCTTCATCTCTCTTACGAACTGCTCAGGGGTGAACCCCGAGTCGTGGGCCCTCTTGAACTCTCGGGCGGCGTCGTCGATCGCCCCGCCGAACCGTGGTCCGATGGTGAGAAGGCCGCTGGCAAGAGATGTGATCAGATCTTTTCCGGCGCATGAGGCGACGATGGCGTTGTGGGCCGCCGAGACGGCGGGGCCGTGATCCGCCACGATCTGGAGAACGAGCTCAATGAACTCTGCAGCCCAGGGGGGTATCTCCTTTTTGAACCATAGAAGGCCGATGACCCCGCCGATCCCCATCTTATCGCCCATCACGCGGCTTAACGACTTTCCGGCGTAGAGAACCTCCTCCCCCCGATCGTCGGATATGGTGCAGATGAGGTTTGTCGCCTTCCGGACGATCCCCTCGGAGCTCGCCTTAGCGAAGTCCATGGGGATCTTGGGGATCTCGGGCTCGACGACGTCTTTGACAATCCCCTCGGCCTTCAGCCTCTCGTAGACCTCTCTTATCTTGTCGCCATAGCTATCGAAGGAGTCGGGGACGACGGCGCCAGCATCTTTCAACGCCCTGTTCTTCGCGTCGGCGGTCTCAAGGTCCGTCTGGGCCTTGGCCCCGGCGTGGCCGAACTGGACGCTGGAGGGGAGGACCTTGGAGCAGGTTCCAGTCACCCAGATCACGAGAGGCTTTGTTATCTTGCCAGTCTTCAGGGCCTCGACGATCCGATACTCGTCGGTCCCTCCCACCTCTCCGAGACATGCGATGATGGCGACCTCGGGGTTCTTCTCAAACCGGAGGATGTGGTCCATGAGGTTGCTACCTGGATACCGGTCGCCTCCGATGGCGATCCCTTCGACGACGCCGCTCGAGTTTCTCGCGATGATGTTGAAGGCCTCGTTCAGCATCCCGCCGGACTTGGAGACGAAACCGACGCAGCCGGGCCGGTAGAGCTTCGACTCGATGATATTCTCGATGGTTCCGGCGGTGTTTCCGATCCTGAAGGCTCCGGCGGCAAGCCCGCCGACTGTGGCGGGGCCGATGATAGTCTTCTTCATCTTCTTGGCGGTGGCAGCCATGATCCGGGACATCCTCTCGGGGACGCCCTCGGCGATGATAGCCACTGTCTTTATGCTCGGCTGGGAGAGGGCCTCCATGCTGGTATCGAAAGCGGACCTGTAGGAGGCGAAGTTGACGACGACCTCGACGGAGGGGTGGCTGGCCACCGCCTCGGGTATCGAGGAGTACATGGGTAGGAGAATCTCCTCGGTCCCCCAGAATACCTTATGGACCCCGGCGCGATTCGGGTTGATGATGGCGGCGACGCTGGGGGTGGATCTTCTGCAGAGGTAATCGAAGTCTAGCATCCTCTGGATCGCGTTCGTCTGATAGCCGTAGACGAAGGCTCTGGTGTTCTTGTCAAATAGCGTGTAATCCTTCATCGTCGTCACTCTCCTCCCCCAAGGGCCATCGAGACGATCCTCGTCATGTGGGTCTCGGGGCCGTAGACGTGGATCGGGACCCCGAGCCTCTCGCCGAGCTTTCTCATGATCCGGAGCCCCTCCTCGTAGTTGGGGCCACCTCTCCTGACGTATATCTCGACGCCCGTCTCGCGGAGCCGTTCCCGGTAGTCTTCCAGGGCCGTGACGACCCCTTTGAAGGTCTTGGCGACGTCGGTGAAGTTTGCGATCCCGCCGCCGATGAGGAGGTATTTGGTCCTGCCTTCGGGGTCTTTCTCCCTCGTCATCAGGTCCAAGACGGTCTTTGTGTACTCGTAGGTGTCCTCGGTGGATGGGTCGCCGCTGTACTCGCCGTAGTTTGAAAGCTCGCTGCCGAAGCCGAGGTCGCAGATGGTGTCGGCGTAGATGACGCTCGCCCCGCCTCCCGCCACCATCGTCCAGACCCGACCTTTTGGGTTTAAGATCGTGAGCTTCAGGGAGGCTCCCGTCCGGGAGTCGAGCTCCTTGATGTAAGCCTCCTCTTTTGTCAGGGCTCTTCCGAAGGGTTCGGGGAACTCAAGCCCCCTCCAGCCATCCCTCTGCCAGAAGGCCTCGGCGTCGTCGAGCCTGGCCACCAGGTCCAGAGGAATTATCTTGCCCTCGTGGAAGACGAAGGGGTTGATCTCGAGATAGGAGAAACCCATGTCTTTGAAGAGCTGGTAGAGGCCTTCGACGAACTTCGCCACGGGGTCGAGCCGGTCGCCGAGCTCTGCCGGTAGCTGGGATTCGAGGTCCAGGTCTTCGGGCTTCGCCAGGATGCCCACTGGGATGCTCGTCACCTTATCCCAGTTCGATTCGATATCGACGCCGCCTTTGGTCGAGAAGTAGATCGAGTCTCCGCCGTAGTCGGACTTTATGGCGACGTAAAGCTCTTCGTTCTCGTCGTGGGGGATGAAGGGCTCGATTAGAAAGTGGGTGAGGGGACCGACGACGGTGCCCACCAGGGTCTCTTTTCCCATCCGCTCCTCGATGTACTTTTTGGCTTCGTCCCAGGGGGCGTCGAGAAGGATCAGGCCGTGAGCTCCCCTTTTGCCGAAGAGCTGGTCTGGTTTGACCACCAGCCTTTTCTTCTTGACCCAGGGGCTTTTGGCCGCCACCACCTCCAGATCGGTTTCGGGGGAAACAAGGACTATCTGACCTTCGTAATCGAAATCATCGACGTAATCGGGAAGGTGCTCTGCCAGCATCTTCTTCGCGTCGTATTCCCTAATCCCTCTTTGTGCCATCTTCAAAACCTCCTCCCCATGGGCAGCGTTTTTTTCGTTTACAAAGCTTTCTACGAAATGGTCATGAACTGGCTGATGAAAGCGGCCTTGAAACTCGTCAGGAAAGGCTGAAATAGGGACCCATTTCTACGAGGTTTCATGGTCCTGCATACAGGTGGGGTTGAGAGGGAGTTGCCCGCCGAAGAGGTTTTGAGCCGCCTGAATGCGCTTTATATGGCCTGCCAAAGGTGTCCGAAAGAGCCGGGCCTTGATAAGGGCGCAAGCTTCTCGGATCTCGCCGTGGGTATCGGGGGCCTCAAACGGTGCTCCGCTTGCGGGAGAGCGCCCCTGGACCTGGTGATGGTCGAGGCGATGGAGGTTCTCGTCGACCACAATCTCCGAAGCAGATCCGACCCCCTCCGATCGATCGGCTGGCCCCTGGTGGAGGTGGGATTCCCCATAGCGTACCCGCCGAGGCTTGGGCCCAAGGAGCTCATAATCATCGGCGAGCATCTGACAAAAGAAGCCGCCGCCGAGATCGTTGCCAAAGTCCCCGAGGTCAAGGGGGTCATCAGGAGTGGGGGGGTCCCAGGCGTCTCAGACCTTCGGGCCGCGCCCACCCGCTGGGAGCTTCTCGCCGGATCAGACCTCCGCTGCGACGTCGTCTCCTCTTTAATCGGCGAGCTTGTGATCTACAAGCATCAGTCGAAGATCCACGTCGAGTTTCCCAGACAATTCGCCCCGAAGATGAAGATCCTGGAGGAGCTTTACTTCCGGGGGAAGTTGACCAGTGTCGCCGACGTTCTCGCAGGACCCGGAACCCTCGGCCTCATGGCCGCCCTCGCTGGCGCGGAGCTGGTCGTCCTGAACGACGCCTGGCTCCCGGCAGTGGAGGACGCAATCCTGAATTTGGAGGCAAACCGGTCGATTCTGGGAATCGAGAGAATCGAGCGGCCCGAAACCCCGGCGAGCGAGATCGGCGGAGAGCCGGTCCTGGCGGCAGAGGCCGTGGGCGACGCCTGCAAAATCGAGGTCTACTTCGGCGATGCCGAACGGCTATTCTCGCGGGCGGAGCCTGTGGACCTATGCCTTGTGGACCCCTTTCCGGGAATGAACTTCGACCGGATCGCCGGAGCGTGCAGGGTCTGCGGCGAGATCGTGATCGTGTAAATCTGGGAAGCGAGAATTCTACGAGCCTGGTTGAAGATGTTATATCCTCATCTTTCGCCGATCGTCCCTTCGGGTCCACCAGGTGGCGAGAATCGGGCCTGAGATGTTGTGCCAGACGCTGAAGATGGCGCCGGGGATCGCGGCCACGGGGTTGAAGTGGGCCATGGCAAGAGCCGCTGCGAGCCCTGAGTTCTGCATCCCCACCTCCACTGCAATCGCCCTCTTCTTCGGCTCGGTCGTCCCCAGAGCGGAGGCTGCGCCGTAGCCGAGGAGGAGGCCCAGGAGGTTGTGGAGGATCACAACGGCGAAGATGGTATAGGCGGCCGAGAGGATCTGGTCGGCGTTGGCTCCGATGATCGCCCCGACGACGGCGACGATGGTGGCGACGGAGACGAGTGGCAAGACGGCGACCCACCGACTCGCCGCCTCCTCGAAACAGAGGTGGGCTAAAAGGCCGAGAAGGACGGGAAAGAGGACGATCTTGACGGCAGAGACGAAGAGATCCCCAGCCGGCACCGGAGCCCATGCTCCCGCCAAAAGGAGGGTGATGAGGGGCGTCATCACCGGGGAGATGAGGGTTGAGGCGGTGGTCATGGCCACCGAAAGGGCGACGTCGCCTCTGGCAAGGTAGGTGATGACGTTGGAGGCGGTGCCCCCAGGGCAAGCGCCCAAAAGGACGACGCCGACAGCCAGCTCTCCAGGAAGGCGGAAGGCCTCGGCGATCCCGTAGGCAAGAAGGGGCATGATGGTGTACTGGGCGACGACCCCAACGGCCACTTCCTTCGGCCGGACGAGGATCTCTCTGAAGTCCTCGATCCGCAGGGTCATCCCCATCCCGAACATTATAACGCCCAGAAGAAGGGAGACGTGGGGGAGAAATACACCAAAGGTCGAAGGACGGAGAAGGCCGATGATGGCCGCGAGAAGCACCCAGAAGGCGAAGTAGCGGCTGGCCACCAGGCTCAGAATGTTCAAGGCGGATGAAACGTTCACATCATCATCTCAGCAATATCGGCCGACGATCTCGACCTCCATTTTTCTTAAATCATTTATCCTTCCGGTTTTTGTAGATCTCCCTCAGAACCTCCCGGTGCATCGAGGCGACGGCGTCTCCGAGGATCCCCATGAAGAAGAGCTGAAACCCGACGATGATCAGAAGGGAGGTGAGGATCGTCAGAGGCAGGTGATCTGTCCTGGTGCTGAGCCACTCCCTCACGACGTACAGGCCCATGAGAAACCCGGCCATGCCGAAAAAGGAGCCCATGAGACCGAAGTAGAACAGAGGGTTGTGAGTTTTGGCCATCCGATATATGGTGACGATGATCCTAGCGCCGTCCATGACCGGATTGAGCTTTGTTCTCGTGCCCTTGGCCCTCGAACGGTAGGTTATGGGGACCTCTGCAATCGAAAGCCCTTTCTTGACGCTGTCGACGGTCATCTCCGTCTCGATCTCAAAGCCCTCCATGGTGAGGTCGAGCCGTCGGACGGAGTCGCGGTTGAAGGCTCGGTACCCCGTCAGGATGTCGTTTAGGGGCACCTTGTAGATCAGCCGAAAGAAGAAGTTGATGAGCCGGTTTCCCACCGAGTTGAGCCTCGTCAGAGCCCCCTCCTGGAGGTTTCCGAACCGGTTTCCCATGACGTGGTCGGCCTTTCTCGCCAGGACCGGATCGAGGAGGAGTCGGACCTCCGACGGGAGGTAGGTCCCGTCCCCGTCGATCATCACGATGTACTCCGAATCGATCAGGTCGAAGGCCTCTTTTAAGGCCTGACCTTTCCCTCTGCCGCTCTGGACGACGACCCTCGCCCCAGCTGCCCTCGCTCTCTCGACGGTCCGATCGCGGCTGTGGCCGTCGATCACCAGGATCTCTTCAAAGCCCATCTCCCTGAACTCGCCGATCACCTCGGCGATGGCGTCCTCCTCGTTCAGGGTGGGGATCAGAATGCAGACGTCTTTGAGGGTCAATTTCGATCAGCTCGTGTCGGCTTTTGGTCGGTTGGTGGTCTGGTTGGCTGGGGTCGGTCCACTTTTGCGGTTTCTCACCTCAGGGCCCCTTTTATGAACCCTTCGAACCTAGCCACCAGCTCGTCCTCATCCCCGCCGGCAGTCTCAACGTAGAGCTTTATGAGGGGCTCGGTGTTGGAGGGCCTGATGAGGACGCTGTAATCATCGGCGGAGATCTTGAGGCCGTCGGTGGTGTCAGGCTCAAGTGACGCCAGGTCGCCCGCGAGCCGTCGCATCACCTCTGCCGGGGACCCATCGATCCGGATGCTCTTCTGGATGTAAGGGTAGTCGGGGATGGCGTCCGCCAGATCAGAAAGCTTCTCGCCCCGCGATATTACCTCGCCGAGGGCGAGGCTCATGGCGAAGGGGTCATCAGAGTACTGGAACTCCGAGAGGAAGAAGTGGGCGCTCCGCTCGACGCCTAGGACCGCGCCCTCGTTTTTGACCCGGTTGGCGACGTAGACGTCACCGACCCTCTCCCTGATCACCTCGATCCCCAAGGGTTCGAGCTCTCGCTCTACGATCATTGAGCAGTCGAAGCCAGCTACCACCTTGTCGCCGGGTCCGTACCTCTCCTTGGCCAGGATCACCGCCACCTTCTCGGGGATGACAATCCTCCCTCGGTCGTCGATGACGAGGCCCCGGTCGGCGTCGGGGTCGAAGCCGATGCCGTAGTCGGCATCGGTCTCCACAACCTTCTCTGCCGCCTCCCTAAGGGAATCCTCGGTTGGTGCCGGGCCGCGACCGGGGAAGCTGCCGTCGGGCTCGCCGTTTATCACCCTTCCGTCGAAGTCGAGCCTCTGGTAGAGCATGAAAGCGCCGCAGGCTGAGCCGTTTCCCATGTCCAGGACGACCCGAAGGGGCCGCTCGAACGAGAGCTTCCCCTCGACATAGTCGGCGTACCGTTTGATGGCATCTTCGGGGGCTCGGTCGGCCACCTTCCCATCGCCCTCTCGAAAAGAGCCCTTCTCGTAAAGGTCCATCATCTCAGTCTCGTGGTAGAGCATCCCGTACCCCTCGGCGGTCCTGAACCGAATCCCGTTGTACTCGGGAGGGTTGTGGGATGCCGAGATGTATGCTGCGGCGTCAAAGCCTCCTTTCCAGGTCTCAAAGCTGATGATCGGTATCGGCAGGACTCCATAGCGATCGACGTTGCAGCCTGTGGATCGGATCCCTTCGAGAAAGGCCATCTCCATCGGGGGGCCGCTCGTCCTGGTGTCCCTCCCGAGGGCGATCCTTCCTTCGGGAAGATAGGACCCCAGGGCTCGTCCCACCCTCGTCGCTATATCCTCGGTAAGTTCGGTTCCGTAGACGCCTCTCACGTCATAAGCTCTGAAGACTGTCACACTAAAGGGGTCGTCCGTCGATCTAAAATAGTTTTCGAAATCGGTCTGGCTTTTTTCTCAGCTCGAGGGCGCCTCGACAGCCCCGATGGCGTGGCCCGACCTTATCGACCTTATCTTCACCCTCACTTTATCGCCCGGAGCGGCACCGGGAATGAAGACCTTGAACCCCTCGACCTCGCCGAACCCGTCTCCGGACTTGCCAACGCCTACGATCTCAAGCTCCAGAAGGTCTCCCACCGTCACCGGCGACGAAAAGAACCCCTGGCCTATGACGTACATCTCGGCGCTCTCCTTTCGAGAGGCTGCTGGTGAGTGTGACTGAGCCCTCCTGAAGGTCCCCCTCACCTCCGAAAGGTAATCCAGAAATGTGTCCCCCTGGAAGACCTTGACGAGGAAGTTTCCGCCGGGCTTCAGAACCTCCTTTGCGACCTTGAGGGCCGACGAGGAGAGGTCGATCGACCGCGAGTGGTCGAGGGTCCAGTTTCCCGAGAGGTTAGGCGCGGCATCGCAGATCACGACATCGGCCTGGCCGCCCAGAGCGTCCCTTATCAGGTCCAAGGTCTCCGGGGCGGTGATGTCGGCTTTGATCGTCGTGACGCCATCAATCGGCTCGATCGCCTGAAGGTCGACGCCGACGACTCGACCCCCTGAGATTTCCTTTGCCACTTGCAGCCAGCCTCCGGGGGCTGCCCCCAGGTCCAAGACGGCGTCGCCTCTTCTGATCAGCCGGAACCTCTTGTTGATCTGCTGGAGCTTGAAGGCCGACCGTGCCCGGTATCCTTCGGCCTTGGCCTTTCGATAGAAGTAGTCCTTTCTCTCCCTGGCCATCATTTAGACATCTCGGCCCAAGGTAATAAAGGGCTGCGGTCTGACTCAATGAAAAATATCAGAATTAAATTAGGTCCGGCAGCGATCTATTCATCCCTCAAAGAGGCCGACTTCCAGAACATTATGTCCAGCAGCACCGCTGTCGGAGTGCCCCTGGACCAGGCGAGGTTCCCGGCCTTGGCCACTACTTTTTCGACTTCCACCAGGTTTGGCGCAAAGCGCGGGATCTCCATGGCGTCGAGGAGCTTCGGGGCCAATCTTCCCATCGGCACCTGGCCTGCGATCGTCTCGCCCTCGCCGCCCCGATGGGATATTATCATCAGAATCGGAATTTTGTATAGGCTGTTCAGCGAGGCGAGGGCGTTGATGCTGTTTCCGAGCCCGGAGTTCTGCATCAGAAGGGCTGGCCTTTTGCCGCCGAGATGGGCTCCGGCAGAGATCCCGACCCCCTCCTCCTCCCGAGTCACGGGAACGTGAATTATCTCGGGATCGGCGTCCAATAGATGTAGCAGCTCCTGGAGGTTGACGCAAGGAACGCTGGCGACGAAGTCCACCCCTGCGCTCTTCATGCCGTCGTATACCGCCCCAGATGGGGTGACATATTTCATCCGATTCCCGATATTGATGCTATCGGATTTAAATGTTCACCGGGAGAGGATGGTGCTGGCAAAGAAGGTCCCGGCAGCAGCGAGAATTATCGTCGCGCCGGAGGGGATGTTCAGCAGATAAGATGCTACGAGGCCCACGAGGACGAAGGACGCCCCCAGGAGGATGGAGAGGGCCATGATCCTCGTGAGGCTTCGGGCATGCTGCCTTCCGATGGCTCCGGGGATGGTGAGAAGGGCTATCACCAGAATTATCCCTACAATCTTTATCAGGACGACGACGCTGAGAGCCACCATGCAGAGGAGGAGGAGACGAAGCTCCCTCACCGGGAGGCCCACCGCCTCGCCGTAGCTGGAATCGAAGGAGAGAATCAAGAGATCCTTGTAGAGGAGGGCCACCAGGACGAGCATCGCCAGGGTCAGGACCGATATCAGCAGAACGTCGTTCCAGGATACCGCCAGGATGTTTCCGAACAGGTAGTCGAAGAGGTCGGGGGCGTAGCCTCGGCTCAGACTCACAAAGACTATACCAAGAGACATTCCTGCAGCCCAGAAGACGCCGATAGCCGTATCCTCCGAGACCTTCGATTTGTCGCTGATCGCCCCGATCCCCAGAGCCGCCGCCACTGAGAATAGGACCGCAAAGATGAGCGGGTCCCGGCCCAGGAGGTATCCCAGGCCTATCCCGCCGAAGGCGGTGTGGGCGATTCCGCCGCCGATGAAGACTATTCTGTTGAGGATGACATAAATCCCGATGACGCCGCAGAGGATCGAGGCTATGATGCCGGCGATGAGGGCCCTCTGCATGAACTCGTACGCGAAGATCTCGATCATGGTCAGTCGTGCTCCCTCAGAACCCTGTGGGGTACGCCGTGGGCGATCATCTCCACGGGGCACTGGTACGCCTCCTCGATCTCCTCGGCTGTCAACTCTTTTGAGCCGTGGTAGTAGAGCTTTCTGTTGACGCAGGCGATCTTTTTGACGTAGGTCGATACGGCGCTGATGTCGTGAGAGACCATGATGATCGTCATCTTCTCGTTTAAATCTCGAAGAAGCTCGTAGAACTCCCCCAGCCGGGAGCTATCGATCCCTGTGGCGGGCTCGTCCAGAAGGAGGAGGTCTGGCTCCGAAACGAGGGCCCTTGCGACGAAGATCCGCTGCTGCTGGCCGCCCGAGAGACCCCCGATCTCCCGGTCGGCGTGCTCCTCCATCCCCACCGCCTCGAGGGCCGAGCTGGCAGCATCTCGATCCTCCGGAGTATAGCGACCGAGGAGGCCCTTTCTCCCGTACCTGCCCATCATCACCACCTCCAGAGCGCTGACCGGAAACCTCTGGTCGAAGAGGCTCTTCTGGGGGAGGTACCCGACCCGCTTTCGAGCGGCTTCAGGGCTCGTCCCAAAGACCCGAACCTTTCCGTGGGAGGGCTTTAAAAGCCCCAGGATCGCCTTGAGGAGGGTCGTCTTCCCACCGCCGTTGGGGCCGATCATCCCGAGGAAGTCCCCCTCTCTGACCTCGAGGTTCACATCTTCAAGGACGGTTCTGCCGTCCAACCGGACCCAGAGGTTCTCGATGGATACAGGATTTGTTCCGGTCATGTTTTGTTTGCACCTTTGCTGGCTTGGCTGCTGGCTGGCTACTTTTTTGATATCTGATCTCAGCCATCAAGGCTGGCGGCGATCTCCTGGCCCACAAGTCTCATGTTATCGATGTAGTTTTCGGCGAGGGGGTTGAGGGGCACGACAATGCCATTGATCTCCGATGCGATGATCTCCGCGGACTTCGGGTTGAAGTTCTCGTCGGTGAAGATGGTGGTGATGTTCTTCTCTCGGGCGACGTCGACGATCCTGGCGAGGTACTGGGGTCCAGGCTCCTTCTCGCTTTCGAGGATCGGCACCTGTACGAGGTTGTAGTCTCGGGCGAAGTAGCTCCAGGCGGGGTGGAGGACGATGAATTCCTTTCGTTCCGTCTTCGAGAATGTCGAGTTCAGCTCAGAGTCCAGCTCTTTCAGCTGATCGATGTATTCGTCCCGGTTATTCTGATAATAATCGGCGTTCTCGGGATCGACTTTGACCAGACCGTCGCAGATGTTCCCGACTATGATCATGGCGTTCTTCGGCGAGAGCCAGATGTGGGGGTCTGCCGTCAGGATCTTCCCATCAGCGTTCCCGTTGCCGAGATCTGCGCCGTGGTCATGATCGTCATCGTCGGTCGTCTCTATCAGGTCCACCCCGTTGGAGGCGTCGACGACAAGCATATCCTCGTTCGCCTGGATTATCCTCTCCATCCAGATCTCAAGCCCCGCTCCGTTCTTGATGTAGAGGTCGGCATCCTCCACCTCCATGAGGTTCGATGGCGAGGGCTCGAAGGTGTGAGGGCTTGTGCCTGGCGGGACCAGGACCGATACCTTCACCCTGTCTCCTCCCACCATCTCAGAAAAGTGGCCGAGGGGGACGGTGGTGGCTACGAGGTTGACCTTTTCAGCGGTCTCCGGCTGGGCCGTCGGCTCGTCGTTGGATATGCAGCCTGAGAGGATGCAGACCGAAAGGATCAAAGCAAAAACGAAAGCGCCCCTAAAACTCAAATCTCCACCTCCTTCAGAACCTTGCCGATGTACTTTGTTCTTGTTTTTCCGTCCTCTTTCCAGTAGCAGTACCAGTAGGGTCCGTGGGGACATTTTTTGCACTCCTTGCCGCAGTATACCCACTCTTGCCGATAGGTGACCGATCCATGCCTCTTCCCCCCGTCTTCTGTTTCTGCTTTTGGGGTTTCTCCATCAGGAGATTCTTCGCGAAGGGAGATCAGTTGATCGAGGTAATCTCTGATCTCCATGAGTTGGGGGAGGTCTTCTTCAGCCAGCTCGTCCAAGATGCGTTTGGGGATCACGCCAGGTTCTTATGTAACCCGTCCAGTTAAATCTTTTCCCTAAGTTACATAAGAACGCATTTGAGGAGAGGATAACTGGAAAAGATCGGGGGCAGAAGAGAAGTAGACTTAAAGATGAGGCTATCCTCTGGACCAGTTTTTCTCTTGCAGGATTGGGGCGATGGCACCTCACCAAAACGTCCCCAACTCCACCGCAGCCCAGAGCGCTCCGCCCACCAGAGCGCCGAAGAGGGTTGCAAAGAGGTTGACACCATTGTTGCTGAGAAGACCCCTCGACTGAAAAGTCGCGCCGAGAAGGCTGTCGAAGTTCGTGCCGAGAAATCCCCCCAGAAGCGCGGCGGCCAGTCCCGACCAACCAGCCATCCCCGTAGCCGCCGCGAGAATGCCGGTCGAGAGGGAACCGAAGACGGAGGCTGCCTCGCCTAGAAGGGTGACGCCGCCATCGACTCCCGGATCGACTTTTCGAAATGTGGTGATCATCCTGGGGGTCGACCTCGCCGTCTCTCCGATCTCGCTTGCCAGAGTGTCTCCGGTGGCAGTGGCCACTGATCCCAGGAAGGCGAAGGCGAAGATGTCAGAGCCGTAAACCCCGTAGAGGACGGCCATCACCAGGGGTACAAGGCTGTTACTGTATACGTTCTTGTACCCCCGGACCCCGCCCCGAGACTGGGCGATCCTCAGCTCCTGCTTTCTAGCGTACTTGTACCGAGTAAATCCGCTGCCCAGAAGGTAAAAGGAGAGGAGGAGGAGGAACCAGACGATGCCTGTGAAGAAGATGACGAGGAGGCAGATTATCACCTCGCTGAGGACAGCCTCGGCATCGGCAGCCTTCATCTTGTAGGCTGCGATCCCCAGGGCCAGGGCGAAGACGTATATGCCAGCCATGTGTTGAAGATCTGGAAGAGGATAATCGAAGCTGAAGAGCCACATCACCATGCACGACCCGAAAGGGACGGAGAAGTCTCGCGCCGTCGAGGCGGTGTGGAGGAAGGCTCCGGAGAGACCCCCTAAAGTCGCCAAAAAGAGGACCCTCTCGGGCTCGATGCTGGCCGCCGCGACAGCTGCTATAGCCCCGGTCCCGATCGAGGCGACAAATGGCGGCGAGACTGTCCAGAGGATGGCAAAACAGCCGAGAACCATCGTCGTTGCCAGGTAGACGAGGCTGTTTGCCAGATCCTGAAACCTCCGAGATGCCAGGGCCCCGAAGGTGGGGGCGACGAAGGATACCGCCACCAGGTAAAGGGGAAGTTTGAAGCTCGTCGACTGAAGGACGAAGCTCAAAAGGAGGAGGAAGGCTAGGGATGCTGAGAGGACCCTAACCCTTCGCTCCGCGACGAATATGGCAAAAAGAGGCAGGACCGAATAAAATCCAGCATAAGGGAAGAGCACAACAGTCATCCCGACGCAGATCCTCGCCATCGTCCCTCTATCCACGAACTGCTAAATGAAGCCGATCGCAAAAATACTTTCTCCCAATGAACCTAGCTCAGGTGCCAAGATGCTCTACCGATGCCGCGAAAAACTGCTGGAGAAGAAGATCAGAGAAGGCGAGATCCCCTCCTGCATAGCTCTGGTCATCTCCGCCAGTGCGATGGGACCCGCTTGGTGGCGAAAGGCCAGAGATCTCGCAGAATGGTCCACATTCCTTGGGATCCGCGAGGTTTCGCTTTTTTTTGATCTGCCGGGTCCTGCGGCCGAGATGGTGGGGGAGGTCGAGGACGTGGCAGAAGAACTCTCGGACCTTCCAGCGAAAGGGTGCCTCCTCTTCGAAGATGAAGAGATCTCCTTTGGGAAGGGCGGACCTCTGGAGATGGTAGTCTCCATCGGCCCCGACCGAGGAGGAAAGGCGGAGGTGACCGAGGCGATCAGGTCGGTCCTCGAAGACGTACAATCCGGCCTCATCGACCCCGAGGAGATCGACGAGACCGCCATCGAGGCGAGGCTCCAGCTACAGCTGTGGCCGGACCTGATGATAAGGCTCGGAGGAAAAGAGCTGAGCGACTTCATGATCTGGCAGTCGGCCTACTCCGAACTCTACTTCATAGACCGATCCTGGGACCGGCTGGAGAAGGTCGACTTTCTCAGGGCCGTCAGGGACTACCAGAGGAGAGAGAGACGGTTTGGGAGGTGATCTAGCTCTCGTGATCCAGATGAACGAGGGGGACGGAGCTGAGGTACTCGGGTGGGACGTTCTCCGAGATGACTATGTCGTCGCTCACGGTCATCATCTTCACCCCCGCTCTCTGGGCGGCCTCGGCGTCTACCCTGATCACCCGGGGGCTGTTCGTCCTGAAGGTGCCTACGTACCAGGCCTTCTCCGGGGTCGTGGAGAGGTGGACGTATCGCTGAGTCGCCGTCTTTAGACCCACCTCCAGAATCCTGTCGGCCTCCTCCTCATTCGCGCCGTAGTAGAGGTCGGGTAGCTCGTTTGCGGGGTAGTCCAGGTTCACGTCCACCGAATGGCCGTACTTCGCCCTGATCTTCCCCTCCCTGATCTCGTACCTCTCCTTGGGGTCTGACTGAACGAGAGCTATCACCAGCCGTTTATTGGCCCAGAGGTACCTGGTCCCTATGGCCTCGGAGAGATCGTCCAGATCCACCCAACCTCTCGGGCTCATCTCCAGCCCCAGATCGTCTGGGAAGTGTCGAAGGGCGCCCGCCACCAGCCTGCCGAGCTTTTCGCTCCTCTCTTCTTCGAGGACGATCTGACCGGCGTTGCCGCAAACGCATTGCTCCCCCCGGAAAAATCCGTGTTCTGGACATCTCTTGATCACGATCTTCGCCTCCGACTAGGTTTGTGTTACCTTACAGATAGATATAGCTGACTCAAGGCCAACCACAGCTGAAATGATGGCTCGGATCCGCCCTGATCCGGGGCAAAGCCTGAAATAGAATTTGAACTCTGAGACCAGCTTATGCTGGATTTGGACAAGATCGAGAGCGTGCTGAAGAGTGGCGACCTTCTTGATCTGGACGATGAGCAGCTCTCAGCCGAGCTTGTGACCTTCCTCCAGAGCTTGGAGGAGCGGGACCGCCAGATCTCAGATACCCTGGAAACCCTTCTGGCGGAGGTGGAGAAGCTCATCGCCCTCTCCGACGAGCTGGAATCTGAAGACGAGATCCACGGGTGATTTCTTTGGAGACGCTGCCAGACGTTCAAGCCTGCCAACCCGAGTACCCCATAAACCTCACCCGGGTCGGCCTCACCGGGGTGAAGAAGCTGGTGAAGGTCCTCCGGAAGGACGACGAGCGGCCGATAGTTCTCATCTCCAACTTCGAGGTCTTCGTAGACCTCCCCTCGGACCGGAAGGGGGCGAACCTATCCCGAAACTTCGAGGTGATCGACGAGGTGCTGGAGGTGGCCGTCAACGAGCCTGTCTACGTCATCGAGGAGCTCTGCGGCGAGATCGCCCGCCGAGTTTTGTCAAAACACGAGTACGCCACCAGGGCCGAGGTGAAAATGAAGAGCGAGTACATCGTCGAGAGGAGCTCGCCCGTCACAAAGACCGCTGGCCAAGAGGTGGTAGACATCTTCGCCGAGGCGGTGGCCAAGGCAGGCCACGTGAAGAAGCTGGTGGGGGCGGAGGTGGTGGGGATGACCGCCTGTCCCTGCGCCCAGGAGATCATGAGAGACCAGGTTCGAAAGGAGCTATTGACCCTGGGGCTCTCCCCCGAGGAGGCCTTCGAGTTCGCGGCGAAGCTTCCCGTGGCCACCCACAACCAGCGAGGTCATGGCACGATCTCGATCCAGGTCTGTGACCGACGCTGCGTATCCCTCGACGAGATAATCAAGATCATCGAGAGGTCGATGAGCTCTCGGGTCTTCGGCCTTCTTAAGCGGCCCGACGAGGCCATGGTGGTCCAGAAGGCTCACAGCAACCCGAAGTTCGTGGAGGACTGTGTGAGGACGATGGCCCAGAAAGTCGTAGAGTCGTTCAAGGACCTCCCCGACGACGCCATGGTCGTCCTGAAACAGGTGAACGAGGAGAGCATCCACCAGCACAACGCCTTCGCCGAGAGGAGTGCCACCATGGGGGAGCTCCGGGCGGAGCTGGGGGCCGAGGATATCACAAACGCCAGCAAGGTGCCGATAAAATGACCAAAAAGACCGAAGAGAAGGTCGAGCTTATAGGAAGCTGCCTCTCAGACCTTTTGACTAAAAAGGAGATAATCGCCAGGTACGAGCTTCTCCAGAGGGTCTACGACTGCGTAAGGAAGGCCGACCTCTCCGCAGAGGAGGTGGAGGAGCTGAAGAAGACCCTCGGAAAAAAGAACGTCGCTTCGGGCGTATTCTTCAACATCCTCTCCGGCGAGCCGATCTTCATAAACCTTCCAAAGCTCGACAGCGTCATGAACATCAACGACCGGATGTTCCACTTCGTCCACACCGGGAACTACACCGACCCCGACTTCGCCCTGGCCTTCAAGAGGTACCAGGACTCAGAGAAGGAGATCGAGAAGCTCGTCCGGCAGAATCTGAAAGACCTCCTCGTCGAGTTCATGGCGGGGGCCGGCTACGCCATCGCCGACGACTCCTCGGGAAGGATCACCTTCGCGGGCCCGGGCGAGAAGAGGCTCGACTTTCGGATATTTTCGTCGATCCAGGATGTGGAGCTGGTGGAGGGGATGGAGGGGTCCGTCGTCATCGTCCCCCATGGCGAGAGCCCCGGTCCCTTCATAGCCTTCTTCCAGGAGAAAGGGAAAGCGGCGGATATGGCGGAGATCAAGGTCTGGGTCGCCAACATGGAGCAGGGGACGATCGACCCCTTCATCGGCTACCCCAAGGACCTCGCCATCTACAAGCAGTTCAACAACCCCAAGATGGCGATGATGGTGAAGACGAACTGGGGCCGGAGGATGGAGTAGGGGCGCGGCGGTGGGCGTCATCCTGAGGAAGGGCTACAGTAGCTGTTTGCGGACGGAATTCGAGTTTTGGTCTTAAAGCCATCATCTGCTATCACAACAGAATCACATCATTTTTTTCCCGTGTCCTTTCGTACAGCCTTCTGTCGGCGGTAAAAAGGGGCACCTTTACCTTCTCGGAGGCCGCGACAAAGAGCGAATCGTATATCGTGAGCTGATTTTCTGTGGCGATCTCAAAAGCCTCATCCAGAAGCTCTTGAGTGGGGATGACCTCGCAGACGCCCAGGATGAAGTCTCTCGATAGGCTCATGGCCCTGAACGCTCCGCTCTTCGGCTCGTCGAAGAAGGCGATCCTCTTCCAGGCGACGTTGGCCACCTCAGCCATCGCGATGTCCACAGTTACGGGGCTGTGATCTTCGATCACCTTCTCAGCCCTCGCGGAGGCCTCGTCTCTGAAGAAGACGGCGGCGATGACGCTCGAATCCAGAACGGCCCTATCTCTCATCCCGATCCGCCCGTATCAATTCTGAGGCGCTGATCTCCCGCGTCATCTCAGCCCTCACCTCTCTCGCCTCAGCGAGAAGCCTCTGCTTGTTTTTATCCCTCACAAGCTCCTCGATCTTCGTCCTGATCTCCTCCTGCCAGTTCACCTCCTTCATCTCCTCCATCATCTTTCGGAGATCCGGTGGGATTCGAACGCTGTATACAATGGTATCTGTAGACATAGATATCCATTAGATTTTCAGCGATATATTAGTTTTCATTTATGTAGACAACTAGTTAGAACACGATCGAGCCAAAGAGTCGCCAAAATCCCCACCACCTCCGGGATCCAGAGTCTGTGGCCTGAGAAGATGGTAAGTGTAGACCGCCCCGAAGGGCGGCCTATCGGGTTAGGCGACAGAGTTGTCGAGAAAAGCAAACTACGGCGATCGCCTAAGCGATCTGCCTTTTCGTTCTGATTATACGCAGCCGTCCAGCAGCCTCTTTCTGCCACCGCGCTTCTCGCCCGGCTTTATGGGCTCGACCTTTGCAACCTCTTCCTCTTCCTTCGCCTTCTTCTTTTTCTCGTCAGCCATCTAAATCACCTCTGGCATTAATTTCGCTGTACTCGCTTATTAAATTTTCCGGTACCAGAACCCGCTCTCATCAATTTGGAGTCACCATCCGTCTTTGATCCGCCAAAAGTCCCGGTTAAGGGGAGACCATTCTGCCCAATTGCGTGGCATGGCGACCAGATCGTTTCGATCAGAAACAAAAAAAGTAATTAAGGCGAAAGCACAATGCGGCAGTGAAAATTGAATCTCATTCCTTCACGAGATCCTTCACCACACACGTCGGGTCCTCCCCACAGACGTCCCCACAGTAGTACCTCGCCTTCTGTCGACATCCGCCGCAGACCTCCAGGTACTCGCACTTGCCGCAGGCCCCCGTCAGCTTCGACCGAATATCCCTCAGAGCCAATAATTCGGGAACCGGGTTATCGATCCAGATATCCTCGAAGCTCCTCTCCCGGACGTTCCCGACGACGACCTCGGGCATGAAGTGGCAGGGGAGGACGTCGCCACGGTGGTTTATATTTGCGACCTTAACCCCTGCGGTGCAGCCCCCGGCGTTCAGAAGGAGCTTTCTGACCCGTTCCCGCTTCTCCGGATCGTCCTTCAGCATCTCCAAAAGGTAGGCCCCGTCCATGGGGGAGTCGGTGGAGAGGATCTCGATCTCTTCGTCTTTCAGCTCGACGGCGGCCTCGGCCAGGAACTTGATGACGCTCCGCCTCTCCTCGGCCGTAACGTCCCGGTCTGCGATGTCAGCCCCCCGCCCCACGGGGACGAGGTGGTAGAGGCAGAACCGCGGGACCTTCATCTCCAGGGTCAGATCCAGAAGGGCCGGTATCTCGTGCCAGTTGTCCTTGGTGAGAGTCACCCGCAGGCCCGTCTTGAGGCCAGCGTCTCGTGCGTTCTTGAGGCCCTCGATCGCCCTCGCATAAGCTCCCTCGACACCCCTGAATTTGTCGTGAACCTCGGGTCTACAGGAGTCGAGGCTGACGCCGACGTACCTTATTTCGGCCTCCTTGAGGAGCCTTGCCGCCTCCGGCGTTATCAGGGTCCCGTTCGTCGAGATGACTGTCCGAAGGCCGATCTCTTTGGCGTGGAAGGCGTAGGCGTAAAAGTTCCGGCTGAGGAGCGGCTCGCCTCCGGTGAGAATCAGCATCGGGATCTTGAGGGCCGCCAGATCATCGATCAGCCTTATCCCCTCTTCGAGCCGGAGCTCCTCGGCAGCGGCGGCCGTGGCGTCTATGTAGCAGTGCTCGCAGGCGAGGTTGCAGTGGCGGGTGATGTTCCACATCACCACGGGCTTCGTCTGGCCCGAGAACCGTATCATCTCGTCAGGGACGGGCTTGTCGGCACCGGCCTCTTCGGCGGCTCTGATGGCGTCCCAGACCGTGGCCTGGTCTGCCAGGGCCTTTGAGAATATGATCATCCTTTCCTCCTGACTTCTTCCAGCATCGATTCGAAGGTGTACCTCTCCGGCACAAAGTCCACCCTCACCCCGAGCCTTTCCAGCTCCGCCTTTGTGGGGGGGCCGATGGCCGCCACCTTCGATCTTGCGAGCTTCTCTCGAAGATCAGCCTCAGCGTCGAGCTCTTTTGCCCTCTCGATGAGGTTTTTGGCGGTAGAGCCGCTGGTGAAGGCGAAGACGTCGGGCCTTCCCCGCAGGATCAGCCAGTCAAGCCTCGGGTCGGCGGAGGGGGCGATGTCGTAGAGGTGGACCTCGTCCACCTCGACCCCGGCCTCCTCCAGGATCTCCACCAGCTCCGGGCTCCCTTTGGCGCTCCGGAGGAGGAGGACCCGTTTGAACTTCGGTGCCAGAGCATGGGCGAGGCCTCTGGAGCTGAAGCTCTCCGGAACGACCGCCACCGTTAGGCCTCTCTCTTCCAACGCCTCTTTTGTCCGAGGGCCAATGGTGGCAAGGACCGAACTTTTGAGAAGATCGGCCACTTCCTCGTCCCGGAGGGCGATTTCAGCCCCGGTGGCGCTGGTGAAGACGACGCAGTCGGACCTCCTTATCCTCTCGAGAAGGTCTGTTGGAAGCGGAATCTCCGAAAAGGCGATTGAGGGGGCGAGGATCGGCCTGAACCCCAGGTCCCGGGAGATCCTCTCCGACTCCTCCCCCCGATTGTCGGGCCTCAGGATGGCGATAGTGGCGGGCCTCAGCTTCTCAGCCAGGTTTACAACGTCGCCGACCACAAGAATGGCGGGGGACCTGACGTCAGCCTCTTTTGCCCTCTCGACGATGTCACCGAGGGTCCCGACGACGAGCCTCTCCTCGGGGCTCCATCCCCTCTCGATGAGGGCGGCCGGGGTCTCAGGGGGCCGGCCGCCCTGAAGTAGAGCCGAAGTGTTCTCCTCTAGCCTTGCGACCCCCATCAGGACGACGAGAGTTCCACCGACCTTGGCCAGGGCCTCCCAGTCGAGGTTCTCATCCTTTCCCGGCTCCTCGTGACCCGTGACCACGGTGAAGGCCGTCGTTATGCCGCGATGGGTAACGGGGATTCCGGCCCCCGCAGGAACCGATATCGCCGATGTGACGCCTGGAACCACCTCGAAGGGTACTCCCGCCTCTACCAGGGCAAGCCCCTCCTCGCCACCCCTGCCGAAGACGTAAGGATCGCCCCCCTTCAGCCGCACTACCCTTTTACCCTCAAGCTCCTTCGCAACCAAGAGAGCGTTGATCTCCTCCTGGGAGAGCTTGTGGCGGCCGGGAAGCTTTCCGACATCGATCTTCTCCGCATCCTCAGAAGCCCATCCCAGGATCTCGGGGGAGAGAAGCCGGTCGAATAAGACGACCTCGGCCTCCTCGATCAGCCTCTTAGCCTTCAGCGTCACCAGATCCGGATCGCCGGGACCCGCTCCCACCAGGTAGACCTTGCCCTTCTCAGACCTCACCAACTTCCCTCACCGCCTCTTCTGCTAGACTGCGTCCCCCCTTCTCCACCAGCTCTCGACTCAGCTTCTTTGCTCCATTGAGGTGGTCGTCCGCCGAAACCATCCCCTCAACCCGGACGAACCTCGATCCGTCGAGGGCCAGAACCTCGGCCAACACCCTCAACTCATCTCCCTCAAGCCTTGCGAAAGCCGCCATGGGGACGACGCAGGACCCACCGATCGCCTCCAGGATCTCCCGCTCGCACTCGGTCTCAAGCCTTGTGGGCAGGTGGTCAATCTCTTGGACGATCTCCTCCGCCCGACCTTTCGTCGCCACCACAGCGATCGCCCCCTGGTTTGCTGAAGGCACGAATGTCTCGGGGTCCAGGACTGAATACTTCGGATGGTAGCCCATCCTCGCAATCCCAGCCTCGGCGAGGACGATCGCCCGATAGTTTCCCTCCTCGAGCTTTCGAAGCCGCGTCTCCAGGTTTCCTCGAAGGCTCTCGATGACGAGGTCCGGCCTCGCTCTCCGCAGTTGTGCCGTCCGCCTCATGCTGCAGGTCCCTACGACGGCCCCCCCCTCCAAATCTTCGAGGGCCGCCCCGTCGTCGCTCACGAGGACGTCGAAGGGCGAATCACGGGGGAGGACGGCGGCGATCACGAGGTCCTCGGGCCTCTTGGATGGAAGGTCTTTCATGCTGTGGACTGCAACATCGATCTCGCCCGCCACCATCAGGTCGTCGATCTCCCTCACAAAAAGGCCCCTCCCCGATACCCGATGGAGGGGGACGTCCAGGACGTGGTCACCCTTCGTCTTCACGATTCGAAGCTCTGTCTTTGCCCCCCTCGCCTCCAGAAGAGAGATGGCGGTCTTCGTCTGCCACAGAGCAAGAGGGCTTCCGCGGCTTCCCACGATCAGTCTCTCAGGTTTGACTTGTAAGCCTCCAGAGTTTGGTTGATGACGTCTTCAGTGTGGGCGGCGGAAAGGAAGTTCGTCTCAAACTGGCTCGGCGGAAGAAACACCCCCGACTTGAGCATCCTTCTGAAGAAGGCGAGGTAGCCCGCCTTGTCGCACTTGAGGGCTTCGACGTAGTTTCTCGGAGCATCGCCGAAGAATATCTTGAAGATCGAGGCTATCCCCACCACCGAATAGTTCAAACCCAGGTCCTCGACGATCTGAGCCAAAGCCTTCCGCAATTCGTCGCCCCTCGAGTTCAGCTTTTCAAGGACCCGTTCTTTTTCAAGGACGTCGAGGGTCGCCATCCCGGCGGCAAGAGAGGTGGGGCTGCCGTTGAAGGTTCCAGCCTGGTATATCCCGCCGCTGGGGGCCACCATCTCCATCAGCTCCCTTCTGCCGCCAACCACGCCGATGGGAAAGCCGCCGCCTATGATCTTGCCCAGTGTTGTCATGTCGGGAACGACGTTGTAATAGGTCTGGGCCCCGCCCAGGCTGAGCCGAAATCCCGTGATCACCTCGTCGAAGATGAGGATGACGTCGTGATCTTTCGTCAGCCTTCTTGCGCCCTCCAGGTAGCCTTTCTCGGGAAGGATCGGGCCGATGTTTCCAAGAACCGGCTCCATGATCACTGCCGCCACCTCGCCATCGAACTCTGTCAGGGCGGCTTCGAGGGCCCCAAGGTCGTTGTAGGGAACCTGGAGGGTATTTTTTGCTGTGTCCTTCGGAACGCCCAGCGAGTCAGGAATCCCAAGAGTCGTGGCCCCGGATCCGGCCTTCACCAGGACGGAGTCGTGGGCCCCGTGAAAACCCCCCTCCACCTTGACGATCCGATCTCTGCCGGTATAGCCCCGAGCGATCCTGAGTGCCGCCATCGTCGCCTCAGTCCCGGTGTTGACGAACCTGAGCATATCGATGCTTGGGTAATGGGCCACAATCCTCTCGGCGAGTCTTATCTCAAGCTCCGAGGGGGTGCCGTAAAGCCAGCCACGCTCCAGCTGCTCGATCACTTTTTCCATGACCTGGGGATGCCGATGTCCCAGGATCATGGGGCCGTAGGCGAGACAGTAGTCGATGAGCTTTTTGCCGTCCACGTCCCAGAGGTAGGGACCCTCGGCCCGAGAGACGTAAAACGGGTACGGAGAAATGGCCCTGACAGGGCTGCTGACGCCCCCCGGCATCAGCCTCTTTGCGACCTCGAAGAGCTGGCTAGAGGCATCAGAACTCATGAAACATGCACCGGAGAAGGTGACCCGTTGAAGATTAAAGAACCTTGCGATAAGCTGGCCGTGTCGTAATAACTTTTTACTCGCCCTTCAGCCGAACGGGAATAACAGTCCAAAAGAGATCGACGACCCAACAAGAGGAGTCAGCCGATCTCCTTCCAGGCCCGCTCTTCCGCCCTTCTCGAGACCTCCCGCAGGGGGAGGCCGACCTCGGCTGCGATCCTCTTGCAATCCTCGTGCTCGGCCTTGATCCGGATCTTCTCCTCCCAAAAATAGCTCACCTTCACCCGGACCGGAAAGACCCGATCATCGATCTCGACCTCGATCGTCCTCTCCTCCCTTTTGGCGACGAACCGGTGAAGGCTCGGAAATACCCTGATCCCAAGGCTCCCCGTCTCCCTCATCATGATCAAGGCGAGCCGGCCCATCTCCTCCTTTCTCGCTACAACCTTCACGATGCTCGCGGGCCTCCCCTTCTTCATCACCGCCGGGACGATCGAGACGTCCAGAGCCCCTTCATCCATCAGAAGGTCGATGAGGTTTCCGAGAACCTCTCCGGTCACGTCGTCGACGTTCGTCTCCAGCTGGACCACCCGGTCGTGGTGAGGATGGGCAGGGGCGGAGAGATGGCCTGAGCGGGCTTCTTCCTCTGCCAGAGAGCCGACGACGCCCCTGAGCAGATTTGGGATCGCGAGATCCTTTGTTCCCGCGCCGTACCCTGCGGCCTCAACCCGGATGAGGGGGTACTCGCTCGCGACCTCGTCTGCAAACTCGGCTAGTATCGCAGCCCCCGTGGGGGTGAGAAGCTCCCCCTCGACCGGCCCACCCCTCCAGAGGAGCCCCGACGATTTCAGAACTTCGAGGGTCGCCGGAGCCGGGACAGGGAGGCGGCCGTGGGCCGCGATGACCGTCCCCGATCCGACGGATATGGGGAGGAGGAGGACCTTATCGACTCCGAGGATCTCAAGACCCGTACAGCTTCCGGCGATGTCGGCAAGAGCGTCAAGCGCCCCTATCTCGTGGAACCGCGCCTCCTCCCGACTGACCCCGTGAACCCTCCCCTCGGCCTCGGCCAGAATCTCCATGATCCTTTTGGCCCGTTCGAGAGCCGAAGGAGAAAGGCTCGACCCATCCAGAATCAACCTCGCCTCCGCGAGGGTCTTGTACCGTTTTCCTCCCGCCTGGACCTCCACCCTCGCGGCCCCGATGTGGTGCTTTTCGTCCCGAGAAATTTCAAGGCCGCAGCCCACCGACTCGACGGCAGCTCTCACCACATCAGGATCTGCGCCCAGGTCCAGAAGGCAGGCCATGATCATGTCACCGGAGGCCCCCGAGGAGGGGTCGAAGAGGAGGACTCTCATGACTGAGAGTGATGTCATGAATCGTTAAATAAAAATTGGTCTCCGTCTGGATGCCTGTATAAATCATGTGCAAACCTATAAAAATCTGAAGGCTCCGGCCAATTAAGTCGTTTGATCCGGGGAAAAGGGTTTAACGTCTTCCCTGAGCATCACTTTTGCCGCGGATTATACATCAAAGCCCTTTGAGGCGAACAAGACCGCGTTTCATCAGAACACCAACCCAGGTCCCTTCCATCATGATCGACACAGAACCCCTCCCCCACCTTCCCGGCTGCTACCTCTTCAAAGACGGCGAGGGAAACGTCATCTACGTCGGAAAAGCGAAAGACCTGAAAAAGCGCGTGAATAGCTACTTCCAGAAGAAGGATCTCGACCCCAAGACCTCGGCCTTAGTCTCCGCGGCCCAAAACATCGACTTCATCGTCACCGACAGCGAGGTCGAGGCGCTGCTCTTGGAGAACGCCCTTATCAAAAAGCACTGGCCAAAGTACAACGTCAAGCTGAAAGATTCCTCCCGGTACGCCTCCATCCACCTCACCGACGAGGAGTTCCCGCGAATCCACGTATCGCGGAGGCGGACTGGCGATGGCAGCTTCTTCGGCCCCTTCGTCTCAGCGAGAGAGAGGGACTACGTCTTTTCTGTCGTCAGGAAGACCTTCGGCCTTCGAACATGCAGGAGGCTTCCGAAGAGGGCGTGCCTCCGCTATCACATGGGAGCCTGCAGCGGCCCCTGCATCGGAAAGATCTCGCCCGAGCTGTATAGGGAAAGGGTGAGTCGGGCCGAGGCGGTCCTGAAGGGGAGGACCGACGAGTTGACCGGTTCACTGAAAGAGGAGATGGCGGCCCTGGCGAGGGGAGAGGAGTTTGAGCGGGCTATGGAGTTTCGCGACGAGATCAGGGCTCTCGAAGGCCTCCAGGACCGCCAGCACATCGAAAGGCAGAAGAGGTTCGACGAGGACGTTCTGCGCTGGATCGTCGAGGGCGAGAGCGTCTACCTGATGCTCTTCAAGGTCTACCGTGGAACCCTAGAGGGAAAAGAGGAGTTCGTCTTTCCCAATGGCGATAGTTTCCTCGAAGAGTTTCTCGTCCAGTACTACTCCGAGAACGAGCCCCCTGAGGAGCTGATTCTTGGCGAAGCCCTCGACGAGTCCCTGGTCGATTTTCTTTCTCATGTCAAGAGAAGACGGGTCCGAGTGACGGTACCAAAGCAGGGGGAGAAGAGGAAACTTCTGGAACTGGCTCAGAAGAACGTCGAGATCCGATTCTTCAGCGACCGAAAGAAGCTCGTCGCCCTTCAGGAAGCGCTATCTCTGCCGAAGACGCCGAATGTTATCGAGGTCTTCGACGTCTCCCACCTGGCTGGAAGTTTCACCGTCGGATCGATGGTCCAGTTCCGGGGCGGAAGGCCCGATAAAAAGGGCTACCGCCGCTTCAAGATCAGAACCGTAGAGGGGATCGACGACTTCGCCTCCATCGGCGAGATCGTAAAGAGGCGCTATTCGCGTCAGAAAGAGGAGGCTGGGGAGATGCCAGACCTCATCGTCATCGACGGGGGGAAGGGGCAACTATGGGCCGCATCCCAAGAGCTCCGGAGGCTCGGCCTCACCATACCCGTCATCTCCATCGCCAAGAGGGAGGAGGAAATCTACGTCCTCGGCCGCCCCCGCCCCCTTCCCGTCAGGCGGGACGATAAGGCCTCCCTCTTCGTCCAGGAGATGAGAGACGAGGCCCACCGGTTTGCGATCAAGTACAATCGGCTTCTACGAAAGAAGGCGATAACCTCCTGAACCGATCGAACCCAACTTTTTTGACCAGGGAGCACAAACTCGGTTTGAACTTGGATCTGTAGAGAGCTTGAGGCGGTGGAGTTGTACAGGTTTGCAAAAGATCAGTCGGTGGCGAACGTCGCCGGGATTAAGATCGGGGGCCAGCCGGGAGAGAACCCCACAGTCCTCTGCGGCACGATATTCTACCAGGGGCACGGAATCGTGGAGGACGAGGACCGGGGCAGGTTCGACGAGAAGGCGGCCGGAAATCTGATCGACCGACAAACAGCGCTCTCGGAGGAGACGGGAAACCCCGCCGTCCTCCACCTATACGCCAAAACTCCAGATGCCTTCAGCCGCTACCTCGACTTCGCCGAAGAGTTTTGGCAAGGCCCCATCATCCTCGACTCCGCCGACCCCAAGACTAGGATCAAGATGGCAGACCTGGTCTCGGAGATCGGCTATGCCGACCGGTGCATCTACAACAGCATCAGCCTCGGGATGACGGACCGGGAAGAGGAGGCTTTAGCTCATTCCGAAATAGATTCCGCCATCCTCCTGGCCTACAACCCCGCCGACTCCAGCGTCGAGGGGACGATACGAGCCCTCGAAGAGGGAGGGGCTGGCCGGAAGGCGGGGCTGATCGAGATCGCCCGCGGCCTCGGGATGAATAACCTCCTCATCGACCCCGGCGTCGTCCCCCTGGGGGACGGGGCAGGACGGTCACTTCGGTCCACGGTTCTCGCCAAAGCCAGGTTCGGCCTCCCCACAGGCTCCGGGATCCATAACGCCGTCTCCTCCTGGCGCTGGCTCAGATCGAAGGAGAGGAGGACCAGGCTCACATGCGATGCGGCCTCTGCGAGCCTGGAGATCCTGGCGGGGGGCGACTACATCCTCTACGGCCCCATCGAACGCGCCGGAGAGGTTTTCCCGGTGGCGGCGATGACCGACATCCTCGTCTCCGAGGCTGTGAAGGACTTTGAGGTCTGGCCTGCGGCGGGCCACCCCATCGGCAGGCTGATCTGAAAATCGATCTCCTCGATCTCAGACTTTTTA
>Ga0116164_10000500_pt1 | contig 33901 bp, 31 predicted proteins | sample AD_UKC109_MetaG_FD_89888 | JGI IMG/M metagenome (GOLD analysis project Ga0116164, IMG submission 89888) | Active sludge microbial communities of municipal wastewater-treating anaerobic digesters from Hong Kong - AD_UKC109_MetaG | ecosystem: Engineered > Bioreactor > Anaerobic > Digestate... | reverse complement strand
TTTTATCAAGCATTTCGAAAGATGAAATATTATCTGCCATTGATTATGTCATAGAAGGGAATTATACACTCGACAGGCGAACCCTTTTATCCCTATATACCAATAATAATCTATTCGGGGATCTTAATTTTGCCTTGAATGAGTTTTCCATTACCAAATCGAATCCACATGCTCTTGCTGTAATCAATGTTTATGTTGATGATGTTTTTTTGAATACATACTGGGCAGACGGTTTGCTAATTGCCACCCCAACCGGATCGACAGCATACTCCCTAAGCTGTTTTGGCCCGATCATTACTCCTGATTCAGAGAACTTTGTAATTACTCCGATTGCCAGTCATAACCTTACTGTAAGGCCAATCGTAATCCCTGATAAAAGCACTATCCGCATCTCCATAGAAGGGAGAAACGACCAGTATCAGGCAGGACTTGATTCACGCTTTAAAAATATTGACCACAACACGATAATGACTGTCCGGCGAGCCGGATTTAATATTAACCTCATTCAATTACCTAAAAAAGATTTTTTTATTACCATTCGCGAAAAACTCTTTTGGGGAAAAGACCAGCGAAATTAGTTCCTGAGACCTTGCTCTCTTTTCTTACTTTCAGATAATCGAAATTTGTTGTCCTAAAAACAATCATCCTGAAAGTGTCCTCAAAATCTTTCATCCGGATTTTCAACACTTTTACACTCTTGACCATCTGAATATAGGATTAAGGAGTACTTCTGATTTTTGGTATGTCTTAGCAAAACCATTGATTTAAGAGAACCCTTTGCAAATAATAAATCCAAAGAAGTTGAGTTTAAAATGCTGAATTTCGAGGGTTTATTTTTCAATGAAACAATCAGCCGCTGTTTTCTTTTTGTTCACTTTTGTTTTAAGTATAATTTCCTGCAAAAAAATTCAGGATGATAAAATTCCACCTGTTATTTCACTTACCGGGGAAAATCCTGTTTACTGGTTTTCTTATTGCGATTATGAAGACGGGGGATTCAGGGTTTCAGATGATTTGACCGACAGTGTAAACCTGATTTTCCGGACGGATTCGGGCAGTATTTCCAATGCTGACACAGGAAAATTCCTTATCACTTATTATGCTACCGATGCCGATAGCAACACTGCTTCAGCGACCAGAAAAATCATAAAAATACTTTTTGATAATAGTTACTTTGAAAATACAGAATTCACAGCACAACACGCTGAACTTCCGCTGAACATCAATACATTTACTTCAACAATTCACAGCCAGTTACTTTATGACAATTTTGTACTTCTCAAAAATTTTCATGGACTGGGTGAAGATTTTTCTCCTGTAATCCAGTTTGATACAGTGGGAAATCTTAACATTGATTACAGTCTGGATGATATTACAATCAAAGGCAATGGAACAATGAACTGCAACACAACGGGGTTTTTGCTCAACTATAAGATTAAAATACCAGCCTATACTGATACATTAAGGTACAAAGCAACCTTCACAAGACGCTAAGCAAAAGGTTTTTATTATGAGAATTATTGCAGCCATTTCATTAATATTCAGTCTGATGACGCTTCAACTTCGCAGTCAGGACATTGATATCGGCATATTTGGCGGTGGTTCCTATTATCTTGGTGAGTTAAATCCGGGCCGGCAGTTTTTATTCACCAACCCGGCCTACGGCGGATTAGCCCGATTCAATATTAATACCCGGTGGGCATTGCGCGGTCAGTTATTACAGGGCGAGCTCGCCGGTGATGATGCAGTGAGCAAAGCTGATGAAATGCGCAATCTGCGTTTTAATTCGAAGGTTACCGAGCTGTCGGCAATCATGGAATTTAATTTCCTTGACTATTTCTCAGGCAGCCATGTAAATTACTTTTCGCCGTATTTGTTCGCCGGCCCTGCTTTTTTCACTTTTAATCCGACAGCACAGTACAACAATCAAACTATTGTTTTGAGGGATATTGGAACCGAAGGTCAATTGGAAGGAGATGCAGACAGCCGCTACGATCTGATCAGTTTTGCCCTGGCCTTTGGATTTGGAATGAAATACAGTTTGTCGAACCGTCTTGGATTAACTGCCGAATGGGGTCTTCGTAAAACATTTACCGACTATCTTGACGATATCAGCGGGAATTATTACATTGATTTTTCAACGGTCTCAAATCCTGGATCTATAGAAAATCTGTCTGATCCATCTCCAATAAAACATGAGCCCGGTATGCAGCGCGGAAATTCTCAGAACAACGATTGGTATTCATTTGCAGGTATTACTTTAACCTACCGGTTTTCGGTCGGGGAAAAATCAACCTGTGTGGACTTTCTTGATTAGCTCAAATTGTAGTACTTTTGCAACCCTTTTCATATTTTAATTCATAAAACAAAATTAAAGGCTAAAAAAAACAAAGGCAAACCAACAACACGCCGATGAGTCTAAAGGAAAAAATAGATTTCGAAAGATTACCCGTCCACATTGCTGTAATTATGGACGGAAACGGAAGATGGGCCAAAAAGCAGGGGCTTATCCGTACTAAAGGCCATGAAAATGGAGTGATAGCGGTACGCGAAACAGCCGAAGCAGCGGCAGAACTCGGAATTAAACACCTCACCCTTTATGCCTTTTCGACCGAAAACTGGAACAGACCACGTCATGAAGTGGATGCTTTGATGAAACTCCTGCTAAAAACCATTGACTCAGAAATGAAAACCCTCATTGATAATGATATTCGTCTGATGGCAATTGGTAACCTCAAGGCACTGCAAAGCAAAACGTATGAACACCTGATGTGGGCCATCGAAAAAACCAAGCACCACAAGCGAATGAATATGATTCTGGCACTTAGCTACAGCTCACATCAGGAAATTACCCAGGCCGTTAAAGAAATTGCCATGAAAGTTCAAAATAAAGAACTCGCTGTTGAAGACATCAACGAAACAATGATCTCTAAGCACCTCTATACTAAAGACATCCCCGACCCGGAGCTCCTCATACGCACCAGTGGTGAATTCAGAATAAGCAATTTTCTGCTCTGGCAACTGGCCTATTCCGAAATATACATCACTCCAAAACTTTGGCCTGACTTTCGAAAAGAAGATTTATACCAGGCAATAGTAAATTTTCAGTGCAGAGAAAGGAGATTTGGCAGAACCAGTGAACAAATCAGTGAGAAAGTTAATATCTGAAATGAGGAAATTATTCATACCGTTCAGGCTTTCGTTGGTTTTATCCTGCTTTTCAGGATACTTATTGTTAATTTTGTTTTCCACTCCTGCCATTACCACAGCACAAATCAGCCTGGGACAACAGCAGCTGGAGATCGATTACTTGCAACCGGCAACTTATGAAATTGGCGCTATCACTATAACCGGCATTGAATACCTTGACCCTAATGTTCTCATTATGATCTCAGGCCTGAGCGTTGGCCAGAGTATAAAAGTGCCCAGTGACAGTTTTCGTGATGCAATTGACAACCTTTGGGAACAAGGGCTGTTCGACCATGTAAGTATCACTGCTACCGATGTCAGGGATAATCTAATTTTTCTGAATATTGATCTGCGGGAGCGACCACGAATGTCCAAATACACTTTCAAGGGGATTTCAAAATCGGAAGCTGATAACCTCAGAGACGAAATCAAAATTTCATCAGGTGATGTGGTTACCGAAAACCTCTTAGCTACAAGCCGATACAGGATTAAAAACTATTACACAAAAAAAGGTTTCCTGGATGCCGAAGTAGAAATTGTGCAGGAACCTGATACACTCCGGAGCAACAGCGTAATCCTTACCTATAATATCGACAAAAAAGATCGGGTTAGAATTTATGACATCGAAATTATCGGAAACAAAAGTCTCTCAGACGATAAAGTGCTGAAAACTTTCAAAAACACCAAAGAAAAAGGGGTTTTTAAGCCCTTCAACGACATCGAAATGCTGATCTGGGATGTAACCAGTGCAGCTCTTCATTTGCAGTTCGATACACTTTACATCAAAGCCGGAGAATACTTCAATCAGCATGTCAAAATGAGAATCTTCAAATCGTCAAAATACATCGAAGATGAATTTGAGGAAGACAAACTGGCACTGATTGACAAATATCATGCTGCCGGATATCGTGATGCCCGTATTGTCAAGGATTCAATTTACCGCCACGACGAAAATACCATCAACATACTAATCGAAGTTGACGAAGGCCCTCAATATTATTTTGGTGATATCAACTGGGTCGGAAATACAATTTATACCGACGAATTTCTTGGATCGGTGCTCGGAATAGAAAAAGGTGATACCTACAACAAAGAACTTCTGAATACAAATTTGTCATTTAATCCTACCGGAATTGATGTTAGTTCGCTCTATCTCGACGATGGCTATCTTTTCTTTCAGGCTGTGCCAGTTGAGGTACATGTTGAAAATGACACGATTGACCTTGAAATAAGGATTAGAGAAGGAAAACAGGCAAGAATCAATAAAGTTACAGTAAAGGGAAATACCAGAACCAACAACAGGGTAATTATCAGAGAACTTAGATCACGTCCCGGACAGTTGTTCAATCGTTCCAACATTATTCGTACTACGAGGGAGCTTGCTCAGTTAAGATATTTTGATGCCGAAACCATCAAACCGGATATCCAGCCCAATCCTGCCGACGGAACTGTGGATATCAGCTACGAAGTCGAAGAAACGTCAGCTGATCAGATAGAATTGTCAGGTGGCTGGGGCTATGGACGTATTATCGGAACGCTTGGTCTTTCGTTCAACAATTTTTCATTGCGCAATCTTTTTAAAAAAGATGCCTGGAGGCCTATTCCTTCAGGCGATGGACAAAAACTTTCGATTAGACTTCAATCATACGGGAAAGGGTATATAAGCTACAACTTTTCGTTTACAGAACCCTGGCTGGGTGGACGAAAACCAAATGCTTTCAGCGTTTCATATTTCCATTCACTCTATTCCAATGGCCTAAGTAAAAGTGATACTCTGCGGTCAGCATTCGTAACCGATGGTATTTCAATTGGTCTCGGAAAACGTCTGGAATGGCCTGACGATTATTTTACACTTTATCAGTCATTGAATTTTCAGTTTTACAGCCTTGATAAGTATGCCCAGATATTTTCATTTGGCTCAGGAAACGGCGAGTACAATAACTTCAATTACAATGTCATTCTTTCCCGCAATTCGATTGATGCACCCATTTATCCTCGTACAGGATCCGAAATTTCACTCTCACTTGCATTTACCCCACCCTATTCATCCTTTTCTGACAAAAATTTTGTTGAATTGCCCGAGGAAGAAAAATATCAGTGGATAGAATACCACAAATGGAAAATTAAAGCAAATTTTTACACCAATATTTTTGAAAACCTTGTGCTGAGCGCAAGAACACAATTTGGCTTCCTCGGATCATACAACCCCGATATAGGTATCACTCCTTTTGAACGTTTTTATCTTGGAGGTGATGGGCTGACAGGATACAACAACTTTGACGGAAGAGAACTTATCGGGATGAGAGGCTACAGCAATGAATCCATTACCCCTAACTATTATCAGAACAGCAATATCGGTGGGACAATATACTCAAAATACACTTTTGAATTGAGATATCCGCTTTCATTGAATCCAAGTGCTACGATTTTTGCTCTTGCATTCATGGAATCTGGTAATTCGTGGGAAAACTTTGCCTCGTTCAATCCTTTTAAAGTTTATCGCTCAGCAGGTGTAGGAATGCGCGTTTTTCTACCGATGTTTGGTATTCTTGGCCTCGACTGGGGTTACGGTTTTGACGAAGTTCCTGGATTGCCTGAGGCCAATCAGGGCCAGTTCCATTTTTCAATAAACCAGTCTATTGATTAATCCAATTTGTTGAAGATATTTTTTGGAATGTAATTTGTTTGCAAATCATCGTTTTGATTGTTAAAAATAATACAGGAGGTATGAACAATGAAAAAAATTGAATATGTAATCAGGGTTTTTGCTTCGGCAATCTTCCTTATGGCTTTTGCCACAAGCAGCTATTCCCAGAAATTTGGTTATGTCGACAGCGAATACATTTTACAAAGCATTCCCGAATATCAGGATGCACAAAATGAGCTGGACGAACTCTCAAAAGAATGGCAAACTGAAATCGAAACCGAATTTGCCAAAATTGAACAAATGTACAAAGCCTATCAGGCTGATGCCGTTCTCTTGCCCGAAGACCTGAAAAGGAAAAGGGAAGACGAAATCATTAAAGCCGAAAAAGACGCTAAAGAACTGCAGCGCAAGAGATTTGGCCAGGACGGGGATTTGTTCAACAAACGTCAGGAACTTATCAAACCAATTCAGGAAAAGGTGTTTAACGCTATTGAAGAAATTGCAACCAAACAGAATTATGCTTTCATTTTTGACAAAGCAAGCGGACCAGTAATTATGTATGTTAATCCCAAATATAACATCAGCGATGAAGTGCTCGATCAAATAGGAAGTATCATGGGCGTGAGGAAACAATAATCTGAAACATTCTTTCCTTTTTATCAATAAATGAATCAGCTATTCAACATATTAGCGTATTTTTGTAGCCTTAAATTTTTTCATGAAATTATAAAATATTTAAAATGAGTAAAATAGGAAAATTTTTAGCAGCAATCGCTTTCTTAGCAGTTACATTTGCAGGATATGCACAAAGTCCTTTGAAATTTGGACATGTTGACTTTGCAAAACTTTACAGTGAAATGCCTGGTCAGGATTCAATCAAAAAAGAGTATGAAACATACGCTCAGGGATTACAAAATCAAATGACCACCATGCAGGCTGAGCTGGAGAACAAATATCTCGATTACCAGGCTAACCAGGCAACATGGTCAAATATAATTCGTCAGACCAAAGAAAAAGAAATCCAGGATATTCAGGGAAGGCTGGAAGAGTTCAATGCCCAGGCCCAACAGGATTTGAGAGACAAAGAAGATGAGCTCACCGCTCCGTTAATCGAAAAAGCCCGTAAAGCCGTTGAAGACGTTGCCAAAGAAAATGGGTACACTTACGTGTTCAACAGCACCGAAGGCCTTTTGCTTTATGCTTCACCCAGCGATGACATTATGCCTCTGGTGAAGAAAAAACTCGGGATAAAATAAATCAAAATCCTTTAAACAAAAAATCCTCCAATTATGGAGGATTTTTTTATCGGATTTTTCCTTCTGTTCAGAACTGCTTATGGGCAAAACAACTGATCATTTCCATTGTATCATCCCTTGCTTCAATAAACCCCATATGACCAACCTCAGCCAGTACAAGCACTTCCGAATGACGGGGCAAAATGGCCTGAGCCAATACATTCTGAACCGGAATGCGCATATCATCCTTGCCAGCAATAAAAAGCACAGGGATTGCTGTGTTGAGAAGTAAATCAAGTTTCCCCGATCTTGCCTTCATCCCTTCGAGTGCAGCGATGATACTCTGACCGCTCATTTTATCTGCACGATGCCAAAGCATATCAATTTTTTCGGCAAATTTCACCGTATTATTTTCAGCAAAAAGATCAGGAATAAACTGTTTGATAAAACCTTTGCGGTTGAGTTTAATCATTTCGATCGTTCTACGGCGGTTTTCTTTTACTTCCTCAGTATCGGCTGCAGCATGAGAATGAAAAAGACAAAAACCACTCAGCATTTGAGGATATCGTTTTGCAAATTCCAAAGTAACGTAACCTCCCATGGAATGGCCAACCATCACACAACGCTGAATATCAAGTGCATCAAGCACAGCTTTTACACTTGCTGCCATCAGTTCCATCGTGTGTATTTTTTCAATCAACGGGGTTTTACCATGTCCGGGCAGGTCAACACGAACAACTTTAAATTTTTGGGAAAGCACCCTGGAAAAATCATCCCAAATTTCCAGTGATTCAAGGAATCCATGAAGAAAAACAAGAGCATTTCCTTCTCCTTCAGTTATGTAATGAACAGGCTTCTCTTTAAAAATAACTGTATTCATTTTCAACTATTTAAATTAAATACTATTGCTGAGTCATCAATTGTTCAATTTCATTCAATTCAACAGGAATATCAGCTGACAAGTCAACGGGCCCATTTTCTGAAATCAGAATATCATTTTCTAATCTTATGCCAATTCCTTCCTGTGGAATATAAATACCCGGCTCACATGTAAAAACCATGCCAGACTGAAATGGTTCGAAGCGATGAATGACATCATGAACATCAAGTCCAAGATGGTGGGCTGTTCCGTGCATGAAATATTTTTTGAACAGTGGGTTTTCCGGGTTTTGGTTTTTTACTTCCTGTTTATCAAGCAAACCCATTTTTATCATCTCTTTTTCCATTTCCTGGTTAACAAATGAATTGTAATTTTCCATAGTATTACCCGGAATCATCTGCTGAACAGCCAGTTTCTGTACCCTGTGCACCAGCTCGTACAATTGCTTTTGCCGGGGTGTAAATTTCCCGTTTACCGGAATGGTACGTGAAACATCCGCGGCATAATTTGCATACTCAGCTCCAAAATCAAAAAGCACCAGGTTTCCATCGGCACATTGGCTGTTGTTTTGGTGATAATGAAGTACACAGGCATTTTTACCGGTGGCAATAATTGGAGGGAAGGCGCTTCCGTTTGCCCGGTTAATCAGAAATTCATGTTCCATTTCTGCCTGTATTTCAAATTCATAAACACCCGGTTTTACAAAACGTAACATTCGTCGGAAAGCTTTACCTGTAATCTCATTGGCTTTTCGGATAAGTTCAACCTCTGTGTCAGTTTTTATCATCCTTAATTTTGTCATCAGCGGAGCTGCTCGCAGGTATTTATGAACTGGATATTGTCGTATGAGGCTGTGAGCAAAACGAAGGTCGCGCGATTCCACTTCAGAAGAAAACTTAGGATATTCATAAGTGTTCAGATAAATTTGATCACTCCACAAAATCAGGTCGCGAAGGGTCATTTCCAGATTGTCGAGCCATTGAACATTTTTAATTCCTGAAATGGCATGTGCTTCCTCTCTGGTCACTTTATGCCCTTCACGAATAGCCATTTGCTCGCTGGTTCGAAGTACCCATAATATTTCTCTCAGCTTAGGATCAGGATAATCAGGTGCGAGCATCAAAACCGATTTTTCCTGTTCGATCCCCGTCAGGTAAAAAAAATCAGACTGCTGCCGGTAAATGAAGCGTTGATCACCGTTTCGCAGATACTCGTCATTTGCATTGAAAACAGCTACAGACCTTGGCTCTAACAACTTTGACAATCGTCGTCGGTTCTCCGAAAAAAAACCAGATTTAATAGGTATGTACCGCATCTTCAAAAAATTAATAATTTAAACAAAATATAAATTACTGATAAAAAACATTTTCTATTAAATCAGAAAGGTTTTTACCATTAAATTTGCCCGTTTGCATCTGCAAAAGTGGGTCTTTTTAAATTAAATGATTTAAAAAACGAAAAATTTAATCTTATGGGTAATTCTAATTCACCTCTCACTTCGATAACAAAAAAGGTTATGATGGCTTTGGTGGGATTGTTTTTGATTTCCTTCCTGGTAGTGCATCTGGCGATTAATCTCACCTTGCTCATCCCGGATTCTGGCAGGGAAATTTTCACCAAAGCAGCTCATTTTATGGGAACGAATCCTGTGATAAAAGTATTTGAGATCATTTTGATAGCCGGTCTTATCACCCATATTTCTTTGGGAGTGATACTACAGCTTAAAAACTGGAGATCAAGACCACAGCACTATAAAGTGAAAAACAATTCACAGTTGTCGTTTTTTTCCAAATACATGATTCATACCGGCGTAATAATTTTCATTTTTTTGTCGCTACATATCCTTGATTTTTTTTACAAGGCCAAATTCACGGATGTAATCCCGATGATAAATGTTGATGGCACTGAATATCATGATCTCGGATTTCTGATCATCGAGAAATTCAAGTCATTAAAATCCGTGATTATTTATCTGGTAGCCTTTGTTTTTCTTGGGTTTCATCTCAATCATGCATTTCAGTCCGCATTTCAATCGCTGGGATTGAATCACAGTAAATACACCCCGTTTATCAAGAATCTGGGACTGATCGTTTCGATTGTTATTCCGTTAGGATTTACCATCCTTCCGCTGGTTATTTATTTTAATAATTAATGAAAATCCTGTATTTATCATGATAAAATTAGACGCAAAAATTCCAGAAGGTCCATTAGCCGAAAAATGGAGCAATCACAAACACAATGTCAAACTGGTTAATCCGGCCAATAAAGCGAAACTTGATATTATTCTTGTTGGCACAGGGCTTGCCGGATCATCAGCAGCATCCTCACTGGGTGAGCTTGGTTATAATGTCAAAGCTTTTTGTTTTCAGGACACCCCCCGCCGGGCACACTCAGTTGCTGCACAGGGTGGTATAAATGCTGCAAAAAATTATCGTAACGACGGCGATAGTGTTTACCGGTTGTTTTACGACATCATCAAGGGAGGTGACTTTCGGGCACGCGAAGCCAACGTTTACCGTGCAGCTGAAGTAAGTAACCAAACCATAGATCAGCTTGTTGCTGCAGGCGTTCCCTTTGCAAGAGAATACAGCGGCTATCTTGATAACCGCTCTTTTGGAGGTGTCCAGGTTTCCCGTACATTTTACGCTAAAGGAGCCACAGGACAACAATGTTTACTCGGAGCTTACTCAGGATTGATCAGGCAAATGTCAAGAGGTAAGGTAACCATGTATCCCCGTCGGGATATGCTCGATGTAGTAATTATTGACGGCAAGGCCCGCGGTATCATTACCCGGAATCTGGTTACCGGAGAAATCGAACGCCATGCCGGACATTGCGTAGTTCTTGCAACAGGAGGATACGGTACTGTTTACTACCTCTCAACACTTGCACTCGGATCGAATGTTTCAGCAGCCTGGGCAGCTCACAAAAAAGGCGCATTATTTGCCAACCCCAGTTTTATTCAAATACACCCGACCAGCCTGCCACAGTTGAATGACTATCAGTCTAAACTCACTCTGATGTCAGAATCGCTGAGAAACGACGGACGCATCTGGGTTCCCAAAAACAAGGGAGAAACAAGAGCAGCCAACGATATTCCCGAAGAAGACCGCGATTATTATCTGGAACGTCGGTATCCGGCCTTTGGCAATCTGGTACCACGTGATGTAGCCTCAAGAGCAGCCAAGGAAAGATGCGACGCAGGTTTTGGCGTGGGAAAAACCGGATTGTCGGTTTACCTGGATTTCAAGGACTCCATCAAAAAGAATGGTAAAAAAGTCATCGAAAGCAAATATGGTAATTTGTTTGAGATGTATCACAAAATCACAGGCGACAACCCTTACGAAGTACCAATGCGGATATATCCGGCCGGACATTACACAATGGGAGGCCTCTGGGTTGATTATAACCTTATGACCACAGTTGACGGACTATTTTCAATCGGAGAATCCAATTTCTCCGATCATGGAGCCAACCGCCTTGGAGCCGGCTCTCTTATGCAAACATCAGGTGATGGTTATTTCATCCTGCCGGTAACAATCGGTGATTATCTCTCTAGCGAAATCAGAACTCCAAGAATTAAAACCGACCATCCTGAGTTCGAAAAAGCTGAAAAAGGAGTAAAAGACAGATTGGCAAGACTTTTAGCCGTTAAAGGAACAAAAACCCCAACCAGTTTTCACAAACGGCTGGGAAAAATTATGTGGGATTACTGTGGGATGGTACGCAACGAAGAAGGCCTTAACAAAGCAATGGTACTGGTCGGAGAGCTTGAAGAAGAATTCTGGAAAGATGTAAGAGTCGCCGGACACGATAAAGAACTTAATCAGGAACTGGAAAAAGCAGGCAGGGTTGTCGATTTCTTCGGCATAGCAAAACTGATGATACAGGATGCATTGAATCGCAGGGAATCCTGCGGCGCTCATTTCAGAGAAGAAAGTCAAACACCTGAAGGTGAAGCCAAAAGAATCGACAGCGAATACAGTTACGTAGCTGCCTGGGAATATAAAGGCGATGACCAGCCACACACACTTCACAAAGAACCCCTGGTCTTTGAAAATGTGGAACTGAAAGAAAGAAGTTACAAGTAATCACAAACTTAAAAGCTTAGACGATATGAATTTCACTCTCGAAATATGGCGGCAAAAAGATGCCAAAAGCAAAGGAAAATTTGTGACCTATCAAATCACTGACGTTGCTGAAGAAATGTCCTTCCTGGAAATGCTTGACTATTTAAATGCCACCCTCATAGAAAAAGGCGACGAGCCGATAGCTTACGAATACGATTGCCGCGAAGGCATTTGCGGAACATGCGGCCTCTATATCAACGGGTATGCACATGGTCCGGGGCATCTGACAACTACTTGTGAACTACGCATGACAAAATTTAAAGATGGTCAAAAAATTGTTATTGAACCCTGGCGCTCCAGAGCATTCCCGGTGATCAAAGACCTGATTGTTGACCGTTCGGCTTTTGACAAAATTCTCATGGCAGGCGGGTTCATTTCAGCCAATACCGGTGCAGCACCTGATGCCAATTCCATTCCAGTACCAAAACCTAAAGCCGATGCTGCTTTCGATGCTGCTGCATGCATCGGATGCGGAGCATGTGTGGCTACCTGTAAAAACTCCTCAGCAATGTTGTTTGTTTCTGCAAAAGTTTCCCAGTATGCTCTACTTCCTCAGGGTCGCGTAGAAGCCAAAGAACGTGTGCAGAAAATGATTAAAAAAATGGATGAACTCGGATTTGGTAACTGTACCAATACCGGTGCCTGTCAGGCAATGTGCCCTAAAGGTATTAACCTGACACACATTGCTCGTATGAACCGCGAATTTATCATTGCCAAGATCGTCACTCAAAAAACCTGAGATTAATTCCCTAAATAATTGATATTCAACAAAAAACCCGCTTAATCAGCGGGTTTTTTGTTACATATAATCACACTATGATTTTGGATTTTCACTCCCCGTAAAAAATAATCTGTTATCCGATTCTTACAGGTACAAGTGAAAAAACTAATTACTCATGATGATTTACATAAAAGGCATTTTCAATCAGAGCTTAATTCCTGATTAAAGACCCGTCAATTCTTCTGTCCGGGGTTTTTTTATAAAACGCCTCACAGCAATAAAAACCAATAAAGTCAGAATGACCAGAATGCCGGTCACAGCAGCAAATATAATTTCTTCATCGGAACCAGATGTATCGGTTAACCTTTTCGAAATTATTCCAAACAAGGCCCAAACAATTACCAGACTGAAGAAATAATCCTTACGTGAAAGCAGTGCAAAAACGCCAAGCAATGATGCAACGACCACCATAACCACTGTCCAGAACACATCGGACATACCAAATTTACCCCAGTTGATATCCACCAGTAAAACAGAAATATTGGCGATAACAGCTACCGAAACCCAACCCAGATAGATACTGAACGGAACGTGAACAAAAAAATGCTCTTTGCGGCTGATAATCCGCCGACCGGCACCTAAAAAATTGTAAATCATCAGAAGCGAACCTAACAAACCCAAAATAAGCAGTAATGAAAACCAGATAAGCTCATGATGCCAGGCAAATATCCAAGCAATGTTTGCCAGGCAGGAAACAAAAAACCAAATGTCAATCCTGTAGAGAAACCTGTTTTGCTCGTGTTGAAGGTTGATAAACAAACCTTTGACCTGATAAATAACAAAGGCGGCCAGCAAAAGATAAATCACACCCCAAATTGAAAATGTGAAGCCTGCTGGTGTAAAAAGAGAAGGAATTGAAGCCGACACTTCACCTGTTGTTTTTCCTCCGATTGGCAATGCATTAGCCAAAAAATTGACTGCCATTAAAAAAATAAAACCGGCGATATTCAATATCTGATAGACTTTCAGTTTCATTTTGTGGATTTTTTCGGTGAAAGTATTAAATTAATTCGTTATGAGTCGAATTGAGGAGTTCAAGTATTTCAGGAAAAATTATATTTTTGTGGTTTTCTTGCAGATAGAGATTCCCTGGAAAGAAATTACATCAGTAAAAAACCGAGAGGAATCCCGGTTTTCTTTTATCGGAAGAAAATACTTTTTTACATAATTCAAGTCTAACTTAAAAATTAATCCAATGAGAAAAGCTTTTTTATCGGTTTTCGCACTCACAATTTTACTGTTTGCTGTTAACAACAATGCCTTATCCTGTACCAACTACCTGATTACCAAAGGAGCTTCGGTTGACGGATCTACAATGATTTCCTACGCTGCTGACTCACATGTTCTTTACGGTGAATTGTACCACTGGTCGGCAGGCATCTGGCCTGAAGGAACCATGATGGACGTGTACGAATGGGATACCGGAAAATTTCTTGGACAGATAAAACAGGCCGGACAAACCTATAATGTTGTCGGAAATATGAACGAAAATCAGGTTGCTATTGGCGAAACCACTTATGGAGGACGATCAGAACTCGGCAGCCAGGAAGGCGCCATCATGGATTACGGCAGCCTGATTTACATCACTCTACAGCGGGCAAAAACAGCACGTGAAGCCATTCAGCTGTTTCATGAACTTACTTCCACCTATGGCTATAATAGCTCAGGAGAATCCTTTTCAATTGCCGACCCCAATGAAGTCTGGATTCTGGAAATGATCGGAAAAGGCAATGGTTACAAGGGTGCTGTATGGGTTGCACGCATGATCCCTGACGGTTATGTTTCCGGCCATGCCAATCAGGCACGCATCACTACTTTCCCGCTTGCCGACGGTAAAACTTCAGTTACTTCAAAAAACTTTGACGAATTCATTAAAAATCCAAAAATAGAAACCATCTATTCTGAAGATGTTATCAGTTTTGCCAGGGAAAAAGGATATTTTAAAGGAAAAGATAAAAATTTCAGCTTCTCCGATACTTATGCTCCGGTTGATTTTGGTGGCGCACGTTTTTGTGAAATCAGGGTTTGGACTATGTTTAACAGGGTGAGCAAAGGCATGGATCAATACTGGGATTACGTGAAAGGCAATATCAAACATGATCCTGAACTTTCCAACGGAGATGAAAACGTAGATCATTATGCAACCAACCGTATGCCTCTTTGGATTTTACCAGAGAAAAAAGTCAGCGTTCAGGACATGTTTGCATTTATGCGCGATTATCTTCAGGGCACTGAACTTGATATGTCGAAAGACCTTGGTGCCGGTCCTTATGGATTGCCTTACCGCTGGAGACCACTTACATGGGAAGTTGACGGCGTTACTTATTGCCACGAAAGAGCAACCGTAACTCAACAAACCGGGTTCTCCTTTGTAGCGCAAATGCGAAACTGGCTGCCAAACCAAATTGGTGGTATTTTCTGGTTTGGTGTCGACGATGCCTCATGTACCGTTTACATGCCAATGTATTGCAGCATCACTCATGCTCCTTATTCCCTCCAAAAAGGACACGGCGCTATGATGACCTGGTCGGATGATGCAGCCTTCTGGGTATTCAATCAGCTTACCAATTTTACCTACTCCCGCTGGAATATCATTTACCCGGAAGTACTTGGCAAAATTCATACCTATGAACAGGAGTTCGTTGATATGACCCCAAAAATTGATGAAAAAGCTGTTGCACTATACAAAACTGATCCAGAAGAATCGGTTAAGTACCTTACTTCCTATTCAACCCGTTTGGGAGATAAGGTTACAGATGAATGGAAACAATTCTACCGCTATTTGTTTATGAAATATATGGATGGGAATATTAAAACCCCGGTAGAAGGCCAAATGAATCCAAAAGTAGAACAACCGGGTTATCCTGTTGAGTGGCTTCGCCGAATTGTGAACGAAACCGGAGATCAGTTTAAAGTGATCGGAACCGGACATTAATTTTTGGCTTTTACTGCCGGGAAACAGAAACAAAACCTTTTCTGTCATTGGTTGAACATAAAAACATATTACCATTAGCAGTATAAATAACAGAAGTTTTTAATAATAAAATCCTGTTTTTAAACGTAATAAAAAAGAACAGGCCAATAAAATATAAAAATGACTGAAGAACTTAAAAACAATAAAAAAGAGAAACTTACTTATCGCATTCTTTTGCTGGTTTTGCTGGCTTTATTAATACTTTTTGGAATATTCTTTTTTATCAAAAATGCAGAAAATAAGGCACTTAAAGCAGAAAAAGAACAAATCCGTACAGATTTACAAAAAGAGCTTGATTCGCTTCTGAATCAACATAACAGGGTAAAGACTGAATACGGTTTCCTTGCTGACAGTTTGTTGACAAAAGATAGCATAATCCAGGCCAATGCCACAGAAATAAAGCAATTACTGAATTACAAATGGGAATACTATCAGATAAAAAAGAAACTTGACAGGCTGAGGGTAGTGGCGCAGGGCTATGTTTATCAGATAGATTCCTTGTACACCGTAAACAAAGAACTGAAGGAAGAAAACGTACGTATTCGCGAAAGCTACCAGGCTGAGCGCGAAAAGAATATCGGGCTAAAGCAGACAACAGAAGAACTGGAAGAACTGGTTACCGAAGCGTCTGTGCTGCGTGCCTATAACATTCAGTCAACCGGAATCCATTACCGGGGATCAAGAGAAGATGAAACTGACAAAGCACGTCGTACCGACGGACTGAAGATTTGTTTTACCATTGGCGAAAATACACTTGTTCAACCGGGAAGTAAAGATATTTATCTAAGAATTGCCCGTCCCGACAATGTCATTCTGATTTATGACAAAACCGATACCTATACTTTCGAATATGAAGACAACACACTCCAGTATTCACTCAAAAAAACTATTGACTACAATGGTTCAGCGCAGGATGTTTGTTTGAGCTGGAAAAAACGTGATCTTAATGAAGATACTATGGAAGGCCGGTACAATGTGAGCATTTATGCAGATGGTAAACTGATTGGTGAAAGTGCTTTTGAACTGAGATAAATTTCAGTTTAAATTTTATTCTAAAACCGGCTAAGTTTAACGATTTAGCCGGTTTTTTTACTGAACTTTTCCGGCTTCAACAACATTGACGTTTTCCTGATTTTTTGGTTTGGAAAGTCGCTCAACCCACCAAACCCATAACATAAAGATTATTACATAAAAAAATGGCCTGAACAAATAATCATGGCTAAAATTCCAATATTCCGGTAGCGTGATAACCACAACCGAAAGGCCGATTATTCTGAACAAGTTGGTAAGGTGCACAATCAGCATTCCAAAAGGAATAAACCAAAGTTTTCGCTTCAATGGCCCAGGGAAAAACAACATCAGCAGGGCAAACTGTAAAATTTGTTTAAATCCGGAACAACTGCGGTTCACGGCAATATATCCGTTATTGGCAAAATACATGGTTTTGTTCTGATGTACAGCAGTGATTTCAATTCCCAATACATGCTCAACAAACCAGGCGCTCGGGTAATAAACTAAATCAGCCATTTTTTGTTCCAGGTAGCTTACTTCCCTGCTTAGCGGCCAATAACTGGCAGTGTTGGCCCAAAACCTGAACGAATAATGAATCAGCAAAGTGATGATGATAAATAGTACTACATCTTTAAAAACATCCAGTCGGTTGCGCCGGATAAATTCAACCGTCTTCAATTTGAGTTCGGAAAACAGCTTCATTAATTTTTGATTTTTATTAAACAAACCTAACCACCTCTTCGAAAGATTTTCTGATTTTTTGATCTGACTTGTGAAATCCTTCTTTAGGATAACCAAGCGGAGTAATGGAAATAACTTCTTCATCATCCTGCAAAATACCGGTATTTCTTAATAACCCGGGATCAAATGCAACAATCCAGCAGGAACCAATGCCCAAAGAAGCAGCAGCAAGAATCATGTGATCCATGGCAATGGCGAGGTCAGTTTCGAGAGTATTAAGACTTCCATCGGAACGCTCCCAGGCTGTCTTTCGATAGCCTGCCACAATCAAAATATGCGGGGCATCTTTGAACCAAACGCGGTGATAACATGAACGGACTTTACTTAGATTTTCGGGTGAGGAAACAAGATAAAACCGCCATGGCTGTCGGTTAGCTGCTGACGGTGCCAGACGCCCTGCCTCCAGAATCAGTCTGAGCTGCTCAGGTGCAACATTACGGTCGGGATCATAATTACGAATACTTACTCTGTCTTCTACCAATTTCAAAAAATCCATCTTATTCTCATTTGACCACTGCAAAAATGCATAAATTATATTTTACATTCTTTGAAATCGTAAAAACCGGTTTTATTTCCTGTTTTCAAATCATTTCCCTGAATTAAACAGGTAAAATCATTACCGACTTCACACGATAAAGCATTGTTTTTTACCTTTGGCGTTCAAACTCGTTTTTAATCCAACAACATAACTATTTTTATTATGCGTCATTTATTTATCATTACTTTCCTTTTGCGGGTTTTACTCTTATCACCAGACAACCTGTCTGCACAATCAAATGAAAGCACTGAAAAATTTACTACTGAAACTTTTTCAGGACTAAAATTCCGTAGCATTGGCCCGGCGCTAATGTCCGGCAGAATTGCCGATATTGCCATTCATCCACAAAATGAGAACATATGGTATATTGCAGTAGGTTCAGGCGGGATTTGGAAAACAATAAATTCAGGTACCACGTGGATTCCTGTATTTGATAATCAGGGAGCTTACTCTATTGGATGTGTCACCATAGATGCTTGCAACCCCAATGTGATTTGGGCTGGAACCGGAGAAAATGTCGGAGGCCGGCATGTAGGGTATGGAGATGGAGTTTATCGCAGCAATGACGGTGGAATTACCTGGCAAAATATGGGGTTACAAACATCAGAACATATTTCAAAAATTCTTGTACATCCGGAAAATTCAAATATCATATGGGTAGCAGCACAAGGGCCACTTTGGGTTAAGGGGGGAGAACGCGGAATATTTAAAAGTATTGACGGGGGCAAGACATGGAAACAAACGCTTGGTGATGACAGCTGGACAGGAGCTACTGACCTTGCCATAGACCCCAGGAATCCTGACTTGCTTTATGCTGCCACATGGCAAAGGCAGCGTACTGCAGCTTCATTTATGGGGGGCGGCCCGGGAAGTGGTATTTACCGGTCAACCGACAGTGGTGAAACATGGGAAAAACTTACCAGCGGACTTCCATCCGGCAACCTGGGAAAGATTGGAATTGCTGTTTCTCCACAAAATCCTGATGTGATTTACGCTACCATAGAACTTGAAAGACGATCAGGCGGAGTTTTTCGTAGTGACAACAGGGGGTCAAGCTGGACAAAACAATCGGATGTAGTTGCTAAAGGTACCGGGCCACATTACTACCAGGAGATTTATGCAAGCCCACACCAATTTGATAAAGTTTACCTGATGGATGTCAGGCTCAGAATTTCGGAAGACGGTGGAAAAACATTCAGTCGAATGCATCATCGCCATACACACGTTGACAATCACGCTATTGCTTTCAGAAAAAGTGACCCGAATTATGCCCTGCTCGGTAACGACGGAGGTCTTTACGAAACATTCGACAATATGGAAAACTGGAAACATATTGCCAACCTTCCGGTAACCCAGTTTTACAAAATTGCCGTTGACGATGATCTGCCTTTTTATAATATTTACGGAGGCACACAGGACAACAACACGCAGGCTGGTCCATCACGCACCGACAATGTCCACGGCATAAGCAATTCCGACTGGTTCATTACTCTTTTTGCTGATGGATACCAGCCAGCCACCGAACCCGGAAATCCAAACATCGTTTATTCTCAATGGCAGCAGGGCAACCTGGTACGATACGACAAAGCAACCGGTGAGATCGTTTACATTCAACCTCAACCCGAAGCAAACGAAGACAGCGAAAGGTTCAACTGGGATGCTCCCGTTCTGGTCAGTCCCCATCAACCTTCACGTCTTTTCTTTGCCTCGCAGCGGGTTTGGCGTTCAGATAACCGGGGAGACAGTTGGACTGCTATCTCTGACGACCTTACGCGAAACCAGGAACGCATGACCATGCCATTGATGGACAAAACCTGGAGCTGGGATGCTCAGTGGGATTTTGTAGCTATGTCCGATTATAATACCATAACCTCACTCTCCGAATCCCCTTTACAGGAAGGATTGTTGTACGCCGGAACTGATGATGGTATCATTCAGGTTACTGAAGATGGAGGGAAAGGCTGGAGAAAAATTGAAACAGGTAACTTTCCCGGTGCACCCGATAATGCTTTTGTAAACGATATTAAAGCTGACCTTTTCGACGTCAACACCGTTTACGTTGTACTCGACAACCACAAAAACGGTGACTTTAATCCATATGTATTTAAAAGCAACAACCGCGGCCAAAGCTGGACTTCAATCACAGGCAATCTGCCCGGCAGAACCCTGACCTGGAGAATTGTACAGGATTATGTTAAGCCTGACCTTTTGTTCTTAGGTACTGAATTTGGCATCTGGTTTACTATAAATGGCGGAAATGAATGGATTCAACTTAAAGGCGGACTACCTGCAATTGCTTTTCGCGATCTGACAATACAACGTCGTGAGAATGACCTTGTTGCTGCTTCATTTGGCCGGGGAATTTATATCCTTGATGATTTCAGTGCATTAAGGGAAATTAATGAGCAGCTCACGGAGCAGGAAGCTGTTTTGTTTACCCCCCGCCAAAGCTGGTGGTATTTTGAACGTCAACGGCTTGGATCAGGTAAAAAAGCTTCGCAGGGAGAAGCCTGGTTTGTTGCCGATAATCCTCCGTTTGGAACTACTTTTACCTATTATCTGCGCGATAACTTCGAAACTAAAAAACAAATCAGACAAAAAACTGAGGTTCAACTAACTGCCGAAAACAAAGAAATTCCTTTCCCCGGTTGGGAAGCCCTGGATGAAGAAATACTTGAAGAGGCACCAAAAGTTTGGGTCTTCATCACTGACAAGACCGGAAATTTCATCTGCCGTATAGAAGCGCCGTCAACCAAAGGAATAAATCGTGTTACATGGGATTTAACAATACCCTCATCCACTGCTATTCAAAATTCAAGGCCAAACTGGCAGCCAAAAGGTCCGATGGTAGCTCCCGGAACTTATTCTGCTGCCCTTTTTAAGCAAAGTGAAGGTGAATTTGAACCTTTGAGCAATCCTGTGAATTTTGACATTGTGCCCCTACGCGAAGGCACGCTTCCCGGCTCCTCACCTGAGCATACGGTAGCATTCTGGATGGAACTTCAGGAAGTGCAACGAACAGCTTCTGCTGCCACTGTTGCACTTCAAAATACACTTGAAAAAGTTGATCTGCTACGACTTGCGCTGGCAAATACTCAAACAACACCAGCTGATCTTGAAAAGCGGCTGTTTAACATAAAAAACGAACTGTTGGCGCTTGATCTGACAATGAACGGGAGTAAATCCAAGAATGAAATCGGGGAAAGACTTTCTCCAACAGTCCAAAGCAGGCTCAATTTTGCACTTTCAGGAACATCCAGATCAACTTATGGTCCAACTCCAGCTCATCACCGCAGTCTTGAAATTGCACGTGAACAGCTTTCCGGAATTCGCGAACAGCTTGACAAAATAAGACTTGAAAGTATCCCGGCTTTGGAAAAAGCACTTCAGGATGCTAAATCTCCCTGGATTGAAGGCCAGCCAATACCTACCGATTAAAATACACATCATCTCCCGGTCAAAAATTCATCCGGACATCGTCGCAGTTAATTCTTCCGGAGGGTTTTTTCATTTAAGAAAAACTTTCGTAAAACATCTTTTCCAGGAATAAATGAATTTTTAACCTGTTAAGAAACAGATGAATCAGAATAAATGGAACTTCATTTGCCCGCTCTCACTATTATAGCTTTTGCATTTGTGGTGCCTTTTATCGAAAAATGGTTTAAACAAACTGCCGGATGGATTCCGGTGGCATTCCCCTTTGTATCTTTTTTGCATTATTTGGGATTGTAATTTACCATTGGTGAAGAAGAGACAAACACAACAGGCTTTTTGTGCATAGAATCACTGTGGATTCTATTTTCTTTTACCTTGTTGATCTGAGTCTGCTTTTTGTGCTGCTGGTAACGGGAATCGGTTCGCCGGTTGTGGTTTTTTCAGGCTATTACCTAACTGAAGTTTCCCCCTTTGCAACTGTCTGATGATCCGTTCAAATAAAAATAAAAAAAGTAGTGATTTATTGACATAAATTGTTAATTTTGAAGTGTTTAAAGACATAATTACGATTCACTTCAACAATCACTACTTATGGCATCAAAAAGAAACAATTTAAGCGAACTGAAATTGTTTCGATGGGTGTTGTCGGGAGTGGGTGTTGCTTTGGTTTTACTGTTTTATAACGCCCCTGAATTAGTTAGAACGCAAATTTTAGTTGGTACACTGATCGTTAGTAAGAGAGACTTGAAACCAGTTTGAAACCAATTCCATGAACATTGATTAATTCCACGTTTTTATCATCTTTTAGGAATTTGCGCAACTTAGTGATGTAAACATCCATACTTCTTGCATTAAAATAACTGTCGTCATTCCATATTTCCTTTAATGCATAGCTGCGGTCAAGCACCTGATTTAAGTTGAGTGAAAGCAACCTGAGCAAAGCCGATTCTTTTGAAGTAAGTTTTTGTTCTTTGTCTTTGAAGGAAAGCAATTGACGGTTGAAATCAAAGATATAATCCCCGATTTTAAAGATGTTGTTTCCAATTTCACCACCATGCCGCTCGCGTGCACGTCTTAAAATAGCCTGCATCCTCACCAGCAGTTCTTCCATACTGAAAGGTTTGGTAAGATAATCATCAGCACCAAGAGAGAAACCTTTGAGTTTATCCTCCTGCATTGATTTGGCCGTCAGAAACAACACCGGAATTGTTTTATCCTTTTCTCTGATCTCTTTTACCAGAGTAAAGCCGTCTTTGATAGGCATCATGACATCCACTATGCAGAAGCTGAAATAACCTTTTTCGAAGGTATTCATTGCTTCTTGTCCATTTACGCAAAGTGTTGCATCATAACCTTTTACATCCAGATAGGATTTCAATACGCTTCCAAGATTCTTGTCATCTTCGGCGAGCAATACTTTAACTTTTTGAATTCCCTTATCCATGGAGTTTGTCTTTTAGGATTATTTTTTTCGAGTGTAAAATTAACAGATTTTTAGACAAAGAAAATAAATTTTTAATTTTCATTTTTTTTTGTCTTTCCGGTAAAAGGTAAAAAGATGCTGAATGTTGAGCCGGATTTCAGTTCACTCGACACTTCCACCTTTCCTCCATGGCGTTCAACTATGTTTTTAACGTAGCTCAAGCCAAGGCCAAAACCTTTGACGTCATGCACATTCCCGGTTGGTACGCGGTATAATTTGTCGAATATTTTTTTTTGATTTTCTTTACTGATGCCGATTCCATTATCTTTTATGGCAATAATCACTCCTTCTGAGTAGTTGGAAGTGGTAATTTCGATTACTGGTTTGCGGGGTGTGTATTTGGTCGCATTATCCACCAGATTTGAGATTACGTTGGCAAGGTGCCATTTGTCGGCAAAAATAAAAGGGCGCAAAGCTTTGAAATTTTCAACGATCTTTCCGTCTTTCACTTCAACATGTATTCCAGAGATGTGAATCACATGGTCGATGATCTCGTGAACATTCACCTTTTCACGCTTCAGCCTGAAGTCTTCTTTTTCAATGAGTGCATTTTGAAGAATTTTCTCGGCAATCCCCCCCAGACGCTGATTTTCATCGCTGATTACCTTAAGGTAATTATTGGCAAGCACCTCATTTTTTTTTATATCAACATCGTTAAGTGCTTCGCATGCCAATGAAATGGTGGAAATAGGAGTTTTGATCTCATGCGTCATATTGTTGATAAAATCAGTTTTCATTTCCGACAGCCTGTTTTGCCAAACAATAATTTTTATCACATAAATGAAAAGCATCATGATAATGATTATCAAAATGAGTGAAATCAGTATCATGCTGGCAGTTTGTCTGATGAGAAACCTGGTTTTATATGGAAAATAAACCATGAGATAATCAGGATTTTCAAGCAGTTCACCAGGGTAAAGCGTATATACAAATGCTTTGTTCATAAGCTCATTTCTATATTCCCCGGTAAGCTCAAACAACATTTTCTGCCGCGAAGAGCTGAAAATCCCAAATTCATATTTCGTCTCTATGTTCTTTTTTTGCAGTTCACTTTTCAGAAGCGAATCAACCAACATAATACTCAATGCTGATTCGATATTAAACTCTCTTTTTTTATCAATCATTTCACCCAGAACTTCACGAGCAAGATAGGTTCTTCGGATAACTTTTTTGATCTCTTCGGCATCACTGGAGGGAAAAAGGCTGTCAGTGAGCATCATGTTAATCGTATCAATTGATCTGATAAAGCGATTTACATTGGCTTTTTGATTGAGTGTATTCTGTAATTGATCGTAGGTTTCCTGCTTTTCGAGTTTATTAATGACATTTTGAACCGCTTCGTTTACTTTATTCTCAAAATCCATCCGCTCCACTGTGATTGTATTTTTTACCCAATATACCTGCACTGCCAGAAGGCTCAACAACACAAAAGATGTGATGAGTATGATCAGTTTTATCAGATGTTTATTCATTTTTGGTGTAAAAGAAACACATTAGCCGACAATCTCCAGGTGGCAAAATTAGTTGACAAACATCCTCAAATTCAATGATTAACGTTCTTTAACGTTCTTTAAACTCTATTAACTTTATGGTTCCTGGCAAGTACTTATTTTTGCCAAAACCTTTTCTTATCAAGAATACTTAAAGCTAATCCAACTTTGTAAGTTTTCAGATTCATAAAATTTAGTTTTTGGTTTTGAAAGTGCAGTTAAGTGTTGCTGCACTTTCTTTTTTTTACTGACCTGATAAAAATGGATATTTTTGTTCCATTATTCATCAAAAGCACGAAATCATATGAACCCGATTAAAGTTAACATCCAAAACATTTATGAATTTGTTGACCATCAGAGAGTTGATTCTTATTATCCAAAAATAAGCAGGAGTGTTCAGGCTGTTTTAAACAAAACCGGTGCAGGAAAAGAATTTTTAGGTTGGGTAACATTGCCTGAAAATATAGATGTTCACCTGCTTGAAGACATTCAGGCAACGGCCGTAAAAATCCGCCAGATGGCAGATGTTTTTGTAGTGATTGGTATTGGCGGATCGTATCTTGGTGCAAGAGCCGTCATCGAAGCACTAAAACATCAGTTTGATCAGCTTTTGCCTTCTAAAAAATCAAATCATCCGATTATTTTATACGCCGGGCAAAATCTCTCTGAAGATTACCTATCTTCTCTTCTGGAAGTGCTTGATTACCATGATTATGCTGTAAATGTGATTTCAAAATCAGGAACTACCACCGAACCTGCTATTGCATTCAGAATTTTAAAAAACCACCTGGAAAAAAAATATGGACCCGACGGAGCAAGAGAACGCATTATTGCTACAACCGACCATTCAAGAGGTGCCTTGCGAAAATTATCAGACAAACTTGGCTATAAAACATTTATAGTTCCCGATGATGTAGGCGGACGTTACTCTGTACTTACTCCTGTTGGATTATTGCCTGTTGCTGTTGCAGGATTCGACATTAAAGCTCTTGTCAAAGGAGCATCAGATATGGCCGTTCAGCTGATTACAGCACAACAACCTGAAAACAACCCTGCCGCACAATATGCTGCAGCCCGAAATGCGCTCTATGATCAGGGGAAATTTATTGAAATTCTGGCTACCTATCAGCCTAATTTGTACTATTTCACCGAATGGTGGAAACAGCTTTTCGGAGAAAGTGAAGGCAAAGCAGGTAAGGGGATTTTTCCTGCAGCTGTTACAAATACCACTGATTTACATTCAATGGGTCAATATATCCAGGAAGGCGAAAGGAAGCTTTTCGAAACTGTGCTTTCAGTAAATGAGCCATCACGTAAACTCATCATTCCTGACGACAAGGAAAATTCAGATCAACTAAATTATCTTTCCGGAAAAAATATTCATTTTGTAAACCAAATGGCTGAAAAAGGTACTACCCTGGCACATCTCGACGGAGGCGTCCCCTGCATTGAAATAACTATCCCGAAAATAGATGAATACAATCTTGGAGCGCTTATCTATTTTTTTGAATTTGCTTGTGCACTTAGTGGTTATGTTTTAGGGATTAACCCATTTGATCAACCTGGTGTTGAAGCTTACAAGAAAAACATGTTTGCCCTGCTTGGGAAACCAGGATCAGAAGTTGAAAGTAAAATAATCAGGAAAAGATTGGGAATGAAAGTTGATTAAGCAGATTCCTGCAAATTTTGTTCTGCTGCCTGCAGTTGGTTAAACGCTTTTTCAGCAGCAATTTTTTCGGCTCCTTTTATCGAAAAATCACAAGCATTGGCATAAACGGTATCGTCAATGGAAATTTCAACCACATATTGCTTTTTACTGCCTGATCCTACTTCTGAGACAACATTGAATTTTACCTCTTTGCGTTCTTTTTGCGACCATTCAATGAGCTTGCTTTTGAAATTATTCTCATATTTTTCCAATTCATCAATATCAAAATGAACATTGATAATCCGGTTGATTACTACCTTTTTGACAAAAGAATATCCTTTGTCGAGATAGATTGCCCCGATAAGTGCCTCAAACGCATCACCGGTCATTGACCGGAAATATGATTTTGAATCCTGACTTGACTGAATAAACTGGTCAAGTCCGATTTTTGAGGAGAGTTTGTTAAGCTGCTCGCGACTGACAATTTTGGAGCGCATTTCGGTCAGAAACCCTTCTTCTTTATAGGGAAATTTCTTAAAAAGATAATCGGCCACAACCGAGCTCAAAACGGCATCACCAAGGTACTCGAGCCGTTCGTTGGAGAGTTTATGACCATTTTGTTCTGTTGCTGCAGAACGGTGGACTAAAGCGAGTTTATAAAGGGTAATATGTTTTGGGAAAAAACCAAAAACATTTATCAGGTAACAAACAAGTTGCTTATCGGAAGAAAAAGCAGCTTTTATTCGACTGAAAAATCTCAAAGCAATTTTAAATTAAACCCTGAATTTACGGATGGCAATGGAGGTGTTGTGACCCCCAAAGCCAAATGCATTGGAAAGTGCAAAATCAACCCTTCGCTTTACGGCTTTGTGATAGGTAAAGTTAAGGCGATTATCAATCTGGGGATCATCAGTAAAGTGATTGATCGTCGGAGGGATGATATCATTTTGCACGGTCAGCACAGTAATAATAAGCTCAACAACAGCAGCAGCACCTAAAAGGTGACCATGCATTGATTTGGTGGCATTGAGATTGATCTTGTATGCATGTTCCCCAAAAAGGCTGACAATTGCTTTAGGTTCGGCAATATCGCCAACAGGTGTTGAAGTTCCATGTGTGTTAATATGATCAACATCTTCGGGTTTCATCCCGGCATCCTGAATAGCTTGCTTCATGGCAAGAAAAGCACCAAGCCCTTCCGGATGTGGTGCAGTGATATGATACGCATCGGCTGAGCTTCCTTCACCAATAATCTCTGCATAAATTTTAGCACCACGCCTAAGAGCATGCTCATACTCCTCAAGAATAACCACACCACCGCCTTCGCCAAGAACAAATCCGTCACGGTCTTTATCAAAAGGTCGGGAGGCTGTTTTTGGATCATCGTTACGCGTTGATATAGCATGCATTGCATTGAACCCACCAATACCCGCTTCATTGACTCCGGCTTCAGCACCGCCGGTAACAAAAGCATTGGCTCTTCCAAGCCGGATCTGATTATAGGCATCAATCATAGCATGACCTGCTGATGCACAAGCCGAAGTGGTTGTATAGTTTGGACCTCTGAAGCCGTATTTAATTGAAATATGGCCGGGGGCAATATCACCAATTATTTTTGGAATAAAGAACGGATTAAACCTTGGCAGTTCCCCACCTTTGCAAAATTCCATCACTTCCTGAAGAAAGGACGTAAATCCTCCGATGCCTGTGCCGATAATCACGCCAATGCGATCTTTATCCAGCGTATCAAGATTGAACCCTGCATCCATTATGGCCTGATCGGCAGCGATCATGGCATATTGAGCATACGGGTCAATTTTTCTGACTTCTTTGCGATCGAAATATTCGGTTGGATCGTAGTTCTTTATTTCACATGCAAACTGGGTCTTGTAATTCGAGGCATCAAAATGTGTAATGGGAGCGGCACTACTTACCCCATTGAGCAAATTGTTCCAGAGTTCTTCAACATTTTTGCCTAATGGGGTAATTGCGCCTAATCCTGTAACAACGACTCGTTTTAGATCCATTGTAGTAGGAATGATTTATTTTGCGTTTTCTTCGATGTAAGCAATTGCGTCGCCTACAGTTGAAATCTTTTCAGCCTGATCATCCGGTATTGCAATGTTGAATTCTTTTTCAAACTCCATAATGAGTTCAACGGTGTCAAGCGAATCTGCGCCCAGATCATTTGTAAAACTGGCTTGTGGTGTGACTTCATTTTCGTCAACGCCAAGTTTGTCAACGATAATCGTTTTAACTCTAGTTGAAATGTCAGACATATTCTTTATTTTTTAGTTAAACTGGCGGCAAAGGAAATACTTTTAACATTTATGACCAAAATAATTTTGTGAATAATTCAAAAAAATGATGGTTAAGTTTTAGAAAAACAAATAATTACACCGATTTATTCATTTCGTCTTTTATTGGTCTCAACTATGAAATAGTTCAAATTTTGATAATTTCTGTTCTCATTCAAACAAAGTTGCTTTACTTTGACCTTCTAATTTATTATTAATACCAATGACCCGGATTGCTATTTTTGCTTCAGGTAATGGAACGAATGCAGAACACATTGCTGCCTATTTTTCCGGCAACAGTCAGATCAGGGTTGCCCTGATCCTTTCCAACCGGGAGGATGCTTATGTGCTAAAACGTGCAGAAAATCTTGGAATACCATCAAAAGTTTTCAATCGCAAAATGTTCTGCCAAACCGATGAAGTAATTCAATGGCTGAAGGATAGTTCAATTCATTTCATTGTGCTGGCTGGTTTTTTATGGTTGGTCCCTCCGGATATTATCAATGTTTATCGGGGCAGAATCATCAATATTCATCCGGCACTCCTGCCCGACTTTGGCGGGAAGGGAATGTTCGGAGATGTCGTACACAAGGCTGTTTTAAAAGCAGGAGTGCAAACCAGTGGCATTACAATTCATTACGTTGACGAAAATTACGATCACGGAAATATAATTTTTCAGGCTACTTGCAACGTTGATAGTAATGACACCCCTGAAAGCCTGGCAGAAAAAATTCATCAACTTGAATATAAATATTACCCTGTGGTTATTGAAAATATTATCAACGGAAAACTTGATGAGATAAGAAGAATGGAAGAAAAAGCAAAGTATAAAATTAATCTCCGGAAAAATGATCACGATAAATAATAATAAAGGTATCAGCTGTTAATCAAAGCTTTTTATATTTTTGTAAATTCATTTAATAGCTACTTGAAAATAAATATTAAAATGGGCAGAAAATTAAAAGATTCCCCCCAACCAAACATTCACTGGAGCCACAGAACAATTCTTATTGTAGATGATGTACCAGCAAACTTTGAGATCTTAAAAAATGCACTTGCCACTACCGGGGCAAAAATTGTACATGCCCAATCCGGAATGGAAGGAATCCGAAAATGTCTCGAAAACAAAAAAATTGATCTGGTGATAATGGATATTAATATGCCCGGATTAAATGGTCTGGATGCTGCCCGTGAACTTAAAACCCTGAAAGAAAATATTGTTATCATCGGACAGTCAGCCTTTATTAGTGCATGCACCCGAAATGAATGCCTTGAAGCCGGAATGGACGAGTTTTTTATTAAACCAGTAAATCCATCTGAATTGATCGGATTGATCCGTGCCACACTGATTAAAAGAGGGAAAAGGGTGTAATCACTTACTGCCTAAAGTCAGGATACAATGGAGACCTACAAAAGAATACCGGTTTTCTTTGGATTAAGAATCTATGCCATGTCTTCGATGTTGTATCTGTTGCTTGTTCTGCCATTTGCGGGTTTTTTGGTTTTGCAAAATCTTCCTGCACTTATCGAAAGAAGCGAAGGTATCATCAACCAGGTTAAATCTGAAGAAAATACACCCTCTCCTCCCACACAGGAAATCATCACCAAACCGGCTGATGATAAAAATTTGTTCAAAGTTAAGTATGAAGACCAAAACCTCTCAGATGCGCAAAACGAACTTTTGAACCGCTCCTTCAATTTTCTTTTCAATGCATTAATCATCAGTTTTCTGATCGGATTTATTTTCAATTATCCGTTCAAACGCTATTTTCGGCGAAAACGAAAGAGCAAGGCAATTTCAGAACGCCTGTTTTCATTTTGTAAAAAATACATACTGATTTCTCCCTGGATTAATGCGGGTATTTTGGGTGGTGCTTACCTGGCCACACTCATTTTTATGGTTGTGATTACCTTTTCAATGCACACAGGAACCGAAGGAGAATTTCCGATGTTTAACCGTTTCTTCCTGATTTCGTTTTTTTCGGCACTGCTCACCATTCTCTTTGTTTATTTCTGGGAAAAACACAGAGTACACACCAAATACCTGGATCATCTTTATTCGAAGGAAGAATTGCGCAGAAGAGTATTTAAATTTGCCAAAGGCAAAATCAAAAACCGTTTTTGGATATCCAGTGCAATGACCACCCTGCTTCCCCTTTCAATTGTCATTGTTTATCTGATAATGAGCCTCACACGAATTGGTGAGCTGAAACTCGAACAGCTCAGCGAGGATCAGATTGCTATTTTGTTTGGCCGATACAGCAATATGATGAAGATGATAATCGAAAACCCCAATGCATCGGGAAATATGAGCAATCTCACTTTTGTGAATGTAATGGATGGTTTAATTATGTTTTTTGGTATTGGTTTTGGAATCCTTGTATCATTTATTTATCTCATCATGTTTGTCAAATGGACTACGCTTGATATCGTATTTCCGGTTAAAGAATTGATTTATAATATGCAGCGAACCGGTGAAGGTCAAGGTGTAAACTATACCATCGTGCGTAATAATGATGAGATCGGAGAACTGGCCGAGGGTTATAACGAAATGGCGCAACGCATCGAACATTACATTGCCAATATTTCCACAATGAATGAAGCTTATTTCCGCTTCGTTCCCAAACAATTCCTGGATATTCTGGGCAAGGAAAGTATCACTGAAATTAAGCTCGGTGATCAGATACAAAAAGAAATGTCAGTTCTTTTTACTGATATCCGTGACTTTACTGCTCTTTCAGAAGCAATGAGCCCAAAAGAAACCTTCGATTTTCTCAATGAATACCTCAGCCAAATGGAACCGGTAATTGCAAGAAATCATGGATTTATTGACAAATACATTGGTGACTCAATCATGGCTCTTTTTATGGGTGATGTTGAAAATGCCGTAGATGCAGCTATTGAAATGCGTGCTGCACTCTCGGATTTCAATCTTAAACGCAAACTTGAAGGAAAAAAATCAACCAACAGCGGTATTGGCATTCACACCGGAAATCTGATGCTTGGAATTGTTGGCGGGTACGGAAGAATGGACGGAACTGTGGTTTCTGATGCTGTCAACCTTGCCTCAAGAATTGAAGGATTAACAAAAATGTACGGTACTTCCATTATCATCAGCCAGGATACACTCATCAAACTGCAGGACCCGTCAAGATATAACTACCGGTTCCTGGATGTTGTAAAAGTAAAAGGAAAAAAAGAAGCTGTTTATATTTTCGAAATTCTTGACGGTGAGCCGGCCGACATCAAAAAACTCAAAATCGAAACCAAGCATGATTTTGGGAAAGCACTTCAGTTTTACAAATCAAAAAACTTTGATGCTGCCCTGGACATTTTCAAAACCATTCATGCTGTCAATCCTGCCGATCAGGCTGCACAGCTCTACATTTCGAGATGCAAAAACATCATCGACTTTGGTATTCCTGAAGACTGGGATGGCGTCGAAATTCTCAAAGACAAATATTAATCCATGTCTTCACTGCCTGGAAAAAAATCACCATCCGTACCTGTCTTTTTAAAAGCAATCTCTTTGCTTTGGACATATCACCAAAAAAAGTTCAAAAAACCGGAGGAACAATCGTTTTCCCTTATGGTAAAAAAGCTGTTTCATTTGACAACATTTAATAAAAGTAAAAAAATGAGATCAATCCGGGTATTATGTTTCGCCTGACGGCAAAGAGATTGCTTTCGTGCTTCGGGGAGAAGTTTTTGTTACTTCCGCCGATTTTGCCACAACCCGTCAAATCACAAAAACTCCGGAACAGGAACGCTCGGTAAGCTTTAGTCCCGATGGACGTAAATTACTTTACGCCGGTGAACGGTACGAAAGCTGGAATATTTACCAAACATCCATTGCCCGGGATGAAGATCCTTTATTTTCGCGTGCTACCATCCTCAATGAAGAACCAATCGTTGCTACAGAAGAAGAGTTTCAACCCCTTTATTCTCCTGACGGAAAAGAAGTTGCTTACCTGCACAACCGCGAAACACTCAAAGTTATCAATCTTGCAACCAAAACCGCCAGAACTGTGCCCGACGGAAAATACAACTATTCTTATTCCGACGGAGATCAATGGTTTCAATGGTCTCCCGACGGAAAATGGTTTCTCGTTTCCTTTTCTCCTCATTCAGCTTTTATGAACGATGTGGGGCTTGTTCCGGCTGACGGATCAGGTGAAATAACCAACCTGACCCTGAGTGGTTACGACGACAACAGGCCAAAGTGGATGATGAAAGGGAAAATGATGATCTGGTTTTCGGACCGGCAGGGCATGTGCAGTCATGGAAGCTGGGGTTCACAATTCGATATATATGCTATGTTTTTCGACCCGGCTGCCTGGGACAAATTTAACCTTACCGAAGAAGAAAAAAAGATATTGAAATAATAGGAGGAGGATAAAAAGAAAAAAGAAAAAAATGAACCACCTGATGAAATTCTATTGCCAACCTCTTACTGCAATTCGTGATTTAAACCTGCAATCCTCACATTCCAAAAGATAGAATGCCCATAGCGTCCGGGGGCGGCAAAGTCCAACTAAATTTTATTCATCATTTTCCTGCTGCCGGAAAAAAGTCTTCCACCAAAAAGTTGAACATCCCACTTTTTGGCTACCTTTGCCTGAAAACAAGGAATAAAATGCTTAACGTTATGCGCAACCGTATGAAATACGAAAGGAAATAAGAATTAAACCATATAAAAAGAATAAGAAATGAACCTTTTTAAGAATATTTTCAAGTCGAAAAGTAATTCAAGTAGGATTAAATATATTGAGAAAGCTCAGAATTTAGTTCAGTATGCAAATCTAATGGCTATTGGATTTCAAACTCAAATTTTCCAAAAATTTCCTCAATTAAAATCGGCAATTAAGATAAAAAATTGGAACTTATTTTGTACGGTATCCGCAACATACGCAGCATTTATCAGATCAGGTACTTTTGTTAAAGACAGAAAATTAATTGGAAAACTTGATGAAATTGTTCTAAATAAACTTGAACTTTATAATCCAAATGGACCAGGTGCATTTCAAGATTTGGAGAATTTCTTAAGTGGAATTTTAAACCAGAACCAAAATGATATTACTCCTGAATTAATGGAAAGTTATGCCGGTGCTTGGATTATATGGAATTTAACAGATAAAGAGCCTATTGATGAAGAATCAGTAATTGCTTCAGTTCTTGGCAAAATGTTTTTTTCAGCATTTGCTAACTATTATGAGATGTAAAAATAGGCAGCGCATAACAAATAAGCCTTAAACGCAGCCGCAACTAAAGGGCTGCCCTGTCAGTTTTGGTGAAACTGCGGCTGCCCCCGATAAATTACCGGGGCAGGGATTTAAGTTGGTGTTGAACGCCTGTCCCGTTAAACGATAAAACCTCAAAGGTGAACAATGCTATTTGCCATTAAACCCCAAAAAGAACCTGA
>Ga0116164_10000497_pt1 | contig 34074 bp, 33 predicted proteins | sample AD_UKC109_MetaG_FD_89888 | JGI IMG/M metagenome (GOLD analysis project Ga0116164, IMG submission 89888) | Active sludge microbial communities of municipal wastewater-treating anaerobic digesters from Hong Kong - AD_UKC109_MetaG | ecosystem: Engineered > Bioreactor > Anaerobic > Digestate... | reverse complement strand
TTCAAAGGTGAGTGCGGAGCTCATCATGTGTAACAGGCGATTGGTGATTGCCAGACCTAATCCGGTTCCACCGAATTTCCGTGTGATGGAATAATCTTCCTGATTAAAGGCTTCAAATATCTTTTCACGATTTTCTTCCTTGATTCCGATCCCGGTATCCTGTACACAAAAAAGCAAACTTACCCTTTGATTAGCCGAGTCGATCGAGAGGGTGTTGACCCTGAGTGTGACGGTTCCTTTTTCTGTGAATTTGACTGCGTTTCCGATCAGGTTGAGCAGTATTTGCTTTAATCGATTCAAATCTGCAACGACATATTTGGGGATATCACCCGAAAGCTCTTCAAATAAACGATTTCCCCTTTCATAGGCCTTGAATCGGATGAGGTTGAGAGTGTCTTCGATGAGTTGTGTTAAGGAGAGCTTTTCGGGGAATAATTCCAGTTTGTTGGCTTCGATTTTTGAAAAATCCAGGATATCGTTGATAATGGACAACAACGACTCTCCGGCATTGACGATGATATCGGCATATTTTTTTTGGGTGCTATCCAAAGCCGTATCATGAAGTAACTCACTGAATCCGATGATGGCATTCAGAGGAGTTCTCAGTTCATGGCTCATATTGGCCAAAAATTCACTTTTTGCCTTGCTTGCTGCCAACGCCTGTTCTTTTGCAATGACTATTTCTCGCTCTGCCCGTTTCTTTTCTGTAATATCGTGAACAATGTTATGAATCATCTTTTTGCCGTCTATGATAACCAGACTGCTGAAAACCTCTACGTCTACGAATGTTCCGTCGGCCCGTTTATTATTAAATTCAAAGTAAGCTTTTCCGTTTTCGATAGCTTTTTTTAGTTCTATTAATGTCTTTCTGGATGGATGGGCTCTTAAATCACCGACATTCATTCGCCTTAACGTATCAACAGACCATCCGTAGAAATCAACTGCCGCTTGATTGGCATCTACGATCATACCGGTTTCGGGATCAAGAATTAGCTGTATGGCTGATTGGCCTTCAAAAAGTGTTCTGAATTTTGTTTCGCTTTCCCGAAGGGCTTCCTCCGTCTTTTTTTGTTTGGTGATATCAGTGGTGGTGACATAGACTCTGGTCAGTGTCTCTTTGTATTTTTCAGGAATTCTGATCTCGATGATGACGTTTTTAATACCTTGATTGAATGTGTTGGTTTCGTGTTCCATGCGGAAGTAAAGTTTTCTGTCTGCCACAGCCTTTAAAATCCGAATGTAATTATTGATGGCCCTTTGAGTGAACAGTTGATGGGCATGTTCGATCAGATAGGCTTTTGATGGGGCGCCGTAAAAGTCGAGAGAATAGTCGTTGACATCAACGATCTTCATTTTGGCAAAACAATTGATAACCTCTTTGGGGTTGTTTACAAAAAAAACTTCCAGGTCTTTGTGCTGTCTTTTTAAACGGTTCAAGTGTTCTCTGACTTGTGAAAGATCTTCTTCCCAGATGACCACAGGCGAATTGTCAAACAACTGACGATACCTTTCCCGGCTTTCCTGAAGGTGTTTTTCCGCTTGTTTTCTTTCCGTGATGACTTCGGTGTATAAAACAATCCCGCCAATCTCTTGATTTGGCAAATACCAGGGGCGGCACTCCCATCGGGTATATTCAACAGATCCGTCTGCCTTTTCATAATAGTCTTCTTCTGAACGGGTGACTTCTCCATTTAATGCCCGACGATGGCTTTCACGCCATTTTTCAGGAATATCCGGAAAAGCCTCGTAATGATATTTTCCGATGATGTCTTTTTCTTCAAGCTTGTAATCTTTTAAGAAGCGCTCGCTGACGTAGATATACCTGAGATGCTTATCCAAAACCGTTATAGCGTTAGGATCGTGTTTGATGATATACTGCATTAAATCATAGGATTGTTCCACGGTTGAACCCTCCCGAGTGACGGATAACCTATTGTACCATGAGAAAGCACAGAAAGGGAATGGCTAAGCATTGATTCACAAGGGTTAGTTGGTTTGAAGTGCTTTCTGTTTGAGGAAATTGTCGGATAAAAAAAGCGATTTAGGTTTTTTTGTGATACACTACTGATTGAGAATCAATTCTCATATGACGATAACCCTGCTTGAATTAGGATCAAGTGTTAGGGAGAAAAACGTCTTATACGGTATCGATTAATTTGCTAAAGGGGGAAAATGATGAAAAAAGGTTTAATGATGCTGGTTTTTTTAACGATGATGATGGTGATGGTTTTTTCCCAAGTTAACGTTTTATCACCGGTAGGGCCTACGATTGTTTCACTGGTGGGAATTTTAGAGGACAAAGTTGAGACACAATCGCAGATGAATATTGCATTCTGGAGCTCATTCGATCAGATTACCGCACAGCTGGTGACAAAAGATGTAGATATTGTGATTACGCCGGTTGCTTTGGGTGAATTGCTGTATGATAAGGGAATGGATGTTCAGTTAGCGGCTGTAACGCTATGGAAGAGCTTTTATCTTGTTACGAAAGACATCAAAGTTGAAACGATGAAAGACCTGGCAGGTGTTGAGATCTACACGCCTCAGGGACAGGGTCAAACCGGAGATGTCTTAATGCGATACGAATTTAACCGTCTTGGCGTTGATCGTGTTAATATTAAATACGCCACCGCACCGGAAATCATCGGTTTAATGGTTGCCGGGAAGATAAAGGCGGCCGTTTTGCCGGAGCCTTTTGTTTCTTTAGCCTTGACTAAAGTACAGGGCAGTCAGATTGCTTTGGATATGCAACAAATTTGGGGAGATGCCACAGGCGTTTACAGGGTGCCTATAACGGGTGTGTTTGTGAGAAAAGAGGCATTGGAAGAGAGACCTTTGGAAATTGTCTCCGCTTTGAATTCGGTCAAAGATTCGATTCACTTTGCCATGAACAACGTGGATGAAGCGGTTGAATTGACCACGAAGTATTTCAGTGGAATGCCTGCACCCATCATGAAACAATCTCTTGCCAGATCTTTATACAGCTATTCAACGGTTCTTAAAGTCAAGGATGAAGTACAGCGCTTTATGGAACAAGTCAATGCCGTCGATTCGTCCATACCGGTACCTAATGAGGGCTTTTACGCACAATAAGCCTCTTTCAAAAGATAAAAGGCGCATACCCGACTGGTTGGTCGGGGTGTGCCTTTTGTTTTTATTCTGGTGGATAATGTCGTTGATTGTTGCTCAGCCGCTGATCATCCCATCTCCGTTTGAAGTATTGGCAAAGATTGTACAAGCGTTTCAATCAGGTAAGTTGTTACCGGCATTGTTTCTGACTTTTCTAAAATCCATTGAAGGGTTGGGGATTGCCCTGTTGATTGGTACACCCATTGGAATTGTGATGGGTGTTTCCAAAAGATTTGAAGAGTGGATCAAACCCTCGACTATGGTATTGCGTTCGATGCCCATTGTCTCCTGGTTATCCAGTGTGATTGTTATTTGGGGAATGGGATGGCAGGCACCGGTTTTCATCATTGTCACCACGCTTTTGCCTTTGATCATCTACAATATCGCTCAAGGGGTCAAGAGCATCGATGTGAAGCTCATCGAGATGGCGCATGTTTATCAAGTGCCCAGATCGAGGATTTTCAGGCAGGTTTATTTGGGATCCATCGTTCCGTTTTTGCTTTCATCGGTAAGGGTGAGTTTGGGCACCATGTGGAAAGTGGCGATTGTTGCTGAATTTATGGCTGGAGACAGCGGTCTTGGAATTCATATTTCCTGGGCAAAATTTTATCTGGAAACCCCCACAGTATTTGCTTTTACTTCGGTGGCCGTTATTTCAGGGTTCTTGCTGGAATATCTGTTTGACCGGATTATCAACCGATTGTATGAGAAAGGATACGGCATATGGACATAATGATTCGAACCCAAGATTTATGCAAACATTTCGGAGATTTGCAAGTCCTGGCCCATTTGTCGATAGCTATCAAAAAATCCGAAAGGGTAGCTTTTTTAGGACCTTCAGGCTGCGGCAAGACAACCCTTCTCCGATGTTTGTCCGGATTGATCAATGACTATTCCGGTAAAGTTGAGGGGTATTACCGTCAAGCCGGGTTTGTTTTTCAGGAGCCTCGTCTGATTCCGTGGAGTAGTTTATTGAATAACCTTCTGTTTGTTTCTAATGACGAAGAGAAAGTGCGGCGATCGTTGGAACTGGTGGAATTGCAGGATTTTACCAAGCATCATCCTTCCAAGTTGAGCGGCGGGATGCAACAGCGGGCAAATCTGGCCAGGGCATTGATTGTTGATCCGGATATCATTTTTTTTGACGAACCTTTTCAAAATTTGGATTTGAAATCCAATATCAAATTAATGGAAGCTGTCAAACGGATTCAAAGACAACAGCGTTGGACAGCCGTTCTGGTAACGCACGGGATAAGGGAGGCTGTTGTATTTGCACAACGGATTTTCATCCTATCCAAAAAACCTACAAAAGTGATCAAAGAGATCGATTTGACAGGGGAGGAAGAAACAGGATTTTTTTCTCCACGCACGGCCGAATACGAGAGAATGCTGTTGGAATATTATGAATAGTCCAACTCACAAAGAGAATGGAGTACAGATGACTGTTAAAAATCAATTCACCGAAGATATGCGAAAATCGGACATTGAGCAGGTTCGGATTCTCAGTGTTGATCACCGATTGCCCATGAATGAGATGTATACCAAAGGTGCTGAATGTTTGAGGAAGGTTCTGGATCAGTATGCTCATCTTTTCAAAAAAGGGGACAGGGTTCTCGTCAAACCAAACCTGTTGAGTGCCAGAGATATCCAAAAAGGGGTGACAACGCATCCTAAGACATTGGATGCGATTTTGCATTTTTTGAAGGATATTGGGACAAAACCTTTTGTGGGAGATAGTCCGCCGGATGGAAATGGGTACCGGGTTGCGCAACAGACGGGTTTGATTGAAGTGTGTGAAAAGCACCGGGTGGATTTTGTTGAATTCGATGAGCCGGTCCGAGTTGATCACGACGGGGAATACGATTTCAATCTTTCCAAATGCGTACTGGAAGCGGATAAGATTGTGAATCTGGCCAAGATGAAAACCCATTCCTTGACCATGCTCACATTGGCGGTAAAAAATACTTTTGGGTGTGTTCCTGGAAAGGAAAAGGCGTCTTGGCATTTCAAGGCCCTGAACACCAACCACTTTGCTAAATTGATGGTGGAGATTTGTTCTGCCGTTAATCCAACTTTGAGCATCGTTGATGGGCTGATTGCTCATGAGGGAAACGGTCCCTCCAATGGAACCCCCAAATCGTTAGGCGTCATTTTTATCAGTGAAAATCCATTTGCTTTGGACGATGCCATTACCATTTCGCTGGGCATAGACCGAAAAAAAAATCCAATCCTCATGGAAGCCGCCAAAAAGAAGTGTATTCCTCAATACAAAATCCAGGGAGAATGGTCCGGTTCAATGGTTTTACCGACAACCCATTTGGTTTTTTCAGGGTTACATTTTATCAGTAATCGTTTTAACCGGTTCAAGAAAAGACCTCAAATTGATGGAGGAAAATGTATCAAATGCCGCAGGTGCGAGCAAAGCTGTCCGCTGAAAGCGATTGACATAGACCCTTTACAGATCGACTATTCCAAGTGTATCCGTTGTTACGTTTGCCATGAGGTGTGTCCCGAAGATGCCATCAGTCTGGTTCGAGGCTTGTTTTAATCCGGGTTACATGAGGTCTTCCGGGATGATGATGGAAAAAGTTGTTCCCAGTCCTTTTTCGGTTTTGATTTTGATCGTTCCGCAAAGACTTTCAACGGCATTTTTGACGGCACTCAAGCCTATGCCTCTGCCGGAGATATCTGTGGGACTATCTTTCGTGGAAAAACCTTCTTGAAATATGATGTCTTCCAAGTGAAAGGGAGCGCATTCCTGAGAAGTCCCTTTTAAAAACCCTTTTTCAAGCGCCTTAGAAAAGACCAAATCCCGGTCGATGCCCCGGCCGTCATCTGTTATATCGATCATTAAGAAGGAGCCCTTTCGATATGCATGAACCTTTATCGTTGCGCCGGGATCCTTTCCACTTTCAAGTCTTTGCTCGGGATCTTCGATGGCGTGGTCGAGGATATTTCTAAACAGGTGAATGCATGTTTTCAACAACGGTTTGAGCTTGTGCTTGTCTACGAAAATATTGGCTCCCTTGACATCAAAGGATTTTATTTGAATGTCGAGCCGTTGGGCAGTCGATAAAACAAGGTTTTTGGTGGGTTCAAAAAGATCTTCGAAACTTGTTTTTTCCATTTCATCCAACAGGGTTCTGGCTTCCTTGAGTTGGTCAGGACTGGGTGTTCCACTTAAAAGTTCTTTGATTTTTACAAGTGAATTTCTCTTTTTGCTCAGATCTATTTGACGTTCAAGGATTTGGGGGCTAATGTACTCGTAAACACTTTGCATCTCATCATCTAACCATTTGGTATCTTCACCTGAATGGATGATGTTAAACAGAATATCAGCGGCCTTTTCTTTATGGTCTTTTAAGGTTGATTCAAGTTGATGAAGTTTTTCAACCAGCAGGCGAAAACCGAAGCTGGCAAAATTGCCTTTCAAGGTGTGGATGCTTCTGAAAACCTGATTGATGGGAAATGGTTGCGTGTGAGCAGCTTCAGGTGGTTCGGCATGCATCTGTGCCACTTCTTCCCAGAATTGTCTGTAATCTTCTTTTAATTCCACAAAATTTTCCGAGTTTGCCATTATTTTGACAATTTGTTCAAATAACTCCTTTTCTTTTTCATAACGGTCTTTGAGTTTGACCTTTTCACTGATGTCTCGGACCATGACCATGATTTTTGATCTTTCTTGGAAGCCTTTTTCAAAATCATCCGGACTAATTTCTTCCGAGAATGTTTTTTCTCTGATCAAACGATATTTCAGAGAGAGGATTTTGGATTGTCGATTGACCAGATCGGGCAGTAGAGAAATCAGAATCTCTCTTTTGTTATCGGATGGTTCGTTGATAACGGCTCGAAGGGTTTCGGTAAGGAATGGGATCTCCTCAGGGGTTTGGGATAGAATGAGGGCTGGGAAAAAATGATAGTCGATTGAGGCGTTAAATATGGACAGGCATTCCCGGCTGTATTCGGGTTCAATAATCAGGGAAGCATCGAATTTCATGAACCCTTCATCGGTGTTGTTCAGCAATGTTTGCATCGAGTACATGCTTCTTTGGAGTTGCTGGGTGCGTTTAAATACTGTGGCTTCCAATTCGTTGTTCAGTTTTTCTATCTCAAGATAGGAACTTTCCAATTCCTGATTCATGGCTAAAATTTCTTGATTTGAGGCACACAATTCCTGATTTTTGTCGTTGATTTCCCTTTGTTTTCTGTTGTAATCCATGATGAAAAAGGTGCCAAATCCTATAAAAACGATAAAGAAAGTAATTTCATTGAAACTGAACGGATAAAGGGAATACAATCGGTTCGAAAAGACATTGACGATTTCCCCTACCGGTCTGACAAAGGCCAAAAATGTGAACAGTATGAATTCAGACTGATAAGCGATGACGGCAAAAAAAAGGAAATTGATAAAGGAAATAACCGTGATCATATACGGTACACCCATTAGAGACAGAAGAAAACCGATTATGTTGAGAAAAATAAGGAACTTGGTGTATTTCCAGCTTTTCAAAATAAAGTATTCAATTCCAAAAAATAGAGCGACGGTAAAGGCAATACTCAGGAGTGTCAAGAGTTTGTTCAGAAACAAGAAAGCACCCTGTGTATCTTGCAGCATGCTGTAAAGATAACCCTCGTTGTTTAAGAAAGTTCCGGATATAAAGAATAGAACGCCGTAATAACAAAGGGAGACAGCCAGGGCAAAATAGGATTTGGATAATTCGTGGTTCACACGGCCTATGGAGAACATGATAAACGCCAGAAGAAAACTCATGCCGGATATGATCATGACGAATTGATCCGAGAACAAATTGCTGAAGCGGGAGAAAAATTTTAAGTATTCTAATTTTCCGGTTAACGGTGTTGAATTGAGTATCAGCCTGCCGCCTTTTTTTAACTCTAACAAAATGACCGTTGGCTTTTCCATCTGGCGTAGATCCAGCATTTGCCAACCCTTTTCGGGTAAAAGCCGGATGTTGCCGATTGAATCGTGTAGAGCGCTGGATGGATTAAACGGTACAACTGACCAGGTTACGTTTTGCTCAAACCCACTTTTAATCATAATGGCATCATTTTCAGCAGGAATCTCAAAGCGAAAGACCAGATCTTCATGGGTGGCTTGAAAATCGTAATAGAAGCCGGATATTTCCGGCTGATAATTGGTTTGAGTCAAATAATGAAACAGGTTTTCAACGGGAAAAAATGAAGACTGAACGGCAAGAAATATTCCGTGTATGATAAAAATCATAATCATCGCAAGAAGTGCACCTAATAAAAATTTGAACCCTTTTTTCTGCAAATCAGTCACCTTTTCATGCTTAGTGTTATCCAATCTTACCACATATAAGAGCCTGCGAGTATAAGCCGATTGTTGTGTGAACCTGATCGGTTTTTTGAGTTTTTGAAGTATAATCTTATGTAGTGAAATTCAAAGCCAAAGGAATGTTTCTGACGATGAGTGAACAATCTTTATTTAGCAAAGGAATAAACCGAATTAAAAAATCATACTTTATGGTCAACAAATTCTATTTATGGCTGCTCTTTTTCTTTCTGCTGGCCTTCAATGGAGCTATTGCCTTTTCTGGGGCTGTTGTCGTATTTATCCTTTTTCTTTTCACCAGAAGGGTTCCCCTTGAGCCCAAAGGGCATTACCTCTTTGATACTTATGTGTACAAGCAAACGGCAACTATCCCCCTTAAATTGGATTGTTGGTATCCAAATGAACAGAAAAAACACTATCCGGTCGTCTTTTTTGCCCATGGAGGGGGATGGATTTCAGGTTTCAGAAATCAACCCAACAACGTTTCATGGAGTAAATATCTGGCATCAAAGGGATTTGCGGTGGTTTCGATTGACTACCGATACGGTATCAACAATCGCATGGAAGATATTCTGAAAGACTATTCGGATGCTTTGGAATTTGTGAAATCACAGGCGAAATCATTACGACTGGATACCTCAAACATGGCTTTAATGGGTTTATCTGCCGGAGGGCATTTGGCACTTTTGTATGCGGCCTATTATTCTTCAAAAGAAACAACTTTAAACGACGAAGAAAGGGCGGCCCGTATGAGCGGTATTCAAACAGTGGTGGCTTTCTATACCCCTTCGGATTTGCATGATATTTTCGAGAAGGATAATAAATCGTTGTTTGCCAGGTTTGCAACAATCACCACCCTGAAAGGTCTTCCGGACAACATGAATGATGTTTATCGCTATTATTCGCCCATTTATTGGGTTAGTCACAATTTGCCTCCGGTTTTTATGGCCCATGGAAAAGAAGATGATGTGGTTCCCTTTTCCTCTGCTGTTAAATTGGCAAGAAAATTAAAGGAATGTTCCGTTGATTACAAATTCTACGTCCATAAAAAGGGGAACCATGCTTTTGAATTTGTTATGAAAGATTTTCAAACCATCAGGATTTTAGAAAGTACCATTAACTTTTTAAAAAGCAAATTATCTGACAAGGAAAATCTCAAAGCTGATACTGAGAAGAAAGGAGGACAGGATGCGTGTTGATTTTCAATACGAGAGGAGCAAGATTCAATACCTTTCCGGTTATATTTTTAAGGGTAAGAATTACCGATGCAACTATTTAAGATACGATACAAGATATCAAAGGGCAAAAGCCGGGACGAAGGTTGTTGAAGTGTACAATTTTCAGCCTAAGGGAGATGTCAGGGCCTCTGCTATCATCATGCAAGGGCTGGGTAGCCGGAATGTCAAATTTTTACTGTGGATGGCTACGCATCTTTCCTCTGCCGGGATCAGTTCATCAGTCATCATTCCACCCGGCAATTACACCAGGGTTGAGGATAAATCCGTCAGTGGTAAGAATTATTTGTGGCCGGACTTGAATTTGATGGTTCCGGCTTGGGAGCATGCAGTGGTAGACGTGATGACCACGATCGATTTGCTTCAGCAGGAAGGCTTATGGCTTGAAAACAATTGCTTGGTGGGATATTGTTTGGGGGGGATGGTTTCATGCATCGTTTCTGCCATCGAAAAACGTATCAAAGAAACCATCATGGTTGCCACCGGAGGCCATATGGGGATGATCATGCATGAGTCCAGGGCAACCAAATTTGCAAGAAAACTCATGGCAAACGGGTATGGTCAGGACTATTACCTGAACGACCAGAAGCGCTTATACGAGACATACCAAGAGCAAATGCCCCGAATTAACCGAATGACCCTTAAAGAAATGATCAATTGCGAAGAAATCCATCCCCTATTAAAAATCGACCCTTTGGCTTATGCGCATTTATTGCAGCAATCGCATACCACGATCATCGATGCCTTTTTTGATGAAACGCTTCCCAGACCAACCAGGAAACTCCTTTTCGAACAGTTGGAGGATGCCAAAAAATACATTACCCCATTCAGCCATGGGACTTGGCTGCCCTTTGAATATCTTTTATCTCTGTATATTCTCCATCGGATGAAGGTTAACGACAGAAAAGCGAAAAAGATGCTTCTGCGCAATGAAAAACCCGAAGACCTGACGGATGAAGATTTTCTCAGTAAAGTCTTTCGGAAAATCGGATTTTAAAATGCTGACCCATTCAGTCTTTTATGAGGAAGATTATTGAACGAGATAAAACACCGTTACCCCTCTGTCGATGAGGGCCTGTATCGCCTGCATATCTTGAGAGTCGGGTGACAAATCCAGAAGATTGTTCCGAATGTCCAGATAATCCCCTGCGCCCAAACCGCTGTTTTCTAACAACGGGTCGATGTTTTCGATTTGATTGCTGATCAGCCAAATGCTTCTCAAGTTGATTAACGGTATGATGGGAGAAAGATCATTGATCTGATTATAACCGCAATTAAGATAAGTCATATCAACCAGATTGTGAATCGGTGACAGATCTTGAACACAGGCATCTGCAAAATCCAGTGTTTTGAGCTGAATTAAAGGTTCAAGCGGAGATAGATCTGCAACTTGAGTTTGATAAAAGCGCAACGATTCCAGTTGAGTCAGATGATGTAATGGAGAACAATCGCTGATGGGGTTCATTGAACAATTTAACAGCCGGATCTGATGTAAATCTTCGATGGGACTTAAATCTTCTATATGGTTTTGTTTGATATTCAATCGTTGAAGATTGATGAGATGCTGAAGGCCTTCCAGGGAAATGATGCCTTTGTTCTCGGCATTGATTTCAGTGATGCCGGTTACTTGAGCCGGAAAAATGCAGCCGGTCGGCTCGCCCGTAAATCCTTGGGCTTGGCGGACGACATTTTCAAGGCCTGGATCTTCGAAAAAAATTGGCTCGATCAGTGGATTTGTCCATTTTTGAAGATTCCCCAGCCAGATGTCCGTTAAAGTCCTCATATGGGTACCATCAGAGCTTTGTCGACTGATCATTGCTGATAAGGTCGTTTTTTGAAAATCCCTAAATACAAAAGTTGCATTATATGTGAAATGGAGGTTTTCAGACATTTCGGCGCTGTTTACCAGATAAAGCTGGTCCTTAACGACCTGGCCCTCCATCAACAGATTGTTAAACCCGATCACTTCACTGGCTTGTGCGCTGTGAACTGTAACAGTAGCCATACACGTTTCGCTGGCATGTGTGATTTCCATTTGTGCATCGTAAATGCCTTCATCCCTTTGATGATGAATCAATTCACCTTTCCAGATTCCCTCCAGTTCAGTTAAAGTCATGGGGATAGCGCCTCCCCCTTTTTGGCCTATACAGCTCATCAAAGCCATAAGAACCAAGATGATTAAAGAGAACAACATACACCATTTTATTGTTTTTCCCATTACTGATCCCCCCATTCAAGCATTATTGTACCAATTTCAAGGTGTGAATTCAACAAAAGTTGAAAAATGAATTCTCCCCAACAGTTGTTCTCTTTTTGAGAAATCATGATAAGATAAAAATAAAAAGTAAAACGGAGGAACAGATGACGACCAAAAAAAAGATAGGGATTTTTGCTTTATTGTTTCTACTCATCGCCTTTTCAGGTTTTGTTGCCTGGGCAAACAACGCCATGGCAGCTCAAGCCATGGCGATAGATGCCATGAAGGGAACTCAGACGGTTCGGGTTGACCAAGATCATTCGATGATCGTATTCACCCCCCTCGGTCAGATTCATCAGGGACTGATTTTCTATCCCGGTGCCAAAGTTGACCCACAGGCGTATGCACCATTAGCTGCTGAATTGGCAAAGGAGGAGATTTTGACCGTGATTGTTCCCATGCCTTTGAATCTGGCCATACTTGGTTCCAACAAGGCCTTGGCGGTGATGGAAAAATACCCGGAAGTGAGCAGATGGGCGATATCAGGGCATTCTTTAGGGGGAGCCATGGCGTGTAAGTTTGTATCCGATCATCCCGGAAAGGTTGAAAGTCTTATTTTGCTGGGTGCTTATACCACGAGCAACTGGGATTTGTCTTTAGCGAATCTTTCCGTGTTATCCGTCAGTGCATCGAATGATGGGTTAAGTACCCCTGAAAAAGTGGATAAAAACCGAGAATTTCTGCCGTCTGATACAGTCTTTTTCGAAATAGAGGGGGGCAATCACGCACAGTTTGGCGATTACGGCGAACAAATCGGAGATGGGAAGGCTGAAATCAGCGGTTCGGAGCAGTTGGATATCACAGTGACACAGATATTGACATTTTTGGAGGGATAAGATGGATGAGAGAAGAAAGGAGATTATTTGTGCCGGCGAGGTCCTGTTTGACATGATTTCCGTTGATGCGGGAAAAAGCCTGGCTGATAGCACCCAGTTTACAAAACGCATAGGAGGCTCGCCATTCAATGTATGTTGCGGCTTGGCAAGGCTTGGAGAATATTGTTCTTTTTTTACTCAGATAGGAGATGACAGTTTTGGGCAGGCCATTGGTGCTTATCTGAAAGACAGTCATATTGATAAAAAATATACATTCGTCAAAAACGGGTCAAATACCTCTTTGGCCTTTGCCGGTGTTGACAGATATGGAAAAGCGGATTATGAATTTTACAGAGATCATACTGCCGATGTAACCATCAGCCTGGATAAGGCTGACCGAGTTGATCTGATCGATTGCTCCATTTTTCATTTCGGTTCTCTGGCCATTGTGGATGAGCCGGGTGCTCAAACCTATCTGAAACTCTTTGAAAAGGCTTTTTCTTATCCGCTCTTGAAAGCTTTCGATCCCAACGTCAGATCTTTTTATATTCACAACCGGGAACATTATCTTAATCAAGTATTGGACATCATTCGATCAGTGGACATTTTAAAACTCTCTGATGAGGATTTATATTACATTAGCGGTGAAAACGATCCAGTGAAGGCTTTGAACAGTTTACCGACAAACCCGCAAAGAATGGAATTTGTTACCCTGGGGGCGGAAGGATGCTTAATCCGTCTGGGGCAGATGGTTAAAAGGATTGACGGCTACCGGATTGATGTAACGGATACAGTTGGATGTGGAGACGCCTTCATGTCAGGGATTTTAAAGGTGATCAACCGTGCTGGAGATTTCGATGAAAGAACTGCCTTTGCGCTGATGGAAAAAGCCGCCCATTTCGCCGTTGCCTGTTCAGCCATCGTTGCCATGCGTGAAGGGGCTGCTGATTCCATGCCTACAGAAAAGGAAGTGAATGCTTTTATTGCAGCGCATAACAAATGACAAAGGTACCAGATGCGTGGAACATATACCCGTCACAGTTTAATGTTATCGATCAAGGCTTCGATTTTGAAGTTAAAGGTTGCAGTTAATCAACCCGAATAGGGTGATCATGGTTTTAAGAATCTGTGCGGTATTGCTTTGAGGAATTCCCATTCTACCTCCAATGAATATAAAAATGCACTTTGGGCCTTGTGCCAAAATATCGGTATTAAACAGCAAAACAAAAAGAACTGAAATCAATGCTTTTTTCATTTGAAAAAACTTCTGTGAGATGTGTGATCATTCAAGCGAATTATCATTCAAAATAATAGCTGAAACAAATTAAAAATAAGAATTGTTGATTGATGTTTATGAGCAAATTCCGGGAGAATCTCTTCTCATATGGTATAATTAGGGGGTATTCTTGGGAGGTTTTTATGGAAGAAACGTCGAATTCAATCAACAGATTTCTGATTACAATCGCATCCTTTGCCAGGGAATTGAATACGGCAAAAAACACAGTGGATATTTCAAAGGCAATCGAAAAGGTGATGGGGCGTTTTTTTTCCATAGAATCCAGTTTGTCGGCTGTTTATAAAGATGATCAATGGCAAGTAATCAGACTGGATGAAAACTTTCCGCTCGATGATTCGGAAATGGAGAATTATTTTTCGCTTGCCTTGGAAAGAAAATCACCCAGTTTTTTTCCGCTGAATCAATCCAGTTATTTAGTTATTTTACCCTCGGTTAAATCCGGAAGGGTTTTATCTACATTTTTTGGCTATGTCGGTGAAAATGAAAAAGGTTTTACCCAGGAATTTGAAACCATGTTTGGTTTTTTCAGTTTCTATTCCGGTATTGTACTGGAAAACCAGGGCTTGCTCAACGAAATCAAGGATGCGGCGAAAATACAAGAGCAGCTGCGCTTTTATTTTGAGATGATGTTGAATTCGCTAGATGAGGGGATTTGCGTCGTGAATTCATCCGGTGAGTTTGTGTTTAAAAATAAAAAATACCAGGAAATTAATCCCGATAACCCCGTGGTTCAGCAGATCCGGACCATAGCTGCTGAGACTTTTTCTCAGGATGTGGGACAAGCTTTGGAAATGGAATTTGATGGTGTTTTCTTTTCCTTTAATTCCGTGATTCTAACGGATGACGAGCAAGTGCTAATCCGGCTGGAAGATATTACAAACACCAAAGAGTTGGAGCGGATGAAAAAGATCGATCAGATGAAAACCGAATTTATCGCCAACATTTCCCACGAGCTTAGAACGCCTTTGTCCGCAATAAAGGCATATTCCGAAACTATTAACGATTCGGTAGAGGTCTTGGATCCGGATACCTTAAAGGAATTCATGGGGACGATTATCGATCAAAGTGATCATCTCACCTTTCTGTTGGACCAGCTTTTGGATTTTTCAAGCATGGAACGAGAGGATTTGAAACTGGAGAAAGATGCTTTTAATATCGTTGAACTGATTAAAAAGGCCAAAGAAAGCAACAAAGAAAAGTATGAACAGAATGCGGTAATGATTCATCTGAATCTTCCTGCAGAATGTGTAACAGTCCATGCAGATGAAAAGCGCATTAAACAGGTTTTAATCAACCTCATTTCTAATGCTGTGAAATATTCGGATCAAACGAAGGAGATAAAAGAGGTAACCATTTCCTTGATTTTAAACGAAGAAACCGTCACCGTTGAAGTCGAAGACAACGGGATTGGTATTTCTGAGTCTGAACTGGAAAAGATTTTTACTAAGTTTTACAGAATCGACAGCAGCCTAACATATGAGGTGGAGGGAACAGGCCTTGGCCTGGCGATATGCCGGGAGATCATCCACGAGCATGGCAAAGAGATCAGCGTTGAAAGCAAAATAGGCGAGGGATCGATCTTCAGATTTGAACTGGATCTATCTAAGGAATAGATGGTTATGGACTTAAAGAAAACCATCCAGGAAATCGAAAGTCTGCCTTCTCCCGATTTTATTTTGCAGAAAATTGTGGATACGGCTAACAATCCCGGGGCTTCTGCAAAGGATTTAAACGAAGTGGCTTCCAAAGATCCCGCTTTCGTCGCCAAGATTTTAAAAATAGCAAACTCGGCTTATTATGGGCTGCCACGTAATGTCACCAAATTGACAGAAGCCATCATGATATTGGGGTTTAAAACAGTTCGCAACATGGCCATGAGCATTTTTACCGGGAAAGAGTTTTTCAAATTCGAGAGTGAGCGACTGGATATGAAACAATTCTGGAAACATGCCGTTGTCGTGGCAACAGCGGGTGAGCTTACTGCGGAGATCATTGGCTATTCAAACAAAGAAGAATTGTTTATGTGCGGTTTGATGCATGATATTGGCAAATCCGTTCAGGGGGTGTTGTTTCCCAACCTGTTTGATTCTGTTATTGGTTTGGCCAAGGCGAAGAATCTCAGCTATTATCAGGCGGAGCAGTTGTTGGAAATACCAACTCATGAAATATTTGCCGAGTTGTTGCTGGAAAAATGGAATTTCCCTGAACTGGTTCTGATTACTGCTTCCAGGCATCATCGCCCACAAACCATCCAAAACTCCATCTATTCGGATCCGGTCAATATTATCATGTTGTCAACCTTTATTGCGGAGCGATTCAAAATGGGTGATAATGGCGGTGGAAAGCCCATTGCATTACCGAAATATTGTTGGGATGAATTGGGGTTAACACCCGTCATCTTTGACGAATTACTCAGTACAATTGAGAAAAAGATTGAAAAAATCGAAGAATTTATGAATATTTAGGGAGGAAAAAGATGCGAGTAGGAATTTTAACAGGTGGTGGAGATTGTCCGGGTTTGAACGCCGTAGTAAGAGGGATTGTATCTTCTAAAAGATCGGATATGGAGATATTTGGTTTTATGAGAGGGTGGAGTGGGCCCCTTGAAGCGGATTACATTCCACTGAACAAAGAGGACGTGGAGGGAATCCATATTTTGGGGGGGACGATTCTGGGAACTTCCAGAACGAATCCTTTCAAGAAAGAAGAGGATACGAAAAAGTTGTTTGAAAATCTTGAAAAACTAAAGATCGATGCGGTAATCGCTATCGGGGGAGATGATACCCTGAGCGTGGCGGCCAAGCTTTCTTCTTTTCATTTCCCCGTGGTGGGTGTGCCAAAGACCATCGACAATGATGTCTCCAATACCGATTACACCTTTGGATTCCATACCGCAGTGAACGTTGGGGCAGATGCCATTGACCGATTACATTCAACTGCCAAATCACATAACCGGGTATTCTTTGTGGAAATTATGGGCAGAGAAGCTGGGTGGATTGCCCTGGAAGCTGGGCTGGCATCCGGTGCGCACTTGGTGTTGATTCCAGAATACCCCATGACTTTGGATGAGATTATGTCGGTCATCGACAAGCGAATGGAACGTGGTGGATACTGTATTGTTGCTGTTGCAGAAGGATTTAAACCCACAGAATTCGAAGACGAGGTAAACAAGCACAAAGCGGTAGACGCTTTTGGCCATGTGCAGCTGGGAGGAATCGCAGAGTTTTTGACGGAAATCACCAAAGAGAGGCGTTCCTATGAGACACGCTCCGTTGTTTTGGGTCATTTGCTGAGGGGGGGGACGCCAACGGCCTTTGACAGGATTCTGGGAACACGATATGGTGTGCACGCCATGGAGCTGATTAAAAAACAAGATTACGGGAGAATGGTGGCCCTGTCTGGAAATGATATCGTTTCCGTTCCAATCGAATACGGTGTTGCTACTAAAAAATTAGTACCTTACGATTATTATAAATTGTGTACCCTGTTTTTCGGATAAGGAGGTGATGGTTTGAAGGGGAGTCACGCCTATGTATTATGGGCTATTGAAGTGATTGAAAATTTTATATTAAAGGGAAAAGTCATCAACATACCCGAATATATCCCCCATCAGTTGCTTGAGATTCAAGCCGGCGCTTTTGTTACATTGCATCTGGAGAATCAGACTTTAAGGGGTTGTATTGGAACCATCATGCCCACTCAGAAGAATTTGGCTTTGGAAATCAGGGAGAATGCCATTGCCGCTGCCACAAGAGATCCCAGGTTCAACGCTGTTTCTCCAGATGAGTTGGATCAGATTGTTGTATCCGTAGACATTTTATCTCAACCGGTTGAATGTAAGAGTTTGGATGAATTAAATCCAAAGATTTTCGGTGTCATCGTCGAAAGTGGGTATAAGAGAGGACTGCTGCTACCCGACCTTGAAGGGGTTGATACCGTTAACGCCCAGCTTGAGATTGCAAAAAAGAAGGCAGGCATTGGCAGTTATGAACCGGTTCAGGTCTTCAAGTTTGAAGTGAACAGGTACCATTAAGGAGGCATAAACTATGAGAGAAGCCCTCTTTTATGAAGAAATCGGAGGGTCTAAGGTAAGATGCAATCTTTGTCCGCATCATTGTGAAATCGAAGAAGGGCAATGTGGTCTATGTAGAGTTCGTGTCAACAAAGGCGGGGTGTTGTATACCTTGACCTATGGCACTCTTTCGTCTATTTCCAACGATCCCATCGAAAAAAAACCCCTGTATCATTTTCACCCCGGTACGATGATTTTGTCTGTAGGTTCATGGGGGTGCAACATGACTTGTCCGTGGTGTCAGAATTGGGAGATTGCCCATGAAAAGCCGCAGGTTCAAAGGGTAAATCCCGACAGACTCATCGATCTCACTTTGGATAGGGAGTTGGAGGGTATCGCCTACACTTACAATGAACCCATTGTGTCCTTTGAATTTGTATTGGATACTTCAAGAATGGCCAGTTCTGATGGTTTGTATAACGTGATGGTCACCAACGGCTACATTGAAGAGGCACCTTTGAAACTGTTGTTGCAGACCATTCAAGCCATGAACATTGATTTGAAAGGATTCAATCCTAAATTTTATCAAAAAAGAACTTCCGGGGATCTTGAGACCATTAAAAAAAACATTAAAACAATCTCGGATGAGGGATTACATTTGGAATTAACCACCCTTATCATACCGGGAGAAAACGATTCTCCAACTGAAATGGAAGAAGAAGCGGCCTGGATTGCATCGATAAATGATGAGATTCCACTCCATTTATCAAAATACCACCCGGCGTACAAATTCAATAAACCCCCGACGCCCGATCAAACTCTTTTGGATTTATATGCGGTTGCGAAGAAGCATCTAAAATACGTTTATATCGGCAATGCCAATCTGAGCGAAGGTAGAGATACGCATTGTCCTTCCTGTGGGAATCTATTGATTAAACGTAACGGATATCACATTGAAGTTGTGGGAATACAGGATAAAAAATGCACAAAATGTCAAGCGGAAATCAAAATCAAAATATGAAATTGTCGAAAAGCAGTCAGCTCCTGATACTGATCTTTGTTACCCTGTTGCTGCTTTTTTCAGTATTCTTTTTTTTTAGAAGTCAACCCCAATACTGCTCCAAAGTGGATATCGCATTGGGGACAACGGTCAAAGTTGTCATTTCATCTCAAAAAGATCCCAGCTTGATCTTAGAGGCTATTTTAAGGGAATTTCACAGAATCGATCAAAAGTTTTCCGTTACGAATGAAAAAAGCATGATCTGGCGAATCAATCACAGCGCTAACCCGGTTCAAGTTGATGAAGAAACTGCTTTTGTTATTGAACGGTCTATAGCGCTTGCCAGAGCCACAGAAGGTGCCTTCGACCCCGCATTGGGGAATTTGATATCTCTATGGGGATTTGATCGAATATCGGATGCTCAATTTCAACCGGCCATTCCTTCTGATGCTCAAATACAAGCAGCTCTGGAAAAAAGCGGGTATGAACATATCCGTCTGGAAAACGACGTTGTTGTTCTTGAGAATGGGATTCAATTAGATCTGGGCGGTGTCGTCAAAGGTTATGCCATTGATCGGGGCATTTCAATCGCAAAGGAAATGGATCCGAATGCCACAGGGTACATCAACGCCGGTAGGGATATCGGTATTATAGGACCAAAATTTGGTGGCGATTATTGGTCGATTGCAGTACAAGACCCAAGGGGAGAAAGTGGAGAGTATATCGATCTCGTCTATTTGAAAAAAGGGACAATCGTAACTTCAGGAGATTATGAGCGCTTTTTTATCATTGACGGGGTTCGTTACCATCACATTATCAATCCCAAAACCGGCTATCCCGTCAGAGAGACTATTTCCACAACTGTTATTTCTCCCGATGCCATGGATGCGGATGCTTTATCGACTGCCGCATTTGTCCTTGGCTCAGAATTCTCTGCCATGTTGTTGCCTGTATTGGGAGGACAAGGGTTGTTCGTGGATGCCAAACAGGTGGTTATGGCCAGTGAAGGCTGGTCGTTTTTCAAGGAAAAGCAATAATGCCTCATTTTATAATGAGTGTCGAGCTCAATGAATTGAAACTTTTCAGAAAACGTGATTGGATTGTGTACTTGCTGCTTTTTGTTTTGATAGGTGTCACGGTTTACACGGGTATGGCTGCTTCAAAAGGAACGATTGTTAGGGTTAGTGTGAACGGTCAAATGCGCTACCGATTTTCCTTGGATCAAGAGGGTCAACATGTAATTGAATGTAACGGGAAAAAACTGATGGAGTTGTTGATCGCTGATTCGGACGCAAAAATCATCCATTCAGCATGTCCGCTTCATTTGTGTGAGCGGGGAACTCTAAAGCAGAGCGGTGCATTGGTGTGTGTGCCGCAAAAGGTCATCATTGTCCTTGAGCAAAATGGCGAAGCGGTTGAGATATCAGATGAATACGATTTGATCACAGGATAAGAGGAGAATGATGGTTGAAGAAAAAAAAAGCCTTTCGGCAACGGCAAGGTTGACATTCTTATCCGCCTTAACAGCGCTTGCTATTAGTATTGGCGTGATAGAATCCTTGGTCCCCCCCCCTGTTCCGGTAGCAGGTTTTAAATGGGGCTTTTCCAACAGTGTGATGCTGATGATTCTGCTGTTATTGGGAAGAAAGGAAGCGCTAACAGCTGCCTGGGTTAAGGTGATGGTAGCATCGCTGATTACCGGGAGATTTTTAAGTCCGTCTTTTTTTTTAGGATTAGGGGGTTCACTGAGTTCTGTTTATCTCATGTCAATCCTGATGAAACGAAAATTTGGTTTAATAGCAGTGAGCGTATGCGGTTCTTTTATCAGTAATCTGGTACAGCTGTTATTGGCAGCGAGTCTTTTTGTAGGCTCTGTCAAGATATTTTACTTGGCTGGATACCTGATTTCTATTGGCGCTTTCACAGGTCTTTTGAATGCGATCATTGCTTACGGGGGGTTAAAATGGTTGAAAACAATCGGTATGCTGTCATAATGGCTTCGCAATCGCCGAGGCGTAAGGAATTGATGAACAGATTTCCTTTGGAAGTGAGTTATTACCCGCATCGGCTTGTCAGTGAACAAACTGATGAAGGGGAAGGTAAAGCTGAACAGGAGATTGTAGTAGAGATTGCTTTGAAAAAGCTCAGGTCCATGTACCCTGTTTTTAAGAAGCCGGAAACGGTTATTATCGCAGCAGATACCATGGTTTTTTACAACGGGGTCGTTTTGGGAAAGCCGTCATCCGTTAAGGAAGCCGAACAGATGCTTAGAATGTTGTCAGGAGAATGGCATGAAGTGTATACCGGATGCGCCTTATCCATCACCGAAAGATCCGGAAGAGAACATGAAATCAAATTTTGGGAGAAGACACGGGTCAAATTCAGAAAAGTTCCCATGGAGTTTATTTCACTCTACTGTGCAAGTCAGAAACCGCTCGATAAAGCAGGAGCATATGGGATTCAGGATGAAGGCGCCTTTTTAGTAGAAAAAATTGCCGGTGATTATTATAACGTCATGGGGTTACCTATCGGTAGGTTATGGGAGTTATTTTTGGATTTTGAGGTCATTCATTTATGATCATGCCCCGTGAAAAGCTTTTGAAATACGGGGCGAGTAATCTCAGGGTTGATGAGCTTATTGCCATTTTGCTGAGAACAGGAACACCACAAATGAATGTTTTGAAGGTTTCAGAATTTTTGTATTCCCAAATGGACTACTCTTTGTATAAACTGCAGCATGCTCCCCTTGAAACCATCAAACGCATTAAGGGGTTGGGTGAAGTCAAAGCGATCACATTAAAGGCTTCGCTGGAACTGGGTGTCAGACTGTACCAAGAGCTTGTCGTGGAAAAGAAACAGGTTAAAAACCCATCAGACATTTTTAAAATGTGTATGGATTTGTCCTTTTTAAACCAGGAAACCGTTCGTGTGATCTGTGTGGATTCAAAGTCCAAGGTCCTTGCCATCGAAGATATTACCAGAGGGACTGTAAACGCCTCTTTAATTCATCCAAGAGAGGTTTTTAAGCCGGTTATTTCCTATTCAGCGGTTAGTTTCGCCATCGTGCACAACCACCCTTCTGGAGATCCCGCCCCCTCTGATGCAGATTGCGAGATAACGGCAAGACTCAAAGAATGTTCAAGAATTATTGGAATCGATATGATCGATCATGTCATAATCGGTAAAGGCAGATATTACAGTTTTACTTTGAATAAAGAGTTACATGGAGGTGTATCCGAAGATGTCAGACAGGAATCAGGGGTTAGACAAATTGCAGAAACTCAAGATGGAAATAGAGAAGGATTTGGAGAAAAAAACGGGTAAAAAACGACTTCCTCAAACCGGCAAGAAAAAAATTGCCCTTTCGGATGAACTCAGAAAACGTCTGATTGATAACAAACCCACAACCACATCCGTTGAAGAACTCAGAACACCGATCGAAATTGAGCGGTATTTGACTGATCTGACTCTGACGGATTTAAAAAGTTTGATCAGGAGCAACATTGACAATGAAAGAAACGCCTCTGCTAAAGAAAACTTAAAAGGGTTGTTGGATATTCTGAGTAAAAATCTGAAATCGGCTGATGAGAAATTCACAACGGTTGTTCAAAATTACAAAAAGGATTATGTCTTTTTTAATTATTTTTTAACAAAATTGTTAATGGGAAAAGACATAACCAACGAGCTCAAGGCTTTTTTTAAGAATTATCAAGATTCTATTTATCCGTTTCTGCTTATCATCTTTTCCACCCTTTTTAGAAACGGATCTTATGCTACTTTAAGGAGTATTCTGCGTGTAGTGGAGAGAACAGACCAGGATATGCTCCCCGCTTTGATTGGTGCTATGGTCAAACATGATTATATGGAAGTCTCCAAAACAATCGGAAGCATATATAGACAAAACCAGTTTAAGGATTTTCAGAATATTGCCAGTGCTTTACCTTACATTTTAAACGCTGACGATGAATCCTATAAACGGGTCATCACAGCCCTTGAAAAGAAAAAAAACCACAGGTGCTCGACCATATATCGTGAATACCTGACCAAAGAGGAAATCAACTCGGATAAAACGTTGTCTGAATGTCCCATGGGCATGTTCCTTTTAGCTAAGAAAATGTTGAAAAACGGGCAGATTCAAGAGGCCAAAGACATTTCAAAAGAATTGATCAGGATGAAAGATCCACATGGCATATTGCTTCAAACCAGCATGATATATGCCTCAGCTGACGAGGCAACGGCGTTTAAAGTCTGGTATGAAACGCTCAAATCATATCAGTCAATCATGTTGGGTTGGGAATCCAACTCGCAAACCGAATTCAAGGGGTTGGGATTAGATCGGGCATCCCGAAGTATTCGATTGGAAGAATTTCAGATCCCGGATAATATTGCAGCCTTCAAGGCGTTAATTGGCAAAAGATTAAATCAACATACAGATTTTGAAATATTTTTATATCCTTTTGAAGAGCTCAGAACCGTGTGTTCTCCGGCTGTGTGTCAACTGTATTACAGCTTTAATTAAGTGAAGGGAGTGCTGAAAGTGGGGATACTGCAACCAATGGAATCTTTAATCAGCGATATGGATGAATGGGAGCTGACTGTAAAAAACCAAGCACCTATGGTTTTTTCAGGCATGTCATTTTTAAGTGATCTGTCGGAAAATCTGGGTTTGAACATCATCACATCCTATTCACCCGGTGACTTTTTGGCAAATGAAACGGAAATTCTCAAGGTCAATGGTTTACTGAACGCCATCATCAGTTTTCGAGAAGAGTTTGTCAATCAGTGGGCTAATTTGCTGAACATCTGTACCGTATTGTACCGAATGAGAATCGCCATTGGGAAAAATTCTCCCGGCATGAAGATCATTGTACGCAACCTGCCCGATTTGATTTACAATGTTGATTATATTAACGAAACCATCGAGGATGCCGGGTGCATCTTTTGGCCTATGGCGGTGACGGATGGGATTATTCACCAACTGATTTGGAAACGGTTTGTGGATATCAAGGGCGCCATAGATGCTTACAAAAAACGTTTGTATCCGGGAATGAAGATCCTGCTTGAATGCGATAATATGTCCGATAGTATTGAAGCCATGAAAAACGGTGCTGATGGAATCATATTGAGGAATATGAGGGAGGACATTGTGGCTGAAATAGCCAAGACCATCCGAGAACGCTTTAAAAAAGTCTACATCGAGTACATGGGAGATGTGCGCCTTTCTAATATTGAAGGATACGGAAAAAGCGGAATCGATGCAATCGGAATGGACGACATGACGTACCTTTTCGGCCGGGCGAATCTGAAGATGGAAATCAAGAAAATCAGCAATATGAGGCATGATGTTTCTTAAATCAAATCAAAAAAACCTCGTATTATTCTTGGATGCCGCCACCGAGATCTTTTATATCGCCATTTGGGATCTGGGCACAGGGGCTATGGTACAAAAACAGTTCAATCACCGGGAAATAAAAGGAGAGGCTCTTCTATCGGTGATTAAGAGCCTGTTTGATGAAACAGGCTATGACGTGCATTCTGTTGCCTATCTGTGTACCACAAAGGGGCCGGGATCGTTGACAGGATTGAGGATTGCCATGAGCATCTTAAAAACCATGGCACAAATTCTGAATGTTCCCATTGTCAGTCTTCCAACTCTTTACGCTTTGGAACAATCCTATGTGCAGCCGTTGGAACTTAAATCAGCACGAATAATGACCTGTTTAATGGCCAGAAAAAACAGTTATTATGTGAGATTCTCTGATAGTAATGAAGACTGTTTTGAACAAATTTCGGGTGAAATGCTCATTCAAGCCTTGAAAAATGTTAACATATCCCTATGGGCACAAAGCCATTTGTCACAAGTACCATGTGATAAACAACCTGACAAATCCGTCATAATAGGGCTAAGCCCTCTGATTCTTTTTGGTCTTTTTGAAAAGAAATATCAGCAACAAGATACTGTAAATTACCTGAACTGTCATCCTGAATATGCCGGTAAATCAGTTGCTGAAGTGAATTTTGAAGTGAAGAAAAAATAGAATGTGTTATAATTTTTTTGATTTTGGAAAAGAAATCTTTTAAACCGAGAGGGAGGGTCTGAATGAAAATAGTAAATCCCCTGGGAGAAACAAACGTCCATATAAATGTTTTAAAACACCTTGTTTATCAATCGCTTCTCGAGTGTTATGGATTGGTCAAGATGGATGATGTGAATATCATCTCAAAATATCTGGGTGGAGAAGAAAAAGGCATTCACATCAGGGACGATGAAGACGGGATATTTATCGATGTATATCCTGTCATCTCCTACGGAATGAAAATTGATCAGGTTGCTTTGAATGTACAAGAATATGTGAATTATAAATTTGAAGAGATGCTTGGAGTTAAGCCGGTTCAAATCAATATTCATGTATTGGGGATCAAACTCGATTAAATTCGATTTTCCTTGGAGAAAGAGGTGTTAAAATTGGATAACAACCCTTCGAAGGTCGATGCGGCTTTTCTAAAAAACGGATTTAAAAAAGCCTCCGAAGTATTAGTGGCTCACAGGGACGAATTGAATGCCTTGAATGTTTTCCCGGTCCCGGATGGAGATACGGGGCATAATATGTCTGCGTGCGTATTAGAAGCTTGCAGAGAGTTAGATAAAATCAAATACGATACGATCAAAACCGTGTCCAATGCCATCAAAACAGGAACGCTTATGGGAGCCAGGGGTAATTCAGGGGTTATTCTATCCCAGATATTCAGCGGTTTTTTCGAGGTTGTTCTTAAAAACGATAAAATAGATATTCCTATTTTTGTAAAAGCACTCAAACGTGCAAATGAAGTCGCTACCGGTGCGGTGATGAGACCCGTAAAAGGAACCATACTGACCTTGATCGAAGACTTGGCTTCCTATGCACAAAAACATCAGAATGAATTTATTGATTACAAACACCTGTTGGACATGTTAACCAAAAGAGCTTTCAGAGTTGTTGAGAAAACTCGTGAAATGATGCCCAAGTTAAAGCAGGCCGGTGTGGTTGATGCAGGAGCCAAGGGATTGGCATATATCTTTGAAGGCTATTATAAATACGCCAACGGTGATACAAGGATCGCTATTGAAAAAAAAGGTGAACAGCCTCAAGTCAGTATTGAGACGCAAATGGCTGTTGAGGAACTGACTTTTCAGTATTGTACGGAATTTATGGCCCGGCTTTTCCCCGGGGTTGAGGTAGATGACATCGATGCGTTGAAAAAAGCATTGGATCGTCTAGGAGATTCAATGGTCCTGGTTCACGATACGGATATCCTAAAGGGCCACATTCATACCGATCATCCTGGAAGGGTTTTTGAACACGCCTTGAAATACGGAGAACTAATGAAAGTCAAAGTCGACAACATGAAAGAACAGCATCAGGAAATTCTCATCAAACAGAAAACGGTACTTGAAGAACAAACTGAGGATATGAGTGACTATGAAGAAGAATTGAATTCTCAAGAGCATTCAACATTCATGGAGCCTACAACAGAGAAGAGAGCATATGCCTTTGTTGCGGTTTCTCCTGGAGAGGGAATCTCAAGAATTCTGCACGAGATGAATGTGGACAACATCGTGTTCGGCGGGCAGACTATGAACCCGTCAACAGCCGATATTGCCAATGCCATAGACAAGATAGAGGCTCAAACGGTCTTTATTCTGCCCAATAACAGCAATATCATCATGGCCGCTGAGAGTGCGGCAAAGATGAAGCAAAGCCCCGAAAAGAACGTAGTTGTCCTTCCAACAAAATCCATTCAGGAAGGTCTGGCGAGTATCATTGCGTTTGTGGAGGAGGCTTCGCTTGAAGAGAATCTTGAAACAATGGAAACCGCTCTGAAAGAGGTTCTTTCCATATCCGTTACCCACGCTGTCCGTGATTCTGAGATCAACGATGAAACCATCAGGCAGGGAGAATATCTGTTTTTTGCCGGGAAAGACTTAATGGCTCATACAGATACACTGGAGAACGCCGTTTATCGGGGAATGGAGAGGATTAATTTGGATGAATACGAAATAATGACCATTTTTTACGGAAAAGATGTGGAGGAAGAAATGGTCAGCCATCTCGCTGAAACCTTGAAAGAACGATACGAAGACCTCGAAATCAGCATATACGATGGAGGGCAAGCGCATTATCCGTTTTACATTTCCCTTGAATGAGGTTCTAATGGATGAACAAAAAGGAGAAATTGGTTCTCATTGCATTGGCATGTGTATTTGTTTTGGGCGTGGTTTTCAGTATTAAAGACTTGAATGTCCCGGTGTTGAATTCGGAAAGGCAAGCGTATGACGAACAAGCGCAAGCAATCAGGACAGGCATGATAGACCTGAATAAAGCGGATGCTATGCAATTGCAGCTCTTAAAAGGCATCGGTGACACTAAAGCGGATGCCATTGTTGCATACCGACAGTCGAACGGACCCTTTGCCAAAAAAGAGGATGTTATGAATGTTCCCGGCATTGGACCGGCCACTTATGAAAAGATCAAAGACCGGTTGGAGCTATCTTACGATTCAATTCAGTCCATTGCAGAAACATCTGAAGCAGACGGCGAAGGTTTGATTGATATCAACCGGGCTTCACAGAAAGAGTTGGAAAAGATACCCGGGATTGGACCCGTAAAAGCAAAGAACATCGTCGATTATAGAGAGCAAAATGGATATTTTCAAGATATTGCCGATTTAATACTGGTAACGGGGATCGGAGAAAAAACTTTAGAAACCATGAAAACCATGATTACCATCAATCAATAAAAATCAGAAGAAATCATCTTTAGGAGGGCTATAAATGAAGAAAAGAACCATGATTACAACCATTTTGGCAATGTTGTTTCTTTCGTTGATTGTTACTGCAGGAACGCCATTCAGTGCCGGTTCAAGGCAACCTGTGATGGGTTTTATCGATTTTGACATTGCTGGGCAGCAATTTTTGGAATCTAAAAATCTCATGGAAGAATATCAAGCCGATGCCGAATATTACAACAGCCTTTTGAAGCCGTTGGAAGATGAAATTATTCGGATGAGAAATGCCGGTGAAGAGTCTTCAAAGTCTTATCAGTTAAAGGTGAACGAGTATTCCCTTCAAAAGGATAAATTCACCACCCAGTTACAGGAAAAGTACACGGTCCAGTTTGAAAAAGTCAATGAAAAACTCTTGGCATTGGCCGAAGAATACGCAAAGATTAACAACATCGATGTGCTGTTGACCAACAAAGTAGCTGTTTACATTGCGGATGATTTCGATTTAACACTCGACTTTATATCATTTGCCAATGCAAGGGCTGAATTCTGAAACCGTTGAAAAACCAACTCAATTGCAGCCAACTGATCAAAAAATACGGAAAACGGGAAGTGGTCAGGGGAGCTTCTTTAGAAGTCAATTCCAATGAAATCGTTGGATTATTGGGTCCTAACGGAGCAGGAAAGACCACCATATTTCGTATGATGTTGGGGATCGTCATTCCGACAAAAGGGTCCATTCATCTGAATCACGAAGATATCACCCATATTCCGATTCATCTGCGTGCAAAGCGAGGGATAACCTATCTTCCACAAGAAGTATCGGTGTTTACAGGATTAACGGTGAGAAAAAATGTTTCTGTGGTGTTCGAGAACATGAAGCTTTCAACGGCTGCCATCAAGGAAAAAACCCAGCAGTTATTGGAGGAATTCGGTATCGCCCATTTGGAAAATCAAAAAGCAGCCAATCTATCTGGTGGGGAAAAGCGTCGGTTGGAATTAGCCAGAATGATGACCCTTGATCCCAAATTCATTTTATTAGACGAACCCTTTAGCGGGATAGATCCGATGACGGTGAAAGATATTCAGCGCATGAGTGTTCGATTAAAGGAAAAAGGGATCGGCGTTATTGTTACTGATCATAATGTAGACGATATCCGGCGCATTGTAGACCGGCTTTATGTCATACACAAAGGTACGATTCTGGCGCAGGGAAATCCTGAACAGGTTTTTAGTGACAGGAAAGTAATTGAAAACTATCTTGGAGAATAATATGAATATATGTGTAATAGGCTATTCGGGAAAGATAAACAAATCGCCTGTTAAAGAGCTTTATGATTTTACATACAGGCTGGGTTATACCATAGCCGTCAGAGGTCACACGATTTGGTCGGGGGGACGGGATGGCATTATGGATATCGTATCAAAAGGAGCACACGAAGGTGGAGGAGAGATTGTTGGTGTTTTGCCTTGGGATAAGGAAAATTCCCTGTCACGACCTTCAGATTATATACAGAATGTTGTTTATACCGGATTGGATTTTACTATGAGAAGCTGTGTTTTGGTCAATAACGCCGATCTGGTCATTGCCGTCGGAGGAGGAGCCGGAACCGCAACGGAGATTTTCGCATCTTATTCCTATGGCAAGCCTCTGCTGTTATGCGCTAAAAGCGGAGGGTGGTCTCAGAGAATCGCTGAAACTTTCCAAGGGAAATCAGGACCTGTTTATCTGGATTCGAGGGAAACTGCGCCTGTTTTTCTAGTTCACACCATCGATGATATCGAAAGACATTTATAAAGAGAAAAATTGATCAATCATTGAAGCAGTCCAATAAAAACGTGGCCATATCAAACAGTGGCCACGTTTTTATTGTTTTTTTCTATCTTTTGTGTTTTAAAAAATCAAGACACACATAGGCGAAATCAACCGGATTTTCGTATATCAGATAATGGGTGTTGTCTTGAAAGAAAACCAACCAACAATTCTCAAAAAAACCAGCCAACGTTAAAGAATTTTCAGGTTCAAGGATAAGGTCTTCCCGACCATGAATAAGCAGCACTTTATTTTGAACTGTTTCAAAAACCTCAGGATTCACATACCAATCCACCACTATATCCAATTGCTTTTTTACAGGTCCCTCTGACGGGAGCTCAGCGTTTGCGTGTTGGTAAAGATTTTCCAAGGTATGGGTGGTATCGAAGGCGGTGGCATTCAAAATAGCTCGATCAACCCGTTCGGGGTGATGTATCAAAATGTATTGAATGAACACAGACCCCATGGAAAATCCCAGCATATGGGCTTTGTCAAGTTCGATTGCATCCATAAAAGCGATCACATCTTCCGAAAGCATGTCGTAAGTGAAAGGTTTATCCAAATCCGTTGAATAACCCATTCCACGGTTGTCCATTAGTATAACTTGATATTCGTAAGAAAGCATGTCGATAACGGTCTTAGGCCAGTTCATCATCGTTCCACCCAATCCCATGAGTAATAACAACGGTTCGCCTTCCCCCAAAACCTGAAAACCGATTTGAATCTCACCCACATCAACCTGATAAATTGGATTAAGGTCTGAATCATAAGCTACAGGCGCTTCGGGTATTTTCAGAGCAAAAATCGAAATCGAAAAAAGCAACATGACAAAAACAGCGATCTTTTTCATTCTATCCCACCTATTCACGACGAATTATAAAAAAACTCTTGTATTACAACAATTCAACAAACCTGTTAAAGCAAACTGCTATGCCAATGAGTTAATCGCCCATTCAACAGCCGCTTCGGAATGTATCCGGGTGGTATCAAAGACTGGGAGGGATACATCCTTCTGATGTATCAGTAAGGGGATTTCTGTACAGCCTAAAATGACCCCCTGTGCCCCTTTACTGGCTAGTGAATCGATGATTCGGATGTATTCATTCCGGCTCTCGTTGCGAATGTCTCCTTTAATCAACTGATTGTAAATGATTGTGTGAACGATTTGACGATCTGCCTCTTCGGGGATGATGGTTTCTATTCCGTGATGATTTTTCAGAACATCTTTATAAAACGTTCCTTCCATGGTAAATTGGGTTCCCAATAATGCCACCTTTTGAATACCCAAGCGCTTGATAGCCATTCCGGCAGCATCAGCGATGTGCAAGACCTTCAAACCGGTTTCCTTTTCAATATCTGTTGCCATTAAATGCATCGTGTTGGTACAGATCACAATAAAATCCGCCCCGGCTTTTTTTAGATTCATGGCTTGCTCCACCATCTGTTGCGTCAATACTTCCCATTTTCCTTCATGTTGAAGGATTTTCATCTGGTGAAAATCAAATGAATACAACAAACATTGAACAGAATGTGAATCACCCAATTTTTCCTTCACAGCCTGGTTCATATACCGATAATACTCCAGAGTAGATTCCCAACTCATCCCCCCCAGCATTCCGATTGTTTTCATTTCTTCCCCCTCCTTCGATCAGGGCGATTATAACATTTCCCGTTAGCCTTAGAAAAGTCAATAAAGGGAAAAGTAGATCAAAGTCTGATGTGACCAGTGAATTTTCATGTATAATAGACAGGTTAAACCGTGCCAAACTCTAAATGGAGGTGTGTGTAATGATGAAAAAAATGAGTGTTTTTTTGCTGTTTGTATTGATTCCTCTTTTTCTTTTTTCCATGGATATTTCAGAGGCAATTGGTGACACAACACTTTTTATTTATGCATTTGAAACCAATCTGCACAATTTGCGTATCACCATAGATGTCTTGTCGAAAACTCAAGAGGTAAGGTCCGGGGATTGGGAAAGCATGCGCAGTTTGATAGAAGAACTTCAGGTTCAGGACGAATCAACCCTGTATTGGTTTTCAAAGCCGGATGGTAACTATTACACAGTAGAAAAAGGGTTAACGGGGTTTAACCTGCAAGAAAGGGGCTATTTCAAGCAGCTCCAACGTGAAGAGTCTGTTTATGGCGAGCTGATCACCGGGTTCACCAGTTTAAAAAAAAGCATCGTAGTGGCTCGACCCGTTTATCAGGGTGAAAAGCTTGTAGGATATTTGGGAGGATCGAAATTCACCGATGCGCTGATGGCTTATCTTGAAGCGATGGCTCAAAATGGTGTAGATCGATCGTTCTATGTGATTACACCTGAAGGCGAAGAAATTATCAAATATAACATCAACGATAAAGTGGCGGATAATCTCAACACACTCATGCTGGAAACCGGATTTGGCCTTTACCCCATGTCCGACTCTTCTCCATTGGAATACCAATACATGTTTGGTCCCTCCCCAGAAACCGGATGGATTTATGCGGTGGGAAGAAAAAAATAATGCCATTATGCCAATAAATCCCCCCCCCTTGACAGATGGCACTTTCTGTGTTATAATATTTGAGTAGACAAAAAAACAAGGAATCCTGAGGATTCCTTGTTTTTTTGTTTAAATTTTTACAATATAACTGTTACTTTCAAATCAACTCAGTCGGCAATAGTCTTGGTTTGCCTCCAGAAGATCATCCAAGAGGGCGTTAACATCTTCCAATCGGGGGCCTAACGGATGAATCAATAGAGCATCTCGAGCTTTCTTTTTCGATCCTTTCAAATGCGCTTCAATGGTCAGTCTTTCAAATGTTTTAACCGTATCAATTAATCCCTTTGCGATCGGATGCGCCTTTTGTATACAAACTGGCCGGATCATGCCTTGCGAGACACGCGCATTGATTTCAAGTACATAACTTCTATCCAGATTTTCGACTGCCCCGTTGTTACGGATGTTGACGATATGCTCTTTCGTACCCTTGGTGCACAGGTCTCGGATGAGTTCAATAGCAGCTGTGGAGTACATGGATCCACCCCGCTGCTCCAATTCTAACGGCTTTTCATACAGGGTGACATCGGAATATTTCTCCAGAAGGTCCCTTTCAATTTGTTGTACCTGCTCTCCACGGGTACCTTTAGTGGCCTTGGCTTCTTTTTCCTCAGCGAGCATGGTCTGTGTGGTGTAGTAATAGCGCAAATAAGGGTTTAGAATCATGGCTGATTCAAAGGCAAATCGTTCAAACAGTTCCGAATCCGGTACATTTTCTGGTTTATAGGTTTTATTAAAGGCGTCCTGAGTTCGATCGATGCCCTTGACATAAACCCTGTCAATCCAGCTCATGTGATTGAGACCGTAATAATGGAGAAAGATGTCGCTTCTTTTACAGTTAAAGTTTTCAGCTAGGGTTTGGAGGGTATTGATGGGAATGTTGCACAAACCGGCAAAGTTCTCAAAACCCAAAGTATTGATCACAAATTCAGAGATCAGTCCCGAAGGATTAGTAAAGTTGATAATGAACGCATCTTTATTCGCCCATTTCCTTACGAATTCCACATACTGTTCCACGATCGGAAGGGCCCTCAGGGCACACGAGAAGCCCCCCACACCGGTTGTTTCCTGGCCTATCAGGTTGTACTTTAATGGAATGGTTTCATCCATGATGCGGCCTGCCAGTAATCCAGGGCGATATTGCTGAAGGATAAAATGAGCATCCTGCAAACCATCTTTGATATCGGTTCCCCAGCGTAAAAGAAATTTAGCTCCGGCGTGTTCCACCATTCTCTGGGCAAGCTCCGCCACAATCTTGAATTTGTTTGTCCTGTCTATATCAAGCAGGTAGACTTCACCACAATCAATCGCATCAGCATTTTTGATCAATCCATCCATCAACTCCGGTGTGTAAGTGCTTCCCCCTCCAATGACTGTTATCTTCTTCAATCCTATCCCTCCTTATATCATTGAGCTTCATTATAGTTCACATAGGTTTTGATCAGTTGTTTATACACAGAATCAGTAACAGGTTGGCCTGCCTTTTCCATTGCAAAGAGTACAGCGCCGATTACGGGATCATGTTTGGGTAGAACCAACTCGTAATCACTTCCCAGCGACTGTTTAATCATATGAAGCAACAGGGGGTCGGCATTTTTAAAAACAGATCCTTCAAGTACAAGATTGATGGGGAATTCAAACTGCATATCCATTCTAAAAGCGTTCACAATCGTTTGGACTTCTTTTGTAATCTCACATAAAATACTCATTGCGACCATATCCTGCAGATGAGCGGCCTGGTATAGGGTGTTGATCAGCGAGATGTTGACATTTGGACCCCTGTAGGGCTGGTCGGGATACTCCATTTTCATCATTTCCTCAATGGAAACCGAATAGTGTTTTTTTAGCAAATCGTGCATAATGGTTTTGGGCGCTCGACCATCTTCACCACGAAT
>Ga0116164_10000495_pt1 | contig 34130 bp, 37 predicted proteins | sample AD_UKC109_MetaG_FD_89888 | JGI IMG/M metagenome (GOLD analysis project Ga0116164, IMG submission 89888) | Active sludge microbial communities of municipal wastewater-treating anaerobic digesters from Hong Kong - AD_UKC109_MetaG | ecosystem: Engineered > Bioreactor > Anaerobic > Digestate... | reverse complement strand
TGGGGATCATTGACGAGGTTATTGCCCCGCGAGAGACCCGGAAACGGATCGTGGCTCTCCTTGAGGCGTTCAAGGATAAGATGGAGACACGACCATCTAAAAAACATAATAATATCCCGCTATGATCCGGAGGCAGACCCGACGGTAAGAGGGTGAAAGAAAAAGAACCATTAGAAGAGAGAAAGGACAAGAATTTTTGGATAAAGAGACTCCGGTTCATTCGAGAGAAATATCAATACATATTTCCACCATAGATGACGACACCATGCTTGCGGAGGGAACCCTCAGAGATAACCGAAAGCTTCCTTCCTATTCCACTGCGGGCAGAAGGTTTATCGAACCGGGAGATATTCACCATATCGTTGTGAGATTGTACGTTTCTGTAGCGGAAAATGTGGTTGTCAGGGCCGAGGCGGACATGGTGAAGGTCCCGGGAGGCGAAACATGTCATGCGATAAAGGATAGCGTCAAAAACCTAATCGGTATTTCTGTCTTACGGGGCTTCGCAAAAAAGGTGCTGGAGATCATGGGAGGTGTCAAGGGATGTCTGCATATGACAAACCTCGTTATCGCCATGGGATCAGCCATTGTGCAGGCGGAGTATTACAGAGTGGAAGAAAGTAGCCATGATATGGAGGCTCCGGAAATAAACACATCACTCCTTAAAAACAGCTGCTGGCTGTGGAGGGAGGATGGCCCTCAAATGGAGAATGTGAGAAAGGCAGAAAAAGGCAACGATATACAATAATCGGAGAAGGATCTGGATAAAATTGGTATCGAAGCTGCTTTGGGATATACCTGTTTAAAATCTGGTAACCGGTTTTATCTGATGTTGTTTCGCATATACAAAGACCCCCGGATTGTATCCGGGGGTTTTCTGTCAAAATGGATCCTCGAACAGAATAAAACAACATATCAAGCCTCGGTGATTCGTTTCATTCAGGGCAGTCTTTATATAACTTTCATTGATCACCCTTAAGCAAAATGACCAAATGGTGTCGTTCAGCCCTACCCACCACAAATAGCATTTGGCAACCAGGTCGCTATCCTCAGAAAGATTGGTGCATAATCCTAATATTCTTGTTCTCTTCTTCATATCGTAGGTATCGGTGATATGCTAAAATGCTGTGAATTTTAGACTAGTTGCGGGATGCTCGTATCGGGGGAAAGTTTGGAAGAAAGAACGGTTCACAGGGAAAAGTGGGTGAGGTCTTCATATGCGCATATCAGGAAACCCACAAAGTGCTTGTGGGTTTCCTGATATCAACTACGGGTAATATTATAAGGGGAGATAAGACCCCTCATAATCGTATGAAATTTTTTTGGTGGTGGTACAAAATCTCCATATGCTTTGTACTTCCACCATGGTTCTCACGTTTATGTTACTCCAAGACAACCAGAAGCTGATCGGCTTCCACGACGTCTTTTTCTTTAACCTTGATTTCTTTTACGGTACCATCGATAGGGGAGCAGATCGGATTTTCCATCTTCATCGCCTCAAGGATAATGAGTTCGTCATCTTCCTTTACTTCGTCACCGACTTTCACCAGAACTTCAATAATATTACCCGGCATCGGAGCCAATACTTCTTCCATTTCTTCATTACCTCCTGAATAATTTTATACTTGCCGGTACGTGTCAATGCGTACCGGCTTTCACTTGCTATCACATTTGGTGCGGTTAAGTCACTATAAAAAACCGGCCACCGTTTCAATTATCAGTATCGTTATGCTTCACTCTTCGGACGCTCGAGACCGGTTACGACCTGTGCCTTGATCAGTCTCGGGAGCATCATATGGTGACGCGGACAGATAGACTTCGGATTCTGATAGACCGAGTTGGTAAATGCCACCATGTAGTCACGCAGCTTATCGAATCGCACAATCTCATCCACCAGACCCGCCTTCGCACAGTAGAAGGGGCGTGACGAGTCGTAATAGTGCTTAACCATTTCATTCATCTTTTCAAGAACAGGACCGAGCGGTCTTCCGGCATCTTTCTCTTTTACCAGTCTCCGGGAGTAACTGGCTGCGGCCGCTGTTTCCCCGTGCATGACGTAGATCTCTGTCGTGGGGGTGCCGAGGGAGAAGGCGTTGGTAGTGCGTCCCTGAGGACCGCCCATAACGTAATGTGCAGCGGCCGTTCCCTTACGGAGTATAACAACCATTTGAGGTACGTTGCTCTGTTCGATGGAGTAAATGAGAGATTGCCCCAGTCCGAGCAGTTCAGCCTTTTCCGCGATATCGCCGACATCGATACCGGATGTATCCTGGAACCAGATGATCGGAATACGATCGCGGCCGCACTGTGTTACGAACTCGTTCATCTTGATCAGTCCCTGGCGATAGAGTTTACCGCCGACGCCACTGTATTCGTTCGTATATTCAGGATAATTCGGCAATATTCCCTGGCGGTTTCCGATTGCGCCCACGAGGAAACCGTCGATCATGACGAGTCCCGTATAAACCTCAGGGCCGTAACCGGGCCTGAACTCGAGATGCTCTGAGTTGTCGACCAGTCGTGCAAGAACACTGTCAAAGTCGTATCCCGCTTTCTGATTGTAGGGAACGATGGATGCAATTTCAGAAGGCGAAAACTTCGGATCTGCCGGCTCTGCCAGTCTGAAGAATTTGGGGTTATAGGCGGGTATCCCTTCCATGTACTCTTTGAGGGCATCGAGAACCTGGGTCTCTTCATCAAATACATATCTGAAGAAACCGGTTTCGTCGTGATGGATCTTAACGCTTCCGGGGGGTACGGCTTTGAAGTGCCGTGTGGCCTCAATCAATTGCTCCGCACCTTCTTCATCAAAATATCCTTTGGGGCTCATACCACCGACGATGCCGCCGCCGCCTACCGCGATGTTGCAGTCCTTGTGGGCAAGGAGTATGGTGGGGCTGATTCCCTGATAACCCCCACCGGCCGGGTTGGTTCCGTAAATGCCTGCAAGGACGGGAATCCCCGCCACTTCCAGTTCCGCATGACGGAAGAAACAGGTCCCCTGACCGCGACGATTGGCATAAACCTTTTCCTGCTCGGGCAGTTTGACGCCGGAACAGTTGACCAGCCATACCAGCGGTACGTTTAACCTTTTGGCGAGATCGGTCACGCGAAGGTTATTATCCGCCTGTCCCGCAATCCACGCACCGGCTATCCACTTGTTGTTAAAACCGATAAGAACACACCACTTACCGCTGATCCTCGCAATACCGTCAACAACCCCGGTGCTTCCTGATTCTTCATGGTCCGGGTCATATATGGTGTGGAGTGGGAAGAACATTCCCGGATCCACGAGATAGTCGATCCGTTCCCAGACGGTCAGCTGCTCGCGCTTGTGAACCAGATCGGTAGAAATTCCGAAATCACGGATTCTTTGATCTTCAGCCTCAATCCCCTTCATGACCTCTTCCGTCTGGGCGACACTTTCCTCCATTCTCTTTATCTGCGACTCCCTCAGGGGTTTGCCGAATTCTTTCATCTTTATATAAGGTATCATTTATATATCCTCTCTTTTCTTCTATATCCAGATTGATGCCCGGATATGAACCACAGAGGGCATCCTCCCCGATAGGAGAATGCCGCCTGTGGATTTGCCCATTGATTCTTTACAATGTTAGCGATTCGCTTTGCGGATCCCCAACTGATCCTGAGCCATAATGAACTTGCAGACGTTTGTCGATCCTTCGACCATTGCGTATGTCGGGGCATCTCTGAAGAAGCGTGCTACGGGATACTCGGTTGAATACCCGTATGCACCGAGTATACGCATCGCGTACTGTGAACATTTGTAGGCGAGTTCGCCTGAAAGGTATTTCGCCGCAGCGACCTCAAGGTTGTTCCCCAGATTTCCCTGATCCTTCTGCCATGCGGCTTTGTATACGGCCAACCGTGCTGCCTCGATTTCAGCGACCATCTCACCGATCAAGGCCTGGTTCATCTGGAATTTTCCGATCGGCTGACCGAACTGTTCACGCTCCATGGCATACTGGGTCACGGCGTCAAGACATGCCTGAGACAATCCGATACCACCGGCAGCGGCCGAAAGTCGTGTCTGTGCAAGAGAACCGAAGACGATTTTCGCACCGTCCCCAGGTTTGCCCAGTATGTGATCCTTGGGAATCTTCGTGTTCTCGAGGATAATTTCCCCTGTTGGCGATGAACGGGATCCCATCTTGTCCAGATCGGTTACGGTAATCCCTTCGCTGTTTTCCAAGTCGACCACGAAGGCTGAAAGTCCGCTTCCTCCGGCTGAACGATCAGTGTAGGCATAGAAGATGTTTATGCCACCGATCGTGGCGTTGGATATCCATGTCTTCTGACCGTTTATGAGCCAGTGATCTCCCTTGTCTTCAGCCGTCGATTTGATTGCCATAATATCTGAACCGGCGCCCGGTTCGGTGATGGCGAATGCGCCAAGTATTTCGGCATTGACCAATTTCTCGATATACTTTTTCTTCAGGGCCTCGTTGCCGTAACGGAAAATAGTGAAGGCACATCCCAGTTCTTGCATATTAACCTGAACCCTTAATGAACTGGAGGCGCGGGCGATCTCTTCTGTGATAATAATGGCTGCAAGCCATCCCATCTCATTTCCACCGTACTCCTCGGGGATAACGGTGCCGAAGAACCCCAATTGGCCCATCGGTTTGACAACTTCTTCGTACGGGAAATAGTGATTCTCATCCCACTCATCCGCGAACGGAGCGATCTTTTCGGTTGCAAAATCACGTACGGTGTCCCTCAACATTATTAATTCATCTGATAAACCAAAATCCATAACGTACTCTCCTTCCTAAATTACTAGTTGTGTTGGTGGTAATATTCCTATGATCGGCATAGGCTCAGTTTACCCTTAGGTATAATATCCAGAATTGTCTGAGAACTCTTTACTAGCGAGGAGCATCTCCTCTATACACATCTTACGGTGATCATAGTTATTAAAACGGACCTCAGGTATTGCCAGGCTTGCTGAAGCCCGCACAGGTATTCCCTGATGAAAGGTTACAATCGGAACACTCAATGATCCAAGACCCTGAAATGTTTCCCCTAGACTTGAAGCGTAGCCTCGTTCCCTTATCAGTTTAAGTTCCGCGATGAGCTGCTCCACATCAGTGATTGTATTGTTAGTCAGCGGTTCAAGCTTGACTTTTTTCAGATAACTGTCAATAAAATCCTGCGATGAGAAGGCCAGCAAACATTTCGATGAGGCGCCGGCGTAAAGCGGAGCCTTGCTTCCAACCGGCATGCCGGCCTTCAGTTCTAGAGTAGATTCCAACGTGGCGATGCAGATTCTGGACACACAGTCGGTATCAATGATATTGAAATGTGCGGTTTCCCCGGTCCGGGACAGAAGCCGTCTTATAAGCGGCATCGCTATGCGCGTAATCGGATAATTATCCTGCAGGGTGCGAAAAAATGAAAGATAGATATTTCCGAGACAATATTGCTTCGTGTTCGGATGTTGCCTGACAAACCCATAGGACTTCAGGATCTGCAGGATCCTCTGGGTGGTGGATGGGCTAAACCCGAGATGTGCGCTCAGCTCTCTCACACCCCAAGACGGCTGTCCTTCTCGAAATACCATGAGAATCATGAGGGCTTTTTCGATGGAATTGATTTTGTCGGGCGAATGAGACTTGAATGATTGTTCCATAATGTAGGATACCGTTTTATATTGTACTCTTTTATTTATTTGACATAGAGAAAAGCCTTTTGTCAAGAGAAAAGTTACTGATAGTATTTGAACATGATATGGTTTGGAATGATAAAAAATTCAATAGAATACTTATTTTTTTATACTTTGTCTTGATAGGGGATTGAAAATTCTTGACACAATGCAAGCCCTGTAGTATGGAAATCTCGATAGTCATTATGCGGTATAGTGTCCCATATAGTGGTATTATCTGAAAGGGTAAACACGTATATGGGAAGTAAGATCTTTGATGGATTTTAAACTTCTTAAGGTATTAAAAAATTTTTAAGAAATAATAGGGAGTGTACAATGGTTGATTGGGGAAAAGCTTTTGAAACATTTGTTGTTGGATTTGGCGGAGTATTCGTTACTCTTATTATCCTGCAAACGGGAATAAACTTATTCTCAAAGATTGTCGTTACTGTGACAAATATGACAAAAAAGAAAGATTAAGGGGGCAGGGAAACTGACATGGATTTAGCAATATTCCGCAGTATTTTATTAGATGCAGGTTTTATGCATATAACATTCGGTAATATCGTAATGTGGGCGATAGCCCTCATCTTTATTGTACTTGCAATTACCAAGAACTATGAACCACTGCTTTTGGTTCCTATCGGATTCGGAATGTTTCTCGTGAACCTTCCCCTGACGGATCTCATGGCAGAAGGGGGTCTTCTCTGGGTGCCGTATCATTATGCCATCGATCACTTCGACTTAATCCCGCCGATTATTTTTATGGGTATAGGTGCCATGACAGATTTCGGTCCCGTTATAGCCAATCCCAAAATGTTGCTTCTCGGGGCGGGAGCGCAGTTCGGCGTGTATGTGACCTTTTTCGGGGCTCTCCTGTTCGGGTTCACCATGCCTGAAGCCGCTTCTATCGGAATCATAGGCGGAGCTGACGGTCCTACCACGATATATCTGACTTCCAAGCTTGCCCCGCACCTTCTTGGCGCAACGGCGGTTGCCGCTTATTCATACATGGCGATGGTTCCGATTATCCAGCCGCCCATAATGAAGGCCTTAACCAGCAAAGATGAACGTAAGATCAAGATGAAGACACTGCGTCAGGTCAGCAAGGCTGAAAAGATCGGATTTCCTCTGGTAGCAACACTGATTATCTGCCTTCTTATTCCCGCTGCCGCGCCACTGGTCGGAATGATGATGGTTGGTAACCTGTTTAGGGAATGCGGTGTTGTGGAACGCCTCTCCGGTACGGCTCAGAACGAACTGATAAATATCGTTACGATATTCTTGGGTCTCTGTATCGGTGCAACCATGCCGGCTGACGTCTTTCTGAAATCTTCATCTCTCTTTATCTTCTGTCTCGGACTGGTTGCCTTTGCTTTCAGCACCGCTGCCGGTGTTATCTTGGCAAAGCTCATGAATCTATTCCTGAAAGATAAGATAAATCCCCTGATCGGCGCTGCTGGTGTGTCGGCCGTACCAATGGCAGCCCGTGTTGCGCAGCTCGTCGCGAGGGAAGAGGACAAACGTAACTTCATCCTCATGCACGCCATGGGGCCGAATGTTGCCGGGACAATAGGTACCGTATCGGCAGCCGGACTCTTCCTTTCCATGTTGGCAGGTTAAGAGAAGAAAAAATGTTTAGTTGAGAGAATGGAATATTATTCGCCGAATAATATTCCATTCTCCTGAACGTTCTTTGAAGTTTGCCTCGTTGTGCCTGACGTAGTCTCGTTATAGCTACCTTGATTATTTAATCCAAACAAAGTGATGGGAGAGTATAGCATGAATGTCGAACCGAACAAAGTGATGAGCCTAAAAGAGGCAATCAAGAAGTATGTCAGCGACGGCAGTCATATTTCCATAGGAGGGTTTACGTGCAACAGAAATCCAATGGCCGCTGTCTATGAGATTATCCGACAGAAAATCAAAAATCTCCATATGTATGTCCATTCAAACGGCACGGGAGTGGATGAACTCATCGGCGCCGGGTGTGTTTCAAAGATAGAGATTGCTTACGGGGGTAATGGGAAATTTGCGGCAACCTGTATCCGATTCAAAAAGGCCGTTCAGGAAGGGACCATTGAGATTGAAGATTATTCAAATTATCAGATGACCCTTCGATTCCTTGCCGGAGCAATGGGGGTGCCATTCCTCCCGACTCGTTCTTCATTAGGAACAGATATCATCAACAAATGGGGCTTCTCAGCTGATATGAGAAAGAACGACCCCAAGATTCCAAACGAGAAACTGGTTGTCACAGACAATCCTTTTAAAAACTGGATGGATACGGAAAAAGTAGTCCTGGTTCCCGCGATAAATACGGATGTAACGATTCTTCATGTTCAAAAGGCCGACAGACAGGGCACCGGGAGGATCGAAGGACTTACCTTTGCGGATGTCGAACAGGCTAAATCGGCAAAACATCTTATCTTGACCTGTGAAGAGTTGGTTGACCAGAACGAACTGAGAGCAGCGCCGCACCAGAATCAGATTCCCTTCATAAATGTTGACGCAGTCGTACACGTCCCCCATGGTGCCTATCCTACAGCATGTCATAACTATTACGATTATGATCCCATATACCTGAACGAATATGGGAAAGCGGCTCGAAATGATGAACTTTTCAATACGTATCTCAAAAAGTATGTCTATGGCGTAGACGGTCAGGAAGAATTGATCGCCCTTGTCGGGGAAGATCGTATGAAGACAATAAAAGCGGACCCGAATGTGGGGTATGCTGTAAATCTGAAGAGAAACTGATCAGGGGACGAAAAAATGGAATATACCTTGAGAGAAATGATGACGATAGTGGCCGCCAGAGAAATTAAGGATGGAGATATTGTATTCTGTGGGACCGGGATTTCGATGCTGGCGGCAATGGCTGCAAAAAATATCAATGCTCCCAATAGTGTTATATTTTTTGAGACGGGATCTATTGATGCGAAACTGGATGAAATTCCTTTAGCGGTTGCAGACCCGCGCGTTATGTACTGGGCTTCATCTAACAGCGGTCTTCTGGACGCATTTGCAACGATGCAGAACAGGATTACGGGGCAACACGTCATCGGTATTCTGGGAGCGGCCCAGATCGATAAATATGGAAATATCAATTCGACGGTTATCGGAGAATATTACCTTCCCAAGACACGTTTTTCCGGGAGTGGGGGTGCCTGTGATGTCGCGTCTTTTGTTCCGAGAAGTATCACATTCATGCAGCATGAAAAAAGGAAATTTGTAAATAAAGTTGATTATCTAACGAGTCCGGGGCACCTGACCGGAAATGGTGGCAGAGAGAAAGCGGGACTACTTCCAGGGGGACCGCAATTGGTTGTTACCAATATGGCGGTAATGCGTTTCGATGAAGAAACGAAAGAGATGTATCTGGCTGGTTATTATCCGGGGGTAACAAAAGAAGAGATCCTGGAGAACATGGAGTTTGACGTTGATATCTCAAGAGCGGAAGAGGTGGAACCTCCTACCGCACATGAACTTAAGATCTTGAGAGAGAAATGTGATCCCCAGAGATTGATTCTGTAAGTTGATCCAACAATAAACGTGAAGCAAGGAGGTGATGATAAGAACATAGCTGAAAAGCAGAAATGAGGTAAAGACTGGCAAATAACAAACAATAAAACATGGACCCTTAAAGGAGGAAGGTAAATGAAAAAGATTAGTTTGGTAAGTTTGTTAGTATTAGTATTAAGCATTTCTCTTGTTTTCGGGGGCGGCATTTTCAACAAGGCGGAATGCGCTAAAACCTATAACCTCAAATTCCAGATGGCGTGGCATTCACAGCACCCAGAATACAAGGCATATCAAGAATTCATCAAGATGGTGAAGGAAGCAACCGATGGCAGGCTAAAGTTTACGGTGTTTCCTGCGGACCAGTTGATAGGGAGATCCGAGGCACTGGACGGATTATCAAAGGGTACCATTGATATGCTTGCCAGTTGTGCATCCTATTTTCATGGGATGGTTCCGGAAGGGGATGTCGACTGGCTTCCCTATATCTCTCTAGGTCATCGGGGAGAATTCTGGGACTACATGAACGGCGACAATGAATTCAATGCCATCATAGCCAAGAACTATCTCGAAAGGGCGAATGCCGTTTATCTCACCAATATCATCTGCGGAAGCTCCGGAATTATCGGCCGGGGCAACACCGAATACGGAACCATTGATTCTCTCAAAAACATCAAATTACGGGCCGCCGGCGGCGTCTGTACACGGGTAGCGAAAGCGTGGGGCGCAGCTCCCGTGACCATGGCGACGGGGGAAATCTATCCCGCGCTTCAGAGAGGGACCGTCGATGCACTGATCTTCTATGCTTATGGTCTGAAAGACTATAAATTCTTCGAAGTTGCCAAGACCTTCACCAACCCGCCCGTTTTCACTTGGGCTGACGACCTCTGGATAAACAAAGACTCCTTGGAAAGATTGCCGGAGGATCTCCAGAAAATTCTTAAAGATACTGCTAAAAAATGGGGGAGATGGGCAAGCGTAGAATACTGGCCAAACTATGAAAAAGAGAATGAAAAATGGTGCCAGGAAAAGGGCGTTAAGTTTGTCGTCATGGATGATGCCAATATCGCAAAATCGAAAGAAATGCTTGATGAAGTATGGTCTTGGTATGCGAATGAAAGCCCGGACTGCGCGAAACTGGTTGCGCTGATAAAGGAAGAAATGAAGACCTGGAAATAGTGTGGCTGAAGTGAAAATACCAGATGGAGAGACAGGAGAAACACCATCTTGCCTCTCCATTTACCCTACCACAGTTTGGAGAAAATGTTATGAATAACGGGACGAATAATACCCCCGGTGGTTTTGGTAAATTCATGGATGTCATATCACGATTCGATGAAAGACTTGCCGAATTTGCCGGGTGGATTGTCATTGTCATGATGGTGACAATAAGCTACGACGTAGCTATGAGATATATCTTCGGGATGCCTACTACCTGGAGCTTCGAGATCAATCGCTATATGTTGATTCTGGTTGTTTTCTTTAGTGGCGCTTGGGCCCTTCCTGCGGGAGGGCATGTTGCCGTGGACATATTTACTGAGCATATGGAAAGAAGAAGAGGGGCGATTCTGGAAATTATTACCTCCATAATGGCACTCCTCTACATGATTTCATTCTTTTTCGAGTCGACTGTCTTTGCCTGGGACGCATGGGAAGGCGGCGTACGGAGTACGGAGTATCTGGCGTGGCCCCTGTGGCCGATGAGGACATTCCTTGTCATAGGTTCGTTTTTCCTGGCTATGGAATTCCTTTTCAGACTGGTGCGTAATATCGCCATTCTAACCGGAACGGCTCAGACCGAATCGCAGGGAGGTCGATGATCATGGAATGGTATTGGATACTTTTTATACTTGTAGGTTCTCTTTGCGTGCTTCTCTTTATGGGGTTGCCGGTTGCTTTTTCACTGGGCTTTCTGAGTATGATCAGTGCGCTGGTGTTTTGGCCGGGGACGGAAGGTTTGTATGGCGTAGCCTTGGCCGGGTATGGGCACATGGGTAATTATACCCTTGTTTGTGTGCCCCTATTTATTCTTATGGCACAGGTGGTGATGCACAGCCGCATGGGGGCGGACACCTATGATGTCGCTGACCGCTTCCTGCGTAATCTTCCCGGTGGTCTCGGAATAACCAGTGCCGTCTTCGGTGCCATATTTGGTGCGGTGTGCGGTGCCAGTACGGCGGGAACGGCCACAGTCGGTCTCCTGTCCCTTCCCGAGATGGAGAAACGGAAATATCAGCCGGGGATGGCAGGCGCCATCGTGGCCTTTGCGGGCGCCCTTTCCATCTTAATTCCTCCCAGTGTTATCCTGATTCTCTATGGAACACTGGCCAATGAATCTATCGGTGCACTGTTTGCCGGAGGATTCTTACCGGGAATACTGATGACCATTCTCGCAATCCTCTACATCGCCATCAGGGTTAAGTTAAATCCTGCGCTCGCACCGAGAGAAGATGTCCGGTTCACATGGAGAGAAAAATTCACATCCCTCTGGAAGGTGTGGGCACTTCTGCTTCTGGTGCTGCTCCTTCTCGGAACGATCTATACGGGGGTCGCAACCCCCACAGAGGCAAGTGCCATAGCCTGTCTTGCGGTCTTTGTGATTGCCTTTGCCAAGAGAACCATGAATTTTCAGTTGTTGAGGAAGGTCCTGTTGGCCACGGTCAAGACAACCACAATGATCGGTTGGATCATTATCGGAGCTACCTCATTCGGGTATGTTATTATCTATTCGGGATGTGCCGCCTCACTGACGGACTGGGTTGTTTCCATGGATGTCTCTCCCACAACCGTCGTTGTCGTTCTCATGGTCGGATTCATCATTATGGGAATGTTTCTGGACCCGGCCGCCATCGTCATGATGACGACCCCCATCATACTGCCGATACTTCTCGCACTGGATATAAACGTGTTGTGGTTCGGCATTCTTATGACGATCAACATGTGTGCGGGAAACATTTCACCCCCCATGGGGTTGAACCTGTATATCGTTAAAGGATTGGTACCGGCCGAATCGATGCCGATGAAGGCCCTGTTTTGGGGTGCCTTCCCCTTTATGCTGATAGATTTTGCAACGATAGCGCTTGTTATGATTTTTCCCGCTATTGCAACATGGCTGCCGAGTTTGGTAATTGCGGCATAAGAGATCAACAGACGGACCCCCCGGTGATATAAAAGCATCGGGGGGTTATTATTTCTGCTGGTATCGTAATCGGCAGTGAGGGAATGTTCTTTGAGATCTTCCTAAAATCTTTGTATCTATCTTTAATTTTAATCCTTTCTTTGGTTAAACACTATACGAAGGTATGATCATGGTTTTTCTGTCTTGACAAATTCAACCACACCATTAATATTACGTGCCAGTTTATTAGGTAGTGGGGACGTTTGTTAGGCCACCGGCACTTTGTTATCAGTGCTTTCAGCCAACCTTATCATATGGAAGAAGGATTAAAGGGGGATAAAGGATGGAGAAAAGATTGGTAATTACGGTGGATGGTCCGGCGGGTTCCGGAAAGAGCACCGTAAGCAGAATACTCGCCGAAAGAATATCCTATATGTATCTGGACACGGGGCTCCTTTACCGGGCGGTTGCCTATCGGGCAATGCAGCATGGAATATCAATAGCGGACGATGATGCCCTTCGTGAATTGAGTGACCATATTACTATTCCCCTTGCGACGGATGGGAATATGAGGATCCTGATCGATGGGGACGATGTCTCTGACTATGTCAGAACAGAAGAGATTGGCATGCTCGCCTCTTCCATATCCGCAGTCTCGGCAGTACGGGACGCTCTCCTTCCGCTCCAGAGAAAGGCCGGAAAATATGGCGGCATCGTGACAGAGGGAAGAGATATGGGAACGGTGGTGTTTCCCGATGCTGATGTAAAGTTCTTTCTGGATGCGGATGTCAGTGAACGGGCACGGCGCCGGCACAAGGAGCTGGTGGACAATGGGGGAAGCGCCAATATTGATGAGGTCAGACGGGGTTTAGAGATGAGAGATTACCGGGATACCAACAGATCGGTAGCTCCCTTGAAGCCGGCTGATGATTCCTCCGTTATCGATACCACCGGAATAGATATCGAGGGAGTGGTCAACATAATGGTGGGGGTGGTAAAAAAGCGGATTCAAGAGGTTGAAAGTCAATCTCGTTGAAAATAATTGAAAAATGACGGTACAAATGAATAACTACGGGTAACTGATAACGAACACATTAAAAAGTACTTGAAAAACCAGTCGGATAATTGCTAAGTAGCGCATCGAAATTCTAGAATTTGTGGTTCTTTATACGCAGCAAGGAGGATAACACTATTTCATGGAAACCATCGTATCTGTAAAACCGCTACTGGCTGTGGCTGTTTCGCTATTTGGTTCTCTCTTAATTGTTCTCTGCGGCAAGAAACCAAATCTGAGAGAATCCTGCAGTATTGGTATCGCTCTGATCAAATTCGGCATTGTTTTTTCCATGTTGCCCGTCGTTCTCGACGGCAAGAGGTTGTTGTATAATCTTGTTGAGATCCTTCCTGGAGTGAGCATAGCCTTTCGGGTTGACCCACTCGGTCTGCTCTTTGCGCTGGTGGCTTCTTCCCTGTGGATCGTCACAACCATCTATTCAATCGGATATATGCGCCCCCTCAAAGAACACTCGCAGACGAGATATTTCACCTTCTTCGCGCTTGCTCTTTCATCAGCCGTCGGCGTTGCCTTTTCCGCCAATGTCCTTACATTGTATATGTTTTACGAGATGCTGTCACTTTCCACCTATTCTCTCGTGACTCATCATCAGGACCAGGAGGCCCGGTTTGCGGGAAGAAAATATCTGACCTATCTGATGGGAACATCCATAGCCTTTTTTCTGCCCGCAATGATTATTACCTATTATTTGACAGGGACTCTCGATTTTGCCGATCAGGGCATCCTTGCAGGGAAGGCGGGAGGACCGATGCTCATCTTTACCTTTATACTGTTCATCGCAGGAATCGGTAAGGCTGCCATCATGCCCATACACTCATGGCTTCCCTCTGCCATGGTTGCCCCGACACCGGTCAGTGCCCTCCTGCATGCCGTAGCAGTTGTGAAGGTAGGGGTGTTTTCCGTTCTGAGAATATGTTTCCATGTATTCGGAATAGATCTGATGCATGCGCTTTCACTCGATGTCTTCCTCATCTATTTCATTTCCATTACAATCATTGTCGGTTCATTGTTCGCCCTCAGGCAGGATGACCTCAAGGCGCGACTTGCATACTCAACGGTAAGTCAACTTTCCTATATCGTGATGGCCGGCGGTCTGATCAGCGTCATGGGCATGACAGGGGGAGTTATCCATATCGTTATGCACGCCTTTGGAAAGATAACCCTCTTCTTCTGTGCCGGGGCTATTATCGCCCATACCGGATTCAAGAAGATCAGTGAGATGAAGGGGATCGGAAAGATGATGCCCATCACCATGGCGGCTTTCTTTTTCGGATCACTGAGTGTTATCGGCATACCCCCGATGGGGGGCTTTATCAGCAAATGGTATCTTGCGCTGGGATGTATAGAGGCGGGACAGATCCCCATACTCGTTGTTATCCTGACGAGTTCTCTCCTCAATGCGGCCTACTTCCTGCCGATAACGTACAACGCCTTCTTCTCCAGCGGACCAAACTTTGATACCTCGACACGATTCAACGAGGCCCACATTTGTGCGGTTATTCCACCCGTGGTAACCGCCATTGCTTCGTTTCTCTTATTCATTCATCCGGGATTCTTTCTGGAACTGGCACGGATGACCGCACGGGCTGTAATGGGATCCTGATAGTCTGTTGTAATTCTCTAACGCTATTTTAGAGAATAGGGAACGGATATCATTATGGATATGAACAAAATAGTATTGATTGATGACGATGAGGACAGCCTCAACAATCTTTCTCTATCACTGAAGAGTGAGGGGTATGATGTCATCGCCGTCACTTCCGGAAAAGAAGGGCTTGATGCGGTTGAGAGAGCGTCACCTTCTATTGTGCTGACCGACCTGAATATGCCAGAGATGGGCGGAATCGATGTCCTGAAGAGGGTGAAGATCAGCAATACGGACGCCGAGGTTATCGTTATGACGGGTCATGGCGATATGGAAGCCGCTGTAAAGGCCCTTCGATATGGTGCTTCCGATTTTATCAATAAGCCGGTCAGTGACGAGGTGCTGAAACTGGCGCTGAAGAGGGCCAAGGAAAAACTTGTTACAAGGGAACGGTTCAGAGCTTATACGTCGGATCTTGAAAATATGTGCCATATGGCCATCGGGGAAGTAAAACGTAAATCCGATTTTCAGGATAAACTGATCACTAGTTCCAATGATGGTATCGTTGCAACCGATGAGAATGGCAGGATCATCATATTCAATCCGGAAGCGGAGGCCATATTCGGGATACCTCGAATTGACGTTGTAAGGAAGCTGGATTTCAGGCAGTTGTTTCCCCCGCAGATAGCGGATGTATTCGGCCGGATGTTCAGTGCCGGCAGGAGAATGGGAGATGTAGATTGGCAGGATGTGATGATTCCCCGAAAGGATGGAGACGATGTCCCGGCACGATTTTACTGCACCCTTCTTTTTGATGGCGAAGAAACTATCGGAAGTGTCGGATTCTTTCAGGATCTCAGGGAAATAAGACGTCTTCAGCAGGAACTGGTGAAATCCGAGCGACTGGCGGCAATAGGACAGACGGTTGCCAGACTGGCCCACTACATCAAGAACATCCTTGCCGGTCTCAAAGGGGCGACATATGTTGTCAATATTGGCCTTGACAAAAATGATATCGATAAGCTAAAAACGGGCTGGCAAATGGTCGAGAGGAATGTGGGGCGGATATCTTATCTTGTTGCCGACCTACTTGCATATTCCAAAGAGCGAGAACCGGAATTCAGAAATTGCTTTCCAAATGATATTGCCGAAGATGTATGTGAATTGCTGGATGGAATGGCAATGGAAAACCGGATTAAGGTTGAAAGAGACTTTGATCCATCCATAAAAGATGTCTCGATGGATCCGGATATGGCTCACCGCATCCTTCTTAATCTTGTTTCGAATGCTGTAGATGCTTGTATATTCGATCTTGATGAAACGAAACGGCACAAAGTCAGTGTAGGAACACACCGTGAAAATGACAATATAATCAGATTTAGTGTGCTTGATAACGGTACCGGAATGAGTGAAGAGGTTAAAAATAAGATATTTTCGGCCTTCTTCAGCACGAAGGGGGGACGGGGTACCGGTCTGGGCTTGTTGGTTGTCCAGAAGTTGGTTCAGGAACAGAAGGGCAGCATAGAGATAGTATCTGAGCTGGGAAAGGGATCAACTTTTATCGTACGACTCCCCTATAAACAGGTGGAGTAGGCGGTGAAGTAATCCGAAACCCATACTGTAAGATTCAAAAAGAGAAAGCACAAAGGAGCGTCTGTCATGTCTAAAAGGGTTCTTGCCGTTGATGACGATCCCGATATAATCATGTTTGTCAAAACCGTTCTGGAGGAGTACGGGTATATCCCCCTAATAGCAATGAACGGTGAAACAGGGCTTTCCATAACGAGAGGTGAGAAGCCCGATCTGATCATACTCGATGTCTTAATGCCAAAACAGAGTGGCATTCGCATGTACAGAGAATTGAAGGGCGATGAGGCCCTCAAGAACATTCCTGTTATCATCCTTTCCGGAATTGCACGACGCACATTCCTCCGATCCCAAGAAGCTTTGACGGAGTTTGGCGATCAACCGATACCAGAACCCGAGGTCTATATGGAAAAGCCGGTTGAGCCTGCAGAGCTGGCGGAGGTTATAGCAAACCTGATAGGATGACCTAGACGGGATATAGATGAACGGGGGGTACAATGCAGAATAAGAAATTGCTCTTTGTAACCCAATTTGAAGATTTATGGTTTGATGCCCTCCGGTCTTTGATGGATTTGAGAAAAGCAGGTTTTGACCATGTAGTGTTTCTGCATGTCATTGCCAGGGACAAAGTCGCCATGTATCGCGGCAAGGGGTATCTCAAGGATGAAGAGATACGACTTCGAGAAATAGCAAATGTCCGGTTTATAGATTGGGCGGAGAGTCTTTTTGAACAGGGAATTGAAGTAGGGGCATATATTGTTGTGGGTGACCCGCTTCCCAAAATCATATCTACTGCGGCTGAGGAAAATGTGCAACTTATCGTAACCGGCCGCCATAAGAAAGGGACGTTTGAGGAACTCTACGGGGGTTCTGAAACCCTTGAAATACTTGAAAGGACTTCCACGCCGGTACTGGTATATACGTATGTGCCGCCTTCAGGAAAAGAGATTGAAAGGCCATTCGAGCGGCCTCTGCTTGCAATGGACTGGTCACCGGCCAGTGAGAAAGCCGCCGACTGCCTCCTCTCATTTAAAACTATCCTGAAAAGTGTGGTTGTCGCGCATGTGATCGGGGAAAAGGAGTTTAAGAGTACATCTGCAATGGAAATACAGGCCCTCCGGAAGGAAAACAGACAGAGACTCGAGAGAGTATGTTCCGTTTTTGAGAGGGAGGGTATAGAGGCCGAGCCACATCTCTACGTGGGCGGCACGTTCGAACAGATAGAAAAGGCGGCCAGTGAACGGGAAGCCTCAATGATCGTTGCAGGGACAACGGGGAAGAGTTCCATGAAAGAAATCTTTCTGGGAAGCGTTGCTAAAAAGTTGGCCAAGCATTCAATGCTTCCAAGTCTGCTGGTCCCTGCAAGCGTTAGACTGTAAGGATAGGTGAAAGTAAGTTTTCGGGAGGTGAAAGGTTAACATTGCTTTACGTAACTGATCTGAAGGAACGCATTTCATCTTTTGACGTCTTTAAGAAGCTCTTACAGCTGGAAAAGAAGGTATTTAACAGGGTCATATTCGCCTTGCCTCCTTCCTCGGAAAGTTGGACGGAAAGTCTCTCAAGTACGGAGTTCCAATTCGAGACAAAACCCATCAAGAATTTTTCTTATCAAGAAATCATGTCCATTGCCGATGAGGAACACGTGTCTTTAATCGTCGTTGATCTTGATAAGACGTCTTATCATACCACTCTCAGAGAGTTGGCCCTGAAGTCACGTAAGCCGGTCTTTGTCATGGGCCAGAAACATTCGGACAAGGGATTGTTTGATCACGTTATCTTTGCGACGGATTGGTCCCCTGCCTCTGAAAGGGTCATGAACCATATCCTTACGTTCAGAGAACTGATCGACGAGCTTGACATCATACATGTTATCAGTGAGAAACTGACCGTAAAAGATATGAGAGAACTCAAAGAGCGGTTGGTGTATACACGGAAGATCTGTCTGGACGAGGGTATCAACGCTGAATCACATATCTATGCCGGAAAAGTTGCGGAAGAGATCGTAACAGCGTCTGCGGATTACCGTGGGACCATGATAGCTGTAGGATCAGAGGGTGAAAAACCTCTCCTAAAGCGAATATTCAAGGGAGATACAATCAATACGGTGATAAAAAATGCGGCCGTTCCGGTGCTCATAGTACCGGTTCCGGTACCGGTGAGTCGGGATTAAAACTATGGAAGTGACTATTTTTATTCATGCGGCGGACGATGCGTTTCGTATCCTGGAAAACGCGAAAGAGCGGGCTGTGGGATTACTTGATACGGCAACTACCCTGACATCCGAGGCACGATGGATGGAGGAGAAAAGAGTTCAATCTATTCTGAAGGGCGCACAAGAGGCACGGTCCGGATTTCAGAACTTTGTTGCCACCTTTGTGATCTTGATGGCATTCTGGGCACTGCTGTCCGAGAAGTTCGATGCTTTTCACCTTTCTCTCGGTGTCATCTGTTCCCTGATCGTTGCCTATATCAGTCACGACCTGCTATTCGCCAATGTGAGGGTAGGGGATGGACGTATTATCGCTCAGCGGTTTCTCCATTATATCCCATGGCTCCTCCGTGAGATTGTGACGGCTAATTTTCATGTCGCCTATCTTGCCCTGTCCCCCCGGATGCCGATAGATCCCCAGGTCATGACCTTCAAAACCAAACTGGAGAGTGATATCTCATGGGTAACGCTGGCCAATTCCATTACCCTGACGCCGGGAACGATTACAATGGATATCGAGGAACGGGAGTTTGTGGTGCATGCCCTGGACAGTAAGGTGGCAGCCGATCTTGATACGGGAGAAATGGAGGACCGGGTGGCACATATCTTCATGGAGGCGGACCACATATACATCCAGGATGTGCTGGATGTATCCCGAATATTTACGGAGTTGAAGAGGGGTAGGTAGATGATTGTCAAGAGTGACGATATTATCATAAAGACCATTGCACGGATTTTCGTTCCCTTTATCCAGCTGTACGCCCTGTATGTCATCATGCATGGTCATTACAGTCCGGGAGGAGGGTTTCAGGGAGGCGTCATCCTGGGGGCGAGTCTGGCACTGCTTCTGATAACCCATGGGTATGACGAAATGCGAAAGAGAATTCCGGAGGGAGTTATCATCCTCTTTGGGAGTGTGGGCGTTTTGATTTATGCGGGGATCGGGCTCACCTGTCTCCTTCTCGGTGGAAATTATCTCGATTACAGCCAATTGTCCGTCATTCTGCATGTCGATCCCGCCCATGCCCGGTCCTTGGGTATACTGGGTGTTGAGCTGGGTGTCGGGTTTACGGTCATGGCGGTTATGTATTCTATATTTTTTGATATATCGACGGGTGGAATACTGCCCGACGATGAGAAGAAAAGTAGCGAGTGGGGAGATAACGGGTAGATTACTCACGTGTGGGGTTTCATATGAATATATTTTTTGTTGCGGTCGGTCTCGGTTTGTGCCTCCTTGTTTTTTTGGCTCTTTACCGGGCTATATTCGGTCCGGGGGTGTTTAACAGGATAGCCGCCATCTCCGCTATCGGCACCAAGACATTGATCATACTCCTTATCCTCGGATATGTGTACAACCGGGTTGATATGTTTATCGATATCAGTATGGTGTATGCCCTCCTGAATTTCATCGGATGTATAGCCGCAGCAAAATACCTGGAAATGGAACGGTAGGAATATGACATATTTCATGAATGCTCTTTCGATAGTGTGTATTCTCGGTGGTGTGTTCTTCTTCATGACGGCGACGATTGGCCTTCTGCGCTTTCCCGATTTTTTTACACGGCTCCACGCAACGGGTAAAGGCGACACCCTGGCCGTTTTTCTCTGCCTCCTGGGCTTTGCCATCCATGAAGGACTGTCCCTTACCGCCCTGAAAATTCTCTTCATAGCCGTGTTTATGTTTCTGGCGCAGCCGACGGCAACGCATGCCATTTCCAGGGCTGGCATACGGCATGGGCTCAAACCGTGGGTAAAGGGGGAAGAACGACGATGAACATACCCTTTGATATTGTTATTCAGATATTTGTAGTTATGTGTGCAATCGCGGCGATAACCGTCAGGGATCTGTTGAGCGCGGTTATGATACTCGGAGCCTACAGCTTCTTTATGTGCCTCATGTGGGCGCAGCTCGGCGCCGTCGATGTCGCTTTCACGGAGGCATCGGTCAGTGCGGGAATCGGAACCATTCTCCTGGTTGCCGCCGTGTTGAAGACGACAAGGAGGTCAAAAGATTGAAGACCTTGAGCCTGATTGTATCGATCATTGTGGGGGCGTTTCTTATATACGGAACTATTGACATGCCAGACTGGGGAGACCCTAATTCACCTCCCAGTGTTCATGTGTCGCCCCGGTACATCAAGAAAACAGAAGAGGAAACGGCGACGCCGAATATGGTTACATCCGTCCTCGCCGACTACCGGGGGTATGATACCCTGGGCGAGACAACGGTCATCTTCACGGCGGGGATGGCGTGTATCCTGTTATTGAGAAGACGCAAAGAGGCCGGAAAGGCCGGACAATAGGGGGAACGCACGGCGCATCCTCCACGGGAGAGAGAATCGATGGACTTTATCATAGCGAAATACAACTATTGGATATACATCATCCTGATGATGATCGGTTTTTATGCGATGATAGCCAAGACCAACCTCATCAAAAAGATCATCGGGATGAATATCTTTCAGACGGCAATCATACTCTTTTTCGTCTCCATGGCTTACAAGAAAGGCGGGGCCACACTGCCGATCCTGACAAACGCGGATATGCACGGTGAACACGCCATACAGGTGGCGGGTTATCTGAATCCCCTGCCGCACGTTCTGATGCTGACGGCGATTGTCGTCTCCATAGCGACACTGGGCGTCGCTCTGGCCATCGCCATTATGATGTACCGAAAATACCATACCCTGGAAGAGGATGAGATACTAAAGGCAATCAAATGATTATAGAACAAGCACCCGCCCTGATCGTTGTTGTATCGTTGATGTCGGCAATTGCCACGCCCCTGATAGGCTGGTTGAGAAAAGACCTGTGTTACCTCTGGGTGATTCTCTCCCTTCTGTTCACAACCTTCTGCTCGGTTCTGGTGTTGAACACCGTTATTCACCAGGGAACCATCCACTATTACCTGGGCAGCTGGCTCCCGCCTTGGGGAATCGAATACGTGGTTGATCATCTGAACGCCATGATGCTGGTCCTGATCACCGGCGCTTCTCTGTTGGTGGCAATATACTCCAGAAAGAGTCTTGAGATTGAACTACCCGACAGGACAATCTATTTCTACACACTCTTCCTTCTGCAGGTAACGGGGTTTGTGGGAATCGTCATTACGGGAGACGTGTTCAACCTCTATGTATTTCTAGAGATAGCCTCCCTATCGGGGTATGCCTTGATCGCGACAGGCGAGGAGGGTGCTCCTTTAGCGGCCTTCCGGTATCTGATCTTGGGTACCGTCGGGGCCTGTTTCTATCTCCTTGGGGTTGGCTACCTGTATATGGTTACCGGTTCACTGAATATGGCAGATCTGGCAGATATCCTGCCTCGACTGTACGAATCCAAGGTGATACTGGTCGCCTTTGCCTTCTTTATGGTGGGAATAGCCCTCAAGATGGCCCTCTTTCCGCTGCACCTGTGGCTGCCCGATGCCTATACCAAGGCTCCTTCGGTCGCCAGCGCCCTCATAGCGCCTTTGATGACCAAGATAGCCGTGTATATCATGTTGCGGATCATGTTTACCGTGTTCAGACCCAACTTCTCCATGGCACTCCTACCCGTAACACAGATCCTGCTGTATGCCGGGGTTATAGCCATCTTTGTCGGGGCGGTGATGGCCCTTGCCCAGAGAGACTTTAAACGGATGCTGTGCTATGTCGTGATAGCCGAGGTCGGATACATGGCCGGCGGTGTGGGCATCGCCAATGCCGTGGCGATCAAGGGAGCGATCCTCCATATTATGAACGATGTGGTGATGACACTCGGTCTCTTTGCCGTGGCCGGTATTCTGGCATATAAGATGAAGGATCATGAGATCGGGGCCTTCAAGAACATATTCAAGACAATGCCTTTCACCATGGCAGCTTTCCTCGTCGTGGCTCTGTCTGTCATAGGCGTACCACCCACCTGTGGTTTCTTCAGTAAGTGGTATCTGATTCAGGGCTCCGTGATGGCCGGTAACTGGATCTTTGTGGTCGCTCTTCTGTTCTCCAGCCTGATTAATATCGTCCTCTTCTTCAGGATCATTGAAACCGGCTACTACGATTTCGGGACCTCCGAATCGGGGCACGCTCATGAAGAGGGCTCGGCGGTGAACGAGGCACCCCTGAGCATGCTGATCCCCACTATTGCTGTGGCTGTGGTGATCATCCTCATCGGTCTGTACAATCAATCCATTATCACCAATATCATTAACTTTGCCGTTCCGAAGATATAGATACGATCGGTTTTGTTTCATTATCCGATTCGGCATGTGTCAAATAGGAGTACGGTGTTGTTTGAAGGGAGACAAAAATGGATAGGCAGTCGGCCCTGAAACAACCCCTCCTGGGGGCGCACATGTCCATTGCTGGCGGCCTTGAAAAGGCTCTCCTCAGGGGGCATGCGCTGGGATGCACGACAATTCAACTGTTCACCAAGACCTCCAACCAATGGAAAGAGCGGATTCTTGAAGAGGACGAGATACGGTTGTTCCGTGAGGTGAGAACAAAAACAGGGATAGATCCGGTTATCTCCCATGCCGGTTATCTGATTAATCTGGCCTCACCCGACGAAGAGTTGTATGAAAAATCCCTGAATGCCATGATTCATGAAATCAGGCGGTGTGAAGAGCTCGGTATCGACTACCTTGTTGTCCATCCGGGGCATCATAAGGGACGCGGTGAGGACTGGGGCACAGACAGGGTAACGGATGCCCTTAATGTTATCCATGAGAATGCCGCGGATGCAAAGGTGAAAATCGCCCTGGAGACGACGGCAGGGCAGGGAACGGCACTCGGAGGCAGCCTTGAGCAGATCGCCCGTATTATGGAGAGGGTCAAAGAACGTTCCCGACTGGCATTTTGTCTTGATACCTGCCATGTATTTGTGGCAGGATATGACCTCCGAACACGGCAAAACTATCTTGATCTTTTGGAAGAGATAGATAATACAATAGACAGGAAATATCTGAAGGTTATTCATCTGAACGATTCAAAAAGAGAGAAGGGTTCCCGGGTGGACCGGCACGCGGACATTGGAGACGGGATGATCGGACAGGATCTGTTTCGGTCGATTATGGGGGATCAATCTCTTGTTGATGTCCCGAAGATTATAGAAACTCCCGGCGATGTCAAAAATTTGAAACTGCTTAAGAGCTTTGTCTAACCATACGTAAAGGAGATTGGGATGAAGAGGTGTTTAATTTTTTTCTGTATCTTGGGTGTTGTGTTTTCCGGATCGGCATGGGCTGAAGGTGCGGGAGACCAGAAAAAAGTGGCTGTGCTCCCCTTTACGGTTCATAGCGCGGAGAACATAGACTATGTACGAGACGGAATATGGGATATGCTGATCTCGCGGCTCTCCGCGAGTAATGACATAAGTGTCAGTACCAAAGACACTGTCCGAGAAACGCTGAATAAAATAGACAAGAAAGAGATTAACATCGCTGACGTGTATGGTTTTGGCAAGAGATTGAATATCGATTATGTCGTGTGGGGCAGTGTTACAAAGATTGGGAACAGCATCAGTCTCGACGCGAAACTTCTCGACGTGACTGCCTATAAAACACCGGTTAATGTCTTTGTGCAGTGTCAGGGGTTGGACGACGTGATTCCCAGTATCGGTGATTTTACAAAAAAGATTACCTCCTACCTTCTGGGGCAGGAGGCCCCACCAGCTCACCAATCTGCTGTTCTGCCGGCACCAGCTCCACCGAAGACTATACCTGCCCCAGTACCGACAACCACGCCTGCCCCATCCAAGCCGATACAAGTTCCTGATGAAACCGCGGTGATGAAGGCGCAACGTGGTACCTTTACGTCCGTTATCAACCCTTCCTTTATTACTACTGCCAACCCCGTTGAGAGAGAAGGATTCTGGATGAGTGAGAAATATAGAAAGACCTTCAAGGGAATGGATATAGGCGACGTCAACGGTGACGGATTGAATGAGGTTGTCATTATCAGTGAACACGATGTAATGATATACCAAAAGATCAACAGGGATTTCAGAATACTTAACAATATTCCGGGAAGGGCCTACAGCAACTATATCTCGGTTGACGTGGCAGATATCAATGGGAACGGCAGGGATGAGATCATTGTGACGAATATTCAGAGCGATGTCCTTGAATCATTCGTGCTGGAATTCCGGGATGGAGGCTTTGTCGAGGTCGCATCCGGGCTGAGATGGTTCTTGCGTGTTGTTGATATCGGAGGTGCTCCGCAATTGCTGGGACAGGAAAAGGGAATCGAAAAGCCTTTTGATCCTCCCATACATGAAATAGTCTACAACAATGGAACTTATAGGAAAGGCAAGAGAATGTCCATACCGGAGGGACTCTCCGTGTATGGCCTCACCGTTGAACGCCTCGATGCAAACGGGGCCAACAGGGTTGTTGCACTCGACGACTTCGGACACATCTGTGTTTATAAAGAAACAACGGCATCGGCTTACTACAAGATCCATGTTATCGAAGGGAGCGACAAACTGATATGGAAGAGTGATGAGACGTTCGGAGGGTCCAACAACTCTTTTGATTTCGGAAATGTTCTGGAAGCCAAGGAAACTCCTGAGAAGATATTTGTCAAAGAGAGAATTCTGACCTATGATATTAACAGAAACGGGAAGAAGGAAATCATAGTCGTCAAGAATCTGTCACCCGTCGGAAGGGTAATGAAAAATTTTAAAACCTTTACAAGCAGTGTCATATGCGACCTTGAGTGGGATGGCCTGGGACTGGCCGAAAACTGGAGAACGAAGACGATTCAGGGATATGTCGCCGATTATCAGATCAAAGATATAGACAATGATGGCAAGAACGAGGTTGTACTTGCCGTGGGACTCGGAACGTTTCTGTCAAGGAGTGTAATCGTGGCCTACGACCTGGGTGGTCAATAAATTCAATAGTCTCTTGACACGCAGATAAATATGATGTAGGAGTACATCCCAATCTGTCAGGCGGTGTAGCTCAGATGGTTAGAGCATACGGCTCATATCCGTAGTGTCCGGGGTTCAATTCCCTGCACCGCCACCATAAATTCAAGGACTTAGAGGAATCCTCTGAGTCCTTTTTGTTTTTCGTGGCATTTTCCGTGTCATTTTGCGAATCGAAAATGTCATCCAAGACACTGACAGCAGCCATTCGAGTCTCCTTACGGGAGTAGAGATACTTCTCCGTGGTCGTTAAATTGGTGTGACCGAGCAGGTCACTGACTGTTTGGATATCGGGGCGGTTCTTATCGCTACCCATTGCAATCGTCGAAGCAAAGACATCACGTAGGTCTTTTGCTGTTATCTTGATGCCGGTTTTATTGGTGATCTTCTTAAAAAGTTTATCACGCCTCAAAATTCTCTTGCCGTTCGGGTGATGAAAAATCCACGGGGTATTAATACGATAATCCTCCAAGTGCTCTTCAAAGACGAAAGAAGGCCTCGATAATTGAGCGTAATATTCCTTGACAATACATAACCGATCATGAGATCGTATGACGTAATTATACGTTTATCTTTACATATCTGCACTTAAAAGGTACGCGACCATGACGATTCGTATTTTAATCGTCGATGACGACGCAACCAATCTATTGATGCTGGAGACCCTTCTGAAGGGAAACGGTTTCGTAGTAACATCAGCCTACAATGGAAAAGAAGCCTTAGAAAAGGCTCGCCTCAACCCTCCGAATCTTATTGTCACCGATATTCTAATGCCAGTAATGGATGGCTATGCCCTATGCCGTGAATGGAAAACTGATGATGCCCTGAAGCAGATTCCACTGGTATTCTATACTGCTACCTATACCGAATCGAAGGATGAGGCATTTGCGCTGAGCCTCGGTGCGGACCGGTTCATCCTCAAGCCCCAAGAGCCCAAAGCCCTGATCACTATCCTGCGAGAGGTCTTGGAGGAAAGCTATACAGTAAAACAGGTAACAGAAAAGTCGCCCGATAAAGATATGGAGTTCTTGAGGCAGCATAATGAAGTACTCTTCAAGAAGCTTGAGAAGAAGATGTCGGACCTGGAAAGCACGGTTCGGGAGTTACGTAAATCGGAAGAGCGGTATCGACTGAGTTTCGAAAATGTGACGGATGTAATCTGTTTTGTAGATAACGATCTTATTTTCTCCGATATATCACCGAGTGTCGAGAAATCCATCGGGTTAAAACCAGAGCATCTCATCGGCCGACCTGTTACCGACCTGGAAAAGCTCCTTACACCTGAATCGTTCGAACGGATTATGAGCAATCTACAACAAATTTTAGATGGCGAGGCCATCCCGTCAGACACGTATCAGTTTCTTACAGAGGACGGAGCCTCTATATACGGAGAGATAAGCGGAGCACCACTCATCCGTGATGAGAAGATCATCGGTCTGATCGGTATCGCTCGCAACATCACGGAGCGGAAAAAAGTTGAAGAAAAACTCAAAGAGAGTTTTGAGCAGATACGGAGGGCATTATACGCTACCGTTAATGCCATGGCTGCAACTATAGAGGCAAGGGACCCTTATACGGCAGGCCATCAGCGCAGGGTTTCTGATCTGGCCCGATCTATTGCCACTGAAATGAATCTGACGCCCGATCAGATCGAGGGCATTCGTACGGCGGGCATCCTTCATGATATTGGGAAGATTTCCATCCCCTCTGAAATCCTTAACAAGTCGCATATACTAACAGAGTTAGAGTATGCTCTGATTAAAGAGCACCCTCTGTCAGGCTATAATATCTTGAAGGGCATTGATTTTCCCTGGCCTATTGCGAGAATGGTTTTAGAGCACCATGAACGGGTGAATGGTTCCGGTTATCCTAACGGATTAACAGGAGACAAGCTTCTTACTGAATCAAAAATATTAGCTGTTGCGGATGTAATAGAAGCCATGGCATCGTATCGTCCTTACAGATCCGGAGGGGGAATTGACATAGCTCTTAATGAAATCCAAAATAATAGGGATATTCTCTATGATTCCAAGGTCACGGACGCATGCCTACGGCTATTCAATGAAAAAGGTTATACGTTACAAGGGGAAAAATAACTCCCTAAAATCTTACCCCAATATTTCTTGAAAAGACGTCTTAAAAAATACCCCATAGAATCTCATTCAATCAAAAAAGAAGACCCAGATGAAGGGAAAGTTCACCCGGGGCTTCTCCTTACAGAGAATAGGTCCGAAATACGCCGAAAAAGGACCTAATCTGATTTCAATTTTATCATGTTTATATGGTAACGCAAGGTGTATCCATGTTCAATAAAATGGTCGAAAAGAAACAGGAAATCATAAAACTTATATATCTCTTGACATAGAAATAAGATGAAGTTATGAAGTTAACACATTTTTTGATATTGAAACTATAATGTATGCTTTTGAACAGCTGTAACCGGAGGGGATTATGGTCTGATCATCTAAAGCCCTGTTTCTCAAAATGAGAGATAGGGCTTTTGTTTTTTGTGAACAACTCAGATTAATATCGAGGTTGCCAAGATGAAAAATGGAGCGTTAGATTGATCTATCCAATACTCTTCATTTAGGTTTTTATCAGGAACAATAATAATAACTTTTAGACAGCCCAGGACGAGGTATGAGCTTAAGTAGTTCAATCACAACAGTAAGGGAATCAGTGGTCGCTGTCCTCCGGTTCCGAACCATTCGGCACCAGACCATGAAAAAGGGGAAGGTACGACCAGCTAAATACGAATGCAATTGGGGTAGCGGCTTCGTCGTAGTGGCTGATCGATACGTCGTAACAGCGTTTCACGTTCTAACCGATGGTCATTCGAGAAATCCGCAGGACAAGTTCGTGGTATTTATAGTTCCGGGTAACGGCGATCCTGCTTTCCACTTTCCCGTCATTAACTTCCCTGTTGAGCGTTCGGACTTGGATTTAGCAATTCTGGAAATAGGACCATGTGCAACTCAGGGGATGCATCTCCCTGCGCTCCCCGTGTCTTTTGGAACGCAATTAGACGGGGCGCGGGTTCTTACAGTGGGATTCCCAGCGCCGGAGATTGTCAGCATCAACATAGATGATCAAGGTAACTACATCGGCGGACAGTTATTCTTGAAGAGCCATGCAAATGAAGGTATCGTGTCGGCACAGTACAGGCTCGGGACACTGAACGTTTACGAATTTAACATCGGATGGCACCATGGTGAGAGCGGTGGTCCTATCGTGAAGCTCGATGAGCAGGTGTCTGTATTCACGGTTATGCAGCAGTATCGCAGCATCCAATCACCCAATGGAATTTTCGCTGGACCACATCGCGGTTGCGCACTTTCTGCTCTTCAACACGATCTAATAAAGCTAGGCGCCACCATTGTCTGATTAATTAGGGGAGTGACAGCGTCCTTTCACTCAGGAAGATATTAATAGAAACTGGTGCCTGAAGGAAGCGTTATGGTTTTAATATATGGATAAATTAGCCTACAAGTATTCGATAGATGAGTGCGATTTCTTAGACAAAGTGAAAGGGGAAGCTTTTCGCAAAATGCGACTAAAATGGATCGAGTGGTTGCACGGTGAAGATCCCTTTTCAATATCTCGACAGATATCCTCAATGCTTTGGGATTATGCCCTATTCATAACCATTAATGAGTTAAGGAGAATGGCAGAGTCAAAACCCCTCAAAGATGTAGGCTTCAATGGGCCTGTTATTCGGCTATTTGATGCTGGTTTCGCCACTACCCAAGCAGTAGCAATAAGACGACTTATAGAAAAACCTAAAAAAGATCCAAAATGGGCAGTTATTTCGTTAAGACAGGTTCTAAAGGAAATTGAAAAGAATTTGGATCTAATGACACGTGAGAACTACGTCTGTTATGATGGACTACCTTATGATTATGGTGCTGTGCAGGACAAATGGTTATCTTCCCTGCCTAAAACTAAGAGTGGCGTTCATTCAGGCTCGTTACCAACAAGTGGGCCTTATGCTTTTGTAATGTCTGAAAGAGTACATAAAAGTTTTGATATATTGGCTCAAGTCAATCCCCAAATGAGGTCAAGAAATGATGTGATGAGACGTGATGTTCTTGATCATTTAGAATCGGAATTAAAGAAATGCGAAAATGTTAAAAAGTATGTTGACAAGTTTATCGCTCATGCTGCCGCTCCAGAAACAATTGCATCCCTTTCGGAAGAAGAGAAAGGCCTAACGCTAGACCGATTGGAGTCATGTCACAAGACGATCTATCAGGTTGCTTCGTTCATTTCAGTACATTTACTTTGGGAATCCAACATTGGTGGGGTGCCAGTTCCTCAATACGATCATCTGAAATATCTTGATAAGAAATGGGCAACTTCTAACAACCTAATAAAGGCCCATGAAAAATGGAAGGAATATGAGAAGGCAGTTTGCCGATGGGATTCGACTCCGATTTGGCCTCCTGGATTCAAAATAGAATGGGGAGAATAAAAGAATATGGAGACAAAAACTTCAGATATTGCGGCAATCTTTTCGAAGGGAATACTCGCATTGATCCCTTTTGTGGGCCCCTTGGCAGCGGAAATCATTGGAAATCTAATCCCAAACCAAAGATGGGACAGACTCGAAAAATTTTTGATTATTCTCGAAGAGAAGATAAATAAATTAGACAATGGAAATGTAAAAGAAAAATTCATGACAGAAGAATCAATTGATTTAATGGAAGATGCTTTTTGGCAAACCTCCAGAGCAATATCCGATGAACGAAAAGACTACATAGCTGCACTCATAAAGAATAGTCTTTCCGATGAAGAATTAAAGCACCTTGAATATAAGAAGCTTCTTTCATTACTTGGACAGATCAACGATCTCGAAATCCTTATTTTGAAATCTTACTCACTTTATCAAGGCGATGATGAGTATGATGATTTTTGGGAGAAACATGAAAAGGCTTTGATGCCTCCTTCAGCTACTCTTGGTTCAAGCCAAGAAGAATTTGATAGAGATGCAATTTTTGAAGCACATGAAAATCATCTTGTTAGTTTAAACCTTTTAAAAGGTCAATTCCGTCGACCAACCAGGGGAGAATTACCGGAATTTGATGAAAAAACAGGAATGATGAAAGCTCAAGGATACGATATTACTTCTTTAGGACGTTTATTATTACGTAGTATTGATCAAGGTGGTGAAATCTAATGTACGTAGGGGAAGCCAATCGGAAACGGCGTTTCTCGATTCTTACAATGAGATTTTTGTCAGGATCCATATAAACATCGTTGTGCATAAAGACAGTGTGAGGACATGATGAACTGGCTGATCGAAAACAAGGAATGGGTCTTCAGCGGTGTGGGCGTCTTCGTGCTCGGGATTGTCATTACATGTTTTACACGACGTCAGAAAACATGTGGTCGAAAGCAAATGCAGAAAAGCGGCAGTAACTCCACCAACTACCAAGCCGGTGGTGACATCAATATAAGGAAGTAACAGTGCTGAACGACAAAGTTCAGAAACAATCGGCTGGGGATCAGTCGACCAACCTCCAAGGGGGATCCATTGTGATCAACCAGGGCATTTCCTACGCTGACGCCAAGGAAATTGCTCTAGATGTCTACAAGGCCAATTTCCTCACTCTTGCCCAAGACGCAGCTTCCCTGGCGGTACAGCGAGCAGAGAAGCTTACTGATGATTTCCTCTCTCGATTGCAGGAGGAGGCCCCAGACAAGATGGGAACGATGCGGGATCCGAGTATGCAGATGGCGATCTTCAGTGCTCAACGAGAATACGCGAAGACCGGCGACTCTGAGTTGGAGGATCTTCTGGTTGACATACTGGTTGAGAGGGCAAAAGAGACGGAGAGGACGATACGCCAGATTGTACTTGATGAATCCCTCACAATCGCAGCCAAGCTCACACCCGACCAGATGGATGCGCTCACCGTTAACTTCCTTATCACGCGGACCAAAAACCATGGGATGCTAAGCCTACCAACTCTGGAGGACTACCTCGACAAGTATCTGCTCCCTTTTGTAGGGAACCTGAGTGAAAACGAGTCTTGCTACGCTCACCTTGAGTACACTGGTTGTGGGTCAGCGGTACAACTCGGCGGTTGGGGGACGATTGAAGCACGCTTCCGAGACTCGTATCCTGGTCTGTTCTGCAAAGGGTTCACCGATGAAGAACTTGTGGAAGCCCTTACTGATTTGGACAATTATAGAGCTGTTCTTATCCCCTGCCTGCATGATTTGACCCGAAGTCAGATCAGCGCTATGGATGTAGAGGTTCTTAAGAAGCGCTGCAAAGACTGTGGTTTTGATGCTGAAGGAGAGAAGAAACTGTGTGCCCTATTTGACAAGAGCCGAATGTCGGAGGCTGAAGTCAAGGATTATTTCCTGCGCATTCGCCCCAAGCTGAAGGACCTATTTGCGCTGTGGGATGAATCAATGCTTTCGCATTTCACTCTTACAACCGTAGGGATTGCCATCGCACAGGCGAACTTTCGTCGTAAGACAGGTCAGAAACTGGATTTGTCGATCTGGGTGAAATAGGGGAACAACCAAGCCATGAACTGGATGGCTTGCGCTACGCGCCAACCGCGGGTAATGTCACCACCATTCGATCCCGATTGATTCTATAGATCCAGAAGAGATCAACATAAATTTCACCTGCAGGCATACCTGATACAGGGCGGGTACCCACAGATTTCCTCTCTTTCGTATCGATTTTAACCGAAAAATAAACTAGACTTTTTGTTGATATGAAAAGTTTAACGTGATATATTCTTAATCGAGGATCAACTAATAAAAGAAATATTTCAGCAACCACATATAATTCTTGATCTCAAATCAATTTCGTGTTAGCAAAACAGCCTTTGTGTCATATGGGTATCGGATGGACTGCCTACCAAATGAAGAAGCGCAAAAGTTGATTCGGGAAATTTTATCTAATGGATCAGTAATTTTCCCTGATCATGCCAGAAAGCAAATGGCGGATCGTAATTATACAGTTCCTGATGTTAAGTACATTTTGAAGACAGGAAACGTTACTGGATCAGAAAAACATAAAAATACATACCGCTACAATGTACATGGAGAAGATTTAGAGGGTCATCCAGGTATTGTTGTCACTGCAGTTGTTTCAAAGGCAAAAATGGTTATAGTCACAGTCAAAGGGGGTGTGTAGTAATGAAAGTATGCTGGGAGTGCGGGGAGCAGCTTCAAGTAATCAACAATAAAGTTTATCATTATAAAGAGTCTGGTCTGGATAATGTTTATCTTCATGGTATCGTTCAATATAAGTGCCCCAAGTGCGGCCAAGGTGGTCCCGAAATTCCTAAGATAGAAGAACTCCATCTTTTGATCGGTAGGGAGTTGGTCTGCAAAGAGAACCTTTTGAGTGGCGCAGAAATGAAATTCCTCCGGAAAGAAATTGGTCTTAAAAGTAAAGAGATGGCAGGGTTGTTGGATGTAAAACCAGAGACATATTCACGGTGGGAAAATGATAAAGATAAAATTGGTCCGATTTATGATAGGCATTTGAGAAGCCTTTATATGTTAAATGCGGATTATGAATTTGGGGCAGTTTTGCATGAAGGGATCCGCTTTACGAAACGCATGGCATTAAAGAAAGACGAAATGGCTCCGAAAAAAGATAAGATAGAAATCAGCGCTTCGGAATGGTTAAAGCCTTTTGACGAACCTATTTTCAACGAAACATGTCTAATGTGTTCAATGTCAACTTGAGATCACGTTTATTGGTTCGGTCTGTGATGATTTAATCCTCATTTTTATTGCCATATGAATGAACTTTGGGGGCGTATTTGGGAGCATAATATTTCTCTGAATTTTGATAAGTCAATTAATACGGTATGATAGGTTGTCTGTTAGACTCCCTGCACCCCATAAATTCAAGGACTTAGAGGAATCCTCTAAGTCCTTTTTGTTTTTCGTGGCATTTTCCATGACGATTCGGTCCATGAAATATAGTACAGCATGCTGAAAGCAGTTGTTAATCTATTCTTCGGAGAGTCGAGATCATCAGATTATCGATGATCTCGATTTCACCTACTAATGCTCACGATCATTCCAGAAGAAATTTGATGATTTCCGGTTAAAAGTCGCACGGCAGAATTTCTTGACATGCCACTGGCATTGAGTTAAAGAGTTATCATGCTTCATTGAAATACCTGTTTATATCTGCTTGCGAACAGCAGTAATCAAGGAGGGATTATGGTTCGATTCTCAAAGTCCTGTTTCTCGTAAAGAGAGATGGGGCTTTTGTTTTTTGTGGGTCGCCTGGATTATAGGGGGAAAACGTGGTTACTATTTATAGATGACCCCCATACGATTTCTGTTGAACGGAAATAGATATGTCCCCAAATTCGTTCCAAATTCCAAATTTTCAAGGAGGCAATCCGGCTATGAAAGCAGCTTCTCAGTGGCGGGTTTTGGCGGTGATATTGGTCGTGTCGCTGATCACTG
>Ga0116164_10000488_pt1 | contig 34443 bp, 33 predicted proteins | sample AD_UKC109_MetaG_FD_89888 | JGI IMG/M metagenome (GOLD analysis project Ga0116164, IMG submission 89888) | Active sludge microbial communities of municipal wastewater-treating anaerobic digesters from Hong Kong - AD_UKC109_MetaG | ecosystem: Engineered > Bioreactor > Anaerobic > Digestate... | reverse complement strand
GGAGGGTCTGATTTCGTCATGCTCTTCCAGGAGGGTGCCGGGTTTGAGATGACGGCCGCGCAAGGTGATCACATCCTCATAAGGACGGAGTACGGCGTGATGAGGGGCGCTGCCTGAACGAGCGGAAAAAAAGCTGGCGAGCGAATCGAGCTAAACTGAGCCGAGCCCCGCAGGAGAAACGGCGGGCTATGGGGCAGCGGGGCCAAAACGGCCCTACAGCTACCCCCTTAAAATATTTTAATTCGCGGTTAGTTATACGAGTAAATAGGTATATATTTAAAATTTTGTATATTTATATTTTCGATTAGTATAAACATGGTACTTCTAAAAATATTACGGGATACAATGTTCCAAATAGCTCTTAAAGTTTGTACAAAACGTATATAAATCTGTATGGATAATATCGCTCATAGACATTCGGCTAATGATTTTTAAATTATTGTTCTTTATAGTTATTCCTAACTGTTTCTCAACTTTTATATGAGGTTCGAGCTTGGATATACCGTCTCCTATACCTGGAAATACTTCTCTAATGGCATCTAATGTAAAATAATTCTCTATTGCGTATCTCTCTAGCTTATGACATGGTATTTTATAATTCTTGCATTTATCTTGAAATTGTTTTCTTATTTTGTGACTTTTTGGATCGGAATCGATTAACGCAAATACATTATTCCTTTCTGCAAATATTGAAAGATCCAATTGAGACATGTTATCACCACCAAGAGACCAAATTCTAATATTATACTTGTCGTCAAGATTCATCCAACCAAATATGGTACGTAAAACGGGTACATCAGTTGGACCTTCAGTTAAAAGTATCATATCTGAAACCAAGTTATCAGAAATAGAATAACCTAAATTGTAAAGAATTTGTGATTTGCTTGATTCATCAGTTACGTTAACACAACCATCTTCTAACGTCACATAAAATATTTTATTCACAATATATGGATCTAAGAATATATTGGAATGAGTAGATATGATAAATTGCTTATCGCCAATAGTTTTAAGAAAATTTAATAATTTTCTTTGAATTTCTGGATGTATATGATTCTCAGGCTCCTCTATTAAAATCAGTGGAGAATCGGATGCAATAATGAATGTGATTATTATCAATGCATCATGTAAACCCAAACCTGATGCATCTCCTGAAATCCATGAGTGATTATTACCATTAAGCTCTTTAAAGCTTATTAACAAATCATTTTCATTGAAAGATATACTAAATGACCAATTAGTTATCTTCTCAAAATAAGTACAAATTTTATTATACTTTTCAGCATCCGATGTACCAGGATTTTGGTTTTTGAGGTGGAAAAGAAGATTTGTAATATATTCTCCATCATTTTGAAAATACGCACCCCTATCTACAGAAACATAAGGACAAACCTTTAATGACCTCTTAGGAACTAGTAACAACGGATTAAAATCAGAAATAAACTTAGAAAAATAATCCTCAAATAAAGGTCGAAAATTTATAGTATGGTTATGAATATAAGATTTTAGCGGTCCCCCTGTTATACCTTTTATGTGCTCACCAATCTTGTCGGTATATAAGACAGTGCCTGCTCTTATATTTTCATCACAATAATCGCTGAATATTTCTATTATTGGTGGATAATTAACTATATGTTCATTAAAGCGACTTTTAAATAGCGCAATCAGTTCATCTCGATCAAACGTTCTTCCTATAGCAACATTTTTTAAATTCGTCCCATTATTAATTGCTTCGAGTATTGAAGTCTTACCGCTGTTGTTTTTTCCGCAAAGGATATTTATATGCCCTAATTCATTTAATTCTAAGGGAGACGTAATTCCCTTGTGGTTTTTCACTTTTAAGTATTCAAACATTTGCTATTCCTCAGTTTCGCTGTTAGCTTCCATCATTCCCATATGAGTTGTCTAAAACAATTCATGAAGCCGTTCAAATGAAAAACCTTTCGGTATTGTAGAGCCCTAGCATAGAGATTAATAATTCATTCAACCGCAGGAAAATTGAGATGATTGGTACCGCTATTTTATTCCAAGTTGCAAGCTGCGGGGTGCGCCGCTGCAATTTGACTTCTATATTGAATCTCCTGAACTTTAGTCGACAAATCGTCATGCTTTGCGAGCTGGTCAAAAATCATCCTAAATGTAGGTATTTGAAATATAGCTCGCCTTTCTACCATTTCTTGCTTCAGATAACTGTCGTAGACGAAAGTTAGGACCTTACCCGTCGTCCTAACTCTCGGAAGATGATCTCCTCTATATTCACCACCGCCACCAACAAATCTCGAAAGCCCGAATATTTTCAGCCCAAAGAGGCCACCCTCTCTACGTAAGCTCTCACATCGAACTTCGACCCAGCCCCCCGTCGGCTCATGTACCTGACCTTCCCGAAGACCTCCCTCCCGCCCCAGGCCCGGTCGTGGACCCCACCGATGGACCAGGCGACCCCAACGTAGCCGTTCGGGTCCCTCCCGTCCAGCTCATACCGATCGTTGAGACTGATGGCGATCCTCAGGGCATCCTCGGGCGACTGTGTCCACTCCAGGATCTTCTTCGCCCAGTACATCCTCAAATAGCCGTGCATCTTCCCACGGAGGACCATCTCCCTCTGGGCGGCGTTCCAGAGGTCGTCGTGAGTCTCAGCCCTTTCTAGCTCATTTTGGTCGTAGAGGTATTCTCGCGGGTCGCTCTGGTGATCGTTCAAAGTCTTCTTCGCCCAGTTGGGAAAGGCCTCAAAGGAGTCGTATCCGGGTCTGTAGAAGCAGAAGTTATCGGAGAGCTCCCTTCTCACCACCAGCTCCTCCAGGAAGGCGACCTTTGAATTTGGATTGGCGTCGGATCGAGCCACCTCCAGGGCGACCCTTTGAGCCGAAATCATGCCGAAGTGGAGATAAGGCGAGAGGTTCGACTGGCCATCGATGGCGGGATCGTTTCTGTCGCGATCGTACGCAGAGAGCTTATCCCTGAGGAATCGACGCAGAGCCTCTTTTGCGGCGGTCTCCCCAGGCTTTATCCAACCCACCTCGGGAACGGATCGATCGACTGACAGATCTCGCCTGACTCGGTCCAGATCCGTCCCGTCTCCGTGGTCCCAGGGGTGGGGATGGACCTTCAGGCCTGGAAACTCTTCACAGAACTCCGGTAGCAGTCGTTTGATCCTCGGCCGGAAGGTTCGGGCCGCATACTCCTGTTTCGATGACGCCCGCCAGCAGGGGACGACGTTGTGGGCGTCCACCTCATAGACGGGGATCGAGAGCCTCTGGACGACCTCTTCGTTCCAGAACCTCTTCGTCGCGAGAGGCGAGAAGTCGGTGACGATGGCGCCGACTTCATGCTCCTCTGCGAAATTTGATACCATCTCGCTCGGATCGCCCCGGAGGAGGGCGAAGGGTATATTCTTTTTTGCGAGAGCCTCCTCGACCTCTCTGAGACCCCGTAGCATGAACCCGTACTGCCGCATGGCAGCTCCAAGGAACTCATCAGCGAGGGAGAAGATGACCCCCAGAGGCAACCCCCTCTTCAGCGCCAGCTCCTGGGCGAAGATGAGGGCCCAGTTATCCTCAGCCCTCTGGTCCCGGCTCATCCAATAGACGACCGGCCCCTTCCCATCTCCATCTCGCCCCTCCTTCAGGACCCTCGCTCGATCTGGGTTCAAGCTGGTTTCCTCCCACAATGATGAACAGCTCAAATTTATGTATACAATCTTTAAGAAGATGTCGCAGCTCAGAAGCTCTGGCCTTCTCAGGTCGATGGACTGACCCCCACGACAGGGGACCGCATGATGAATTTGAAGCTCGCGTCCACCTCATTTAAATAAGAGCCGCTCGGAATTGTAATATAAGGAGGTGAAAGTCCCATGTGTACCGTTGGAGGCGGACCGGATGTAGGCGACGTTGAATCGCTGGCGTCGAAGGGCTACATATGCCAGGACTGCGGAAACAAGTTCAAGGGCATGGGGAGAAGGCCCCGATGTCCTTCCTGCCAATCCAGAAACGTAAAGCCTGTAGAGTGATGAGACTATGAATGTACCTCTGGAAGACGACGAGATCGCCTACCTCTGCGGCAGAACCGGGACCCTGGCTCTGGCCAGGACCCTCGGCCACTTTTTTTATCTCGAGACCGATGCCGAGGAGATCGTCCTCTTCACCGATGACGACGACCTTCTGGTGGCATCGACCTTCGATGTCGGAGAGAGGGCGAGAAGGGGCCTCATGTGCACCCTCTACATGATCCGAGAGATGAACTCACCCCTGATCGTCCTTCCCAAGGGCCACCCTGCCTCTAGAAGGCTTAAGACCGTCGTCTCGGTGGGGGAGAAGACGAGGATAAGGTGCGACATCCAGGCCGGAACCCACCCGGAACAGGACGTCCTCTGCGGGACCGGCGAGTTTGAGGGGGTTGAGATCGTCTCGAACCCCGGTGGGGCAGAGGTTAAAAACTTCGGCGGCGAAGTGCTGAAAGAGAAGCTAGTATGAGGTGACCATTTACCATGACAGACGAGATCAGTGAGGGGAGCATCGTCAGGTACGGCGGGACCGGGACGGTGGGGATCGTGAAGGTCCTGAAGACCGAGGAGGACGGCGAGGAGTGGGCGCTCCTGGACTCGACGGGGCTCTACTACCATCTGAGCACCCTGCAGCCGATCGAGAAGTTGCCCGAGAGGAGGGAGATCGGCGCCCGGAGCCTGGAAGAGATGGAAGAGAGGATGAAGGCGGAAGAGGAGAGGATGAGGTCGGTGAAGATGGAGGATGAGAGCGTCGAGAGCGGTGGATAAGATAGGGGTCGTCGTCCACGGTCCCGAAGTCGTCGACTCGGGGTGGGCCGAGAGGGCTCTGAACCTTCTCGAAATGGTGGGGCCTGTCACCGCCGTCCTCGGTGGGACAATGGGCAGGGTGGCGGTCATCGATGCCGCACTGGAGACCCGGATCGATATATCGAGGCGAGAGAGGCCGAGTCGGTCCGTCCGGAGGCTTGAGCCCTCGGTCTCGATGGTGATCCTTTTGAACTATGCCAAGACGAGGGAGACGGGCCTTGTCTTCGGCTCTGTGGTGGCCGAACGTGCGAAGCCCAAAAAGCCCCTCTTGCTGGCGGACTACGGCGGAAGGTTCTTGTCGGTCCTGGCGGGAGATCTGGGCCCCCTCGCCGAGCGGATCGCTAGGCTCCTGGATCTGGAGATCTTGGCATCCCCGAAGTTTCAGCCTTGGACGGAGTCTTCGGGTGGGATTGTCAGAAGAAAGATCCTGGGGGCCGCCCCAGGGGAGAACGTATCCGTCAACGGGACCGTCGTCGCGAAGGCTCTCGCGGATACGGTGGAGATCACCGCCATCGACGGCAGAATCATTGAGATCTCGGGCGCTCAGGTCAAGGCCCACGGCCTTGAGAAGATCTCATCCGTCGATCTAAAGACTGCGATCCTGAGGACCGGAGAAATAAGAAGGACCGAGAGCGTCCCCCGGACGATCTTCGCTCGCGGCCGCGACGCGGCTCTGATAGATCATGCCGCAGAAGAGACCTTCGAGGACGCGAGATGTGCCATGGTTGCGGTAACGGTGGGCGACGACACTACCGCCATCGCTGGAGAGATCCTGGTGAGGCTCGGAACGCCCCTCGTCGGGATCGTGGACGGCGATCCCGACCACCTCTGCTCCAGGACGGCCATCCCAGATGGCAGCGTCGTCATCGAGGTTCGGCCAGGAACCGACGACATCGTGGGTCGTCGGGTAAGAGAGGAGATCTTCGGGGGCGAATGCCGAATTTCTATGAACGGCCGAAAGATCGAAGATCTGGTCGAACGGATAAAGACGATCGCCGGAGACGACCTCAAAGTGGTGCAACGTTTCTGAATTTTGTGGCGGTTGTCCGATCATCGGGCCGCCGTCATATCGACCTCTTCACGATCATGACGGCGGGATCAGACCTCTGGGATAGGCTTAGGTCTTTTATCGCCGTCTCCAGCTCTGCCATGATATCGTGAGCCGACCTCTCCCTGTTCTCCTTGACGAGGGAGATGAGACTCTCGGTCCCGAACCTCTCCTTTTTCTCGTTCTCCGCCTCGATGAGGCCGTCGTTGTAGATGACGAGAACGTCGCCGGGATCCATCATCCACCCTTCCATCTCCAGGTCGATGTGGTCGAGAGCGCCCATGGATATGGCGCCACCGATGAGGGTGTCCACAAAACCGTCGGAGCTGACGACGAAGGGAGGGACGTGGCCTGCGTTGGCGTAGTTCATGGAGTGGCTGGACAAGTCGAGCATACCGCAGAAACAGGATACCATAATCCCGTTTCTCACCTCGTCAGTCAGCTGAAGGTTCGTCTCCCGAAGAGCTTTTGCCGGATCGCCAAACCTCCGAGCCGCTGCCCGAATCATGCTCCTGGTGAGGGCGGCCACCATGGCGGCGGCGAGGCCCTTCCCCGAGACCTCAGCCATCGTCACCACCGCCTTGGACCCCTCGATCTCAAAGACGTCATAGAAATGACAGCATCCACGACCCTCGACGAGAGAGAGGGTGGCCACCTGGTACCCTTCGACCTTCCGCGCCTTCTCCGGCAAAAGGAATCGTTCGACCTCTTGCGATACCTCTTTCTCCTGCTCCTTTTTTCCCAGCTCAAAGGATCTATTCTCGATCGCGGAGATCTGATCTTTCAGATTGGCGGTCATCTGATCAAAGGCCTCGCCCAATCTCCTGGCGTCTTTTGAGCCATCTTTTCCGACCTTCGCGTCGAACGTTCCATTTCCAATCTCTTTAAGGGCCCTTTCGATCGCATCGACCATCGGTCTCACGCCGCCCCTCCCGGCCCGAAATCCGACCGCGCCCGCCAGAAGGGCGATGAGAGCTCCGGCCGCCAAAGTCAGAGGCAAGGCTGAAGGCCACCCGTACCCACTGCCATCCTGACTAGGGGACAGTGCTGCCGCCGAGACCGTACCGCGATCTTTTAATGCTTCGCCGGTCTCCAGGGCCAAAACCTCCGTCTCGCCCGATATCCGACGAAAGAGCTGGTCGTACTGAGCGGCTTTGGCCGCCGCAAGTTCTGGGTCACCGGAGACTATCGCCAGGCTCCAGCCGACGGTGGGGAGAGGCGCGTAACTTATCTTGGTGCTCCCCTTGTTGAGCCGGACGAAGGTGCTCCCGTTCTCGCCCCGGACCATCGCCTCCGCCACCTCGGCCAGCTCGGAGCTCTTGGAATCGAGGAGGCTTCCAGGCACCAATATTTCTTCCCAGAGGAACGGCTCAGAAACGGCGGCCTTCATCACGACGACCCCCTGGCCGTCCACCAGGAAGGTATAGCCCGAGGACAGGTTGGCGAGATCGGAATCGATCTCTTCCAGGGATACGTCCATTCCCACCACCCCCGTCAGGTTCCCTTCGACCAATATCGGGGCCGCGCAGGTGATGGCCAGACCCCCGCTCTCCTGGCTCTGATAGGGCTTGGTCCAGACTGTCTCCTTGACCCTGGCAGCCTCCAGGTACCAGGGACGCTCCCGGTAATCGTAGGGAGCTATAAGGCGGAGGGCTTCGGTGACATCGGGCCAGAGAACCAGAACGCCATTGGAGGTTCCTATGTAACCTTGCTCGATAACCTCTTCTTCCTCCTGAACCATGATCCTCAGGGTCCGGGCGGGACCTGAGAGGGAGACCAAGTCTTTTCTCATGCTCTCAGTTAAGTTGTCCCCACCATCGGGCGCGATCCAGACCCCAGCATCTAAAATCTCCGCAGTTGCGTTCTCGTTTTCGCCAAAGACGCCGTCTACACCCCATCCCATCTTCGGGATGGAGACGGCTCCGACGAGGGCCAGAGACACCTCCGCTGTCAGCAGGATCAGCATCAGAAGCCCTAAGCCCTGTCCGTTGAAGTTCGAAATCTTTGCCATTTTTCTTGGGTATCCTTAATGCCAGCTCCCTCACGAGCCGTCCACAAAGTCGATCTTCGAGTTTTGCCCCACTTTCCCGTGGCTCTTCTGCCTTTGCAACCGAAGCTGTAAAGAAGCTGTTGGTCTTCCAAGGCTATAAACCTAATTCGTGGTGTTATTTTTCGCATCACATCCGGTACCTGAATCTATAAGATATCTTCTAGAGGTCCGGTCAAGGGATCTGGGCGGTTTCAGCCTTAGGAACTGAAACAGAAATATCTAATAGACGAATGAACTGACCTTCCACCGTTCGTGATATGAGAGGCTGCCCCCTCAACTCGGAAACTACTTATTAGTAAGGGCCGAGTAAAAGGTCGTGGACGGTTCATACGAGTTTCTGGCGGATCTGAGGCGGCTTTTGGGGGTCTATCGGCGGTTTGAGAGGTCTTTATACCTCCTCAACACCGGCATAATCGCGAGCTTGATCTACATCGCCGCCCTTCTCTTGGGGATTCCCGCCTTCTTTAAGTTTTACTGGCAGGGCTCGGTCTTTGCCGCGGCTCCGGCTGCCGTCTCCCTTGTCTTGGGGCTTTTTGGCGGAAAGATCCTGAGACGGCGGTCGAAGTCCAACTTCTTCGACCATCTCGACGAAACCCTCTCAGAAGAGACGAAGGCCGCCTACGACAACCGTGACTCGGACTCTGTGGTGATGCAGAGCCTCGCCGTGGACGTCAAGAGGAGGCTATCAAAGGTCGGTGCCATCGACCTGATAAACAGCCGCCGTCTCAACTTCGGCAACAAAAGCGTCCCGATCTTCCAGGCGAAGGTCGGAGCCGTGCTCCTCTTCTTCACCTTCGCCGTGATCTTCAGCCATAGCCAGGCCGGCGAGGATATATCGCCTCAGCCCTTCAAGGCCCTGACCGATCTTCGAGACAAAGCCGCGGACCTTTTCGGCGAAGAGGAGCAGCTGGATGATGAGTCATCATCTGCTGGAGCCTCGGGCGATATATACGGGAAGCCGTCGTTGGCGGTCCTGGAGGAGGTGAACATGGAGCTGGTCTTATATCCTGGGTCTGCAGCGGGATTTAGGTCGAAGGAGACTGAACCGATGGACCGGCTCTTCACCACCTCCGAGGGCGGCGAAGGGGTGGCGGTTCCCACAGACCTCTACATCGAGAGCCTCCCGACCCAGCACCGGGAGATAATCAAAAAGTATTTCGAGAATCTGGCTACGGACTACTGAGCGATGGAACGGTAAACAGAAAAAGAGAGCATTAGATCTCACCGGGGACGGACAGATGAGAGACGATCTGATTAACATTTATAAGGACGCGCCAGCCATCTTCGAGACGATCAAGGGCGAGATCGGCAAAGTGATGGTGGGCCAGAAGTCGGTGGTAGAGCAGATTCTGGTGGGGATCCTGGCCGGGGGTCATACCCTTCTGGAGAGTAACCCAGGCCTCGGAAAGACCCTTCTCGTCAAGACGATAGCCAGCACCACAGGCCTTGACTTCAGCAGGATCCAGTGCACACCGGACCTGATGCCCGCGGACATCACGGGTACCACTCTGATCGAGGAAGTTGAGGGGAGCAAGGTATTCAGGTTCGAAGAGGGACCGATCTTTGCGAACATCGTTCTGGCCGACGAGATCAACAGGGCCTCCCCCAGGACCCAGAGCGCGATGCTGGAGGCGATGCAGGAAAAGCAGGTCACGGTGGGCAAGAACACCTACAAGCTGGATGAGCCCTTCTTCGTCCTCGCGACCCAAAACCCCATCGAGATGGAAGGGACGTTCCCGCTGCCTGAGGCCCAGCTCGACAGGTTCCTACTGAAGGTCTTCATCGATTACCCGAGCCCGGAGGAGGAGTACGAGATCATGGAGAGGTACACGGGCCACTCCGAGCCGAGGGTGGAGAGGGTGATCACTCGAAGGGAGCTATTGTCCCTCCAGCAGCTGACAAGGGACGTTCCCATTTCCGACGACCTGAAGAGGGCGGCGATAAAGGCCGTCATCTCCACTCGGAAGTGGGATGGGGTCGAGTACGGCGTGAGCCCGCGAGCCTCCATCGGCCTGATCCTCGCCGCCAAGGCCCGGGCCCTCCTCAACGGCAGAGACTACGTCAGCCGAGACGACCTGGATACGATGGCTTACCCCATCCTCAGGCACAGGATCATCCTCACCTTCGACTCTGAGAGGAGGGGCGTCACCGCCGACCAGGTGATCTCTGATATCTTGAAATCGATCTGAGGTCCGCGGATGGATACGGAGTTTCTCGCAGAGCTGGACCGGTTCACCCTTCTTGTGAGAAAGAGGGTATCGACGGCCTACACCGGGGCTCGGAGGTCTGTGAAGGTGGGAAGGGGGATCAGCCCCGTAGGCTACCGGGAGTACCGGAAGGGGGACGACTTCAAGTTCGTCGACTGGAAGGTCTACGGAAGGACAGAGAAGCTCTACGTTCGGGAGCACGAGGAGGAGAGGAGCCTTGCAGTCCATCTGCTTCTCGACGCCAGCTCCAGCATGGCCTATGGCGATAAGTTCGCCTTCGCCTCGAAGGTGGCGGTGGGGTTCGCCTACATGGCGATAAAGGAGAATGAGAAGTTCTCGGTCTCCAAGTTCGGGGAGATGCTGGAGCCGGGCGAGACGAAAGGTGGGAGGAGAAACCTCTTTTGGACGATGGAGGACCTCGACCGGACTGCCCCCTCGGGGGGAACCGACTTCAAGAGGACAGCGGAACAGTTCGATCTCACCATCAGGTCCACGAGTCTCGTGGTGGTGATCTCCGACTTTCTCGACAATGTAGAGAGCATCGTCGCCGGGATCTACAAACTCTCGGTCCACGACCTGATCCTGATCCAAGTCCTAGACCCTGCGGAGGCGGACCTCAACTTCGAGGGGGATCTTCGGTTCATCGACATGGAGTCGAAGGAGTCGGTGATGACGAGGGTGACGCCGAAGGTGAGAGAAGAGTACAGATCGAAGATGAACGAGCACAACAGGAGGATCCGGGAGACCTGCAACGCCGTCGGGGCCGACCTCTTCACCTACACCACCGAAAGGCCCATCTTCGAGGTATTCAGCGACGTCAACAGCCGAGCGAGAGTCTGGAGGACGTGAGGTTGAAGCTCGGGTACGGCGCCGGCTCCGTATGCCTTGAGGTCGAGGGGGACGAAAGGTTCGAGCTGGTTTTGCCAAACGAGCTCCTCGGAGCCGAAGACGAGACGAAAGAGATCGAAAGAGCCCTAGACGATCCCACCGGTCCGGGCCTCGAAAATTTCGCTGGATGCAAGAGGGCCGCCATCATGGTGAGCGACATAACGCGGCCCGCTCCCACCTCCAAGATGCTGCCGCCCCTGGTGAAAAGGCTTGAGCTTATCGGAATAACTGAGGTCCTGGTCGTCTTCGGCCTCGGGACCCATCGGAGGATGACCGTCGAGGAAGAAAACCGGCTCCTCGGCGGCTCTGCCTCCCGCCCTCACATCCAGCACGACAAAGACCGATGCGTAAGCCTTGGCAAGACGAGCCGGGGGACTCCGGTCGAGATCCTGGAGGAGGTGGCATCCAGCGACCTCAAGATCGGGACCGGAAATATCGAGTATCACTACTACGCTGGCTACAGCGGCGGAGCGAAATCGATCCTCCCCGGCGTCAGCTCCGAGAGGTCAGTGAACAAAAACCACGCCATGATGGTCGACCCCCGAGCAAAGTCGGGATCCTTGGACAACCCCGTTCGGCTGGACATGGAGGAGGCAGCAGAGATCGCTGGCCTAGACTTTATCCTGAACGTTGTCTTAAACAGCCGAAAGGAGATCGTCCAGGCCGTAGCTGGCGACTACGTCAAGGCTCACCGGGCGGGAGCCAAAGTAGTCGACGAAATGTACCGCAAAGTCGTTGATCCCGCCGAGATCGTCATCACCTGCGCCGGGGGAAGGCCCAAGGACATCAACCTATTTCAGGCCCAGAAGGCGATGGAGAACGCGAAGGAGGCGGTCCTTCCGGGCGGCTCTCTAATCCTCTTGGCCGAGTGCGCCGAGGGGCTCGGCCATCCGGTTTTCGAGCGGTGGGCAAGGGAGGCGAAGTGCGCCGAGGAGTGCGTCGAGCGGTTCGGAAGAGAGTACGAGTTCGGCGGCCACAAGGCGGCTCTGATAGCAAGGGAGTCTCTTGAAAAAGACCTCATCCTCGTCTCCTCCATGAGGCCAGACCTTGCGGAGATGTGCTTCTTCCGTCACGCAAAAAGCCTCGAAGAGGCCCTCGCCATGGCGCGAGAGAGGCAGGGGCGGGACGCGCGGACGATTGTCATGCCCCACGGAAACCTGACTCTGGCGAAGAGGGGATGAAATTTTTGAGATTTTTAAGCACTACTTCCAGACTTGGTGAGGATTATTAAAATGCCAAAGTATCCTCCTGTCGATGTTGTCATCCTGACAGTTCTTCCGGAAGAGTACGCTGCTGTTTGCTCTATACTTCCTGATTTGCGTCCGTTTCCAGGAATCGATTCGAGTACTGATTTATATGCTTGTAAGTTAGGCGATGTGCATTGTCCGAGTTATGGCGATACTTGTGTCTATACTGTGGCAGTGGGCATGGTGGGCCGCGCTGGCACTAACCATAGCACATCAGCAACATTACAGTTAATCCTGGAATTTAAGCCGAAATACGTTTTCTTAACTGGTATCGCAGGTGGCTTCTCTGAAGTGAATAAAGGCGACGTTGTAATAGCTGATATTATTCGCGGATACGAATATGGCAAAATAGATGAAAATTTTGAGCCACGGGGGCGTACATATGAGACTGATCAGGGGTTATTGAACCACGCTACCGCCTGCGAGTTCGAAGCTAACTGGCGCGAACTCATTCAAGAGATCCCGCTCATCGAAATGAGGCCAAAATTCATCATCGGTGAGATTGCTTCTGGCGATAAAGTGGTGGATGACCCAGAAAATGAGTTCTTTGAACAGGTGCGAAAGACTTGGCCTAAAGTAAGAGCTGTGGAAATGGAAGCCGCAGGAGTGGGTAATGCCATTAATCAGGCACGTGATCGACGGAAACAAGTCGGGTTTATGGTGATTCGAGGTATTTCGGATTTACCGCGTTCGAATACTAGTGAGGATGAACGGGGAACAAAGGAGCGCGATAAATGGAAGCTTTACGCAGCTAATGTCGCCGCTGCATTTACTGTGGGAATGATCGCGAATAGGTTACCTGTAAAACCTCACCATAATAATAAGGTTATTCAAGTAATCGACGTTGATGAGTTTTCTCCCGAAATAAGCGTTAAATTCGAACTCGTTGATGAAGATGAATGGCAAGAGATCAAGGAAAGGCTTATGAATCCAGGGTATCATCATCAGGCTGTCGAAGACATACGCGATTTACCGAAAAACCATTGTCCGAGTGACGGTATAATCAACGATATGCTGAGATGGATAAAAACGCCGATGTCAGATTTCGGAGATCCAGAGTTCTCAAGGCCGGAGCTAGAAGAGATTTTAATTGCAATGAAAGTATTCTGCAAAAAAGCAATAGAACAAGGTCAGCTGATGAAGTCGACTTGGCTTGATATAAATTCAACATCCCAAGATATAGCTTTTGACATAATGCTTCCAGATGATACAAATTATAATTCGTCCTCGAGAGCGTGGTCTTTTGAGATTATAAAGCTTTTAAATGGGGCTAATTTACTTGACGATGAGGATATAACTATCGATAAAGCAGAAGAATTCATTTGTTCAGCTCACAAAAATGGATACGCAACAAGCGAGTATGGAGAAAATTATATTCGTAATGTTGTAGATTGGCTTAGAATTCGCGGCAGAAAAACACAACTCTGTAATAAACTCAAAACTCTAGAGAGAACTACTATAGATGAAAATATTCGAAGGGCATGTGGAACCACTAGAACTTATCTCAATTGTTTTCTCTAAATTAGATCAATCTTGAGATCCTTAAATCAATATCTATCACTCGTGGCAGTACATCTTGCAACAAGCTACAGAACATATAATCTAATAATATCAAAAGAAGTAACACTCCGATCCAACAGATGGCATCGGAGATAGTCGAAGAGGTAGAACTCCACACTTCGGGCCTGCTTAATAAGGTTCAGGATGTGTTCTGGGACCGGGGCGACTAGACCGCTACCCAGGCTTCGATCTCCCCCCGACCCCCTCGGACGCGCCCATCCTCCCCAGATCCGCAGGAGAGAGGGTCTCAGGAACGCGGCAAAGCATCACCTCAGCCCCCCCTCACCTGGCAAGCGCATTCGGCCACCGCCTCGGCCAATCGATGGGTGTGGCCATTCATGGTGTAGTAGACCACCACCACCTTCAAGCGATTCTACCTCCTGGTTATTATATGGCGGGAAACTATTTCAAATTTGTTGGCTTGATGGCTGGGCCCGAGAAAGGCGGTGTTGAAGTTCGTGCTGAATTCGGGGACAAAACCGGGTTTTTCATCGTGGCGCTATATCCCTGGGCAGATCCTCGCCGCAACATCGGCAAGGCCAGTTGCCACCTCGTCGATCCTGCTCCTCTCCTCCAGACATGCTAACCACCGTTCAGGGACCCAGGAGGAACCCCGGGATGCGCCCGCCAGGGCCCCTGTGATCGAGGCGATGGAGTCGGTGTCCCCTCCCGAGGAGGCGGCGGCGATGATGGCCTCTTCAGGCTCGAACTTGAGGTGGCAGTAGAAGGCGGCTGGGACCGTCTCCGCCACCATCGGGGAGGTTCCGATCTCCGCCAGCGCCTCCGGCGGATCGAGGTCGAGGAGCTCTTTTGCCATCAGGAGGCGGTGGCCGAGATCCCGGTCGATCCTTCCGGCGGTGGCGGCGGCCATCTCAAGAACTCTGGCGGGGGCGAATCCGAGGAGGGAGAGTGAGACTCCTACTGCCACGGCGATGGACCCGGCCCTCGCAGCCTTCGAGGAGTGGGTGGGAAGGCTCTGCTGGTCGGCGTATCGAGCCACTAGGTCGAGGTTGCAGTGGTAGACGAGACCGATGGGCGCTGTCCTCATCGCCGAGCCACAGGTCGGCGTCGGAAGCCCCGCCTCCTGCCAGGGCCGATCCATCAACAGATCCTGGATCGCCATCTTGCTAGTCCATCCGACGCCCCTGTTCTTTGAAGGGTCAGCGATCCAGCATCGCCCCCAGTCGACGAGCTTTGAGGTGAACCTCTCGACGTCGAAGAACCCCGCCTCGATTATCGTATCCGCCAGAAGAAGGGTCTGCTCGGTATCGTCGGTGTACTGCCCCGGACCTAGGCCGCAGTGGAAGTGGTTTGGGGCCGGAGCGACCATATCCCGGACCTCGCCGAGGCTCGCCCTGATCTCGCCTCTCGTCAACCCCTCGACAGGCATCCCCAGCGCGTCGCCGACAGCGACCCCCAGCATGCATCCCCGAAACCGATCCACGAGCCCATATGCCATGAATGTGAGAAGGAGACGTTGGACTAAATAGTCATCGGATTTATGTTTTGCTTTTTGGGGTCAAAGATGCAGCGAGATGGAAACGGGAGAATGAAGATGAGGCGGGGCGGAAAAGGGCTGAGGACGAGATGGGACGGAGATGGGAACGTGGGATGAGGAGGGATGTAGACGGAATAGAGGGGATGGAAAGGGACGGAAAGGAGGATGAAGAACCGGTCCAATCCAGCCGTCGGCTCAGTCCGGGCTGAAAGGATCGAGCCCGGATCTGCTCTTCCTCTCTCGCCAGATGGCGGCCTCTCTTCCCTTTGAAGCGGTCTCATGATCGAGCATCAAAAGGATGCCGCATCCGAGAAGGCACATCAGCCCCGTCAGGATGAAGGTGGCGGTGAAGCCCGCAAGGCTTGCGATGGCGGCGCCGACGGCCGCGGTGGCGGCCGTCCCAAGTCCCGTGGAGGTGGAATAGACCGACCACTCGAAGCTCTCCCTTCCGGGTTTCAAGTTCAGGCTCCACAGCCCTACCCACGTGGGGTAAGCAAGGCCGCTCCCTATGCCGTAGAGCGTCTCCGCCAGGTAGACCTGGTATATGTCGTCGATGAAGATGTACATCACAGGGACCGAGGCGATCAGGGCCGTTCCCAGTATCAGCCATCTCGTCTTCTTCTCGCTCTCGTCGATATACCGGGAGAAGGGGAGCTGGACCAGGGACTTCGTCACAAGGAACAAGGTGCTGGCCACTCCAGCGGTGAGGATTGTTCCCCCCGCCACGCCCTCGTTTATGAAGATGGCCAGGATCGGCTGGATCAGGCCGAAGCCCGTGAGGACGAAGACGTCCGATAGCATGAGGAGCTTTATGGTGCGATTCATATTTTTCACCTCCAATTTATTGATATTAATCTTATCGGAGTTATACTGAATGACGGTGCATAAAACGGCCACTTTGGCCAAGGATGTCGAGATGCTTGATGATAATGAGCAGAGCTAAACTCGATCAGAATAGGTGCACTACAAGCCAGAGCGCACGTTGATACAGCGTAAGATTGCCGTGCTCAGCCTCATCAGAATGAGGTGATGAACTTCCACCATATAAAGGTTGCTATCTACAAGAAGCGAAATTTGGGCAAAATCATCAACTAATTGAAGTCTAAATCAATCTATTTTTGATCAATTCTGAGTTTAAGACTGGATAAATTCGTCAATACATCGAAGAATTTCATCGAGAGAATGTGCTGATATGCACTCGAACGGTCCCATTCGCTAGCCCATTGCTACCGGATTTATATATCAGATCTGGATAGGGCAGGTCAAGGAGTTTCGGCATCAGATCCTCGGATGAAGATGTCTCTTATTTACGAGATCAAGACAGTATAAATGTATATCGATTGTATTCACAAAGCAAAATTGTATATGCTAATAATTGCATTAAACATCTACTAACGTCTTATCTCACATCACACTAAAAAGATATGAGGCAGTAAAAATAAAATAAAATGTGGTAAAAGTTAAATAGTGGTTAGTGCTAGGCGTTGTCATACTGCCAGAAAATATCCAAAGGATATGAGAGGTCACTGAAATGGCGAAGAACGTCAACGAGAGGAGCGTCGATCCAGCCACCCGGGCGATGCTCCTGGAGGCCGACCGGGCGGGGATCGAGACCGCCTGGGACCGTTTCGAAAAACAGCAGCCTCAGTGCGGCTTCGGCCAGCTCGGAGTCTGTTGTCGCAACTGCAATATGGGGCCCTGTCGGATCGACCCCTTCGGCGAAGGTCCTGACAGGGGCGTATGTGGAACCACGGCTGACATCATCGTCGCCCGAAACCTCCTGCGGATGATCGCCGCCGGGGCCGCAGCCCATTCCGACCACGCCCGGGACGCCGTCATGGCGTTCAAGCAGATGGCAGAGGGAAAGGCCAAAAGCTACCAGGTCAAGGACGAAGCGAAGCTGAACGCCCTGGCCGCTGAGTACAACATCTCCACCGAAGATCGGAGTTCTGAGGAGGTGGCATTGGAGCTGGCGAACGTCCTCCTCTCGGAGTTTGGAAAACAGATGGGACCGATCCAGTTCACCCGACGAGCCCCTCCAAAGCGCCAGAAGATCTGGGAGAACGCCGGGATCGATCCAAGAGGCGTCGATCGAGAGATCGTCGAGTGCATGCACAAAACTCACATCGGAGTCGATAACGACCCTGTCCACATCCTCCTCCATGGCCTCCGGACGAGCATCTCCGACGGCTGGGGCGGCTCCATGATCGCCACCGACGTCCAGGACGTCCTCTTTGGGACCCCGACCCCGACGATGTCCGAGTCGAACTTAGGTGTCCTGAAGACGGACGAGGTGAACATAATCGTCCACGGTCACGAGCCGATCCTCTCGGAGCTGATCGTCGCCGCTGCCGAGGACCCCGAGATGATCGCATTTGCCAAGAAGATGGGGGCGAAGGGGATCAGCGTCGCTGGCATGTGCTGCACCGGAAACGAGGTTCTCATGCGCCACGGAGTTCCGACGGCAGGAAACTTCCTCCAGCAGGAGCTGGCCGTGATCACAGGAGCCGTCGAGGCGATGGTGGTGGACGTCCAGTGCATCATGCCGGCTCTCGGAAACCTCGCAAGCTGCTACCACACCAAGTTCATCTCCACATCCCCCAAGGCCGACTTCCCTGGGACGGTTCGGATGGAGTACCACGAGGATAAGGCCCTGGAGATCGCAAAAGAGATAGTCAGGACCGCCGTCGAGAACTACCCGAACAGAGACCCTGCCAGGGTGAACATACCGAAGGAGAAAAGCGCGTGCATGGTGGGATTCAGCGCCGAGGCGATTTTGGGAGCCCTTGGCGGAACGCCCCAGCCCCTAATCGACGCCATCGTCTCCGGGGCGGTCAAGGGGGTCGGAGCGGTCGTAGGCTGCAACAATGTGAAGATCCAGCATGACTTCGGCCACATAAACCTCGTCCGGGAGCTGATCAAAAATGATGTCCTTGTCGTGACGACGGGCTGCAACGCCATCGCCTGCGCCAAGGCCGGCCTCCTCACGCCCGAGGCCGCAAAAGAGGCGGGTCCTGGTCTCCGGGCCGTCTGCGAGTCCCTTGGGGTCCCACCCGTCCTCCACATGGGATCCTGCGTCGACATCAGCAGGATCCTGGTTTTGGCTGCGGCCCTGGCCAACCATCTCGGAGTCGACATCAGCGACCTTCCGGCTGCGGGAGCCGCCCCTGAGTGGATGAGCGAAAAAGCCGTCAGTATTGGGGCTTACGTCATCGCCTCCGGTGTCTATACGGTCCTGGGAACGGTGCCGCCGGTTCTAGGGAGCACTGTGGTCACCAACGTCCTCACCAAAGGCGTTGGAGACGTCATCGGCGCCACCTTCGCCGTGGAGCCGGACCCATTCAAGGCGGCAGCCCTCATGATCGGAACCATCCAAGAGAAGAGGAAGGGGCTCGGGCTGAAGGCCTAGGTCCGATTCCCCTTTTGTCCAGGAGTTGAGATCAGATGAAAGAGATATTGATAAGGCCCGAAAAGTGTATGGGGTGCCGCTCCTGCGAGATCGCCTGCGCCGTCGAGCATTCCCATTCTAAGAGCCTCTTTGGGGCCGTGGCCGAAAAGCCGCTTCCGAAGAAGAGGATTTACGTCGAGTTCGTGCCCGAGTGCGCCATCTCCGTCCCCATGGTGTGTCGTCACTGCGAGGAGGCATCATGCGTCTCGGTCTGCCCCACTGGTGCCCTTCGCCAGGACGGGGTCATCAGGGTGGTGACCCACGATCTCGAGGCCTGCATAGGCTGCTGGACCTGCGCCTCCGTCTGCAACTACGGCGTTATCGGCAGAAATAAAGAGCAGAGGGTCGCCATCAAGTGCGATTGGTGCCCGGACCGGGAAGTTCCCGCCTGCGTCTCCGCCTGCCCCACCGGGGCACTGGTGTACAAAGATGTGGATGAGTTCTCAGGGTCGAAACGTGCCGTGGCCGCTCTGAAGTTGGCTCAAGGAATCACCGCTGGCGAGAGCCGGTGATAAGGCGGGGTCATCCCGCCACACTATATTTTAGAGACTGAATGGAACTACTTTCTAGGCAGCTGATGATCATCTTGTAGCATTTAACGGTGCCCTTAATGGCGGATTTTACTTCACCAGTCGCGTGATATTCATCCAAATATCCAACGACCTACTGTATAATTTAATATAAGAACTTGGTGCGTGCTGTGATGCAAAACGTTCTTAAACTTCCGGCGGAATGAGTATGGCGGCAGGATGTTTATGGCGAGAAAGGCGCAGAGGAACGAAAACCATTCGGATAATTTTGGGCATGGGGTAGGATACGCTTCAGGCGATTCTTGGAGCGGCCATTTGAGACAGAAACCCAACCTCTTTTCGCTCTGCTCGAAGGCTCGCCGCATACTTTTGGAGGATACGGAGTGTCTACACAATTAGTGCCATCACTTTGCCCCTATTGTGCAGTTGGTTGCGGCTATTATCTCGTAGTGGAGAAGGGCAAAGCCGTCGGCGTTGAGTATATGACCGACCACCCCACCTGTGAGGGCGCCCTCTGCCCCAAAGGCAACGCCGTCCTTGAGGTATTGAATCATGAGGAGAGGCTCAAGTATCCCATGAAGAGGGTGGGCGACGAATTTGTGAGGATCTCCTGGGAGGAGGCCCTCGATTTGGCTGCAAAGGGCCTTGGCCGTAACCTCAAAAGGCACGGGCCAAAATCCCTGGGATTTCTCGCCTCGTCCCGCTGCAACAACGAAGAGAACTATCTCATGCAGAAGCTCTCCCGTCTTTTGGGATCGCCCAACGTAGACAACTGCGCCCGCCTCTGCCATTCGCCCACTGTTGTCGGTCTGGGCGCGGTCCTGGGGACGGGTGCCATGACCAACAACCTCATCGACCTCCAAAACTCACGATGCATCTTTGCCGTAGGCACGAACTTCACCGAGGCTCATCCCATCGTATCCCGCTGGGTGCAGAAAGCGAAGGACAACGGGGCGACGGTGATCGTGGCCGATCCGAGGATCACCTCCACCTCCTGGATGGCGGACCTCCACCTCCGAATCAAGCCCGGTAGCGACATCGATCTTTTGAGGGGCATGATGAAGGTGATCGTGGATGAGGGGCTTGCGGATAAGACGTTCATAAAAGAGAGGACCGAGGGCTTTGAAACGCTCTCAGCCAGCCTCCGTGGCTATTCCGTGGAGAAGGCAGCTGAGCTTACGGGGGTTCCCGCAGGGGAGATCATAAAAGCCGCCCGAATCTATGCCAAGTCTCCTGCTTCCTCTCTCCTCTACTCCATGGGCATAACCCAGCACGTCTGCGGCACCGACAATGTGAAGGCCTGTGCCACCATCGCCTTGGTCGCTGGCCAGGTGGGAAGGCCAGGAGCCGGAGTCTGGCCCATGCGAGGCCAGAACAACGTCCAGGGAAATTGCGATATGGGCGGCATGGCCGAGTTTTATCCCGGCTACAAGAGGGCCTCAGACCCGAATTCGGTCGAGTTTTTCAAGGCGGCCTGGAACGCGGACGATCTGCCCCTGGGGCCGGGGCTGACCTCCACGGAGATGACAGAGGCCGCACTCGATGGCAAAATCAGTGCCATGTACATCATCGGTGAAGATCCCGTCATCTGCGACGCCAATATCGGCAAGACTAAAGCTGCTCTTGACAGCTTGGACTTTCTGATAGTCCAGGATATCTTCATGACCGCCACTGCCAAGATGGCCGATCTCGTCCTGCCAGCGGCTGCCTGGGCTGAGAAGGACGGTAGCTACACCTCCATGGAGCGGCGGGTCCAGTGGATCGACCAGGCCGTCCCGCCCGTTGGCGAAGCGAAGGAGGGACTCTGGATCGTCAACGAGATCGGAAAGCGAATGGGCCTGGACCTCAAGGGCGAGAGCGCCGACCAGGTGCTAAAAGAGATCAACAAGATGGTGCCTCAGTACGGCGGCATGACCCGAGAGCGGATATCCAAGGTGGGGGGCCTCCGCTGGCCCTGCCCTGACGAGAACCATCCAGGAACCGATATCCTCCATCAGGAGAGGTTCTCCACCCCCAGCGGACGGGCAAATATCGCCAACGTGGAGAACAGGCCAGCCTTCGAGGAGACGAGCCCGGAGTATCCGATACTTCTCTCCACCGGTAGGATCGTGGTCCACTACAACAGCGGCTCCATGACGAGGCGGAGCCCCTCCCTCCAGGAGAGGGACCCTGAGCTCTACGTCGAGATTAATCCAGAGGATGCGGCAAAGCTGAAGATCACCGACGGGAGTATCGTCACGGTGACGACGGTCCGGGGCGAGGCCGAAGCCCGGGCCCGGGTGACGGGGAAGGTGAAGCCAGGAATGGCTTTCATGCCCTTCCACTGGCAGGCGACAAACCTCATCACCTCCGACGCCCTGGACCCCGTAGCCAAGATCCCAGAGTACAAGATGGCAGCCTGCAGGATAGAGTGAAAGGCCGGATCTGAGAGCCCGAGAAGATGAGGTGCAGAGTTACGATCCGCCCTCATCTTTGGGCTGAAACGTAGGTGAAGGGGTCGCGATTCCGCCAGGATCTGGCCATGTAAATCAGGTCAGCCTGCATCTCCCTATCGTCCACCCCAAGCCTCATCATCAAAATTCTGATATCTCGGCGGGTATAACTGCTACTGCATAAAAACTCGGCAACTATCTCCATCATGTCCTTGTAAGATAGCTTCGCCTCATCCCGAAAGACGTCTGCAAGGAGTGAGAGGACGGGGGGGCTCACGGTGTCACAGTTGATCCTGATCCCCATCCTTTCGCTCACATCGTTCTCCAATCTTCTCAGGTCTTTAACATTAAAACTGCCGTAGAGCACGTTCATCCACCCCCGAAATCTTCCATTTCGGGCTGTGTGGTGCAGAGTTTTGTATCTCTGAAGGGCCTGCACAAATCATCACCTACTGACCCCAAGTTATTTATAACTATCTAATATAAATTTGTATCAACGTATAATATCTACCATGATTCATAATTTTTATATATATTCTCATCAGCGGTACCGCGAACTGCCGGAGCGAGGTGGGTCGAGAAGAAAGAAGAACAGCGAAACCGTCAGACGTAGCCCACATTGTAATCAATGGGTGTCGAGAGCCTTGCGCACTCCGCTCCGTGCATGAAGCCCTCCTCCACCATCTTCTTGAGAAGGGAGGGATATGCAGCCCCCACCATCTCCTGGACCGGCCTTTTGCCACAGAAGAGCTTAAATGTGGGAGTGGCCATGACGCCGTACCTCTCGGGAGTGAAGGAGTTTTCCATGATGTTAATCCTCACGAAGTTCACCTTGCCCTTGAACTCTGTGGCGTACTCCTCGAAGTGGGGCATCATCGCCCGGCAGTGAGGACATGTGGGGGAGTGAAACATGGCAAGGGTGGGCTTATCAGCCTTCTCAACAACCTCCTCCCAGCTTCTGTCAGTAACGTCGACGACGTCGCTCATACTATCACCATCAATGATTTAATAGCGCCTTCATACGATTTATATATAGTCTAAGCGTGGCCAAAGGGTTGGACGGGAAAAATAATGATGATCACAGATCAGATTCACGCGCTGAAGATCCCCTTTCAGATCAGAGATCCTTCTGGCCTTATGGTCCCGCGGTTCGTTTACGTTTATATCATCTGTGGTGAAGAGGTCTATCTAGTCGACAGCGGCGTGGCATCCTCCGAGAGTACCATCATAGATTATCTTAGGGAGATGGGTCGAGCGCCAGAGGAGATATCACGTCTGATCCTGACCCACGGCCACCCCGACCATATAGGGGCTGGAAAGGCGATAAAAGAGATATCTGGCTGCTCTGTGGCGTCACATCCGGCTGACAGGGACTGGATCGAGGATATCGATCAGCAGCAAAGAGAGCGGCCCGTCCCGGGCTTCAAGGATCTGGTGAGCGGCTCAGTCCGGATCGACGAGATCCTCCATGATGGAGACGTCCTCGACCTGGGAGCCGGATTAAGTATCGAGGTCCTCCAAACCCCAGGGCACTCCCCCGGCTCGATCTCGCTTTGGATGCCCAGTGAAGGAGTCCTCTTTTCCGCCGATGCTGTCCCCCTCGAAGGCTCCATGCCGATATACGATGACATCCTGGCCTCCGTCCGATCGATCCAGAGGTTGAAGGCGATCGAGGGGATCAAAGTCCTCCTTTCGGCCTGGGACGAGCCGCGATTCGATGAGGATGCATATCGGATCATGGACCAAAGTCTTGGTTATCTCCAGAGAATTCACGATGCAGTCATCAAGTCTGCGAGAGCGAACCCTTCTCAGAACGAAATGGAGCTATGCAGACGGACCATCGGGAATCTTGGCCTGCCTGAGATGATGGCAAATCCCCTCACTTCCAGGTCTTTCCAGTCCAGCCTCAAGATCCTCGACAAGAGAGATATCCTGAGAATCTAGGCAGGATGAAGCTAGTTTTTGAGCTAATTTGATTTAGGCACTGGTACAAAACGACAGTGAGTGTGAGTGCGCGCAAAAAAGGATCCAGCGCGTTTTTGCCAGCATCTCTGCCACAAAATGTGAAGGCCGATGGTTGCGGCACCGGCGCAAAGGTAGTGTTGAGGACGAGCAACGATGGGTCAGGCCCTGTCGAGCGGGCGAAGTTCGGCATGATCTTCTGAACAAGCTCACTGGATACTTTTTGCCGTATTATTTTACCCCAGATCAAATATAAATTGGGACTTCCCACTTGTCCTGCCTGTCCTCTGGTGCGTTCTTCTTTGACCAGACAGGATAGACGAGAAGATTTCCATGTTCATCTTCTTCTTGTATGATCTGATCATTCTTTTCTTCGTCGCTCATCGAGTCCTTTCTCTCCAAACCTCTTGGGTTGGTCTGTACCTTTATTACTTTCGCCCTGCATGGATCGCATATTAATAAGAGCCACTCCATTGATATCTTAGAAGATTCGAAGATTGCACCGCGCCCTACACGTTTCTGGGCAGAAGTGCGATCTTCTCCGATCTCCAATTTTTAGGCGATGACCAATGATTTTTTTAATTATTCACTGTCTGTGAGCCTGAATGTGATATCAAGACTTCGATCCCCAAGAGCTCTTTGCTCATACCTCAACTTCTGGTTGGAGGACCGGGGCATTTGGGGCTAGTTTCCGAGAATACAGAAACACTTTTCGTTGTTAGAAGCATACAAATATCTGATAGGTTAGAAGTTAGATGGAAACCGGTTCCTGGCGAAGTGGCTTAATATGCCGATGATCAACAACCACATTAGAGCTTTGAATGACGAATCTCCTCTGGTACGTCAGGTGGCAGCCTCGGCTCTTGGCAAGAGAAGTGATCCAATAGCTGTTGAGCCCCTTATTTATCCGGCTTCAAAGAGCGAAACCGAAGCTGTTCGAAAAACGGCTGCAGAGGCACTGGAGAAGCTAGCAAAGAGTCGGATCATATAGCGTTCTGTTTAATGCTCGGGTAAATATGATAGAAAGACTAAAGGCATATAATGATCTAGTCAAGTCAGAGTTGCCACTGGCAGCAGGGATCTGTGTGATCGCAGGCCAGGTACTTTTCCTTGGCGATTTTGCCGCCATAAAAACCACCGTCATCGGGTTTCTTATTGGATTTTTCCTCTCTGGTTCTGCAATGATATCCAACGACTACTTCGACCGTGAAGTAGACCGCATCAATCGTCCTGAGCGACCTCTACCGTCTGGTCGGGTGACAGTCAGCGAAGTATGGGCGCTAGCAATATCATTTGGAATTTTGGGACTCCTTTGCGCTGCGTATATCGGAATCACGCTATTGATCATCGCACTAGTCATCTGGCTGATTGGACAGGCATATAACTGGAAAGGCAAGGATGCAGAACTCGCAGGAAACATGATGGTCAGTTCATCCGTCGCCTCAACATTCATTATCGGCGGTATTTCGGTGGGCGGGATTGATAGCGGCCTGGTATGGACTTTTGCGGGATTGGCCTTTTTCTTCGATCTCGGTGAAGAGATCCTCGGAGGAATCATGGATGTGAGTGGAGATGCGATTCGGGATTCAAGATCGCTTATTCGCACTAGAGGTCGAGATTTCGCATTGAAATGCGCTGGCCTGGCATTTCTAGCTTTTATCCTCGTAAGTTTCATACCATACCTCACGGGATGGATGAAATCGAGTTATCTGGTTCTGATATGTGTAGTCGACCTTGCCGTCATCTTTTATTATGCACGCTTATGGAAAATCCATTCGCCAGACGAGGGACGGTCTATAACTAGGAAGCTATATCTGATAACGACCGCGTTCATCTTAGTGGTGGTCTGGATGAGGATCGCAAACGTTTGATGTCTAAATATCCTCAGCCGCACGATCACTCTCTTGGTGGGGTGGCCGCAATCAGCGACCCGATGAAACCATGGGCTGAGAGACCGGCGAATCCGAAGAGGAAAACACCAGCGAAGGCACCAATCACGCCCATCACCATATCCCCTACAAGGCCGAACCCCTTTCCTCTGGTTATGTGGCCTGCCAACCAGCCTGCAATTATCCCTATTACCAGTAACAAAAGCTAACCAAACATTTAGCACCCCCATTTTAGAGCTATAACGACTTTCAGTAACTGCTCCAGCTTTTGTACCGGCTCCTGAGGCCCATATCGCGTTATAATCACGAATATCGGCGTCAGAACGATGCCATTTTTCTAAGCTTCTGTATCCTCTCCATCGCCTTAGTACACTCGTTCCGCCTTTCCTCCTCGATGAGCCTGATGATCTCATCTACTGACATGCTCAGAGCAAAGACCTTGGATGGTCGACCTATGGCTTCAGTCTTGATCTCCCACTCACGCACCCAGTTCTCGCGACGCAATGTGCGCATCGCGATGCTGACTTCGGGCTGTCTCAGGCCGGATCCGCGCTCGATATCTTTTGATGTGGCATCACCTGCAATCGCCAGGTAGGTGATGACCTTAGCCACATTTCGATTGACACCCAAGCTGTACAGAAGTTCCGCAAACTCGTGGTCATCGTCGTCCAGCACTTTGGCTACTTCTTCTCTCATAATATGCTACTCCCATCCATATGTATACATTTCTATTATAAATAATTGCGGTATTCACAGCACAATATAGAAGGGGGCTGAAAGATTTGAGATATCAAGGGAAGGTTCATACAATCTTCTGCCTGGCGATCTCCTTTCGATGCACCTAGACGTAGCGTTCAGTCGGTTATACTACCTCCGGTATAGAGGATGGATTGCGTTACCTTTGATAGGTTCTTTTTATGAGATGACGAGACTTGGATCGTTTTCATCCTTGGTGCGGGTTTTCGTCTCGTCTCTCTTTCCGCCCCCCTAAACTAAGATAACGTCTGATTTGTCCTTATAAATTGGACACCATAAACGCTCATAACCACGTCATTTCAAGCGGCTTTCTGCGGGGGATACCATGAACCTCGTATTTCGGGAGACCGAACATCATGGCGTAGGCACATTTCCGATCTGCGGGCAGCCCGATTTCCTTTTGGAGCGGTTCGTAGGACATGATCGCCCCAGCAACGAATCCCGCCCAGCAGGTCCCGATACCAAATGCTGGTGCAGCGACATCAATATACGTGAGGGCGATGATGCCATCGACAGGCGCGATGGGGTTATTCTCGGGTATGTGAGCGATGAGCAGGTGAGGGGCACCTCGGCATATGATGTCATATCCACTGTTCCATGCGGCAATTAGCGTAGGCACGTAACCACTTAAAGGATGGGCGGAATTAACGAGAGTCTTCATCCACTCGATGGTTAGCCCAGCGATCCGTTTCACCTTCTCAGGATCATGAACAACTATCCATTGAACTGGCTGCGTGTTCATCCCCGACGCTGCATACCGGGCAATGTCAAGCAGTTGCACTATCGTTTCCTTCGGCACAAGATCTTTCTTGAAGTGTCTCACAGACCGTCGCTTTTTGAGATAGAACGCCGTATCTTCCGGAGAGATGATTCCAGCGTCTTCAGGCAGAGTTTGCCTCTCATCAGGGCGAAGGGTTAAGAGAAGTGCCTGGGACGGGCAAAACGCTTCGCAGTGCCCACATTGGACGCACATTCCTGCTTTTTCATCCACAACTCTGGGAAGGGTGCTTTCATTCGTAGGATCAATGATCGCCATCGGGCAGACGTTTGAACATATCCCGCATCTGGTACAGAGGTTCTTATCGACGAGTATCGTCTCCATCAAATACCATCCTATGACTTAATCAGACTCTTTCCGGCATTCCATGCATCGCCGATGTACTTCCCGAGGGTCCAGTAGCGGTTATCGGGCATGGTCAAGAAGAGCGGATCTAACGCCTCATAGTCCGGTTTCCCGTCCGTTATCACCCTGCCATCGGCATATGCCCCTACAATCTCCCCGATGAAGAGAGTATTGGTGGGCAGCGAGACGGTCTGTACAAGTCGGCATTCGAGGGAAACCGGGCATTCTCGAATCATTGGTGCCGTCTTCAGGGACCCATAAAAGACGTCAAAGAGGACAGACTTGTCGGTTTTCTCACCGGATACTATGCCACAGTAGTCAGTCTTCTCCAGGAGATCTGAAGAGGGGATATTCACCGAGAAGGTCTTTGCCTCCGCGATACCTTTCGGCGTGTAATGATGGTTTCCAATCCCACAGACGATCATCGGCGGGTTCGCGTTCGCTCGTGAGCACCATCCGACGGTCATGAAGTTGGCCTTCCCGGACACTTGCGTCCCCACGAGAACTACTGGCATCGGGATGAAGAAGTTATTTCCGATTTGTATCTTGCCCATATTTTATTCCTCATTTACGCCAGGTTCATAGCAGAAAGCTCGTTACACAAGCTATTCTTCTGCAAGAGAGATCCTTGGGATATATTTAACTTAACTGTATTTATAGGAATACTCGGTAAAAGATGTGCGGTGGAAGGGAACCCCGCTCCTGTTTACTAGTAATTTTATCGCAAAGGCTTGTTGATTACTTTCGCCCCACCCATGCTGTAGCCTTACCTCCCTTAGGGCGATAACAACTGGTCATGGAACTCGAACTGCAATCCCCTCTCACCCTCGTCCCTAACACCTTCAACGTCCTTATAGGACTGGAAGAGATGCTGATCGGACCCCTGAACCACAACCTGAAGTAGCTTCAGCGCCTCCAAGTTCTCTGCATATCTGGGAACTACTCTCGCATACTCGACAAGCTCGACCGCCGTTTCACAGAGTTGGACATCCGCAGAGCCTTCACCGCCCACCAACTCATGACGATCTTGAAAGAGGCGTATCAGACCCTGATCATACTGGAGCACGATCTCAGCCTTTTCGATGATGCATCAGAGATGGCTGAGTACGTTAGCCATGCTTTGAAGGAGGTGTCGAACGACTCATCTGTGCTATTGTACTCGCCTTGGACTGATAGCCGCCTTGAGGAGATCTCCAAGTTTGCCGACCGGGTATTCGTCTTCAACGAGGTGCACAAGTACGTCTACAAATGAGCTTCGAAGAAGACCGAGCTAGGTCCGAGAGGGCAAAAAACCCTGGAGGCTTTCTAGATGGGTCGAACCTTCAAGAGCGTACGGATGGGATCACAGGAGGTGGCTCAACGGTGGCTCAAAGCTTCACGAGCACTGAGCAAAGACGACCAGGTCTATGGCCAGAGGCTGGCTCAGATGGCCAAGAAGAGAGACGATGTGGATCGTTTGATTCGTACCACCGTGGATCTGTAGAGCTTTGGGATCGATCGAGAGGATCTCCCAAGCCGTTTACATTCTGGTATCAGCCTTCTTTCTACATCCACTTCGAAGATACCCACGCTCACTGGGAGATGATCGAAGTGCTGGAAAGCCGATTCAAGGTCAAAGAGTGCAGCTTCGATACCGTTTACGGAGCCCTCGATGGCTACGAGATCTGGGCACCGAGAGACGTTGCCCTTAAGATCGAGAAGCGATCCTGCCTACAGGCCCAGCTTTACAACGTCGATTTGAGGGTCGATCAGAGATACCTCGCCGATAAGGGTCTATTCCCATGTGGAGAGGAGAGTGAATCCCGTTTTGATACCGACTTCTTCCTCCCACTGACTTCTCTGACAATCCAAGTCAATGCTAACCCTCAGCTATCAAGGACGATGACTGAAATAATTGTCAGGAATAGTAGTCGGGAGAAAAGGCTGGATGGAACCGAACGGAAAGTCTTGGCCGATCTATTCGATCTCGTCAAGATCATCGATCCAGAGATGATCCTCTTCCCTGACGCCGATCTCTGGGTTCCAAGGATGGTCGCGAAGGCTGAGAAGTACAGGCTCGCTCCGTCCCTGAACAGGAGGGGTTGGTTCAGGAACCTGGCATCCAAATCCTACTGGAGCTTCGAATACTAATCGACACCGAAAACAGCTTCATCTACCGGGAAAGCGGGGTTGGTGGCATCATCCTGGCATTCAGACTGACGGGGCTATCGCCAAACCTCACCTCTCGATTCACTCCAGGTATACTCATCTCCAACTACGAAGTCTACGAGGCTCTAAGAAGGTGCATCGCTGTTCCATTCAGAAAATTTGATGCAGAGCGGCAGAGAACGATTGTGCACCTGAAGGCGGCTAACAGCGGCCTCGACAAAAGCTAGGGTCCAAAAGGCTGAGAAAATAGGGCTGCAATAATCAGCTTTCTATTGAGAGTAATTCAGCTAATCGATTGAAAGAAGCTACAAAATTTCCTGGAAAAATTGATATAGCTTTTTGTTTAAGGTGAAATGTGATATGGGAAATGAAACTGTATTATCACCTAACGAAAAGGAAATGAGGGAATCATCCTTAGAGGATATTGAAGAAGCTTATCTGGAACTAATAAAAGCTTATTCGGCGTGTTTAGCCTATATATATATCGAAAAACGTTATCTTTTGCATTTTATGCTTCCGCTAATTATTATAAGGAGTGTTCAAAAACGCGTGAATAGGCTACGTGCGACTTTTCTGTTTATAATTGCAGCCGAAAAAAAAGAAGGAGAGGGTTCAAATAGTATACAAAAATTTAAACTATATTGTGAAGATACGAACGTATTAAGAGAACAAATGATAAAATCTGAGTCTTCATATATAATATCTCGTTCAACTCCTGCCATAGTATCATTATTATTAATATTCTTACGATATACAGTTGGACTTCCGACGGGAAAATTCTACGAATTAGCAGTACTTTTTATTGACTCAATTCTCCTTTTGGTTCTACTTGTAATATTAATAGAGATTATATTAACAATGCTTCTCATAGTTCCTTCGTTGCTGGAAAGTAGGAATGTGTTTAACCGTTTCGGCATAAATGAAAAAGAAAAGCAATTTTATAAATTAAGCCAAAATTATTTTTGGTTGATATCTGGATTTGAGTAAGATACCTGTAACTACCGGCGCAGGGAACTCACTTTCGCATGCAAGATTCTGCTCGGTCTATAGCATCAGCCGACGGAAAGAGGCTTACTCCAAGCATATTCATAGCCTCGATGAAGAGGATCTCCGGATCTTGAGAAGGAAGAATGACATAGGAGGATAGCGGAATCGAGTCAAAAACGGACCCGCACCGACCACAGCGCCATACTTCAGACCACCTTCTCTGACTACCTAGCGGTCTATACGTCCGGGACTAACAATCATCATGATTGGTTTAACGTAGCATCGGCGTTACCATCCTTATGCAGAATCCAGATATCAGATAGAAGATGCCGAGGTAGAGGAATACCACGACGAAGTTCCCATTAGTAACATCCAGCACGTAGCCAGATAGTGTAGGGCCGAGAGGTCCAGCAACGAAGCCATAGGCTGCAAAGGTTAACCCGAATATCGCCCCAAAGTGCTTGAGCCCAAAAGATTCCGCAACAAGTGGTGCTGATACAGAAAAGAGGGTGCCAAAAGCAAATCCGACTACCGCAGCCAGAAGAGCGCACTGAGTCAGGTTTCCTGCCCAAGAAAGCGCTAAATAGGCGATGCCTGCCGCGAAGAAGGCCATGCACATAGTTCTATTTCGTCCGATCTTATCGGAGACGAATCCACTAATTATGCGTCCCGTTCCATTGGTGAAATTGAATGCCATCAGTATGAGGACGGACGATTCAAGACCAAATCCCCTGGAAATACCATAGACCGTAGCCAGGATAGACATGGAGACGCCCGCAGCACCGGCTAAGGTCCAGGTTATCCAGAGGAACCAGAAGCTTTGGGTGCGCAGACACTCCTGTACTGTGAAAGATCTGGTCCACAAATCCCACCTAGCTGGATGAGAACCTCGGGCTTCGTCGGGTGAAGACTCAACTGATGAGGCAGCCTTCATATCAGGGGGTCGGGCGAGATAAGCCCCCACAAGGCCAGTTACCAGTGTCAGAATTGCTATGGAGAAGTTCATTGATGAATATCCCAAGGATAATAGCAGCTTCCCAAAAAGAGGGGATATGATGGCTGCAGATAGGCCAAAGACCATGCTGACCGCACCTGATGCCAGTCCCCTTTTATGTGGATGCCACAACTGAACTAAGGTCAAGGCTGGGATGTAGACGAAGCTAGAGGCAATCCCGTTGAGAAAAGCCCAGGCATAGATCATGTAAATTGATTGAGCATATACGGCGACCACAGATGCAAACGCTGTAAGGGCGACTCCCAAAGAGATCATTTTTCTGATGCCGTAGCGCTCTTGCCATCGACCTACAAGGAACATAAAAACGCCCACCGCAACGAGCATGAAGAATATCGTCGCACCCGTAGCCGCATTACCAACACTAAACATTTCCTGCCAGATCGGTGTCATCACGCCTGGAAAGCCGAAAGTGAGAGCACCCGGCCAAAAGATGGCCAAAGAGCAGCCCAAGATAGCCAGCACGCCTTTCATGTTCCGAGACAACGAAAAACACCACACCATCCAGTCAGGCCGAGATGACAATCTCTGACTGCTTCGTAGCAGGATGAAAGCTACTATGAGCTATACTTCCAACATTCGCTTTTATAGGTTCTGTCAAGTTGGCAGTAGGTGTGAATTATATAATCCCTCGCTGATTGATGGATGAAGGTCATCGTCGTGATGATGAAACGAAATGAAGCCTGCAAAAGCACCATCTGGAGAGGTCAACCAACAAGGACACGGGAGATGTATGCCAGAATAGCGGAATCGAGTCAAAGGCGGCCAGCGCCGACAACAATGCCCACCCTTCAGGGAACAACCACATTGTGATGGACCGTCCGCCCCGAGCCCGACTCAAAGCCGAGTAGAGAAGCACAGCGCTGTCCACTACACAGCGTCCCATTCGCGAGAACCCGAGGAACGTCATCAGATTGTCGGGCCTGCTGCTTGCTCTGTTCTCAGCTTTGTGCCGCTATCTCCGCACTTGGCGAAGACTCTCGGGTTTGGCTGAGTTTTGGGCATTATACTACGCCTGTTACGGCGTGCATATATCTGACCCAATAGAATCCTCAGCTTCCCAGTGCTTTCCGGATGCTGCCTCAATAGACAGCACCTCTCAGGTCTAGCCTGAAGAGCTTGCCGGTATGCTTGTCTTCGTTCTTACAGCACGAAACGCAGCAAACCCACCATATAATCGTTATAGATACTTATAGTTTGCGGTAAAGTTGGTCAGTTATCACCATTACTCTCGCCGCTATACTTTGGCCATTGGTTGTAGCCGATGTTTGGATCATTCGATCGGAGAGCGCGAATGAATTCCACCTCCTTTGCATTTACCTCGCTGTCCGATGCTGTTTCAGATTCCCAGAGAATCTCTTTTCGTATCGTGAAGCTGCGGCGCTCCTCCCGTGAAAAATCTCTCTCGATGAGCTTGCTGTCTGCACTACCGAAGTAGTTGATGCTATCTGTTAGGTCTTTGCCGACGTAGATCTTCCCGTTAGAATACGTAATCTTGTAGATCACCTTCATCGTAACAGCAACCCTGCGACACCATCACGTCACCTTCATGCCTCGACTACAAAAGATTTGTTGTGGGTCGTTCCCCTCGGAGGGAGTCTAAGACACGACTTGAAGATGCTCGGTCCCAGGAGACATACGACCTCGATTTGACCCGCGATGGCACAGTTTCACCTCAGATCTATCTGCCATAATACGGACTTGAACGACAAAGAAGGGTTGGATACGAATTTTTGGGTATTATAACCAAATAAAATTCGATTAAATCTGAAACTGAACGTATCGAGGAGGGTAAACGTTTCTCAAACCCTTATCGTTCGAGATGTTTCGGCTCTAATTTTAACTATCGTTCAGGCGGAGGAGGGTTTGTGAGAACGGCGTTGCCGAATCCGCAGCCAAGCCGTCCTCAAAAGTGGAGTATGGAGCATGAAACACATAACGCAGTTAATAACCCTGGCGCTGGCCTGCCTCCTGGCAGTCCCCGCCTTTGCCATGCCCATGGCAGATAATACGGGGCGTGGAGGCGTCTTCGGTCAGCTAGACCTGACTGACGAAGAGATGGCGAGCATGACCTTGGCAGAATTGAAGGATGCGTTAGAAGAGGCAAGGACCAACGCTACCGATAGGCCACTCTCCATGGGTGATATCAGTCTCCTTGTGACAGACCTGACCGTGGAAGATGTCGAGGGGATGACTCTCACTGAGATCGAAGAGCTAAAAGAGTCACTCGTAGAGGAACTCAACGGCATGACCTCAACCGAGATCGAGGAGCTGAAAGAGGAGAGAACGACCGAGATGGAGGAGATGACCATCGCCGAGCTGAACGAACAGAGAGAAGTCCTCAACCTGCTCGGTCTCGGTGGAGACCACAATAACCAGAACCAGCCAGGAATGGGTGGCTCCAATGGTATACAGGGACCTCAGAGCAACCTGCCCGGAATGGCCGGCAATTGCCCCCAGCAACAGTGCATGGGAATGGGCTGCATGAACGGCCTTGGCTCTGGTATGCAGGGCCCTGGACTGTAACCAGATGGTAACGCATCAAGCAGCGATCTTCAATCAACGATCTTTGCGACGGGAGTGGGCCAAGCAGCGGCCCACGACCACTAACCTAAGGTGACTTAAGATGATAAATACCATGCCAATTCCAGAGTCAACGATCGGTTCATCCTTCCCACAGATAAAAACCGTCTGGGTCAAGAGCGGCTATGCCCTGGGGCCTGAAGGATCTCTCATCAGGTCGGCTCGACCCCTCAGGATAGAGATTGAAGGGGTGAGGCTTCTCAGTCCAGTCCAGATCAAAGACCTCCTGCAGAACAGAACAAGCCTCGAAGAGGTCAAGATGCTGATC
>Ga0116164_10000487_pt1 | contig 34534 bp, 32 predicted proteins | sample AD_UKC109_MetaG_FD_89888 | JGI IMG/M metagenome (GOLD analysis project Ga0116164, IMG submission 89888) | Active sludge microbial communities of municipal wastewater-treating anaerobic digesters from Hong Kong - AD_UKC109_MetaG | ecosystem: Engineered > Bioreactor > Anaerobic > Digestate... | reverse complement strand
CGATGCCGCGGCGAGGCGGATGCTGGCATGACCTGCCAGCTGGGCCACGTTCAGGCACGGGCCGAGGGCCTGTACCCGGTTGAGGAAATCCCCCATGCCTTCCCAGCCGAAGCCAGGCGCGTGCACCATCAGGGGCATGAACTGCCTGAACCGCTCGAGGGTCTCCCGCCTGAGGGGTGCGGGCGAGAACCCGCAGTTGCCGGCAACCACGGTCGTGATACCCTGCTCCAGGAGGCACCCCAGCATGTCCTGGTTCTCCTCCAGGCACACGGCCCAGTCCGCATGGGAGTGCATGTCGATGAACCCCGGGCATATCGCAAGCCCCTGCACGTCGATCACGGTCCTAGCCGGCGGGGTCCCGGCGCCTCCCGGGACGATCTCCCGTATGATGTCACCTTCGATGAGCACGTGGCCTGCGAACCGGGGCCGGCCGGTGCCGTCGATGATGGTACCGTTCTTCAGGAGGATGGTCGACATGGCTGGTTCTCCTGGGTGGTCATCAGATGATACCCGCCTCCTTCTTCAGGCGGTCGAGCTCTCTCTTGAGCGCAGGGAGCGCGTTCGCGCCGGCTTCAGTGCCCACGAGGTTGCGCCGCTCCTTCGGGTCGTCCACGATGTCGTAGAGCTCGGGGGGGTGACAGGGGCTGTCGGTCTCCACGTACTTGTGGGTCCGGGTCCTCACGGCGAAGATGTCCGGCACGGTGTACGGGTAGTCCTTGAAACATTCGTAGAGCCAGGCGCTCCGCCAGGACACCTGCCGGGACGACAGGAACGGGGCGAAGCTCAGGCCCTCCATGGTTCGGGGCGGTGCCTTCCCGGCGAGATCCAGCAGTGTCGGCGCGAGATCCACGTTCAGCACCATGTCGCCGATCCGCGTGCCTGGTCTGTTGACCAGCCGAGGGTAACGCACGATGAAGGGGATCCGGATGGACTCCTCGTAGGCCCACCGCTTGTCCACGCGGTGGTGCTCTCCCCAGAGAAAGCCGTTGTCCCCTGCATAGACCACGATGGTGTTCTCGCCGAGCCCCCGACTGTCAAGGGCTTCCAGAAGCCTGCCCATCTCGCTGTCCAGGGCGGTGATGGTCTCGCAGTAGCGCCGGTAGAGGTCCGGGAGCCTGCCCAGCATGCCGTAGGTGATGTTGTTGTCCACCAGCCCCACCCACGGATCGGCCTCCGGCGGCAGCTTCAGGTCGCTGATCCGGTCGTACATGCCCTTGAACGGCTCCGGCGCCGTCCACTGGTGGTGCACGGCCTTGTGCGCCAGGTACAGGCAGAAGGGGCGGTCGCGCCTTGCGTCGATGAACTCGATGGCGTAATCGGTGAGCTCCTCGGTGATGTATTCCCTGCGGGACTCTCTCCACCGACCGTCCACGTAGAGCGGGCAATCGAGGTATCTGCCCTGGCCGCGTTCGGCCGTGAACGACACGAACCGGTCCACGCCGCGCAACCTCGGCAGGCCGCTGCCCGGCATGTGCCACTTCCCGATGAAGGCGGTGTCGTAGCCTGCCTTCTTCAGCAGCTCCAGGAAGGTGACGTTCCGGTCGTTCCATGGCGTGATGTTGTTCCTCACGCCGTGGGTGTGCGGGTACTGCCCGGTGAGGAAGCATGCGCGGCTCGGGCTGCACAGCGAGGTGGCCACGAAGGCGTTCTCGAAGATGACGCCCTGCGAGGCCAGCCTGTCCATGGAGGGGGTCTTCACGAAGGGGTGGCCCATGCAGCCCAGGTGGTCCCACCGGTGATCGTCCGAGAGGATGAACACCATGTTGGGCCCGGGGGCGCTCGCGGCCCGCGTGAGCCCGGGAAGGCCCGCAGCGGCCAGCGCGGCAAGGGACCCCGCCCCCGCGTGGAGGAACTCTCTCCTGGTCATGCCGGACACGCCGTTGCGGAGGTTGTACCCTGAGGCCATGGCTGACTCCTGTCTCATCACGTGAAGAGGCTGGTGTAGATGTCCACGAACAGGTAGAAATAGTGGATCCCGCCACCCGCCAGGGATAGGGCGAGGATCGCGCTGCCGACGACGATCATGGCGATGGCCCAGGGTTTGAATGCCCGCGTGGCGGGGATGAACGGCCTTCTTGCCACGAGGCTGCACACGATCTCGGAGATGCCGGTGTTCATGACGGAGACGGCAAAGGCATTCAGCGCCAGGGGGTAGAAGATGAAGTATGCGAGTTCCCAGCCCGAGTAGACGCACGATGTGGTGAAGAGCATCTTGCCTATCCACGCGCATCCCGGTATGATCCCAGCCGCCACGCGCTCCTTGACGCCGGCGCCTGCAAAGAAGGCGAGGGGGTGGGAGATGAATGCGCCCATCCATACGGTCATGAACATGCCCGCGGCACCGAGGTCGACGAGCAGGCGTGCGGTGCCCGACAGGCCGTACACCAGGGAGACGCCATGGTCATAGACAAGAATGGAGACGGCCATGAGCCCTATCACGATGGCCGGCGGGACGATGAACCTTCTCATGAGGCCCTTTCGAGGGCCGGAACCAGACATGTTCTCTCAATATAATGATCCTGCATGGAGATGCAATCCCATGGTACGGTCCGGGTGGCCGACGCACTTGACTGTCATGGGGATTGCATTATGAATGGTACACAGAGCGGACAGGGACGAGTTCCATGAAAGAAAACAAGGACCTCTTTTTCCAGTGCTTCAACCTGAACCCCATTCCGGCGGCCATCACCACCATCGACGACGGCGTCATCGTCGACGTCAATGACGCCTTCTGTGAGCTGAGCGGACACCGGAGGGAGGGCCTGCTCGGCAGGACCGTCGTGGACATCCGCCTCTGGGTGGATACGGCCCAGCGGGAGAGCGTCCTGCAGGAGGGCCGGCAAAAGGGCGTCGTGAAGAACCGTGAGGTGCTGCTGCGCCACGCGAACGGGGAGGCGCACCACTGCCTCCTCTTCACCAAGGTGTTCGAGTACGACGGGAAACCCCACCATCTCTCCATGGCCATCGACATCTCCGAAAGGAAGCGATCCGAGGATGAGCTGGGATACGCGGAAGCCCGCTACCGGGCCATGGTGGAGAACACCCTGAGCGGTGTCGCCATCTTCAGGGCGCTCGGCGACTGCGAGGACTTCGAGTACCTGGAATTCAACAAGGCCGCCGAGAGGATCGACCTCGTCTCGAGGGAAGAGGTTGTCGGGAAGACCTTGCTGGAGGCGTTCCCTGGATCCCGCGAGTCGGGCCTCTACCAGGCACTGTGCAGGGTGTGGAGGAACGGGATCGGGGAGAACCTCCCGGTGTATTATTATCAGGACGACAGGATCTCGGGCTGGCGTGAAAGTTTCGTCTACCGGCTGCCCTCCGGCGAGCTCGTGGAGGTCTACTCGGACCACACGGCACTCATCCGGATGGAGGAGGACCTTTCCGAACGGAACAGGGAACTCTACACCCTCATCAGCAATCTGCCCGGCATGGTCTACCGCCGCGTCCACGACGGCGAATGGACCATGGTGGAGGTCAGCCAGGGGAGTTTCAAGCTCACGGGGTATAGGAGAGAGGAGCTCGTCGGGAACAAGAAGATCTCCTGGGGAAGGGTCATCCACCTCGAGGACCGGGACGTGGTCTTTCACGAGATCCACCGGGCCCTCGAGAAGAGGGACCATTTCCAGGTCGTCTATCGGATCCGGACCGCCGACGACAGGATCAAGTGGGTGTGGGATCATGGCAGCGGCGTGTTCTCGGCCGAGGGGGGGCTCCAGTTCCTCGAGGGTTTCGCCTTTGACATCACCGACCACATGAGGATCCAGGAAGAGCTGCGGATGACCGAGGAGCGGTTCGCCAAGATCTTCCAGGCGAGTCCGGACTGGGTTTCCATCACCACCCTGGAGGACGGGGCCTACATCGACGTGAATGACGGATACCTCAAGGCGTCTGGGTACACCAGGGACGAGGTGATGGGTCACACCTCTCTCGAGATCGACATCTGGGAGAGGGCCTCCGACCGCAGGAGGCTCGTCAGGAAGATCAGGGATCAGGGCCTGGTCCGCAACGAGGAGGTCAGGTTCAGGACGAAGACCGGGAACCTGCGCAGCGTCCTGTGGTCGGCGGTGCCCATCACGCTCGGTGACAGGGAATGTATCCTGGGCTGGGGACGCGACATAACCGAGTACAAGTACCTCGAGGACGAGCTCCTGCGCACACAGAAGATGGAGGCGGTGGGCAGACTGGCCGGGACCATCGCCCATGACTTCAACAATTACCTTTCCGCCATCGATGGATTCTGTGAACTCGCACTCCTGAAGGTCGGGAACGCGGAGGCCATAACGAGGAACATCGGGAAGATCAGGGACGTCAAGGTAACGGCCTCATCGCTCATCAAGCAGCTCCTTTCCTTCAGCAGAAAACAGCCCGCCAAGCCGGTTCCCGTGGATCTCAACGACGTCATCCGGAGCATGCAGGAGCTCCTCGTGCCGGTCATGGGGTCCAAGATAGAGCTCGGGCTTACCCTCGGCACGGACAAGTGCCTCATCCTGTCCGACAGGAGCCAGCTCGAACAGGTGATCATGAACCTCTCGCTCAACGCCAGGGACGCAATGCCCAAAGGCGGCTGCTTCAGGATCTCCACCGAACATGTCTTCGTGGATGAGGAATCTGCAGGCATGCATGTGGACCTCAGCGCCGGTGAATACGTGAGGCTGCTCGTGAGCGACAACGGCATGGGGATGGACAAGGATACCGTCTCCCACGTGTTCGACCCGTATTTCACCACCAAGTCTCTCGGCAAGGGCAGCGGGCTGGGCCTGACCATCGTGTACACCATCGTGAGGCAGTCGGGCGGGTGCATCAGCCTGCAGTCCGAGCCGGGCAAGGGGTCGACCTTCACCATATTTCTTCCCGTGTACAAGGCGGGGGCGGAGGAAAAACATCTATTGTGAAGCACCGGAGGTATTCCCGGGGATGGCCATAGGACCGGAGAGTATCACCATGCTCGGTAAAATGTAAAATGGGGTCAGAGTCGATTTTCCGTGTCCGTCCATCCATGGCGGGTCATACGAATCGTTGATAAATCGACTCTGACCCCATTTTTTGAAATACGAGATGCACGAATTGGGCAGGCCAGGGTTTCGCCTGGAGTCTATTCCGCGTCCGAGAAGGTGATCCGCAGCGAAAGCACGCCGTCGCCGATGGTGCGCTGCACGTCGAAGCCCCGGTCACGGAAACGCTTCAGCATGCGCAGCACGGGCCGGTTGTCCGCGAAGACCTCGCCGGTGAATCCCAGCAGGCCCTGTTTCCTGGCCAGCAGGGTCACGTAGTCGAGCAGCTCGGAACCGACACCCTGGTTCTGGTAGTCGTCACGCACCACGATGGCCAGCACCGCCCGGTGGATGTCGTCTTCGACCGCATAGCGCGCAACTCCCACGATCTCCTCCCTGTCCTCGTGCTCGATGATGGCCAGGATGGCCATGTGCCGGGTGTAATCGATGACCACGAGCCTCTGCCGGTCCCGGCGCGGGACTTCGGCCCGGGGGACGAGGAAGCGCATGTAGAGGCTCTGGTCGGACAGCGAATAGACGAATTCCTTGTGCAACGCCTCGTCGCTGATCTTGATGGGCCTCAGGAACACGGTGAGGCCCGTCCTGGTGGTCCTGTGGGTTTCCAGGTCCGCAGGGTACTCGCCCTGCTCGCCCGGGAAGAACGCCTGGTCCGGGAAGATGAGCCTGTGCCGCTTGGCCTCATCGATGAGCCATGGCCTGAACTTAGGGTGGGCGATGGCGATGAGCGACATGGCCCGCTCCCGGATGTTCTTCCCGTGGAGATAACAGATGCCGTATTCCGTGACCACGTAGTGGACGTCAGCCCGGTTGTAGGTCACCCCGGCGCCCGTGGACAGGAACGGCACGATGCGGGACACGCCGTTGCCCTGCGCCGTGGACGGCAGCACGAGGATGGTCCTGCCGGCCGGCGAGGCGGCTACGGCCCTCATGAAGTCGGTGTTCCCCCCGATGCCGCTGTAGAATTCCTCTCCGATGGACTCGGAGGTTGCCTGTCCGGTCAGGTCGATCTGAAGGGCGGTGTTGATGGCCACCATGTTCGTCTGCCCCGCGATGACGGCGGGATTGTTGGTGTAGTCCACGGGCATGAAGGAGAAGGCCGGGTTGTCGTGGACGTAGTCGTATATATCACTGGTTCCCAGGCACAGCGACGCGACGGTCCTGCCCGTGTCAGAGCTCTTCTTTGTGTTGTCCACGACGCCGCGCCTCATGAGGTCGACGATGCCGCTGCCGAGCAGCTCGGTGTGTACCCCGAGATGTTTCTTCCCGTGCAGGGCAGAGAGCACGGCGTTCGGCACCCGGCCGTACCCGACCTGGATGGTGCTCCCGTCCGGGATGATCCTGGCAACGAGCGTGCCTATCCTTGACACGGCATCACCCCCTCCGGGGATGACGTATTCGAGGAGCCCCTCGTCGTGGTGGATGAAAAAGTCCACCTCTTCCGGATCTATGAGGCTCTCCCCATGGGAGAAAGGCATGCGCGCGTTCACCTGGGCGATGACCAGGGGACAGTTCCTGATGGCCTCCTTCATGATATCCACGCTGATGCCCAGGCTCAGGAACCCGTTCTCTCCCGGCGGCGAGACCTGGATGAAGGCCACGTCTATGGGTATGAGCCTGCGCCGGATGAGGCGCGGGACCTGGGACAGCGCGATGGGGGTGTAGTCCGCCTGACCGCTGTTGACGGCATCGCGGGTGCTGTCCGCGACGTAGAAGAAATTCTGGCGGAAGTTCGGCCTGAATGCCTCGAAGGAGTGCGGCGTCAGCCCGAGGGCGAGGAGGTGGGAGAGCTCGGCGTCGAAGAAGGCCTTGGGATGAGCCCGGGCATGTTCCATGAAGGCCTTCACCAGGTGCCGGGGCTCGCTGCACCCCGTTCCGACGAAGATGCGGTCTCCCCTGCGGATGTTGCGAAAGATCTCCTCGTGTTTCAGGAACTTGCCTGGGTAAAGTTCCTTGAGTTCCGCGATCCTCCGGTCTGCATCGGCAAAGGGCATCTGGTCCTCCTGTTCTCCGACATGGTTATTCCAGAATTGACGGATGGAATCAAGGAAGAGGATGATTGTCTCCATTGACTCCCTGGATCGTCACCTGGCATTATGCACGAGCCATGCCTGTGGAAAAGATTTTCTGGGAAGATCCCTACCTCGTCGAGCTCGATTCCCGTCTGAGCGGTGTCGACGGGGACATCGTCACCCTCGAGAGGACCATCTTCTATGCCGCGTCCGGGGGGCAGGAATCCGATGCGGGTTCCATAGGCGGCTTCAGTGTCGTCGACGCCGAGAAGCGTGGCCCGGAGATTTACTATACTTTGAAGGGACCGCATGGCCTCAAGACCGGCGACGAGGTTCCGATCCGCATAGACTGGGACCGTCGCTACCGCCTCATGCGTCTGCACTTTGCCGCCGAGATCATACTGGAGCTCGTCTACCGGCTCTATGGGAGACCTCACAAGATCGGGGCGCACATCGCCCCGGAAAAGGCGAGGCTCGACTTCGCCTGGGAGGGCAGGATCTCGGATGCCTTCGAGCCACTCATGGAGCGTGCCGGAATGATCATCGAAGCGGATCTGCCCATCGTCAGCGCTTACAGCGACCGGGAGCGGGAACAGCGCTTCTGGGAGATCGACGGTTTTGCCAGGGTATCATGTGGCGGCACACACCTCAGGAGGACAGGGGAGGTGGGTGCCATCCGCCTGAAGCGCGACAACATAGGCAAGGGCAAGGAGAGGATAGAGATCCGTCTGGCATGACCCCCCTCAAATGAATTTTCAACACCGTGCCAATCTGTGCTATGGTGGGCAATAACCTTCAGAGGAGGCTACCATGGCTGTCGTGGAATGGAAAAAGGATGGGACCGTGGCCATCCTGACAATGAACACCCCCGAGAACCGGCACAACCCCACGTTCACCTCCGGCATGCTCCAGGCCCTGGACGAGATCGAGGCCGACCAGGAGGTCACGTCCATCGTGCTGGCATCGAGCGACAAGAAGAACTGGTCGCTGGGCATCGACCTGGCCTGGATGATGGATGCGGTGAACACCAACAGGCCCCAGGACATCAAGGACTTCATGTACGAGCTCAACAAGCTTTTCAAGCGCATACTGACCATCCCCATGCCGGTGATCGCCGCCATGAACGGGCATGCCTTCGGTGACGGGGCCATCATATTCTGCACCTGCGACTTCCGGTTCATGCGTTCCGACCGCGGCTATTTCTGCTTCCCCGAGGTGGACATCAACATCCCCTTCCTGCCCGGCATGCTGGCCATGATGAAGAAGGCCATGCCCTACCACAAGCTGGAGGAGCTCGTCTTCTCGGGCAAGAGGGCCACGGGCAAGGAGCTCGAGGAGTGCTCCATGGTGGTCAAGGCATGCGACGGCGAGGAGGAGCTCATGAAGGAGGCGCTCGCCTATGCCCGGACCTTCACCAAGGGCAGGACGATCTTCAGGGAGCACAAGTGGCGCCTGAACAGGCACATCGTGGAGATCATGGACAAGGAAGACCCTGCCTACATCGAACCGCTCAACCTCATGGTCTCCTGAAGGCCGGCTGGTGGGGGGTGAACCCATGACCGACAACGACAGGTTCATCCCCCCGAGATACCTGAGGGGCAGCTATACCCAGACCGTCCTTGCGTCGGCACGGATACGGGCCATGGGCAGGAATCCCATGAGGGATGCCTCCAGGGAGATGATCATCGACGCCGGCGACGGCGTGAGGCTCCAGGGGTTTTTCTCACCCCGTCCCGGACAGCGGCCGGCCGGGCTGGTGATCCTCCTGCACGGATGGGAAGGCAGCGCGGAATCCACCTATATCCTCCACTCGGGCAGATTCTTCTTCGAACAGGGGTTCTCCGTGTTCAGACTCAACTATCGAGACCACGGAAACACCCACCACTTGAACGAGGGCATCTTCCGCGCCATCATGCTCGATGAGGTCTTCAATGCGGTCGCGAAGGCGGCCGGCCTCGAGGAAAACGTGCCGTGCCACCTCATGGGGTTCTCGCTGGGGGGGAACTTCGCCCTGAGGATAGCCAGGAGGTGTTCCGAAAAGCCCATTGCGAACGTGCGCCACGTAATCTCGGTGAGCCCGGTGATCGACCCGAGCAGGGCCACCGATGCCATCGACCACAGCCCGCTGCTGCGATACTATTTCCTCAAGAAATGGAGGCGATCCCTGGCACTGAAGCAGGAGCGCTTCCCCCACCTGTACGATTTCAGGGACATCATGAGGAGGGACACCATCCGGTCCCTGACGGACGCGCTCTTCGAGAGGTATAACACAGGGTTCGACACCGAGTCCTATTTCCGTGAGTATGCCATACATCGCGATGCCCTCGCGGACGTGACCACCCCCACCACCATCGTGACCGCCCGGGACGACCCTGCCATTCCTGCGGAGGATTTTCCCGGACTCCTCTTGAGCCCGAGCGTGCGCCTCATAATGCACGAATACGGCGGGCATAACGGGTTCCTGGAGGGTGTGCTCGCCGCGACGTGGTACGAGAAGAAGGCACTCGAACTCTTTTCGGCCGGGAGTCAATGACGACACGGGGGTGCGATGGCTCCTCATGAAACTTGAAACCGATCCCCCAGGTCATTATTAGGTTGGTAGAGAGCCTGAAGCATGAAGATCGACAAGCCCCATGGCAACCTCCTCGACTATGTCGCCTGCACCGTGGACAGCGGGGCGGACACCACGTACCGCCACGAGGCCGCCCTCGTCCAGATCGAGCTCTTCGAGAACATGGTGCGGAACTGTGCCGTGGCCATGTTCGCCATCGATGCGAAACACCGGGTGATATACTGGAACAGGGCCTGCGAGGAGCTCACCGGCATACCCGGCTCCCGGATTCTCGGCACGACGGACCAGTGGACGCCTTTCTACGAATCCCGGCGTCCCACCGTGTCGGACATCGTCGTTGACGGTGAGCCGGACAGGATGAAGGACCTCTACACCGTGTACAGCCCCTCCCTGCTCATCCCCAACGGCCTGCACGCCGAAGGCTGGTATTCGGGGCTGGGAGGGAAGAGGCGCTACCTCATCTTCGACGCATCTCCGGTCTGTCACAGCAACGGCGAACTGCTCGGAGCGGTCCAGACCCTCCAGGACATCACGCGGCTCAAGCAGATCGAGGAGGAGCAGGAGCGTCTCAACGTGGAGCTCAAGGAGGCCCTCAACCAGATCAAGACACTGAGCGGCCTCATTCCCATATGCGCTGCCTGCAAGAAGATCAGGGATGACAAGGGGTACTGGAACCAGCTCGAGCAGTACCTCGAGGAACATTCCGACGCTGTCTTCAGTCACGGGCTGTGCCCCGAGTGTTTCCGCGAATACTTCCCGGAGGCGGCCAAGCCGAGGAAGGAATAGCACCCTTCTCGGGCCAGGTTCGCCGTACATCGCGCATTCACTAATCCCCTTGCATTCCGAGCGGTTTCCCGATACCTATCCCAGTGAGACCGTCCATGAAGAACTTCTCGCTCAAACTCATCCCCGGTGACGGGATCGGCATCGAGGTCATGCACGAAGGCCTGCGCGTTCTGAGGGCCATCGAGGACATTCACGGCGGCATAACCTTCTCCTGCCAGGAGCTCGACTGGAGCTGCAGGTATTACCTCGACCACGGATCCATGATGCCTCACGACGGCCTGGAGATTCTCTCCCAGTGCGATGCGATACTGCTCGGTGCAGTCGGTTCTCCCGGGGTGCCCGACCACGTGTCGATCAAGGGACTGCTGCTGCCCATCAGGCAGGGTTTCGACCAGTACATCAACCTGAGACCCATCAGGCTCCTGGCCGGTCTCGACTCGCCGCTGAAGGTGACCTCGTCCGACGATATCGACTTCGTGGTCATCAGGGAGAACTCGGAGGGAGAGTACTGCGGGAAGGGTGCGGTGCTCAATGCAGGGACCCATGACGAGACCGCCGTCCAGGAGGGCTGGTTCACCAGGAAAGGCGTGAGCCGGGTGATACGGTACGCCTTCGAGTTTGCGCTCAGGAACGGCCGCTCGAGCCTTGTCAGCGCCACCAAGTCCAACGCGCTTAACTATTCCATGGTCTTCTGGGACCGGATCTTCGACGAGATCCGGGCGGGGTATCCGGGGATCGAGTCGCGGAGCATGCACGTCGATGCACTCGCAGGGCTCATGATCATGAAACCGAAGGCCTTCGACGTGATCGTGGCGAGCAACCTCTTCGGCGACATCCTCACCGATCTCGGGTCCGCCATGCTCGGCAGCATCGGCATTTCGCCCTCGGCAAACATCAACCCCGAGAAGCGGTTCCCCAGCATGTTCGAACCCATACACGGCTCTGCGCCCGACATCGCCGGCAGGGGTCTGGCCAACCCGGTGGGCATGATGTGGTCCATGGTGCTCATGCTCGAGCACCTCGGGCAGAACGATGCAGCCGCGCTGCTCATGGGAGCCCTGGAACAGGTCCTCGCCGCGGGGAGGGTGCGTACCCCGGACATGGGAGGCAGGAGCACGACGGCAGAGGTCGCAGACGAGGTGTGCGGCGCACTCCGTTCCTGGGAGCGCCGGCCGTTCACGTTCCAGGCCCACGGACCGATGACGGAAAAATGAGGCCTTGTCTCGCCGCCTGTCTTTTTGCGAGAGGCCACGAAGATTACAGCTGAGGAGACCGAGATGCTCACGGCAAAGCACCTGCAGAGATACGCCGATGTTCTCGTCTGGGGCCTGAAGACCGCCCGCGCCGAACGATTCAGGAAGGGCGACATCGTGCTCGTCCGCTACGACCCGGCAGCCCTGCCGCTGGCCGAAGTGGTCTATGCGAAGCTGCTGGAGATGGGGCTGAACCCGGTTCAGCGGGTGGCACTGACACCCAGCATGGAACACGATTTCTATGCCATTTCCTCCACGAAGCAGCTTACCTTCAGGACCCCCGGAGACGAGGAGCTCTTCGGTGCCGTGCACGGCAGCATCTCGCTGCGCGCGCCGGATTCCATCACCCACCTGAGCGATGTGAGGCCGGAAAAGATAGGCAGGGCGGCAGTGGCCCGCAAATATATCAACGACATCCTGGACCGGCGCGAGGCGCAGGGGGCGTTCGGGTGGACCCTGTGCGTCTATCCCACCGCGGAACTCGCCCGTCATGCAGGGCTCACCCTGGAGCAGTATGCCGACCAGATCCTCCGGGCCTGTTCCCTGAACAAGGCTGACCCGGTCGGCTGGTGGCAGTCCATCTACAGGGACGCGCAGGAGATCAAGCGGTGGCTCAACGGCATGAAGGTGAGCCGCTATCGTGTCGAGTCGGAGCATACGGACCTCACGGTGACACCCGGCCTCCAGCGGAAATGGGTCGGCATATCCGGGCACAACATCCCGAGTTTCGAGCTGTTCCTCTCGCCCGACTGGCGGGGGACCGAGGGGCATTACTACGCCGACCAGCCCACCTACCGCAGCGGCAACTACGTGCAGGGGATCAGGCTCCAGTTCAGGGCCGGATCGGTGGTGAAGGCAGCTGCCGAACAGGGAGAGGACTTCCTCGTCAAGCAGATCGCCATGGACAGGGGGGCACGGAAACTCGGCGAGTTCTCCCTGACGGACAAGCGTTTCTCCAGGATCACCTCCTTCATGGCCAATACCCTCTATGACGAGAACTACGGGGGGGCCAACGGGAACTGCCATGTCGCTCTGGGTGCGTCCTACTCGGACACCTACGACGGCGATGCCTCGGGGCTCACCCCGGACAGGAAGAAAGAGCTCGGGTTCAACGACTCCGCCCTCCACTGGGACCTGGTCAATACCGAGAGAAAGCGTGTCGTCGCCCATGTGAGCGGCGGCAGGAGCGTCACCATCTACGAGGACGGGGTGTTTACCTGCTGAGATTTCAGAGGATGTACCCTTACCTCCCACATATTTTCACGAATTTTGCCGATAACCGTCCATTTTTAAGCATCAGGGAGCATAACACCCGGATGAATTCCGAAACGAGAATTGTCCGTCAATGGTGAATCGAGTACTATAGCATCTATTATAGTGCATTGAATATATTCCTCCTCTACCACACACTCCCCTTGAGAGAAGAGGATGAACGAGAGGTCCCTATACCAGGAACTGAAGAAGAGGGTGCGCGATCTCGAGAAGGTAGTGACCGACCGCAGGAAAACGGAAGAGGATCTCCTGGATCTCGCCGAGAAGTACCGGATACACTTCTCCCTGGCCAACGATGTCATCTACACCACGGACAGGAATTTCACGGTGACGAGCGTGTCCCCAAGTGTCCAGGACGTCCTGGGGTACAAGCCCGAGGAACTCGTGGGGAAGACGCTGCATGAGGTGAAGGTCATTCCTCCCGAGTATGTCGAGAAGGCCCTCCAGGAGACCCTGCGGGTTCTGCAGGGGGAGAAGATCATATCGTCCACCTACCAGTTCATAACAAAGGACGGCGCGACCAAGTACGGCGAAATAAGCGGCGTGCCCTACATACGCAACGGGCAGGTGCGAGAGATAATCTCCGTGGCCAGGGACATCACCGAGCGGATCGAGATGGAACGGTCGCTGCGGGAGAGCGAGGAGCGGTTCAGGACGATCTTCGAATCGGCGCAGGACTGCATCTTCATCAAGAACCTCGACCTGGAGTATGTCTTCGTGAATCCCTGCATGGAGAAGGTCTTCGGCCTTCCGTCGGAAGAGATTCTCGGAAAGAGGAACGAAGCCCTGTTCCCTGATGGCTCCGGAGCGGAGTCCGTTGAGGTCGACCGGCGCGTCCTTTCGGGTGAAGTCGTCGAGGGAGAGTATTCGAGGTCTATCGGCGGCGACAGCCTGACCTTCCACGCCATCAAGGTTCCCATGCGCGACAGCATGGGCGCCATCACCGGCCTGTGCGGCATAGCCCGGGACATCACGGAAAGGAAGAGGTTCGAGGAGCAGCTGATGACCAAGGAGCGGGAGCTCGCCAGCCAGGCCCGCTACCTCGAGGAGATGAACATCACGCTCAAGGTGCTGCTCGATTCCCGTGAAAGGGAGAAGAAACATGCCCAGGAGGCCATCGTATCCAAGGCACGGAAGGTCATCTACCCCTATCTGGAGAAGGTCGAGGCCTGCACCCTGGACGAGGAATGCCGCGTCTACCTGAACATCATAAGGGACAACCTCGACGAATTCCTGGCCCCGTACTGGAACCCGTCCTCACAGCAGTACCTCGACTTCACGCCCATGGAGATGAGGATCGCGGACCTCATCAAGCAGGGGAAGTCCACCAAGGAGATCGCATCGATGCTCAAGGTGTCGCCTTTTGCCGTGTCCTTCCACCGGAGCAACGTAAGGAAAAAGTGCGGCATTCACAACGAGAAGAAGAATCTGAGGGCATATCTCGCCACCATGGACCAGGACCGCTGAGCAGAATGCCAGGCTCACCCTGTCAATTATCTATTTAATTTTTGGCATTTTAAAAGATCAATACTTGTGGCATGAAAAAACGTATGTAAAGGAGGGTATAGATTTTTGTTATGTGGCTTCATTGTCCGGCCCCCATGCAGGGACAATGAAGTCTTTTTTTTCAGGAGATCGACGATACGCTCAGCCTTCCTGGAACACGCCGTTGCGGAATCCATGAACCCGCGTCGAGGTCTGCGTTCACGCGACGTCCACGCAGAACAGGGGCGGGATGACCTGATAGAAAACGCGCGATGACGGACCGGTCATCTCCCGTGCCCTGTCAAGCGCCCGTTCCAGGGTGGGTTCCGGGAGGAACCCGATCTTTTCCGCCGTCAGAGGTTCTTTCGCCCCGGCGAGGATCACGGCCTTGACGTGCCTGAGCCCCATGCCGCTCCACATCCAGTTGATGAGGCCGTGGGTGCCGTGGTACGCGAAGGCTTCCCGGTAGAGACGCACGTACCGGGGATTGTCCGCATATGCCTCGGCAAGGGACTCCCAGCATTCAACGGGGTCGAAGTGCCCCGCCAGGTCGTTGTTCCAGAAGTCTATGTAGGCTCGATGGTGACCCTCGTGGAATTTCTCAAGCCCCGGGTTACAGGCCACGATGACGCCGCCTTCCCTGACGAGGGGCTTGCCCCTGAACAGGCCCAGGAGGTAGCCGAGCACCAGCGAGCGGAGCAGGATCGGGTTGAATACCGACAGGGCGCTGTAGGGGCTCAGGTTGGGAACGCCCAGAACGAGGATGTCCGCCTGTCCGTCCACCGGCACGTTCTGCTGCCTGAACAGGAGCTCCAGGGTCTTCTCGTGGACCTTCTCGACATCGCCCGCATGCACCCCGCAGGGCCTGTAGTCGGAGCGGACGAGGTTGTTGCGAACCCATCGCTTGACCGCCTGGGGCGCCAGCGTCGCCGCCGACAGCACCGTCCTGAGAGGTCTGCCGGGCGGCATCCCTCCCCGGCCGTTGTGGACGGGCTGCAGGAGACGGTCCAGGGGGAAGGGCCAGACCCTGTTGTTGGCCAGGGTCTCGATCTGGAACACGTTGCAGTGCTGTTTCACGAGCACGGACATCTCGTTCAGGATGGCATGCATGGGGCAGGTCAGCGGGTCCATGACCGAGTGGTCCGTGTTCCACTGGGCAGGGCTGTGGTGGTGCCTGATGCTTCTCCACGAGCCGAGGCCGACCAGGATGCTCTTGGCCCCCCCGTTCATGCTGGTGAAGTTCATGTTCACGTAGATGACGGCGTCCGCCTCCACGGCGGCCCGGTTGATTTCCACCTCGTGTCCGGAATCCGTGGTGCCCAGACAGATCAGAGCGCTCTCCCTGGTGGCGTCGTGGCACGTGATGCGGTCGCCCATCTCGGAGATCACCTTTTTCCCCAGCACGAGGGAGAGCTCGTCAAGGGTCCACTTCCGGTGCAGGCCGTTGGCGCAGACGAGGCTCATGCGCTCGCGGCTGATGCCGATCCTGAAGAGCCTCTTCAGCAGTTCCTCCATGACCACGGCGCGGGTGTCCCGGAGCATGAGGGGCACCGGCAGGCAGGGGTCGTCGAAGGCGATGGTCACGCGGCTGCCTGGGCCGAGCTGCCTTTCCAGGGGGAGGCACCCCATGGGGGCGTCGAGCGCGGCATTGACGGCACCGGCGAAGTCGCCGATCTCCGGGAGGGCAGGGTTCGCGTGGATCAGCCTGGTATCGACCGGGAACCGGCCGATGCGGATGTCGTCACCGCAGAAGATGAACTCCTCGATGAAACCGCTCATGGTGCCTCCTCAGCGCTTTCCCGTCCGCAGATCCGAGACCGCGGTCCCCTTCCACCCCTGCATGAAGAAGCGCGAGAACGCGTCCACCACCGGCCGCGGGGAGATGCGCACGAGCAGGTCGTGGATGACCCTGTTCGACAGGCCGGGGATATAGATCATCCTCCCCTTCTCGAAGGCCTTGATAGCCTTTCGGGCCAGCCACTGAGTGCTCTTCTTGCCGCTGATGGCAAAGAACCGCAGGTCTTCGGGATAGCCTTCCGAGCGGAGCAGCCGGGTGTCGATGTACGGGGGGTTCAGGGTGCACACGGTGACCCCGGTGCCCTTGAGCTCGGCCCTGACGCCCTGGGACAGGCTCTGGAGACCGGCCTTGCTGGCGCCGTACACGGTCTGGAACGGGGTCGGCTGGAGGGCCGAGACGCTCGAGACGTTGAAGACGACCCCTCCGCCCTGCTCGGTCATGTCCTGCAGGAACAGGTACATGAGCCTCATGGGCACGAACAGGTTGAGCCTCATGGTGGCATCCTGTCGTTCCCAGGAGGTGTTCCAGAACGGCCCGTAGGCCACGGTCCCCGCATTGTTGACCAGTGCGAAGACGTTCCCGAGTGCGGCCTTCACCTCCCGGTGGAGCCGGTCCGGTCCCCCTTCGTCGAGCAGGTCGACGGGAAATGTCCAGACCGGGATGCCGTGTCGGGTCCTGAGCTCCGATGCCCATTGTTCGAGCTCCTGCGCCTCGCCGGGCAGCGATCCCAGGGCGAGGTGCGCCCCCCGCTTGGCGAACTCGCCTGACAACGCCTTCCCTATGCCGGCTGAAGCGCCGGTGATGAGCACCTTCCTCCCGGAAAAATCAAACCGGTTCATGCGGCCCCCCCTGGTAGCACATGCATTGCAATACCCGTCATAATACTATCGGAATGCCGCAGAGGGAAGGGCCGATCGCATCTCGTGTGCCGTGCGGAAATCCTTTGACTCGCACCGGGCGTTTCTCTATACGTGTGATACCTGCGGGGAGGGGATGATTTGGTTCAGGCGGCCAGGAGAGGCGACAAGGTCAGGGTCAACTATACCGGGAAGTCCGAGGACGGGCAGGTCTTTGAGTCGTCGGTGGGGCTGATGCCGTTCATGTTCACCATCGGTGCCGACGAGGTCATCAAGGGCTTCGAGGATGCCGTCATCGGCATGGTGCCCGGTGAACGCAAGACCTTTGTCGTGGAGCCCGAGGACGGCTATGGCATGTACGACGAGGAACTCGTCATCGAGATACCCCTGGACAGCCTGCCGGAGGACCTCGATCTCCACGTGGGCATGGATTTCGAGGTCGAGGACGACGACGGGAACGTGATCCCGGCCGTGGTCATCGAGGTCATGGAGCACGCGGTTCTCATCGACGCCAATGCCCCCCTGGCGGGCAGGCGGGTGATCTACGAGGTCGAGCTCCTGGAGATCGTCGGAAAGAAGCATCACCCACGCCGCACCAGGGGCCCCACCCCGTGAGGCGGGCTAACGCTTGACCACCAGCACCGGGTGCTTGGATTTCCTCACCACCTTTTCCGAAATGGAGCCGAGCAGCATCTCCTCGAGATTGCTCTTGCCGTGGGACCCCAGCACGATGACAGAGGGTCTTTCCTCTTCGGCCACCTTGAGCACCACCCTGAGCGGGATGCCCTTCTCGATGCGCTCGGTGACGGAAAACCCGAGCTGCCTCAACTCGTTGCTTATGAAGCCGATCTCCTCGGTGGCGCGCCTGTCGATCTCCTTCTCTATGGTCATGTAATCCTGGACGGTGCTGAATGAGCTCAGCAGCTCGAGGTTCGACTGGTCGATGACGTGGAGCACGACGACCTCCCTGCCGCCTGCATCCCTGAGCTGTTTGACGTACTGGAGCGCCTTGACCGCCACATCCGAGAAATCCGTGGGAAAGAGTATCTTTTCGAACATGAGCCTCTCCTTTTCGAGGGATTCACTCTGTATGGTAAAGAGATACGGGTGTTTGTCAATGCAGACGGAGGAACGAAGCTCGTCCGCTCACACCGGCCTGATGCACTCCGACGATTCGTTTGACGGGTTGTTCACGAGCCGGGAGACCTCGTATGCCTCCATGCGGGCGTCGTCGAAGGGCCTCAGGCATGCGGCCAGCTCCGTCCCGGGTGCCGGTGCGTGGCTCAGCCAGAGGCCGTAGGCCCCGGGTTCCAGGATGACGGGCATCCTGTCGTGGATGTCAGCGATGAGGGCATTGGCAGCCGTGGTTACGATGGTGCTGGAGAGCAGGTCACGCCCGGTCCGAGTGTCCCTCCACCGGTCCCACAGGCCCGCCATGGCAAAGGGTTCGCCGCTCTCGAAGCGGATGAGGTAGGGGATCCTCGTCTTTCCCGTTCCTTTCCATTCGTAGAATCCGTCCGCGAAGATGATGCACCTGCGCTTCCTGAAGGGATCCCGGTAGGACGGCTTCGACTCCAGGGTCTCGGCCCGGGCGTTGATCATGCGGTTGCCGATGCCCGCATCCTTCGCCCAAGGGGGTATGAGGCCCCAGCGGGTGGTCGTGAGCCGGGGGGGCGGGGTGTTCAGGACCGTGAGGACATCCTGGGTCGGGGCGATGTTGTAGCGGGGCCTGAACCCGTCCGCCGCGGCATCGTCGACCTGAATGTCCGGCAGGATGGCCCTGATCTTTTCCGGGTTTGCTGTCTGGATGAAGCGACCGCACATGCACACCAGGATAATGATTTCACGGCAGGAAATCCAGTCTTCTGTGCCGTTGACGGAGGGCCTTGTGCCCCAGGCTTGAAAACGAGCTCGCGAAGATTATAATGACTGTATCCTGCATGGACCGTTCAGGTCGGTTGAAGGCCCCACATCGGAGATCATGACCATCACGCACGTCCTGCCACGATTATGTGGAGGTGTAATCCGTGGACATGATCAGTTCAGGTCATCTCAAGGTAGGCGGGCGAGGCTCCCGGCCCGTGCTCCATCCCGCCGGGGGCTTCACCAGAGGTGGCGATAACATATTGATTATCAAGAGAAACCATAACGATGTAGAAAGGAGGAGGAAATGAGGAGAATAACCGTTGTCGTCCTCAGCGTGTTCATTGCATGGGGTCTCCTGATCGCCCCGTCGTCCTTTGCGGCCGAGAAGGGAAAGCACAAGTTCCTGCCGGACATCCCGAAGACCTGGACCCAGATCTACCCCGACGACGTGGCCCCGGGTTTCAAGTACGACGGCCTTGAGCCGAGCTGCGCCGCCTGCCCGGGGTGCGATCCCCAGTACAGCTTCTTCGTCAAGGGCGGCAAGACCAACAACCTGGTCGTCTATTTCCAGGGGGGAGGGGCGTGCTGGGATTCCATGAACTGCCTTTACTTTCCAACCTATTCCCGGGAGGTCCCTTCGCTGGCAAAGTTCGACAACACGACCGGCATGGGCATCTTCGACGCGAAGAACCCCGACAATCCCTTCAAGGACTGGTACTTCGTGTACATCCCCTACTGCACCGGGGACATCCACTGGGGTGCGAATGACTTCACATACCCCTATGGAACGGGGTCCTGGACCATCCGCCACCGGGGCTTCGTGAACTTCAAGCTGGTCATGCAGTGGGTCGAGGAGAACTTCCAGATGCCCTTCAGGATCTTCGTCACCGGCAGCTCCGCAGGCGGCTACGGCGCCATCATGGGCTTTCCCACCATCAAGGAGGCATACCCCGACTCACAGGTCTACGTGCTCGGCGATGCGGCCAACGGCATCGTAGGCGAGGATTTCCAGGAGGATTCCATTTTCAACTGGGATATCCAGGTCCCTACATGGATCCCGGGCTTCGAGGCAGGCTACACCCCCGACATGGAGATCTCGGACGTCTACCTGAACATCGCCGATTATTACACCGACAGCAAGCTCGGCCAGTTCACCACGGCGTGGGACTGGAACCAGACGTTCTTCTACTATGTCATGCTCAACATAGACGATCCTGGGTCCTGGGAGACCGGCTGGCCGGCCGAGTGGTGCAGCTGGAACAGCAAGATGCTCGACTATGCCTATGAAACCGCTGACGGGGCGCCGAACTACCGGTACTACATCGCTGCCGGCGATTACCACACCATCATGATGTCCCCCGAGTTCTACACCGAGGACTCCGCCGGGGTGTCCTTTGCCAAGTGGGTCAAGATGATGGTCAACAACCCGCTCAACCCGCACTGGGGTTCTCCCGGAGGAAAGTGGCAGAACGTGGAGTGCACGGACTGCCTGGACCCCCTGCCCTGCCCGTAACGTCTCCGTGAGGAGCCGGCGGGTTCGCCGCCGGCTCCTTTTATGCCTGTATTTCTTCGACATTTCCTGATACAGTATGGCGCGGACGCTCATGAGTCCTGGACACCAGTGACATTATCTTGAGAAAGGGGGGATGTCGTGAAGAAGTGCATTCTGATGGCATGTGCAATGGTCCTGGTCTTCGCCGCCGGCGTCAACGCCGAGGAGCCGTGGAAACTCGCCAAGGACTCCGAGAACATCAAGGTCTACACGAGGGAGGTGCCGGGCTCCGACGCGAACGAGTTCAAGGGCGTCGCCGACGTGGATGCGCCCCTGGAGGTGATCATCGAGGTCTTCAAGGACATCCCGTCTTTTCCCGAGTGGTACGGCTTCTGCAGGGAGATCAAGCTCCTCAAGCAGGACTCGGAGAACCACCGCATCATTTACTTCGTGCTGGAGACCACCGGGCCGGTCAAGGACCGGGACATGGTCATCGACACCAGGGACAGCAAGGACCTGCAGGCAGGCAAGGCCCTCATCCTGATGAACGCCTTCAAGGAGGACTACGTCCCCCGGACGAGCACGTACGTCCGCATGACCGACATGACCGGCTCCTGCATCCTCAACCGGGTGGACCCGGACACCACCAGCGTGATCTACACGGTCAAGGCCGACCCTGCCGGCTACATCCCGTCATTCATCTCGAACATGCTCCAGAAGGAGCAGCCGTTCCTCACGCTCAAGGGCCTTCGCGAGATGGTCAAGAAGGACATCTACTGGGAAAAGGCCGGCATCGCCAGGAAAAGCTGAGGTCTTCCCAAGGGACGATCCATGCCCGAGACCCGTCCTGAGTACCCGTACCCCTGGAACGCGTTCCAGCGCTGCCCCGGCTGCGGCGCCGGGGGGTTAACCGTCCGCGGCGACCGGTCCGTGCAGTGCAGGCGGTGCGGGTACCACCTCTACCTCAACGTGGCCGCCGCCGTGGCCGGGCTCATCGAGGACGACATCGGCAGGGTGCTCCTCACGGTCCGGGCGCACGACCCCATGGCGGGCACGCTCGACCTCCCCGGCGGTTTCGTCGACCCGGACGAGAGCGCCGAGGATGCCCTGATCCGCGAGATCGAAGAGGAGCTCAACCTGAAGGCACGGCGGTGCTCGTTCACGTACCTCGGGTCGTTCCCCAACGCCTATCCCTACGGGGGAATCACCTACCTGACCCTCGACCTGGCCTTCACCTGCTCGGTGGAGTCCTTCGCGCCCCAGAAGTTCTCTGAGGAGATCGCCGGGGTGAAGCTGTTCAGGCCGTCCGAGATCCCGCTGGAGCAGGTTGGATTCTCGTCCATCCGCTCGATCCTCCAGGAATACAGGAAGACGAAGCAGAGGTAGCCCGGGGCCATGCCGTCGAAGGTGATCTACGAGCGGTTTCTCTGGTTTCACACCAAGGTCAGGGCCGGGTGCTATCCCAGCGCCAGGACCCTCTCGGACCGCTTCGAGGTCTCGCGAAAGACCGCCCAGCGGGACATCGAGTTCATGCGCGACCGGCTCGGAGCGCCGCTCGCCTACGAGGCTGGCCGCAGGGGCTACCGCTACGAGGACGTCTACGAGCTGCCCGGGCTCTGGCTGGACGAGGAGGAGCTGACCGCGCTGCTCGTGTCGTACCGGATGGCATCCCTCGTGCCGGACAAATCCCTGAAGGGGTCCATGCGGGCCTTCCTGGACCAGGCCCTGACCCTGCTGGGCTCTGCCGGGAAGGTGTCGCTCGCCGACCTGAACGACAAGGTGTCGGTGAAGAACGTCGGGTACTCCCGCACCAGCGGGAAGACCTTCCACCTCGTGCTCGACAGCCTCGTCCGGGGCAGGGCCATGCGCATCGACTACCACTCGCCGCACAAAGACGAGACCACCACCCGGGATGTCTTTCCCCTGCACCTGCTCCACTACATGGGCACCTGGCACCTCATCGCCCACTGCAGCCTGCGCGGCGAGCTGCGGTACTTCACCCTGTCGCGCATCGCCGGGATCGAGCCCTCTGCGTACAAGCCTGAGAACAGGGTCCCGAGGGGCTCCATCAAGGACTACATCCGGAGGAACTTCGGCATCCTGGCCGGCGGGGAGACCCGTGAGGTGTGCCTGCGATTCTCGAAGGACGCCTCGCCCTGGGTGGCCGAACAGGTCTGGCACCCGGGGCAGAAGGCCGAGCGCAGGGACGACGGCACCCTGTGCCTGAGTTTCCCCGTGGCCGACCTGCGGGAGGTGAAGCGGGAGGTCCTGAGGTACGGGGCCGACGTGGAGGTGCTGTCGCCGGCGGAGCTGCGTGAAGAGGTGAAGGTTGAGATCGCGAGGATGCAGGGCGTGTACGGGTGAGGGTATACATTGACTGTACCACAGCAGTGTCTTATCTAAGAGAAAGGAGGTCCTTCACATGAAAGATGAAGCATTGCTGAAGAGAATAGTCCTGAACCCCAGGATCATGACCGGGAAGCCTGTCATCAAGGGTACGCGTCTCACCGTGGATTATATCCTGAACCTCCTGGCGCACGGCTCCACTGAGGATGATATCGTCCGTGAGTACAAGGGCATCAGCAGTGATGATGTGCGGGCATGCATCCTCTTCGCCATGAAGTCGCTCGAAAAATCCGAATTCGTGCCGCTGGTCGTGGAGTCGACCTGATGAGGTTCCTGGTCGATGAATGCACCGGGCCTTCAGTCGCCAGGTGGCTGGGATCGCAGGGTCATGAAGTTTTCTCGGTGTTTGATGAACACAGGGGCATGACCGACGATGCGATCATCAGGAAATGCATTCAGGAAAAATGGACATTGATAACCAATGACAAGGATTTCGGAGAGAAGGCCTTCCGTGAGGGGTTGCACCATCATGGCGTGATCCTTCTGAGGCTGAAAGACGAGCGTACACCTGCAAAGATCCGTGTCATAGCAAGACTTCTTTCTTCCTATCCGGACAGGATATCGAACTCGTTCGTGGTCGTTACGGAGAAACAGGTCCGTTTCGCCCGCACGTAGGGCTTCTTGAACGGCTCCTGCTCCGTATATCCTGTTCCAGGAGTGTATCCATATACGTGCTGCCTTGATAATCATTGTATTTGCCAGGCGATGTGAAAAAGAGTTATTATCTGCCAGAATTCCTTGAATATCGGGCCTGTGCCCGGCTTGCTATGCATGAGGAGTCTGCCCGCATGTACCGACAGGAAGCTGTAAATCTTACGCTGAAGAGTTTTCCTTAGAAGGGATAAATACGTCTGCTGGTGGGACGCTCCATGGGGGACCAGGTGTGGTAACATGAATTATTCCTCGCGAAGACGGGCGGAAAACAAGAGATGACATAGACATGTACAGGCACTGGATACTTTCATTGCGGTGAATAAGCGGCGCTGGGACCCGTGGGTACGGGTGGAAGATGATGACGTGCTGTAGGTCTCTATTGTGTGAGTGTAATCTGTGAATGTCGTATTCTATGCACATTCAAAAGTAGGTGAGTCGTTTGATAATTGGCAACAGCTTGATACCCATCTGAAAAATGTGGCCCTTCGCGCAAGAGATTTTGCCGCTGCATTCGGGTCCGGACAATGGGGTTATGTTGTTGGCCTCTTGCATGATATTGGTAAGTATTCCAAAGAGTTTCAGAGCATGATCCGTGTTATTGACGACAAAAGGGATAGACATAAAAAGATCAATCACTCCACAGCAGGGGCACTGCTGGCGATTGAACAATTTGGCCTTGCTGGAAGAATAATCGCTTATATCGTTACGGGACACCATGCCGGCTTGCCAGACTGGGCGGCCGATGAAACAGGAAATGCATCTCTTTCGGTCCGGGTCAGAGATGTTGATCTGCTGCATGCTATCGCTGAAAATATTCCACGTGAGTTCCTAGATATAAAGTTTCCTGATGAGAAGCCTAGAAAAGGAACTAATCCGGCATTATGGATACGGATGTTGTTCTCCTGCCTTGTAGATGCTGACTTTCTGGACACCGAGGAATTTGCTGACCATGAAAAAGCGATCAGGAGGGGCAATTATCCTGGGATCTCAACTCTTCTGTCGTCCTTCTCTGATTTCATGAATGAAAAACTATTAAGTGTATCGGATACTCATGTGAACATGCTTCGAACGCAAATCCTGAACCGCTGCAAAGAGGCCGCAGTAGAATCACCCGGCATATACACCCTAACCGTCCCTACGGGTGGTGGAAAGACGCTTTCATCCATGGCCTTTGCCCTCAACCATGCGGTTATGTGGGGAAAGAAAAAGATCATCTATGTCATTCCGTATACGAGCATAATTGAGCAGACTGCAGATCAGTTCAGAAAAATATTCGGTGATGCCGTTATAGAACACCACTCGAATCTAGATACTACGGAAGAAAGCGAAGAGACCATCCGCATCCGTCTTGCCTGTGAGAACTGGGATGCCCCAATCATCGTAACAACTGCAGTTCAATTCTTTGAATCCCTCTTTGCTGCACGCAGCAGCCGCTGCAGGAAGCTACACAACATTGTAAACAGTGTCGTCGTGCTCGACGAAGCACAACTCCTGCCGCCGGAATATCTAAACCCGATCCTGTTCAGCCTGAATGAACTTCGCAGAAACTACTACGTTACATTCCTGCTGACCACGGCCACACAGCCAGCTTTTTCACCACAGCCGTCATTCGGATTTACCGGACTGCAGGATGTGAGTGAAATCATCCCCAACCCCAAAGCGCTGCATGCTCAATTCAAACGTGTGGAGATCGAGACGGCCCATCCGCTCTCTGAACCGATGAGCTGGGAATCTGTTGCCGAGTCATTATGCCAGCATCCATCGGTGCTCTGTATCGTGAACCGCCGGGATGACTGCCGCATGCTCTGGAAGCTCATGCCTGAAGGCACCTACCACCTTTCTGCATTGATGTGCGGCGCGCATCGATCTCATACCATTGCCGAGATCAAAGACCGCCTGAAAGCAGGCATACCGACCCGAGTGATCAGCACCCAGCTTATTGAGGCCGGTGTGGATGTTGACTTTCCGGTGGTGTACCGGGCCCTGTGCGGCCTCGATTCTGTGGCCCAGGCAGCGGGCCGTTGCAATCGCGAGGGATTGATGGAAAGCGGCAAAGTCATTATCTTCCGGCTGCCCAGCGAACCCCCGGCGGGTTACCTCAGGCAGGCAGCCGGGATCGGGAAACGAATACTAGAAAAGGGTCTGGCAGATCCGATATCGCCCGATTGCTTCACGTCTTTCTTCGAGGAGTTGTACTGGATCCAGGGAGATAGGCTCGATGCGAAGGGGATCATGCAGGACCTGAAGCCCGATTCTGAGTTTCGTTTCAGTTTCAGGACAGCAGCAAGAAAGTTCAAACTCATCGATGACAGCAGGCAGGAGTCGGTCATTGTGTCTTACCGGGAAGGGGAATCGCTGATCAGGGAGCTTGAAAGAAGAGAGCCTGATCGATATCTTTTCCGGCAGTTACAGCGCTATGTTGTGAACCTGCCCAGGTATCTCCATGAGCGTCTGCTGAAGGATGGCGCAATCAGGCAGATATATCCAGGAATATACATTCAGGCCCTCAGTTCCATGTATGATGAGAACATGGGATTCTGCCCGGATAAATCCATCATTTTCGATCCTGATGACCTGATCATATGAAACTGCAAGAGGAGGACCCATGAATGGAACAGTGATGAAGAGTAAAACGCATCGAGTAAAGGTTTGGGGTGACAACGCCTGCTTTACGAGACCGGAGATGAAGGTGGAGCGTGTTTCCTATGACGTTCTGACACCATCGGCTGCACGGGGAATGCTCGAAGCCATCCTCTGGAAACCTGCCATATGCTGGAAGGTGGAACAGATCGATGTACTCATGCCGATCCGTTGGGAATCGGTCCGGCGAAACGAGGTAGGTTCAAAGATGTCACCCCGGTCGGAGGGCCTCTTCATTGAGGATCAGCGGCAACAGAGGGCAGGCCTCTTTCTCAGGGATGTGGCATATACCATCCATGCCCACTTTGAGATGACCGACAGGGCCGGTCCGGAAGATAACCTGATCAAGTTTCAGGAGATGTTCATGCGCCGTGGAGAGAAGGGGCAATGCTTCAACATGCCTTATCTTGGCTGTCGGGAATTCTCGGCACATTTCAAATTGATTACTGACGAGCAACCTCTGCCTGAACCGATTGCATTGACCCGGGATCTGGGCTGGATGCTGTACGACATAACCCATGATCCGCAGGGCAATAATGGCAACCATGTCCATTCATGCACGACAAACTGCAGGCCATCGTTTTTCAGGGCTGTTCTTGAAAACGGCAGGATCGATCTCAGGAAAGCGGAGGTGAGATCATGATACTGCAGGCGCTGACAGAATACTACCACCGCATTGTAGCTACTGATGGCAATATAGCAATGGAAGGATTTGAAAAGAAAGAGATACCTTTTCTTATTATCATAGATAAGAATGGTAAATTCGTTGACATACAGGACACCAGAAGTGGAGAAGGCAAGAAGAAGATCGGCAGGCAGTTCACCGTGCCCAGAGCGGTGAAGAAAACCAGTGGAATAGCAGCAAACTTGCTTTGGGACACCCCACCTTATGTTGTAGGAAGACCGAAACCCGACCCTAAAAAAGAGACACAAAAGCTACTGCCTCGGGCAAAGGAGCAGAAAAAGGCCTTTGTTCATCGAATCAAAGCCTTTTCTGAACAGTTGGGCTCTGATACCGGAGTGGCGGCTGTTTTATCTTTTTTAAAGCAGCAGGATTGGAAAACGCTTTTCTCTCATCCATGCTGGAATGAAATCGAAGCGACAGGGTCATTGGTGAGCTTTCAGCTTGAAGGAGATAAATGTCTTGTCTGTGAAAGGCCATCGGTTGTTCATGCAATTTCTCATAAGAAGAAAGAGAAAGAACCAGACAGCATCTGCCTTATCACGGGTGAACCGGGTCGTCCCGTAAGACTGCATACTGCAATAAAGGGGGTGTGGAATGCACAGACTTCAGGGGCAAACATCGTATCATTCAACCTAGATGCATTCAGATCTTACGGCAAGGAACAAGGTGAAAATGCACCTGTCGGCGCAAGAGCAGAATTTGCGTACACCACAGCATTAAACCATTTACTTAAGAGAGGATCACATCAGAGGGTCCAGGTTGGTGATGCGAGCACTGTCTTCTGGGCCGAAAAGAAGCATCCTCTAGAGGACGTGTTTGCGGATCTCTTTGGAGAACCGGCAAAGGAAGACTATACCCAGGATCATAAAAGCATGATCGCCGCGTTCCGTGCCCCTCAGTTAGGCAGCAGGCGTGAACTGGATCCGCAGACGCGATTCTATGTGCTGGGACTTGCACCCAATGCAGCCCGGATCGCTGTCCGGTTCTGGTACGATGGCACTGTCGAGCAGGTTGTCGACAACATTGTCCATCATTTCGATGACTGTACCATTGTGCATGGCCCGAACCAGCCTGAGACACTCTCCTTATTCCGACTGCTTGTAGCCACTGCGCTTCAGGGGAAATCGGAAAACATTCAGCCGAATCTGGCAGGCGAATTCTTCAGGACGATACTTTCAGGTACACCATATCCGAAATCATTGCTCAGTTCGGCATTGAGAAGGGTGCGGGCCGAAAGAGAAATCACATACCCGCGAGCTGCACTTATCAAGGCAGTGCTCGTGCGGGAAGCACGCTATTATCAGCCCGATGCAAAGGAGGTAGGAATGTCACTCGATACAAGCAACAGCAATATCGGCTATCGTCTGGGGCGCCTGTTCGCAGTGCTCGAAAAGGCGCAGGAGGAGGCCAATCCTGGTATCAACGCCACCATCCGCGACCGTTTCTACGGTGCGGCATCCAGCACTCCAGTGGCGGTTTTCTCCCATCTCATGAAACTGAAGAACCACCACATATCCAAGCTGGAGAACAGAGGTCGAGCTATTAATCTGGAACGGATCATCGGGGAGATCATGTCAGAGATCACTGACTTCCCGGCCCATTTGACGCTTTCCGATCAGGGACGGTTCGCAGTTGGATACTATCACCAGCGACAGGACTTCTTCACAAAGAAAGATAACCAATAGACACTATATTGAATTCACAGAAAGGAGATCTATCCATGGCAAATGCTATCCAGAATCGATATGACTTTGTTTTACTGTTTGATGTCAAGGACGGCAATCCCAATGGGGACCCGGATGCTGGCAACCTTCCCCGCATCGACCCGGAGACCGGACACGGTCTTGTCACAGATGTGTGCATTAAGCGAAAGGTGAGAAACTATGTGCAACTCACGAAAAACGGTGTGGCGAATTTTGATATCTTCATTAAGGAGAGAGCCATCCTGAACAACCTCATTGCTGAGGCCCATAAGGAGGAGGGAGTCAAGGATAAGCAAAAAGGCGAGAAGACAGATGCAGCAAAAGAAGTTATGTGTAAACGTTTCTATGATGTCAGGACGTTCGGGGCAGTCATGTCAACAGGTGAGAATGCCGGCCAAGTACGGGGCCCTGTACAGCTCACTTTCTCGCGTAGTGTTGATCAAATTGTACCACTTGAACACAGTATCACTAGAATGGCGGTTACCACACCAGAAGAGGCGGAAAAGCAGCAGGGCGACAATCGCACCATGGGCCGGAAATTCACTGTTCCTTATGCGCTCTATCGCTGCCATGGCTTCATCTCCGCGCCTTTGGCCGGGCAGACAGGGTTCACAGAAGATGATCTTACGCTGCTCTGGGATGCTTTGACCAACATGTTTGAACACGACCGTTCGGCGGCACGCGGACAGATGGAAACCCGTGCATTGGTCGTTTTTAAGCATGACTCAAAAATGGGCAATGTCCCTGCACACACTTTGTTTAATCGTGTAAAGATAACCAGGACAGGTGATGCAGATAAACCTGCAAGGGACTTCTCCGACTATACGGTTTCCATAGATGATTCTCTGGTGCAGGGCGTCGCGATTGAAAAGAGAATATGACCCTGATTCAGGAACATCCGCATCAAGTAAACAACAAGTGCGGTTACCCGGAAATTCCGGATAACCGCACTCAATGCAGACATTAAGGAGTGATCCCTTCCGTATGATGACTTTCAAACACCTCTTAGCAGGCCTCGATACTCTCCCCGCAACCACCTCCTGGTATCTTTCCGACATCAGCGAAGCCAAAGGCCGTCAGGAGCTTTACACCAAGCAGGCCCCCCAGCGCCTGAAGGCCCTCAAGGAGCACGCCCTCATCGAGAGTGCGGTCTCATCCAACCGCATCGAAGGTATAGAGGTCGACCGGAAACGCATCGGCACCATCATCTTCGGCAGGTCACTCCTCCACGACAGGTCCGAGGAAGAAGTGCGCGGTTACCGCGAGGCCCTCGACCTCATCCACTGTGAAGGATCAATATTACCTATTTCAGAGAACACGATAAAGAAGCTCCACAGCCTGACACGTGGCGATACATGGGATGCCGGGAAATACAAGGAGAAAGACAGCGACATCATTGAGAAGCACCCTGACGGTACATCGAGCATCCGGTTCAAAACAGTGTCTGCAAAGAGTACCCCTGCCTTCATGAAACGGCTCCTGGATTCCTGGCATGAGTGTGTCGAAGAGAAGCGTGTTCATCCCCTCATCGCACTCGCTGCATTCAACCTCGATTTCCTGTGCATCCATCCTTTCCGCGATGGGAACGGCCGGGTATCGCGCCTGCTCTTGCTCCTTCAGTGTTACCATCAAGGGATCGAAGTTGGCAGGTACATCAGCATTGAACGGCTCATTGAGCAGAACAAGGAGCGTTACTACGAAACCTTGAATCAAAGCTCCCTGGGGTGGCATGAAGGCAATCACAACCCCTGGCCCTATATCAACTACATCTGTTTTATCCTAAAAGATGCATACAGAGAATTTGAAGAAAGGTTGAGTGGTCTGCCGCAACCCCGTGGAGAAAAGACCGGGGTGATTACTCATGCAGTTCAGAAATTCCGCGGAGATTTCACTGTCGCGGATATCATGCGGCAGTGCCCGGGCGTCGGTATTGATATGGTAAGACGTGTGCTGAAAGATCTCCAGGGGCGGGGTGTAGTGGCGTGCCTCGGACGTGGCAGGAATGCCAGATGGAAGAAGAAAGGGAATTAGGTAATAACAATTAATATAGGTAATAAATTAGGTAATAGACATGTATGACATGGACGACCTCATCCAGCTTTCGGCCCTGCAGCACTACGCCTTCTGTCCGCGCCAGTGCGCGCTGATCCACATCGAGCAGGTCTGGAGCGAGAGCGTGCTCACGGCCGAAGGCAGGCTCATGCACGATCACGTGCACGACGAGAAACGTGAATCACGCCGCGACGTGCGCATCGAGCACGGCGTACCGCTTCGTTCCCTGAGGCTCGGCCTCATCGGGAAGGCTGATGTGATCGAGTTTCATCGTTCCGAAGAAGGCAGGTGGGTCCCGTACCCAGTGGAATACAAGCGGGGCAAGCCGAAACGTGATGAGTGCGACAGAATCCAACTCTGCGCGCAGGCGCTGTGCCTCGAAGAGATGCTGAATGTATCCGTTCCTGAGGGCGCGCTTTTTTATGGGAGGACAAGGCACAGGCTGGATGTCGCTTTTAGTGATGCATTGCGAAAGGAAACGGAGGCGGCCGCCCTGAAGACCCGGGAACTCATTGCGTCGGGCAAGACCCCTGCTCCAGTGTACGCGAAACGATGCGAGCAATGTTCCCTCATGGAGAGCTGTCTGCCCAGGACGGTCCAGAAGAAGAGGACAGTCAGAGGCTACATCTCCCGGATGGTGAGGGAGCCATGAAGAAACTCCTCAATACCCTCTTTGTAACCACGCAGGGTGCCTATCTCTCCAAGGAGGGAGAGACCGTTGTAGTCAACGTGGAAAAGGAAGTGAAGCTGAGAGTGCCCATCCACACACTCGGCGGCATCGTGTGCTTCGGTAACGTTGCATGCAGTCCCTTTCTCATGGGCTTTTGCGCACAGAACAGTGTCGGACTGAGCTTCCTCAGCGAATACGGACGTTTTCTCGCACGGGTACAGGGCCCGGTGACGGGTAATGTACTCCTCCGGCGGGAGCAGTATCGCAGGGCTGATGACGAGACCTTCTCCGCAGGTATGGCGCGTATGGTCCTCATGGGCAAGATAGCCAACAGCAGGACCGTGCTCCTCAGGGCCATGCGTGACCACGGAGAAAAGGAATTCATGGATACCGAGAGGGTCGGAAACGCGGTACATCGGCTGACGACATATCTTGACACCCTTGAGAAGGAAAACAACCTCGACGTGGTGCGCGGTTTCGAGGGAGACGCGGCACATGCTTATTTCAATGTGTTTGATCAACTCATCGTGTCACAGAAGGATGACTTCGCTTTTGCCGAACGGAACAGGCGGCCGCCCCTGGACAATGTGAACTGCCTCCTGTCGTTCATCTATACCCTGCTTGTCCACGATATACGCTCTGCCCTCGAGGGGGTGGGGCTGGACCCGGCGGTGGGATTTCTGCATCGAGACAGGCCAGGAAGGCCTGGACTCGCACTGGACATCATGGAGGAGTTTCGTCCTTTCCTGGCAGACAGGCTCGTTCTTTCCCTCATCAACCTGAAGAGGGTCCAGGCAAAGGGATTCATCAGGATGGATTCGGGGGCGGTCATCATGAATGATGAAACGAGGAAGGTCGTTCTTGTCGCATACCAGGAAAGGAAGCGGGAGGAGATCATTCATCCGTTCATTGACGAGAAGGTTTCCATCGGGCTGCTGTTCCATGTACAGGCGCTTCTTCTCGCACGGTATCTGCGGGGCGACATTGACGGTTACCCGCCGTTCATATGGAAATAAAGGATAGAGAGTATACAGTAGAGGGGTAGGGACAATCTGTCACCCCCCCCCTTGGTAATTTAGGAGCAGCCATGTTTGTTCTTATTACATACGATGTTGCTGTTACTGATGAAGGAGGGCAGGCTCGTTTACGGAGGGTAGCCAAGACATGCCAGGATTACGGCCAGCGTGTTCAGTTCTCAGTCTTTGAGTGCATCGTGGATCCCGCCCAGTGGGTAGCTTTAAAGCAGATGCTCATCGATGAAATAGACACGTCAAAAGATAGTCTCAGGTTCTATTATCTCGGATCGAACTGGAGGAGAAGAGTTGAGCATGTAGGTGCGAAGAAACCAATAGATCAGGAAGGAACACTTATCATCTAACGGCTCGCGAACCTGTAGATGACATGGAAAACCAAGGGTGCTCGCGAAGGATAAAACAGCTTGAAATCACAGGTGAAATGAGAATGTTCTTTGAAAATAGAATATCGGTAAGTACGAAGAGGCAGATGGTTCGCGCAGAAGACAGGGAAAACTCATTGAAAAGAAGAAGATAGAAGAAGACAGTCGCCCCCTGCGCGGGGGCGTGGATTGAAACTATGTAGAGCCTGTGTGGGATGGACGTTATCCGCTGTCGCCCCCTGCGCGGGGGCGTGGATTGAAACATAGTGACGTATGAAATAGTAACCCCGGAAAGCGGTCGTCGCCCCCTGCGCGGGGGCGTGGATTGAAACCTCATCACCTGTGCGAACGAGAACCCCACCAAATTGTCGCCCCCTGCGCGGGGGCGTGGATTGAAACGTTTGTATCTCTGCCATTTCACCCCCTACTGTAAGTCGCCCCCTGCGCGGGGGCGTGGATTGAAACTATGAATCGATATGCCAAGATCACTGCACCCAGGGGTCGCCCCCTGCGCGGGGGCGTGGATTGAAACATAGTATGGACTTTAACCACGCCCACATTATGAGTCGCCCCCTGCGCGGGGGCGTGGATTGAAACACCAAGATAGGCAAGGCCACAACGAAGAGCACTCGTCGCCCCCTGCGCGGGGGCGTGGATTGAAACACTTTATCTCCTATGGTACATTTCAAGGATCTCCTGTCGCCCCCTGCGCGGGGGCGTGGATTGAAACATGTTAATCGGTATCGCTTTATAACTTCCCTCGGTCGCCCCCTGCGCGGGGGCGTGGATTGAAACAACCTGTCGATGGTTGCCTTGAGATGGTCTTTCGTCGCCCCCTGCGCGGGGGCGTGGATTGAAACAAGAGATCCTTATGTTTTAACGGCAAGGTTTGCGTCGCCCCCTGCGCGGGGGCGTGGATTGAAACGTTGACAAAGACCTGGTAAAAGACATGTGGGCGGGCGTCGCCCCCTGCGCGGGGGCGTGGATTGAAACAGCTCCAGAAAGAGGAACGTGGAGCGGGAAATCGGTCGCCCCCTGCGCGGGGGCGTGGATTGAAACTGGTCTTTCTTCCGTGCGTATGCACTCATGTACATGTCGCCCCCTGCGCGGGGGCGTGGATTGAAACGACACCTCCCTGATGATGAACCGGAGCAACCCAGTCGCCCCCTGCGCGGGGGCGTGGATTGAAACAAGGCAAAGAAGGTTGAGCTCCAGAAGCAGTGGAGTCGCCCCCTGCGCGGGGGCGTGGATTGAAACTTGCTCTTGATGCTACCTACTTCACCAGTGTAACGTCGCCCCCTGCGCGGGGGCGTGGATTGAAACTAAAGAGGAACCTGAACGTTTTTCACCTGCCTTTGTCGCCCCCTGCGCGGGGGCGTGGATTGAAACGTTGCATCATACATCAACCACGTAGCACCAAAGAGGTCGCCCCCTGCGCGGGGGCGTGGATTGAAACAGATGGCCTTGCTCAATCCTGGCGTTTTTGGTGAGTCGCCCCCTGCGCGGGGGCGTGGATTGAAACCCACGAGGTGTGGATAGAACCCTGCACCGGAGAGAGTCGCCCCCTGCGCGGGGGCGTGGATTGAAACGATGACAAGGGCTCCGCCCTGGTCGTGGATCTCGGGTCGCCCCCTGCGCGGGGGCGTGGATTGAAACCTGAAACCGCACGCGCGCAGGTGGTCGAACACGAGTCGCCCCCTGCGCGGGGGCGTGGATTGAAACCGACCAGACGGCAAAGCTCTGGATGCTCGACGTGGAGTCGCCCCCTGCGCGGGGGCGTGGATTGAAACAGGAAGATCATCCGGCGGGCGAAGCTCCCCGGGGGTCGCCCCCTGCGCGGGGGCGTGGATTGAAACGAGCCTGGCCAGCTCGAGCAGATCGCTTTCCTCGTCGCCCCCTGCGCGGGGGCGTGGATTGAAACTCTGT
>Ga0116164_10000481_pt1 | contig 34693 bp, 34 predicted proteins | sample AD_UKC109_MetaG_FD_89888 | JGI IMG/M metagenome (GOLD analysis project Ga0116164, IMG submission 89888) | Active sludge microbial communities of municipal wastewater-treating anaerobic digesters from Hong Kong - AD_UKC109_MetaG | ecosystem: Engineered > Bioreactor > Anaerobic > Digestate... | reverse complement strand
CCCCTGAAGGCCAAGCAGATGCTGGACGAAAAGCTTGCGTCTGGGCAGGGCCTTGCAAAGCTTCGCGAGATGATCGCCGCGCAGGACGGCGACCCGAACGTCTGCGACGATACGGCACTGCTGCCGCAGGCGAAAATCGTCGCCGATATCCGCACGGATATCACCGGATACATCCATACCATGGATACCACGCGTTTGGGTTATCTGGCGCAGCGCATGGGCGCGGGGCGCATCCGGAAATCCGATACGATCGATCCGGCCGTCGGCTTCGTGCTGCGCCGCCGCATCGGCGACGCGGTAATGAAGGGCGACGTGCTGGCGACGGTGCACGCGGACAAGCAGGAGCACGTGGCCTTCGCGCAGGAGGAAATCCGGCAGGCGCTCTCCATCCTGCCCGAACCCGCACGGCCCCTGAAGCTCATCCACGCGATTGTATATCACGACGAGATCGTTTATCTCTAAAGCAAAACGCAGAAAGGGAACCTTATGCAATGCGAGCCCAACCCGGCTTCCCTGCCCGTATCCCACAGCCGGACCGAACAGGTGCACATCGTGATGCCCGGGGACTGTAACCAGTATTTCCGGCTGTTCGGCGGGCAGCTGGTGCAGTGGATCGATACCGTGGCCGCCGTGGTGTCGCGCCGCCATTCGGGCTGTGCGGTTACAACCGCGTCCATCGACCGGCTTGATTTCCTGGCCTCCGCCTCGCTCAACGACCTGATCGTTCTTAAGGGGCGCGTGCTGTACGTCGGGCGCACCAGCATGCTGGTCGGCGTGGATACCTTCGTGGAAAGCAGCGCCTGCCAGGAGCGCACGCTGGTCAACCGCGCCACGCTGACGATGGTCGCCCTTGACGAGGACAACCAGCCGACCGCCGTGCCCCGCCTGACGCCCGAAACCGAGGCGGAACAGGCGGATTTTGCCAGGGGTAAGGCCATGTACGAGGCCAAGCGCGCGGCACGCGGGCTTTGACACCCCATGGACGCGATGCTATAATGCTGACCATGGAAAAACCCTTAACGGACGCCGTTTTTACCGGAGAACGTATGAAAGCATGGACAGGATGACGAACATTTTTCCCGATCCGGTTCTGGATCTGCCCGAGGCGGATCTCCCCATCGAGGGCGCGCAGGCCTGGCTGTCCCAGGGCGAAGGGCATCAGATTCTCTTCATGCGGTTTGCAAAGGATGCCGTGCTGGCGGAGCATGCGCATGCCGGGCAGTGGGGCGTCGTACTGGAGGGCAGGATCGAGCTGACAATCGGCGGCGCAACGCAGGGTTTCATAAAGGGCGACCGGTACTACATCCCGCCGGACGTCATGCATTCCGCCCGAATATTCGCCGGATACGCGGACATTACGTTTTTCGATCAGGCGGACAGGTATCAGGTAAAAAAGAAGGCCGGTTCCCCCGGCTGAGAGGAGAAAGACTTTGGAAGAGTTCACCGCGTTGCTCAAAGAGCTGTTTTCCGGTGTGCTGTACATGGGTACGTTTGACGGGCTGAAGACGCTTGTCATGTTTCTGATCGGAGGCATTCTGATCTATCTTGCCATCAAAAAGGATTACGAACCGGCACTGCTGCTGCCGATCGCGTTCGGCGCGATTTTGGCCAACCTCCCGCCGATCATCGACGCGGTCACCGGCGATCCCACGGCAAGCGTGCTGGGCAGCGACGGCTTTTTAACCGTGCTGTTCAACGCAGGGATCAAAAACGAACTGTTTCCCATCCTGATCTTCATCGCGGTGGGCGCGATGATCGATTTCTCCCCGCTTCTGAAAGATCCCTCGATGATCTTCTTCGGTGCGGCGGCGCAGTTCGGCATCTTCGCAACGTTCCTGGTTTCGATGCTCTTGATCCCCGTCGCGTTTCCCAACGTCGCGGCGATGGCCGCGGGTCCGGAGAAGGACAGCCTGGTGCTGCGCCTCGCGTCCGCGATCGGCATCATCGGCGCGGCGGACGGCCCCACCACGCTGTACGTCGCCAACCACTTTGATTTGAAGGATTACATGGCGCCGATCTCGGTCGCCGCATACAGCTATATGGCGCTGGTGCCTGTCATTCAGCCGCCGATCATCCGCGCGCTGACCACCAAAAAGGAGCGTACCATCCACATGACCTATACCGAGCATCGGGCCTCCCGCCTTACGCTGATCCTGTTTCCCATCGTGGTCACCATCCTCGCGGGTATCATCGTACCCATGAGCGCCCCGCTGGTCGGCAGCCTGATGTTCGGCAATCTCCTGCGCGAGTGCAAGGTGCTGGAGCGCCTCTCCAAGACCGCGCAGAACGAGCTGGCAAACCTCGTCACCATCCTGCTGGGGCTGACGATCGGCTCCACGATGCTGGCTTCCAACTTCCTGCGCTGGGACACGCTGTTTATCCTGACGCTCGGTCTGCTCGCCTTCGTGTTCGATACCGCGGGCGGCGTGATGTTCGCCAAGTTTTTAAACCTTTTCCGCAAGGAAAAGCTTAACCCGATGATCGGCGCGGCGGGTATCTCCGCGTTTCCGATGTCGGCGCGCGTCATTCAAAAGATGGCCAAGGAAGACGATCCATACAACTTCGTGCTGATGCAGGCCACCAGCGCCAACGTATCGGGCCAGCTCGGCTCCATCGTCGCGGGCGGCCTCGTGATAACGCTCGTCGGATTACTGATCGGCTGGTAAGCTTTTATCCAAATACCATGCCTTGCCGCTTGTATCTTGCGCCGCTTTTGGCCGCTGACTTCATCACTTAACCTTGACGTAGCGCTGCTACTACTGCGGTTTCCTTCTTCGCCAGCAACCAAAACCACCTGCAAGCTATCAAGCGTCACGGCTTGGCATTTGGATAAGGAATTCTCAGATGAAGGCAACTGCTATCAGAAAAGAGGGACTTCCATATGCTGCATTTTTTGGTTTTCTTAACGGATACCGCCACTGCCACCACCGCAGCTTCCGAATCGAAGCTCGCGGCGATGTCGATCTTTTCCAAGGGGCTGTTTACCACGCTGCTGGGACTGATCGGCGTATTTTTGGTGCTGACGCTGTTCTTTGTCGCCATCAAACTGATGCAACGGCCGGGCAAGAAGGATCCCGGAGCAAAGGAGTAAACCATGCTGTATTCGCAATCGGACAGGGATTTGATCAATGCTAAGCTGAAGCGGCGCGCCGCCGCCGTGTGGATTCCCGCGGCGGCGCTGCTTGCGCTCGCCATCGTCACCTTCGTGTGGTACCGGACGCGGCACGACGAGAGCGGCTGGATCGTATCCGGGCTGCTCACCATCCTCGGGGGCGCATACGCCATCTTTTTCTACGGCGTGTATCTGGGGCCGATGCGCAAATATAAAAAGCATCTGGATTACATGTTCGACGGGATCAAGCGCGAAACCGTGGGAATCTTCAAGGAAATCACCACAACCGTGCAGGACCGCGACGGGATCGATTGCTACAGCGTATGGCTGAACGTCGGCGAAAAAAACGATCCGGACGACGACCGGCTGTTTTACCTGGACGCATACAAATCCATGGACGGCTTCCAGCCGGGCGACAAGATTCGCATCGAGAGCAACGACCGGATGATCGCGAGTATAACCAAGCTTTAAGGAGAAAACGATGATCGATTTTACGTTCCAAAATCCCGCGAAAATTATCTTCGGCAAGTCCGCGCTGTCTCACCTGCGGGAGGAGGCGGCGCGTTTTGGCACGCGCGTGCTGCTCGTGTACGGCGGCAGCTCCATCAAACGCATGGGGCTGTACGATTCTGTGAAGGACATCCTCTCCGCAGGCGGGTTTACGGTGTTTGAGCTTTCGGGCATCGTGCCCAATCCCGTGCTGTCCCGCGTGTACGAGGGCATAGAGCTTTGCCGCAGGGAAAACGTCGATCTGGTGCTCGCCGTGGGCGGCGGCAGCGTGATCGACACGGGCAAGGGAATCGCAAACGGCGTGAAGTATTCCGGCGACGTATGGGATTTCTATGCGCATAAGGCCGTACCGGAAACCTCCCTGCCGCTGGGCGTGCTGCTTACCCACGCGGCTGCGGGCAGCGAGATGAGCTATTCCTCCGTCATCACCAACGAAGACGGCATGCTCAAGCGCGGCTTCAACTCCCTGACCAACGTGCCGACGTTCTCGCTTTTAAACCCCGAATGGACCTTTACCCTGCCGCCGTACCAGACGGCGTGCGGCGCCGTGGACATTATGGCGCACATGATGGAGCGGTATTTTACCACCGTGGAGCACGTGGAGCTGACCGACCGGATGATCACGGCCGGAATCAAGACCGTGCTGCACAACGCGCCCATCGCACTGCAAACCCCCGACGATTACGACGCGCGCGCCGAGATCATGTGGGCGGGCGCGCTCGCGCACAACACGCTGCTAAATACGGGCCGCATCGGCGACTGGGCCTCGCACAGGCTGAGCCATGAGGTCTCCGCCATGTACGGGCTGGCCCACGGCGCAGCGCTGGCGGTGCTCTTCCCCGCGTGGATGCGCTACGTGCTTAAACAAAACCCCACAAAGATCGCGCAGTTCGCCGTGGACGTATTCGACGTTGTCCCCGCCGCCAGCGAGACCGAAACCGCGCTGGAGGGCGTGCGCAGGCTGGAAGCCGCTTACCGCTCCTTCGGCGTGCCCATACGGCTGCGGGAGGCGGGCATCGAAAACGCCGATCTGCAAACGCTTATTCAAAAGGCGCTGCCCAATGAGGACAGCACCCAAGGCGAATATATCAAAATCTACCGCAAAGACGCGCTGGAGATTTTCAAGCTGGCCGAATAGCCGTTACTCCTCCGTCTGCGGTTCGGCCTCCACAATTTGCATAGCGATATCCGCATTCGTTCCGTTTGCGGTCAGCAGCGCCTGGTACAGCGCCTCGGTCTCGGTCACCGCGGACGCCCAGGCGCTTTCCTGCAGCTCGGGATCGCCGGTAACCTCGTCGTAGAGCTTTTGTTCCAGCTCCTGCTTGATTTCCGTATAGCGGTCGGAGGTCAGGGGATACAACAAATCGCGCTTCTCCACGCTTTCCTCATCCACGGTCAGCTTATAATAGGCCACCGTCGGCGCCGGCAGGGCGACCCGGATTAATTTATTTTCCTCGTCATACTGTACGGTAGCCTGTTGCAGGTCCACCGAGAAGCTCGCGGTAAACGAATACGGCACCACGACCTTCTGCACCGTGCCGATCAGCCAGGCGTCCGTGGATACGGTTTCCTGTCCGGTGATCGTTTTCTCCAGCACAACCAGCTCCCGCTTCTCCACGAGCGTCTCCGAAAAGCGTTCGCTGATCCAGGTCGCGTTCGCGCCGCCAAACAGCAGCTTATACAGCCGCGGGCCGAACAGCACGCCGCCCGCGATCAGCGCGGCGCAGAGGATCAGCGTCAGCAGGGTCTTAAGGATTCGTTTCAATGGCATTTCTCTCCCCGGGTTAAATTACGTTCCATTTCTCAATTTCCACAAACAGCCGCACCAGCAGCAGCACGAGGGCGGCGATCGTGGTCAGCGCACCCACGATCATCAGATACCCGCGGAAAAAACGTCCGATTTTACTCCTGCGCGGGCGCGGCGGGTTTGCCTGGCGTTCGGGCGGCGGCCCGGGCGGATAAGCTTTGGGCATGTTAACCTCCCCTTGGCTGTTTAATTAACGACAGCTTTATTATAAGGGCGGCGCGCGGGAATTTCAACCGATAACGCTTTCCGCGCGTTCTTTTGTTTCAACTGTGAAAAGGCGGGTATACTTTCAGTATGCCCCCAATGGAAAGGAGATTGTACCGATGGCAACCATAAAATTTACGAAGGATAATTTCGATACCGAAGCCCTGCAAAGCAAAGTTCCCGTGCTGATCGACTTCTATGCGGATTGGTGCGGCCCCTGCAGGATGGTAAGCCCGATCGTTGATCAGATCGCCAACGAGGGCGGCGCCTTCAAGGTGGGAAAGATCGACGTGGATCGTTCTCCCGAGCTTGCCGCTAAATTCGGCGTTATGAGCATTCCGACCCTCGTGGTGCTCAAGGACGGCAAGGTAGCGCAGCAGGCGGTTGGCGCGCGCAGCAAGGATCAGATCCTTAAAATGCTGCAATAACAAAGCGGTTTCCTCCGCGATATCAAAATCCCCGGCAAATGCCGGGGTCAGACCGTTGCCAAACAAGGTTTGTCAACGGGATGCCAGCTTGTTCAAAAAGCCCCGGTTTCGCGAAGCCAAGCGTGGAGTGGGTTGAGCGTACACGGACGTACGTGATGCCCGCTCCATCACGCAGGCGACAAAGAAAACGTGGCTTTTTCAGCAAGCTGTCCCCGGCAAATGCCGGGGCTTTTACATATGATCGGAATTCCGCCCGGTGTATTACTCCGTCAGCGCGGTTTTAGGGATGAAGGCGCGGCACTGCTTGCCGAGATACGTGGTTTCGATATAGGCCCAATCGTTGCCCATGAACGCCAGCAGCGTCACCGTATCGCCCTTCTTAAGCGTAAACAGCTCTTCGGCACCGTAGTTGGGATCGTCGGTCGCCGAAGCGTCCGCCGTGAGCTTGATCTGGATATCGGTAAACGTAAGCGTCTTCACGGTTTCGGGATCGCGAAGCGTGGTGCTGAGAATGTAGCCTACCCGGCCCTTTACGTTATTATAGCCGATCGGGTAGGAAACCAGCACCCAGCCGTCCACCACGCCGTAAATCGTTACGGTATCGTTGGTGGTCACCTGCGCGTTGGGATTGCGGTAGGAGTTGTCGTTAGGCGCCGAGTATACATTCAGCGAGCGCCGCTTTACAAACTCTGCGCCAGCCAGCGGCACGAGCACGGGCGCATCCTGCACGGCCTGCTCATACGGCGAAAGCGTGGGCGTCGGCACAGGCGTGGGTGTGGGCGTGGGAGTTGGTGTGGGTGTCGGCGTGGGTGTGGGCGTCGGTGTGGGTGTCGGCGTGGGCGTAGGAGACGGAGACGGCGTAACGAATTCCTCCGCCTGTACGGTGTTGGAATTGCGGTTTAAAACATAGCCCTTCTTGGAACCGTCCTCCGCCTGCAGGGTAAAGGCCGTATTTCCGCCCAGCAGCACCTCGCCGCTCAGTACGTCGCTTTCCAGGGTGCCGTCCGTCACCGTATAGTTCGCAACCTGAATAACCAGCAGCCGGCCGTCGGGCAGAAATTGATAATATTGCGATCCGTCCGTTCCCAGCGGCTTCCACAATCCCTGGGTCAGCACGGTCAGGATGGACGCGTCCTCAAAGCTGACGGAAATGGGAGTCGGCGTCGCAACATCGAACACCGGCACGGTGGCAATCGGCGTGGGGGTCGGCGTCGGCGGCAGCGTCGGGGTCGGCGTAACAACGGGAACCAAAATCATCGTGGTATAGGCATCGGTCTGCGGATCAAACACCAGATCAATGCCGCCTTCAAACTCGTACAGGCTGGCCATCAAAGGCTCCTGCTGCGCGGAAAGCAGGCTGAGCGTACCACCGGTTGATACGGTATAGGCCGTAAATTGCGGTGTGCCGCCGGTCGGATCGGTCACGCTGCCGTCCGCATGAAACCGCAGAGTGTGGGCGTCCGCCGTCCAATCGTGCGCGGTGAGGATTCTTACGATCGCGTCCGAATCGGTGACGACGGTGCCGGAGGCCTGGTCATAGATGGAAACGTCCGTTTCCTCCGTGGCCAGCGCCTGCGTGCCGAACGCCAGCATCAGGACGATGAAAATGATGAGAACGTTTTTCATCTGTCTGTCTCCTTACACATCATTCAAATACGATGGGATATTCGGACACGGCGGCAATGGAGATCACCTGCTGTGTATCGCCTTTGCGCAGGATAAAGCTGTAGGAATGCGGCAGCGGATACGAAAGCCCGCTTACGGCATAACGGCGGACGTACCCGTTCTCATATTCCGCCCATACGATATCGGACTGCATCGGCTCGATGCTGTCAAACGAAAACGGATACTGCTGCACGCCTTCCACAAACAGCCCGTACAGCTGCGTATCGGGATCGCGCACCACGAGCGCGCCGCAATTGACATAGGCCGCCACGCTGTCGGAACGGGTGACAACCGTCATCGCCTCGTCCTGCATACAAAGATCGCCGTTTTGCATCATGGCAAAGCCGCAGATGCTTTCCACCACGCCGTCCATATCGGCCGCGTAGGAAAGCCGGGTCGTTTCGCCGCTTGTTTTCAGGAGATACAGCGCGTAGCGGCTATCCGGATTGGACACATTGCCGGTATCCACATATGCCAGCGTCGTATCCGCCGTAAACGGGAACGCCCTGGCAAACCACAGGTTGGAGATCAGCGTTCCGCCATCGCTGATGTAGTTGAACATCGTACCGCTCTGATCGGATATGATCGCCCAGCCGTTGATCATCGGCTGCAGCACCACGTCCCCGCCCACGCTGCGCGAGAACGAAGACAAATCCACCAGCGGATACCCCTGCGCGGTAATCAGGTAGGGCGCCTCGGAAAGATAGAGCACCGAATCGGAGCAGGGAATGATCTCCGTCAGCCCTTCGTAATAGCCGAGCAGCCTGCCGTTATCGGCGGCAAACAGATAGAAATCCGTCGTGCCGTCCGTATTTTCTACCCGCATCACAATGCTTGAGTCGGTCACCACATCGTTTTGCATGTCCACGCCGTCCGCAACGGCGTTGATCTCCTGCATCGATCTGGACTTGATTTCCGTCTTGGCCGTCTCCGCGTACGCGGGCACATCCAGTACGGCTTCCGTCGGTGCGGGCGTGGGTGAAATTTTCCAAACGACTTCCTCGCCCAACACATTCCCGACCAGATCCAAAATCTGATGCCGGAAGATATACGCCCCGCAGCCGATTAACAGCAGCAGCAAGACGACGATCAGGCATACCAGCCAGCCGCGCTTCCTTCCCCCGTCTTCGCGCGGGGGGCGCATGCGCTCGCTGTGAATCTGGTATCCGTCTTCGAATAGGTACGAGTCCGGCTGCCGCGCGTCCTGCGGCTTCTGCGCCGGATCGGTAAACTTCGGCGGGGGGGCAAACTGCAGATCCTTACGCTGCTGTTCGCCTGTGTCCTTTGCGATAAAGGTGGAGCGGTCCTGTCCGTAGCCCGCGGAATAAGCAGCCTCCTTGGTATAGGCATACCGGTTATCCGGCCGGTTCAGCTCCTGATTGGCGGAGAAAGCGCCGGCTGCTTTATCGTCCGCATGCCGCGCGGCGGTATCCTGCGCAGGCCGCGCCGCACCGCCCCCGGCGCGGGGATTGCGCAGGGGCTGCTCGGTGACATAGTTGACTTTTTTGTCATCTTCGTTCGACCAGTATTTGTTCATGCTTTCCCTCTGTTTCGCAAGACTGCTCACCTGTTAATGTATCATTGTTCATGCCATCCGTCAAGCAATCACAGGGGTTACACGCAGGGGCTAAACGGGCTGGGGAATACCGGCTGATGGGGTGTGATACTTGCAGTTCGAGAGCATAATGAGGAATTAGGAATGAGGAATGAGAAATGGCGGTGCGGTTGCTGCGCAACCGATTGATTTCAATATCTTTTGTAAGGATTCACGATTTCCAATCATAGAGACAATCTTTGTTAATCATTTAAAATAGGAAAAAGAAAAGATTGCCTGCGCAATCTTTTCCGCAATTCCTCATTCCTCATTCCTAATTCCTAATTCCTAATTACAGCATTTATGCGGTCTCAATGCTGTCCGCGTGCTGCAGCCCCATCTTCTCCACGCCCATTTCCCGCAGCTTGTATTTCTGGATCTTGCCGCTGGCGGTCATGGGAAACTCGTCCAGCTCCATCACGTATTTGGGTCTCTTGAAGCGGCTCATCCCCCGCCCACAAACGCGATGATCTCCTCCTCGGTCGCGTGCATTCCATCCTTGTAGATCACGCAGGCGCAGACCGCCTCGCCGTATTTCTCGTCGGGCAGGCCGATTACCTGCACGTCCCGGATCGCGGGATGCGTATAGAGGAACTCCTCGATTTCGCGCGGGTAGATGTTCTCGCCGCCGCGGATGATCATATCCTTCAGGCGTCCCGTGATCTTGAAATACCCGTGCTCGTCCATCGTGCCGATATCGCCGGTGTGCAGCCAGCCGTCCGAATCAATGGCCTGGCGCGTGGCCTCCGCCATTTTGTAGTACCCCTTCATAATATGGTAGCCGCGGGTCACAATCTCGCCGGGCACGCCGCGGGGCACCTCCTCGTTGGTGCTGGGATCCACAATCCGGCCCTCGGTGTGCGGCAGGAGCCTGCCTACGGTACTGACGCGGATCTCCAGCGGATCGTCCGTGCGGCTCTGGGTCATGCCGGGGGCGCACTCGGTCTGCCCGAACACGATGGTGATTTCATTAAGGTGCATCTTCTCGCTTGCGTCGCGCATGGTCTTGATCGGGCAAGGGCTGCCCGCCATGATGCCCGTGCGCAGGTGCGAAAAATCAAACTTTGCGAAATCCGGATGCTCGAGCATCGCGATGAACATGGTCGGCACGCCGTGCACCGCCGTGCAGCGCTCCTGCTGCAGGTATTCCATCTCCAGCAGGGCGTTGAAGCGCGTCATCAGCACCATGGTGGTACAGTGCGTCAGACAGGTCATCACGCCCAGCACACAGCCGAAGCAGTGGAACAGCGGCACGACGATCATCAGACGGTCGTCGCTGGTGAATTTCATACAGTCGCCCATGAACTGGCCGTTGTTGGTGATGTTGTAGTGCGTGAGCATCACGCCCTTGGGAAAGCCCGTGGTGCCGCTGGTGTACTGCATGTTGATCACATCGTGGGTGTCAAGCGACGCGATGATCTCCTCCAGCGTTTCCTCCGGCACGGTCCCGGCCAGCGCGTACAGATCCTCAAACGCAACCGCACCCTTGGGCTTGCGTTCCCGGTCGCCGATCAGCACGACCTTTTTCAAAAACGGCAGCTTGTCCGCATGTACGTTTTCCGGCCCCTCGGTCAGAAGCGCGGGCACCAGTCCCGTAATATGCTCCAGATAGTCGTTGCCCCTCACGCCGCCGATCATCACGAGCATCTTCGCGTCGCTCTGGGTGAGCAGATAGTTCAGCTCGAACTGCTTATAATTGGTATTCACCGTAATCAGGATCGCGCCGAGCTTGGCCGTGGAAAACATCGTAAGCAGCCATTCTGGCACGTTGGTCGCCCAGATCGCCACATGATCGCCCTTGCGGATACCCAGTGCGTACAGCCCGCGCGCGACGACGCTCGTCAGCCGGTCGAACTCCTTCCAGCTCCAGCGCTCGCCGGTTTCCGGCGCGACGACGCAGTCGTTATCGGGGTGATTTTTCACGTTTTTCCTGAGAAGCCCGGTTATCGTATAGTCGTTGAGATCATGCACCGGTGTGAAAGCCATAAGATCACTCCTGTTCCTGTCTGGGTAGAAAAAGCCCCCGCCTTCGATTGCTCGAAGACGGAGGCATTGCATCCGCGGTACCACTTCGTTTGGAGACGTATCTCCCTCTTGAACGGCTGTATCGGGCCACCCGTCCGGCAGTACTGCAATCTTTCTTGCCGGCCGCTCACGGGGGAGTAGGTTCGCAGCCTTTCATGCCTCGCACCAGCCGGCATCTCTCTTGGGAAAGGTTCGCTGCTCGCCGCGCCCGATCATCGCGTAATTGCTGTTGATTATACTGGAAAAGCCACGCATTTGTCAACCCTTTACCCATCGGCGGTTCGATGCTATAATGGAAAAAAGCGGCACGAAACCAACGATCGGAGGTGGGTGTATGTACCGGTATTCAGGCAACAACCGTTATCGCAACGTAATGCGCTCGCACCGGTATCAGCCTGTGATCGTGATCATTCTCATCGTTATCGCCGTCGTCGTCATTTTAAAGCTCGTGGGCGTGGGCTCGCTGGACGAGGGCAATTACGAGCGGCAGCGCAACGCGCGGCTGCGCTCCGAGGTGCAAAACGCGGTCTCCCAGGTCAACACCCTGTCCCGCCTCGGCGCGACGACCACCAGCAATACGCTGGGCAAGATCCGCCAGTACGTGCACGGCGTGGAGGTGCTCAACGAGCTGAACATCAGCATGTACGGCGAGGTGGGCCGCCTGTTTCAGCAGGCCGTGTTCGACAACATCTATACCATCATCGATCAGTATGATTCCAACCTGTCGACGGGGTCCAAGGTGAACGAGAGCCTGACGCTGCTCAGCGAGGCGGTGACCACGCTGAGCGATTCGACACTGGAACTGATCGGCGCTACGCAATAAAAATGCTCTCCATGAAGGAGAATGCCCCCATGGACAATCGTCCCATCGGCGTTTTCGACAGCGGTTACGGCGGCATCAGCGTTTTGGCGGCCGCCGCTTCTTTGCTGCCCGGGGAGCGCTTTATCTATCTGGGCGACAGCCTGCACGCACCGTACGGCGAGCGCACGGAAGCGGAAATCATGGCGCTGACACGCCATTGTGTTCAATATCTGATCGACAAGGGCTGCAAGGCCATCGTGATCGCCTGCAACACGGCCACCAGCGTCGCCGCCGCCGCGCTTCGCAGGGAGCTTTCCCTGCCGATCGTCGCCATGGAACCCGCGCTGAAGCCCGCCTCGATGCTCGAAGGGGACGGGCTGGTGCTGGTGCTCGCCACCGAGGTAACGCTGAAGCTCAGCAAGTTCCGGCGCCTGATGGAAAGCTACGGCAAAAACGCCGTTCCCATCCCCGCCCCCGGATTCGTAACGGCGGTTGAAGCGGGTCTTACGCAGGGCGCGGAGATCGACGCGCTGCTGCAAGAATATCTGGGTCCCTGGCTGCGAAAGCCCGTAAAGGCCGTGGTGCTGGGATGCACGCACTATGTGTTCCTGAAACCCGCCCTGCGCGCGTTTCTGCCGCCGCACATCCCGCTGATCGACGGCAACGGGGGCACCGCGCGGCAGCTGCAAAAGCGCCTCGCGCAGGCGAACCTGGCGGGCGCTTTACAGGAGCCGGATGTGATGAAACGCGTGGAATTCCATTCCACGAAGAACGGCGCGGAAACGCCGGTAAGGATGCAATCCATGTTCCAAACGGCGCTTTCTCAGCTCTCCGCCAAATAGCGTTTCGGGCCGAGCGTATAGATATCGTTGCCTTCACAGTCGACGGCAACCACAAGCGGCAGATCCTTGACGGTCAGCCGCTTGATCGATTCCGGTCCCAGATCGTCGTAGGCGATCACCTCGACGCTCTCGATGCATTTTGACAGGTACGCGGCGCAGCCCGCGGGCGCCGTGAAATACACCGCGCCGTTTTCCACGATGGCCTGCTTCACCGCATCCCCGCGGTCGCCCTTGCCGATGATGGCCTTAAGTCCGCGGGCTAAAAGCGCGGGCGTGAACGCGTCCATACGCACCGAGGTGGTGGGGCCGATCGCGCCCGACACGCGCCCGGGCGGCGTGGGCGTGGGCCCCGCGTAGAAGATCGTCTGTCCCATAAGCTCGAAAGGCAGCGGTTCGCCGTTTTGCAGCGCCTGGATCATCCGCGCGTGGGCGGCGTCCCGCGCGGTATAAATTACGCCGGACAGCAGCACGGCCTCCCCCGCCTTGAGCTCGGGAATCGTTTCCGGATCGATGGGCGATATACAGTGTGTTGCCATGGTGTTCTCCTTACAGGGTTGCTTGCGCGCGCCGCGTGGCGTGGCAGCCTACGTTCACAGCCACGGGCAGCCCCGCGATATGCGTCGGGGCCGTTTTGATGTGCACGGACAGCGCCGTGGTCATCCCGCCGTATCCCTGCGGCCCGATGCCCGTTTGGTTGATTTTCTGCAAAAGCTCTTTTTCCAGCGCGGCGATCGCCGGATCGGGATGCCCGCCCTCGCGCAGCTCCACCAGCGCTTCCTTGGCCAGCATCGCGACCTGCTCGAAATTACCCCCGATTCCAACGCCCAGCATGATGGGCGGGCAGGGGTTCGCGCCCGCGATTTGCACCGTCTCCAGCACGAAATCCTTCACGCCCTGCAGGCCTTCGGCGGGAGTGAGCATTTTAAGCCGGCTCATGTTCTCGCTGCCGAAGCCCTTGGGCGAAACCGTCAGCTTGATCCGGTCGCCCGCGACCAGCTTCACGTGCAGCACCGCGGGCGTGTTATCGCCGGTATTCACACGATCGAACGGGCCGCGCACCACGGACTTGCGCAGCCAGCCCTCCATATATCCCTTATGCACGCCGCGGTTGACCGCATCCTCCAGCAGCCCGCCTTCGATGTGCGCGTCCTGCCCCACCTCGGCAATGACCACCGCCATACCCGTATCCTGGCAGATCGGGATTTTCGATTGTTCCGCAATCCTGCAATTCTCGCATACCAAAGCGAGGCTTTCCCGCGCGGGCGCGTAGGGCTCCCGCTGCCGCGCCTCCGCAAGCAACGCACGCACCTGCGCCGGCAGCACCGTGCAGGCCTCGATGCACAGCCCGGCGACGCAATCCGCAATCTGATCGACATGAATGGTTCTGCTCATATTTTGCTCCCGTCTAGTCCAACGTAATCCGCACGATCTCGCGGGGATTGAAAATCCGCGGCACAGGCACGCGGTTGCTCACGCCCGCGGAGATGATCATCTTCTCCACAACGCCCCTGGTATACCTGGGAAAGATCCCCTGCCCGGACGCATACACACCGCGGCCGAAAATCCGCCACTGCCCGCCGTGCGTATGCCCCGAAATCACAAGATCAATATCCTCGCCCCGTAAATACGAAAAATAGTCCTCCGGCCGGTGGCTCATCAAAATCCTGCACCCGGGCTCCGCCGTAAACGCGGGCAGCATATCCGCATGCCCATACTTTCGCGGGCGGTACCAGCCGCCGATGACCAGCTCTCCCAGCCGCTCATAGTCATTGAACAATACCTTCGTGCCGGTTTCCCGCACGCGCCGTTCGAAGGTGCGAAAATCCTTCAGCCGCGCGTCGTGATTGCCGATGGAAACGTACGTCGGCAGCGTCCGGGCCGCTGCTTCCAGAAATTCCAGCGCGTTTCCATATTGCTGCCGGTACGCGTCCGCGCTATCCCCCGGCAGCAGCAGCACATCGGCGTCCTTCAGCAGCGGCAGGAACTCCCCGTACTGGTCGTCGTGCAGGTCGCTGACCACCAAAAGCCGCACAGGCTTTGCCAGTTTCCCCGTATGCCAGGTGTAGTCGGTTAATTTCCGCAATGGTCTGCCTCCGCGTTCCCGCATTTTGTTCGTCATGGTATTCGATGGTCACAGCGGCATACTCCTGCCTGGCTGAAAAAACGTTGTTCGATTGAGACAGCGGTGTACAGAAAAGGGATTGGCGGCCTTTTTGTCGAATGCTTCCTATACTCAAAATGATGAAAAATGCCAGATTTCTTACCCTGAAGCAATCCTTAACGCTAGAATTGGTTCTTACGGAAGATTTCGAACAAGTATAGATCGTGATACAATGGAAAAACAAATAAGGAAGGAGGATCCAATGACAAGAGTTGCATTGTTTATAGACGGTTCTAACTTTTTTTACATGCAGACAAGAGATTTAGGACAACTGCTGGACCCCAGGAAACTGCTGGATTTTGTTTCGCAGTTCGGTGAAATTACGGATGCCTACTACTATACCGGAGAAGACGAGACGCACGACGCCAAGCAGCAATCTTATCTGGACGCGCTGGCTTACATGGGATATTCGCTGGTCACGAAACCGATCAAGACCATTTTTGACCCGCAAACGGGAACCACCCGGCGCAAGGCCAATCTGGATATCGAGATTGTGCTGGACATGTTCAACACCATCGACAACTACGATATGGCCGTGCTTGTCAGCGGCGACGGAGATTTCGAGCGGGCGCTCTCGCTTTTAAAATCGCGGGGCAAGCAATTCAAGGTGCTGGCAACGGAAAACTTCGTCGCCTCGGAAATCCGCCGGGTCGCCGGCATGCACTACATCAACCTGTCGGAGATCGCCGACAGACTTCGCAAGGACTGAATTCCGGATACGCAAAAAGAAGCGGCCAATCAACAGCCGCTTCTTTTTTGTTACATTTTCCCGATCTTTTCCCAGATCGCTTCCTCAACGGGGATACCATTCGCCAGATTGTCGCGCCGCACGGCCATCATATGCTGGCCGGGATAGGTTACGGGGCTGGTTCCCTCCCGCGGCGTCGCGGATTGTAAATCCTTGAGCGTCGCCTTGACCTGCTCCGCAAAGGCCGCGCCGTTTGGCAGCGACTGCAGATCGATGGCGAGGAACGCCTGGCTGACGCCCGTTTCACGCGGGAGCTCCCCGATATCACGGGTGGTCAAGCCGCCGCTCAGCGCCGCCGCGACAAGATCCAGCGCGAGCGCCAGCCCCGAGCCCTTCCAGTAACCAAACGGCAGCGCCTGTCCGGTCTCCAGGATCACCCTGGGATCGCGTGTCAGCTTCTGATCCCGGTCGAAGCCGCCGTCCATGGGCAGCTCGCGGCCCTGCCGCACGTAGGTTTCCAGCTTGCCGTAGGCAAACATGGACATCGCAATATCCAGCAGCACCGGCTCGTCCCCGTTGGGGATGGCAAACACAATCGGATTGTTGCCGAGCCTGGGCTCCCGTCCGCCCCACGGCGGCATGTTGGGCGTTGTGTTCGTCCACAAAATCCCGATACAGCCCGCCTCCGCGGCCATCAGCCCGTAGTTTCCGGGGCGCATCCAGTGGTTGTTGTTCCTGAGCCCCACCACGCCGATGCCGTTCTCCTTCGCCAGCGCAACGGCGCGCTCCATGGCCGCTTTCGCGTTGAGATTGCCGATTCCATGCCTGCCGTCCCACTGCTCCAGCATGCCGAACCTGCCGATAAGCTCCGCCTGCGCACGCACATCCACGTCGCCGTTTTCAATGCTGCGGATCAGCGCGGGAAAGCGGTTCAGCCCGTGGGTGTAAATGCCGTCGCGGCTCGCGTCCGCAAACATCGCGGCCGACTGTTCCGCCCGTTCCGCCTCCACGCCATATTTCAATAAAACGCGGGTCAACTCCCGTTTCATCTCCCCGTATGATACTCTCATCCCGATCCCTCCGTATTCGATCTTCCATACAAAGTGTACCACATTATTCCGCGCCGCAAACGGCAAATCCGTATGCTTTCGTTTCCCCCTGCAGCCGCCGGAGAAAGACACACGAAAAACAGCACATGTGACATTTGGTCGATTTCGACCCCTTGACACGCCTGCCAGGTCGAGCTATAATTGCAACATATTTTCACGCCGCAACGAAGCGATGGCTTCCTGCGGCGTGATTATTTTTTAGGGAGATGAACGCATGACTGGTGAAGCAATCCGGGATATGATCAAGCATTATGTGCTGCAATCGTGGAGCGTGCAAAAGACCATCAATCCCATTCCGGTCGAAAAAGCCGAGGGCATTTACTTCTGGGATTCGGACGGCAAACGGTATACCGATATGTCCTCGCAGCTGGTGAACCTGAACCTCGGCTTTGGCAACAAGGCCATCGGGGACGCCATCAAGGCGCAGGTGGACCAGTATTGCTTCCTCTCCCCCGGCTACGGCTCCGAGGTGCGCGCCAAGCTCGCCGGGAAGATCGTCAGCCTCATGCCCGACAACATGGCGAAGGTGTTTTTCACCAACGCGGGCGCGGAAGCCAATGAAAACGCCATCAAGATGGCGCGCATGGTCACCGGCCGGTGGAAGGTGTTCAGCCGCTACCGCAGCTATCACGGCGCGTCGTTCGGCGCGGGCAACCTGACCGGCGAACCGCGGCGCTATCCGCTGGAGCCCGGCATTCCGGGTTTCATCAAGTTTTTTGATCCGTACATGTACCGCGAGGCAATCCGTTTTGAGTCCGAAGAAGAGGCCTCGGCATACTATCTGGCAAAGCTGGAGGAACAGATCCAGTACGAAAACCCGACGACCATCGCAGCCATTGTGATGGAAACGATCACCGGCTCCAACGGCGTCATCATCCCGCCCAAAGGCTATCTGCCGGGCGTGCGCGCGCTGTGCGACAAGTACGGCATCATGATGATTCTGGACGAGGTCATGACCGGCTGGTGCCGCACGGGCAGGATGTTCGGCTTTGAGAATTTCGGTGTCAAGCCCGATATCGTCTCCTTCGCCAAGGGTGTGACCTGCGGCTACGTGCCGCTGGGCGGCGTCGTGGTGAGCAAGCAGGTGGCGGAATACTTCGACGACCACTTCCTCTCCTGCGGGCTGACGTACTCCGGCCATCCGCTGGCATGCGCCGCCGGGCTTGCGTGCGTAAGCTACTACGAGGAAAACGACGTCGCCGCGCACGTGACGGAGGTCGGCAAGGTGCTCAAGGCGCAGCTGGAAGCCCTGAAGGAAAAGCACGCCTGCGTGGGCGATATCCGCTCCATCGGCTTGTTTTCCAGCGCCGAGCTGGTGAAGGACAAAGAAACCCGCGAAGCGCTGGTGCCTTACGGCGGCGATTCCAAGGGCGTGATGAAGGGCATCCTCGGCAAGCTCTTTGCCAAGGGCTTCATGACCTATACGCACGAGAACATGATCATTATCGCGCCGGCGCTGATCATCACCGAAGACCAGCTGGTGGAAGAACTCAAGAAACTCGACGAAGTGCTGACCGAAGTGGACGCTTCGCTGTAACGGAGGAATTTATGCCCTATTCATTGCTTACGCCCGGACAAACGGTATTCGGCGCGGACGCGCTGGAAAGCTGCCGCGAGGCGCTGTGCTCGTTCGGTAAAAAGCCGCTGATCGTCACCAGCTCCGGGATGGATAAAATGCCCGCTTTTACAAAGCTGACGGCCATGCTGGGCGATACGCCCCACGCGGTGTTCACCGATATTCCCGCCGAGCCCGACGACGCCATGGTGCTGGCCGGAACCGCGGCCTACCGCCAGGCGGGCTGCGACTGCGTGATCGGCATCGGCGGCGGCAGCGCGCTGGACAGCGCCAAGGCCATCGCGGCAAGCTCGGTGCTTCCAAACGACATCTGCTCCTACGCGGGCCAGGAAATTGTCGCCGATGTTCCGCCGCTCGCGCTGATCCCGACCACCGCGGGCACCGGCTCGGAGGCCACGAAGTTTATCGTGATCACCCAGTCCGGCACCAACGCCAAGCTGCTGCTCAAAGGCGACGTGCTGCTGCCGAAGCTGGCGATTGTCGATTACACGCTCACGGCCTCCATGCCCGCCAAGCTCACCGCCTACACCGGCATGGATACGCTCACCCACGCCGTGGAGGCCTATACCTCCAAAAAAGCCAATCCGCTGTGCGATCCCTACGCGATCGACGCCGTGAAGCGATGCTTTGAAAGCCTGCCGACGGCATACCATGACGGCGGCTCGCTCAAGGACCGCGAGTCCATGGCGCTGGCCGCCTTCGAGGCGGGGGTATGCATCTGCAACGCGTCGGTGACGATCGTGCACGGCATGAGCCGCCCCATCGGCGCGAAGTTCCACGTGCCCCACGGCCTGAGCAACGCGATGCTGCTGGCCCCGTGCCTGGCCTTCGCCGCGGAGGGCGCGCCGGAGCGGTTTGCCAGGCTTTCCCGCGCGGTCGGCTTCGCGACCGACGCCCAGCCGGACGCCGAAGCCGCGCAGGCCCTGATCGACAAGCTGAAACAAATTTCCAAGGTATTGGAGATCCCGACCCCCGGGGAATACGGCATCGCCAAAGAGGATTTTCTGGGCATGGCCGGGCAGATGGCGGCGGAAGCGCTCCAGAGCGGCAGCCCCGCCAACACCCTGCGCCCCGTAACGAGCGCGGATATCGTATCGATTTACCAAAGCCTCTACTGAACAAACGACCGTCACGCGTGACACCGCATTACAAAGGCGTAAGGCGAAAAAAATCGCCCTGCGCCTTTTTGCGTTCCAGGATATGACAAAATCGGAGGAAACAGCATGCAGCGACTGGTACCGGACCCGAAACGAAAGAACGTGCTCGTGCCTGACGGCGTCGAGATTCGCATCGAAGATCTGTCCATCAGCTTTCCGGATCAGAACGGAACAAAATCCATCGACGCGCTGACGAACGTCAATCTGGAGATCAAGCAGGGCGAATTCGTATCCCTGGTCGGCCCTTCCGGATGCGGAAAGACCACGATGCTGCGCGCCATCGCCGATCTGCAAAAGCCCACGGCGGGCTCCATTACCGTGCGCGGCCAAAGCCCGCACGACATCCGGCTGCAAAAGAAGTTCGGCATCGTGTTCCAAAGCCCGGTGCTGTTCGACTGGCGCACCGTGCGGCGCAACGTGTGCATGCCCATGGAGGTGCAGGGCATCCCCAAGCCGCGGCGCACCAAAACCGTCACCGAAATGCTGGAGATGGTCGGGCTGACGAAGTTCGGTCACCATTACCCCAACCAGCTTTCGGGCGGCATGCAGCAGCGTGTGGGCATCGCGCGGGCGCTGGCGATCAAGCCGGAAATCCTGCTGATGGACGAGCCCTTCTCGGCGCTGGACGAGTTTACCAAGGAAAAGCTGCACGAGGACCTGCTGAAAATCTGGCACAAGACCAACAAGACCATCGTATTCGTCACCCACAATATTTCCGAAGCCGTCTTCCTGTCGGATCGCATCGTCGTGCTTTCGCCGCACCCGGGCCGCGTGTCCGCCATCGTAGACGTAAATCTCCAGCGTCCCCGTCCCCTGAGCGTGAAGGAAACCCCGGAGTTTGTCGCGCTGGTTTCCAAAGTACGCAACAGCTTTGAGGAGATGTAAGGGTTTGAAACATAAGACCTTGAAAAAGTTCCTGGCCTCCCCCAAATGGGTGACCGTGGCGTGGGTCGTCGGGCTGATCATCGTATGGGAGCTCGGCGCCACCTACATCGCCACCGTAAAGCGCTCGCCGCAAAACGTGCTGCCGCACCTGTGGCAGATCGCCGAGAGCGTGTTTTCCACCCAGAAGGTGAACGGTCGGCAGACCGCCATCCAGCTGGTGCTGGATAACGCGTGGATCACACTTGCGCGCGCGGGCATCGGGTTTGTGGAGGGCGCTTGCGTGGGCTTTATTCTGGCGCTTTTGATGAGCCGCTTCCGCGCCATTGAAAAGATGATCTTCCCCTACCTGATGATCATCCAGATGATCCCGATCCTGGGCATGGCGCCGATCGTGCTGGCCGTGACCAAGGATATCGACAAGAGCCGCATCCTGATCGCCGCCATCCTGACGTTTTACCCGGTGGCTACCAGCACGCTGTCGGGCTTCAAGGCCGTGGAGAAGGAAAAGCACGACCTGATGTACTCGGTGGCGGCCAGCCGCTCGCAGGTGTACGCCAAGCTGATGATCCCGTTTGCGATCCCCTACCTGTTTTCGGGGCTGAAGATCGCGGCGCCGCTGGCGATTACCGCCTCCATTCTGGTGGATACGCTGCAGGGCGGCGGCGGCCTGGGCTGCATGATGTCCCAGTCGCTGAAGCACGCGATGAGCATCTACGTATTCTGGCAGATCGTGTTCCTGAGCGCGATCATCGGCATCCTGAGCTACCAGCTCATGAGCTGGCTGGAACGCTTCTTCTCCGCCGGACGCCCGGTGGGCAAGCGCAAGACAGGCGCAGCTCAGCTGCAATCTGCCGCGAAAGTGAAGGTGACGTCGCCGTGAAGAAAAAGCTTACCTGGGATGCCGTCTCCACGTTCCTGTATCCCGTCGCGTTCGGCGTGCTGATCGTGGTGCTGTGGCAAACGGAAATCCTGCACAAGCTCTTGGGCGCGGATACCTTCACGCTGCCGCTCCCCTCGCGCATCATCACCATCATCGGGGATAACTTCCCCACCGTGATGACCAACGTCTGGGCGACGACCATCGTGGCGGTCAGCGGCCTGATCCTCGGATCGCTGCTGGGGTATTCGCTGGGTATCCTCGCCGCGGTGTTTAAAAAGTGGGGCAAGGGCGGGCTGACGCTGGCCTCGGCATTCAACGCCGTCCCGATCATCGCCATCGCGCCCATCCTGAACAACCTGACCAAGGACGTCAGCTCCGTGGCGAGCGTACGCTCGATGGTCGCTAAAATTTTGGTCGTCACCATCACCTGCACCGTCGCCATGAGCGTGAACGCCTACCGGGGATTAACGGAGTTGAAGCCCTTCTCCGAGGAGCTGATGCACTCCATCGCCTCCAACAAGCGCCAGGTGTTCTTCAAGCTCCGCGTGCCCAACAGCCTGCCGTTTGTGTTTACGGCGCTCAGGGTAAGCGTGCCGGGCAGTATCATCTCCGCGCTGGTCAGCGAATATTTCGCGGAGTACATCATCGGCGTGGGGCGTCAGATCCGCGAAAACATCGTGCTGGCGCAGTTCGCCACGGCATGGGCGTACATTCTGGTTGCCTGCGTGATGGGCATCCTGCTGTACATGCTCCTGCTGATTGCTGAAAGCATTCTGCTGAAAGGGCGCAAATAGCTCTTTTGGATAGAATAAAAGAAATTTAGGGGGAAAAAGGAAAATGAGGAATCGGAACAACAAAAACAGATTCATGGCATTGGTCACGATGGTTGTTATGGTTATGACGCTGATCGCCCTGCCGACGCTCGCTATGGCGTATACCGCGGATCAGACCGCGGAAGAAATCGTAGTGGACGCCGCCACCAAAGGCCAGGTCGGCAACTGGGGACTTGGAAACGAATATGAAATCCAGGCGCTTCTGACCAAATACGGCATGCCCACCACCTATCTGAGCCAGGCCTTCGATATGGACGGCTTTGACGATGATTCGCTGCTTGCCGCGTCTGCCATGACCTACAACGAGCTGGGCCTTGTCGTCAACTCCTACGACGGCGGCTACGGCTACGGCGACACCGTAAGCTACATCGACATGAACGACGAGGGCGTCGCCATGCTCGAGGATAACCTGTTCACCACCAAGGAATTCGCCGAAGCGAATCCCAACACCGTGGAAGCGTTCATCTCCGCGTCCATGAAAGGCTGGGCGTATGCCTGCGCCAATCCTGAGGAGGCCGCCGAGATCGTGTTCAACTACGGCTCGTCCGTCTCCAGCGACCACCAGCTCTACATGGCCGGCGAAGTGAAAAAGCTCGTGGAAACCGATACCACCGGCAATACCGTAACCGATTACGGCAAGATCGACGAAACCGCCATGGCGCAGACGCTCGAGCTGGCCAAGACCTACATTAAGCTTTCCGACAGCGTGGCGGCCGATACCCTCGCGGGCATGACCCTCGCCGACGTGTATGATTCCAGCTACTACGACGCCGCGATGGCTGAAGGCGCCGAGCTTGGCACGCCCGAAAAGACCGACGTTTCCATCCAGCTCAAGTGGCTGCCGCAGGCGCAGTTCATGGGCTACTATGTGGCGCTGGACAAGGGCTATTATGACAAAGTCGGTCTGAACGTGACCATCGTGTCCGGCGGTGGCGACATCTCCGAGACCACCGCCGTTTACATGGGCCAGGTAGACTTTGGCGTAACCTGGGTTTCCAACCTGATCTCGGCCAATGCCGGCGGCATGGGCCTGATTGAGGTCGCGCAGGTCTTCCAGCGCTCCGGCCTGGTGCTCGTGTATAAGCTCGATTAGTACGAAACGACTGTTTGAACCCATACGCCGCCTGCGGAAGCGTGCCTTTGCGCGCTTCCGCAGGTGCCGTATGAAACCGAATGCAAGCCCTGCATACAGAATTTGCATTGGCCTTAAGGAGGGCTCTTCATGGATCTGCTGATCAAAAACGGAACCATCGTCACTGCGGAAACAACCTTCAAGGCGGATATCGCCGTACAAAACGGGAAAATCGCGCTGATCGGCACAGAGCTTACCGTACCGGCGGATCAGGTGGTGGACGCGGACGGCCTGCTTGTACTGCCCGGCGCAATCGACGTGCATACGCACCTGCAAATGGCGTTCGGCGGCACGGTATCGTCCGACAGCTACCTGTCGGGTACGCGCGCGGCGGCCTGCGGCGGCGTCACCACCGTATTTGATTACGCGATGCAGCGCAAGGGCCACGGTATCGTGGAAACCGTCAAAACGCGCCGGGAGATGTGCGACCCCAACGCATGCGTGGACTATGCGTTCCATTGCTGCATTACGGACCTGAACGAGGATACGCTGCTGGATGAATTTGAAGCCGCCGCGGACTACGGCATCACGAGCTTCAAATGCTTCTTCGTTTACAAAAAAGAGGGTATGATGGTGGATGACGGCACCTTTATCAAGGTGCTGCTGAAAGCCAAGGAGATCGGCTGCATGACCAATCTGCACGCCGAGAACCCCGACGTGATCGATATGAATATTGCGAACTTCCTCAAAGAGGGCAAGACCTCGGCATGGTATCACTACCTGTCGCGCCCCGAATTTGTGGAAGCCGAAGCGGATAAACGCGCCGTGCACTGGGCCAAATCGGTGGACGCGCCGCTGTACATCGTACACATGGCGGATAAGGAAGGGCTGGAGGCCGCGGTGGCGGCAAAGCGCGAAGGCGCGCCGATCCGCATTGAAACCTGTCCGCAGTATCTGGAGTTCACCTGCGACGTCTACAAGCGCGAGGATGGCCGCAACTTCGTGTGCTCGCCGCCCATGAAGGGCCAGGAGAGCCAGGACGCGCTGTGGAAGGCCGTCAAGGACGGATCGATCGATACCGTCGCCACCGACCACTGCCCCTTCATGAGCTTTGAGAAGGACTGGGGCAAGGACGATTTTACCAAAATTCCCAACGGCTGCGCGGGGATTGAAAACCTCTACCCCTATATGCTCTCCGCGGCCAACGAGGGCAAAATCACCTTCGAGCGCGCGGTGGAGCTGTGCTCCACCAACCCCGCCAAAATCTTCGGCTGCAAGGACAAAGGCTCCCTCACCGTGGGCAAGGACGCCGATATCGTGCTGTACGATCCCACAAAGCCCTTCACCATCTCGGTGAAAAACATGCACTCCGATACCGACCACACCATCTGGGAGGGCAAATCCGTCAAGGGCTACCCCGTGCAGACGTACGTACGCGGCACGCTGGTGTACCAGGACGGGGAGTTCGTCGGCACGCCGGGCTTCGGACAGTATGTAAAGCGGATCCCGTCTAAAATGAAATGAGGGACGAAACCATGACCCTGCAACATACGCGCCAGATGCTCCGCGAGGAAACGGGCGGGTGCCTGCTGTGCTCCGTGGCGCCGTGCACGGCCGCCTGTCCCAACGGGCTGGATCCCGCGCGCGTTATCCGCGCCGTGCGGTTTGACAACGCAGCGGGCGCGGCCCTGCGCCTGCCCGAGCCGCTGGCCTGTACAGCCTGCGCCGGCAAACCCTGCCTTGCCGCGTGCGTGAAAAACCATGTCTCGCGCGGCGTCGCCATCGACGCGGTGCTGGAGACCGTGCACGAAACGCAGTCTCCGCCCGCGCCAAAAAGCGGGCTGGCAATCACGTTCTGCGGTATTCCGTGTGAAAACCCATTCTTCCTCTCCTCGTCGATCGTCGCCAACAACTACGGGATGATCGCCCGCGCGTTTGAGATGGGCTGGGCCGGGGCGTGCATGAAGACCATCGGGCTGTTCACGCCCAACGAGGTCTCCCCGCGCTTTGACGCGATCGGCAAGGAAGCCACGCCCTTCATGGGCTTCAAGAACATTGAGCAGACCTCCGAAAAAACCGCGGAGGAAAACTTCGCGTGCATCCAAGCGCTGAAAAAGGACTATCCCTCGAAGATCATCATCGCCTCCGTCATGGGGCGCGACGAGGCCGAGTGGACGCAGCTTGCCGGGATGGCGCAGGAGGCGGGCGCGGATATTATCGAGTGCAACTTCTCCTGCCCGCACATGGCGAAAAACGGACTGGGCTCCGACGTGGGCCAGAACCCCGGGCTGGTGGCAAGCTACATGCGCGCCGTGCGCAAGGGCGCGGCTATCCCGGTGCTGGCGAAAATGACGCCCAATCTGGGCAATATGGAGCCGCCCGCCATCGCCGCCATGGAGGCGGGCGCGACGGGCATCGCGGCGATCAACACCGTGAAAAGCGTGATGAACGTCAACCTTCACACCTTCTCCACCGGCCCGGACGTGCGTGGCAAATCCAGCGTCGGTGGCTACTCCGGCAAGGCCGTGAAGCCCATCGCGCTCCGGTTCATCGAAGCGATGAAGAAGCATCCCCAGCTCGCCGACGTTCCCGTCAGCGGCATGGGCGGCATCGAAACCTGGCGCGACGCGGCGGAGTTTATCGCGCTTGGCTGCGCAAACATTCAGGTCACCACCGCCGTGATGCAGTACGGCTACCGGATCATCGAGGATATGGTCGAGGGGATGCGCCTGTATCTGGACGCGGAAGGCATATCGATCGACGAGCTGGTCGGGCGTGCTCTGCCCAACGTGATCAACGGCGACGATCTGGACCGCGAAACCATCTGCTACCCGAAGTTCGACCGCAAAAAATGCGTCGGCTGCGGCCGCTGCTTCATCTCCTGTATGGACGGTGGCCATCAGGCCATCCGAATGAACGCTGACAACCGCCCCGTGCTCGACGGCAAGCTATGCGTGGGCTGCCACCTGTGCCTGACCGTCTGTCCGGCGGAAGCCATATCGGCGGGTACCTGCGTACCCAAACCCAATCACTAAACAAGGAGGAACTTCTTATGTACACTTGCAACAGAGACAAACTGGACGACAAGATTAAAACCTTCTCCAAATTCGGGGACACGGGCAAGGGCGGTATCACGCGCTTTTCCCTCTCGCCCGAGGCGCTGCTGGCGCGCGGCGAGTTCAAGAAGCGCATGGAAACCATGGGCGCGACCGTGGTGACCGACGATATGGCCAATATGTACGCCACCGTTCCCGGCACCGAGGATCTGCCCGCCATCGTGATGGGCTCGCATCTGGACAGCGTGCGCCAGGGCGGCAATTTCGACGGCGTGCTGGGCGTCATCTCCGGCATGGAAACGGTGGAGACCATCGTGACCGAAAAAATCCCCCACCGCCATCCGCTGACCGTGATGGTGTGGACCAACGAGGAAGGCGCGCGCTTCGAGCCGGCCATGATGTCCTCCGGCGTGATCTGCAACAAGTTTGACAAGGCGACCATGCTCGCCTCCGTCGCCAAGGATAAGCCCGGCTATACCTTCGGACAGGCGCTTGAAGAAAGCGGCTATATCGGCAGCGAGGAAAATCGCCTGACCGCCGATCAATACGCCGCAATGCTGGAGCTGCACATCGAACAGGGCCCCGTGATGGACACCGAGGGCTACGACGTGGCCGCGGTCGCCGGCGTGTGCGGCATGATCAACTACGAGTTCACCTTCATCGGCCAGGCCAACCACGCGGGCACTACGCCGATGAAATACCGCAAGGACGCGCTGTACGCCGCGTGCAAGATCATCCAGTATCTGCACGACGAGCTGGATAAGCTCGATCCCGCGCTGGTGTACACCACAGGCAAGATCTCCGCGCACCCCAACATCCACACCATCATCCCCGACGAGGTGAAGTTCACCCTCGACGCCCGCCATTACGATCCCGAGGTGATCAAGCAGGTGCTGGCCGTGATCGACAAAATCCCCGCAGAGGTGGAACGCTGCGCCTACAGCAAGCAGGAGGCCTGGAGCCGCAAGTCCGTCGCGTTTGATCCGCAGCTTGTGGAGATCGTCGAATCCAGCTCCAGGGAGCTTGGCTACAAAACCCTCAAGATGTTCTCCGGCCCGGGCCACGACGCGCAGTTCGCTGCCGATATCCTGCCCACGGCCATGATCTTCGCGCCCAGCGAGGGCGGTTACAGCCACTGCGAGCAGGAGTTCACCCCCACCGAAAAGTGTGCCAAGGCCGTGGACGTGATGCTCAATTCCGTGCTGAAGATGGACAAAGCCCTGAACGCGTAATCCATCACATGACCAACACCCTACAGATCCGGGATCAGCCCGGATCTTTTTTTGCGCAACTGAACGATTTCCTTCATTCAATCGTCTTATTACAGATGGACGCCTTGGTTCTATACAGCCATCTTTGTACTATGTGTATTGCAACATATAGTACGCTATGGTATACTGCATCCGAAGCCGAAACCCCGGGTAACGCTCCAAGCGGGAAAGTATACGTTAACCATGCACCGCTTCCTAAAGAAAAACGGAGGAAAAACCATGAAAAAGTTTACCGCGTTCTTATGCGCCCTGTGTATGCTGTTTTTGACCGGAACCGCGCTGGCCGCGCCGGGCGACGCGTACCTGTTTTCCTACGATACACGCGAGGAAATGGGAATAAACGCCTACAATACGCCCACGATGGCTGTCATCGGAGATACGGTCTACACCCTTTGGGGAAGCGATATCTATACCTGGCAGGCGGACAGCGACGCCCCGGAAATACTGGTGTCCGACATCCCCTTTGAATACTTCTCCACCTGGGAGGACGCACAGGAGAAGCTGGGCGGCGAAGCAGAAAAGCTGATCCATCTTCTGGTCAGCGACGGCAGCACGCTCTATGGTTTCAACAGCCTGAACGGCTTGCTGTACCCGTTAACCTTTGCGGACGGGCAAACGGTGTTCGGCACAGCGATCGCGCTGGACTGGACGGACATCATGGATCGCCAAAGCGACGGCGAATATATGGAGATGATGAGCGCGAAAATTGTGGACGGCAAGCTGTATCTGCTTGTCCGCTCGTATGACGATTATGATCGCCCGACGCTGATGTCCTTCGATCTGGCATCCGGCGAACAGGCCGCGTGGGATATTTCCTGTGTGCAGGATATCACGCCGTACCGCGACGGCAAGCTGCTGATGGAGATTTACGACTATGAAACCGCGTATGACAGCGAAACGGGCGAGATGGCAAACGCCACCCTGGCGATCTTCGATCCGGCGGACGGCAGCGTAACGGAAGCCGGGTACTTCAGCGCTTCCTACGTTTTCGGCATCGCATATGATTCGCAAAGCGATACCCTTTATTACACCACCAACAGCAAGCTCATGTCCATGCCTTCCCTCGGCGAGCCCGTGCAGGTCGCCTATATACCGGCGGATTACCTCAGCTCGGCAACCGCCTCCCTGCTGCCCGGCGGCCTGTATGCCGTGATTTCATGGTCGGGATTAATCGTGCGCAATACCGATCCGCAGTACATGCCCGCCTATGCCCTTTCCATTTACGGCGGTTATATCGACGACGCGGCGATGGCCTTTACGGCGGAATATCCCGATATCCCGCTTTCGTTTGACGAGGACACGTATTACTCCACCGCCTCGGCGCTGGCCCAGGCCATGGCTTCCGGCGACGATACCTCCGATATTTACAATATCAGCATGAGCTATCAGGATTTCGCCAATTTGATGAACAAGGGATACTGCATGAACCTGTCTCCCTACGCGGAGCTGACGGAAACGCTGAACGGGCTCTACCCCTTCCTACAGGACGCTGTTTCCCTGGACGGCAGCTTCTACGCCGTACCCACCTATATGTACGGCTACGGCCTGTGCATCTTCCCCGATGTTTGGGAAGAAGCAGGACTTTCGGACCGCATTCCCGCATCCTTTATAGAATTCCTTGACTTTTGCCAGTGGTGGGCGGATGAAGGCGCGGATGAATACCCCGATCTCATGCTGATGCAGGATGCCTACGATTATCAAACCGCACTCTTCAATATGGCGTTGAATTTGTACATCGCAACCTATCAGGCGGAGGGGCGGGAGCTTACGCTGGATACGCCCGTCTTCCGCAGCATGATGGAAACGCTCGAGGATCTGGATATCGAGACGCTGAACGACACCCTGCCGGAAGCTGATGAAAACGGCGACATGCAGGCTTACTGGGACGGAACGGCCTCGTTCCTGTTCACCCAGTACGGCGAATGGCTTTCCGTATACGCCGATGAAGATTACTCCACGCCGCTGGTGCTTCCCATCGAAGAAGGAGACGCGGCATACATTCCCGTATATGTCCAATGTGCATTCATCAATCCCAATTCCGAGCATGCGGATATGGCCGCAACCTATCTGCTGAACGCGGTGGAGCATATGGAGCAGCTCCAGCACATCATGATGTTCCCGGACGATAACGATCCGGTGCCGTATGATTACTATGAGGATTTGGTCGAGGATTACGAAACCATGCTTGCCGACGCAAAGGTCAGCTTGGAAACGGCCGCGCCCGAGGATGTGAAGGATATCCAGTCAAGCATTGATATCTATGAGGATTTTCTGGCGCATAAAGAGGACTACTACTGGATGGCTTCCGCGGAAAGCATCGCCGCTTACCGTACCTTCGCGCCCCTGTGCTATACCGCATCGCCCAATATCCTGAGCTACAGCGGCAACGACGAGGGCGCCTCGGAAATCAACACGCTGATCGACCGCTATCTGGACGGACAGCTGACGCTGGATCAGTTCATCACGCAGGCGGATCAGAAAATCCGCATGATCCAGCTGGAAATGCAGTAAACGGCAGGCTGCCGGGCGCACATTGGCTGATCACCGGATGCCGGTGTGCGCCCGGCCCTTTCCCAAAGTTAGGAGGCGTAAGTTTGTTCCGGCGTAAAAAGAGCGTCATACTGTATTTGCTGCCAGGGCTGATCGGCCTGACGGCGTTTTCACTGGCTCCGTTTATCGGCGGCGTGTATTTCAGCATGACGGACGGAACCTTCCAGAATAACTTCGTCTGGTTTGACAACTACAAAGAGATCTGGCAAAACGAAATGTTCCTGCTGGGACTGAAAAACACGATGACGCTGTCGCTGTTTTGCGCTCCGGCCATCTGGCTGCTCTCGTTTCTGCTGTCCATTCTGCTCAAATCGCTTGGCAGCCGTACCGTGTTTTTCCGCAACGCCCTGCTGCTGCCCTACCTGATGCCCTCGGCGGCGCTGCTGCTCATCTGGCTGTTGATGTTCGATTACGGCGGCGTCCTGAACCGCATACTGGTCGGCCTGGGCTTCAGCCGCGTACTGTGGCTGGAGGGCAGCGCACTGCGCGTTCCGGTGGTCGCGCTTTACATCTGGAAAAACCTCGGATTTTCGGTGGTCATCTTCTCCTCGGCGCTGCAAACCATCCCCGAGGCTTATTACGAGTACGCGCGGCTGGAAGGCGCGGGTCCGCTTCGGCAGGCAAGGCAGATCACCCTGCCGCTGCTGATGCCCACCGCGTTTCTGGTATTCATCCTCGGCTGGATCAACGCGTTCAAGATCTTCAAGGAAGCCTATTTTATCGGCGGTGCGTATCCCGACGAGGCGGTGTATACCCTGCAGCATTTTATGAACAACAAGTTCGCCCGGCTGGATTATCAGGATGTCACCACGGCGGCCTACAGCTTTGCCGTGATCGTGTTCGTGTTCTTCGGGCTTCTGTACGCGACGCGCGCCGTTCGCTCGGCCGACCGGACTTAGGGGAGGGCCAGCATGACGGAAGCATCGCATATCCAAGCCCGCGCGCCGCGCGGCCGCACCAGGCCGGGCAAGGTTTTCTCCATCGTATTGCTTACGGGGATCGCAGTCCTTATTCTGCTGCCCATCGTGTTCACGTTCCTATATTCGTTCTTCCCCGAAAGCGAAATCGAAGCCTATCTGAAGCTGCGCGGCAGCTACGACGATACCCAATGGCTGGGCGTGCTGCTCTCGCCCAAGCTGGCGACCATCCGGCAGTACTACACCATATTGATCGAGGATCCCCAGTACCTGAAGCTGTTCGTCAACTCCGTCAAATATTCGGCGGGTATCCTGCTGGGGCAGGCGCTGGTCATCCCGATGATGGCCTACGCTCTCAGCCGGTTTACGTTCAAAGGGCGCGACGCGCTGTTTTTCATCCTCCTGATGCTCATGGTGCTGCCCTTTCAGGTTACGATGGTGCCCAGCGTGATTACGCTGCGCTTCATGGGGCTTTTGCAAACGCCGTGGGCGGTGATCCTGCCCATGTGGTTTTCGCCGTTTTATATCTTTTTGCTGCGCCAGTTTATGGTCGGCCTGCCCAACGAATATCTGGAGGCCGGGATGATGGACGGCGCGGGCACCTTCCGCTGCTATACGCACGTGGTGCTGCCCGTGTGCCGCCCGGTGCTGGGCGCGGCGGTAGCGCTGTCGTTCGCGGATTGCTGGAACCTGGTGGAGCAGCCGCTGGTCTATCTGTCCAGCCGCACCGCCGACCAGCCGCTGTCGGTGATGTTCAACCAAATCAGCACGGATAATTCGGGGGTGGCGTTCGCGGGCGCGGCGCTGTACATCCTGCCGGCGCTGTTCGTATACTTTTACTTCCAGGAAGATATTCTGCTGGGCGTCGCGCTCAGCGAGCTGAAATAAGCAGGAAGGGAACGCCGCCATGAAGATGAAGAAAATCGCGGTTCGCGGGATGATCGCGCTGGCGATCGTCGTCGCGCTGTGCATGTTCTTTGCCAATACCATCGTGACCATCACCACGCCGAAGGTGCGCATTACGCAGGGCGACCGGGGCCGGCTGGAGCAGAAGATCAGCCTGGACGCGGAGATTTATTTTCCCGAAACCACGGATTACACCCTGACCGACGCGATGAAAAACAGCATCGTCGTCAACAAGGTTTACGTGCGCCCCGGGCAAACGGTGACGGCAGGCGAGACCCTGTTCACCGCCGCCATGCCGGATTACGACCAGACCATGGCGGAATTGCAGGACAAGTACAATGCAAAGGCCGCGGAGCTGCTGGACAAGGACATCGAAAACCTGCGCACCGACAAGGACAGCACCGAAAACACCCTGTACGAAGCCGTGCTCGACGCGCAGACCGCCCTGGCAGACGCCGAGCACGACGCGCGCGTGCTGTCGGCGGAGCTGGGCATCGCGCTGGGTACGGAACTCGCGCAATGGACCCGGCGCGCCGCCGGGTATGACGAGCTGACCGCCGCCGTGCAGGCCGCGCTGGACGCCAAGGATATATACGACGCGGCCTATGACGCATTCGTCAGGGACTACAAGCGCAGCAGCTCGCAATTCCGGGAAACGACATTCCAATACGTCAAGGAGCGCAACGGCCTGCTCAGCGAGCTCAACGGCCTGATGGACGACATGGTCGCCCTGACGAAGCGCAAAGACGGGCTGACCAACGTAACCGCGCCGCAGGACGGGTACGTGACGGCCATGAATGTGAAAAGCGGCGATACCTACGACGGCAAAAGCGCCGCCTTTACCCTCAGCGATGCCGACGCACCCCCGCAGCTTCGCGCCGATATCACGGGGCTTGATAAGGTTATCGCCGAGAATACCAAGGTGGAGATCACCGGGAACTACGGCACGGAAAAGACCAAGGTGGAAAGCACAGCGCTTGGCGGCGACGGCAAGAAATATCTGTATATCGCGCTGACGGACGACGTGATTTCCGCCAAGGGCGGGGTCACCGCCATGATGACCGACGGGACGGTCGCCGTAACGGTGCGGTACAAGGCGAAGGAATCCACAACGCTTATCCCCGCCGCCGCCGTACGCAGCGAAGGCGATACGGACTATGTGTATATCATGCAGTATGGCTCCGGCGGCTTTCTGGGCTCCAGCAGCATGAAGGCAGTCAAAACCTCCGTCACCGTGCTGGAGCGCGGCGACACCATGGTTTCCGTACAGGAGTCCCTGGATTATCAGGAGATCATCACCGGGGAGGACCGTGCGCTGAGCGACGGCTGCACCGTGATGGAGTATGTGGACTGATGAAGCGGAGCGATCATGAAAAAGCATCGTAAATGGGCGTGGATCGCGCTTGCCGTATGCGCGGCCGTGCTGGGCTGGTCGGCCGGCGAAATCCATGCGGCCGGCGGCAATTTGCAGTATCTGATTCCCGCGCCGCCGATAGAGACCGGGGACAGCGGCCAGAGCGCGCAGGCGGACGGCACGCAGGCTGAACCCGTGCAGCCCAACGCGCAGACCCTCGCGCTGTGGGAAAGCCTGCAAACCGCCGCGGAGGGATGGGACGGGATCATCCAAAGCTATACGTTGTCCGGCATTGCGGAGCAGATCACCCTTGCGGGCGATACGGGCGAAACCGTGCAGACGCGGTTCGTCGCGCTGGGCCCGGACGCGTTTGCGCTTACGCCCAAGTACCTGCTCGTTGGACGGCTGTTCTACCCCGAGGAGCTATTGAACGGCTCCGACGGTATTCTGCTGGATGAAGAACTGGCGCTGGCGCTGTTCCGCGTTGCCGAGCCTGTCGGCCGTACGGTAACGATCTCCGACGCGGAGTTTACGGTCATCGGCGTCCTGCGCCACACCCGGCAAATCGGGGACAGTACGGATTATACCGCCTATGTTTCGCTGGCGGCGTTATGGAATCTGCCCGTTCAGCTGGACGCCCTGCAGGTCACCGCGGCCCCCCTGCCCGGCGCGGGGGCGAGCGCCGTATTTTCAGCCGATCTGGAAATCTGGCAGGCAGGCGGCACGCTGATCAACCTGCGCAAGGAAGAAATGGGCGCGCTGCTGCCGCTGCGGGTGCTGCTGTTTGTGTGCGGCGGCGTGCTGTTCTTTGCCGTGCTCCGCCTGTGGAACCGCCGCAGCCGCAGCCTGATCGCCGACGCACGCCGGCGGCTGGACGCGGAATATGCGGAAAAACTGATGCCGCGGTTTTCGGTTTACACGCTCATACAGCTTCTTGGATATGCTTTGCTGGCGTTTGCCGCCGTGCTGCTGATGAACTATATCATCGCACCGGTCTATACCTTTCCCGAATGGGTGCCGGCGGTGCTGGTGGATTGGGAGGATATCCAAACCACCTTCTGGAACCTGCGGCAAGGCGCGGCGAGCCTGCGGGAGCTGCGCAGCCCGGAGCTGATCCGCATTCGTTATTTCGGCATGCTGACAGGCTGGTGCAGCGCGGGCGCGGCCGTGCTGCTGGCAAGCCTGTGGGCGCGGCGGCGCTGCAATTGACCTCCGCCGAAAATCCTCCGCGGGCATTGCACATCCGGTCGGTATTTTGTAGAATAGAGCAAAGCTATACATCCGATGTG
>Ga0116164_10000480_pt1 | contig 34703 bp, 27 predicted proteins | sample AD_UKC109_MetaG_FD_89888 | JGI IMG/M metagenome (GOLD analysis project Ga0116164, IMG submission 89888) | Active sludge microbial communities of municipal wastewater-treating anaerobic digesters from Hong Kong - AD_UKC109_MetaG | ecosystem: Engineered > Bioreactor > Anaerobic > Digestate... | reverse complement strand
TGTATTCGCGGCCGAGAAGCTTGGAAACCTTTTCCATAATTTCCGCGATGATGGCGGGCGCGGCTTCATAATACTTGTTGGCGGCTTCGCGATTCTGGAAGAAGATATCGGGGTTCTGCGCGGTGCCGGCCTGGTGCGGATGATCCGGATTCAGGGCGCGGTTGCGGAACGCCTTCACCTTGTCCCAGGGCATCAGGGGTTCGATGTCATTGTATTCGACGGCGTCCACCTTTTGCACCTCGTGGCTGGTGCGGAAACCATCGAAGAAATGTACGAAGGGAACGCTGGTCTCCAACGTCGCAAGATGGGCGATCAGCGCCATATCCATCGCTTCCTGCACGCTGTTGCTGGAAAGCATCGCAAACCCGGTCTGACGGCAGGCCATCACGTCGCTGTGATCGCCGAAGATGCTCAGCGCGTGGGTGGCAAGCGTGCGGGCGCTGACATGGAATACGCAGGGCAGCAGTTCGCCGCTGATCTTATACATATTGGGGATCATCAGCAGCAGGCCCTGGCTGGCCGTGAAGGTAGACGTGCAGGCACCGGCCGCGAGGCTGCCGTGCACGGCGCCGGCGGCACCGGCTTCGCTTTGCATTTCCTGAACTTTCACCATTTGACCGAACAGGTTTTTCTGGCCCTTTGCAGCCCATGCGTCTATCACTTCCGCCATGGGTGAGGACGGCGTGATTGGATAGATTGCCGCAACGTCGCTGAATGCGTACGCTACGTGGCTTACCGCGGTATTGCCGTCGACGGTCATCTTGATCGACATAGAGGTCCCTCCCAAATCATGTAATGTATTGAAAGCCATCTGTCATGCCGATTGACACAGACAAACGGAGTATTCCAACAATCATATATTATAGAAAATTGATATCTTATTGTCAACCAATACCGCCCCAGATCCGGGCAGATATTGCATTCCGTCTGTTCTTTTCCCTTCAATATATACCCATGGCTCCGGCATCAAAAACTCCGCCCTTTCCGGCGGAGTTGTAAAATGTACGGTCAACGCGGACCGGGATCACACGTTCAGATCCCAATCCTGCAAATAAGCCTTGGTATTCTCAAGCATCGTTTTGTACAGCGTACGCGCGTCGCCGAGTTTTACGCCGATCATCAGCGGATCGCACGCGAACGCGCTGAACGCAAGTTTTGCGTTTCTGTTTTTGATGGCATCAAGGATATCGTCCTGCGCAAGCGCCGCCGGCATGGTAAGTGCATAGGGTACGCCCTGCATGGCGCCGCTGGCAATGGGCGTGACCGAATGATCGGCAAACACGGCGTTGGTCTCCACCACCGTGCCAAGCGGCAGGTTTGTGATCTGGCCGATATTGGGCATGTTGACGTTTGACACAAGCTTTTGTAAGCCGGTGAACGCCTTGATCATCTGCACGCCTTCCTCGCCCGTTTGTTTGAGCTCAAACGTTTCCTCCCCGCTGTAGAGCCGTGCGGACTTTTCCAGCAGGTTTTTCATGTTTCCCTTGCGCCAGGAAACGGGCGTGAGGGTAAACTTGTAGCTGAGCGCCTTCTCGGGCGACGCCAGGTAGCGCGCGGCGGGGTTGAACTCCGCCAGATGGCGGTCGCCCGCGGCGGCAATCTGCCCCGTACGGCGGAACAAATCGATCTTTACCATCTGCGCGCTTTCGAAGAAGCGGTTCATCCAGTTATCGTCATTTCCTTCCGTATATCCGTTCTCCGCATATTTATCGCAGAACTTCTCATACACGGGATACAGATCGATCCCCCGGTAGCTCGCCTTGGTGATGAAGGTAAAGTGGTTCACGCCCTGCACGGTAATCTGCAGATCCTGTCTCGTAACGTTTTCGATGCCCTCGAACTCCGCGAGTGCCTTGCACAGCAGCGACTGCGTGTGAAACACCTCGTGGCAGCAGCCCACGGCCTTGATCGCGGGGAACGTATCGTACAGCACGCGGATGCACAGCGCCATGGGGTTGGTATAGTTGATTACAAACGCGCCGGGGCAGTACGCCGCGATATCCTTCGCGATAACCTGGAACATCGGTCCGGTGCGCAGCGCGCGCAGCAGGCCGCCCGGGCCCGTGGTATCGCCGACGGGCTGATACACGCCGAACTGCTCCGGCGCGTGCACGTCCGATTCCATCTCGTCAAACGTGCCTGGCAAAATGGAGATCACGACGACATCCGCGCCCTCCAGCGCCTCTTTGCGCGTTTTGCAGGCGATATATTCCCAGTCGCCCTTCACGTCCGCGCGCCCGCGCAGCTTGTTGCCGATCACCTCGTTTTTATCGGCCGCCTCCTGATCGATATCGTAGAGGTAAACTTTTCCGGACAGTTTTTCTTCCGCCGCCAGATCGGACATCAGTCCCCACGCCCAGCCCCTGGAGCCGCCGCCGATATAGGCGATCTTGATTTCCTTCGCATACCCGTTTTCAATCCGCATGTTTGAGCCTCCTGAAGTCTGTCGATTAAAGTATCGCAACGAATCCGATGATCTCTCCGCGGAGATCCGTAATCACGCGCCGCCCGACGCCGCCGCTCCATACGGATTTACCGTTGATCCGGGCTTGCGCCCTCTCACCGTCACATTGCATGGTATAGATATTCCCGCCCCACTGCTGTGTGTATTCGCTTTGCGTACCGCCGACCGCGCTCCACCACAGGGTTTCGCCTTCCATATGGACGCCGTACATGCGGGAGACATACTCCAGCACCGCAAGCATCACAGGTCCGTATCCGTCCACATTCCCCTGGCGTTTGCCCGTCCACGGATCAAACTGCTGCGGAAAAATGCAGTCGTCCTGCAGCGCTTGAAACAGTTTGAATCCGAGTTTTGTCACCAACGGCTGATAGCCGTAATTTTCCAGCGCGCGGATGGCCCGCTGCCAGGTTAAGCCCTGCGGCTGGCCGCTCCAGTTGTTATCGGAATCGCCAAAGTACAGCGGATCGCTGACGGCGACCGACGGCAAGGGAAACGGCGTCCAAAATTCGCCGGGATTGAGCAGATGCTCGCGTACAAACCGGTCGGCCATATCCTGTGAAAAAGAGCCCCAGTACATGCAGCGCAGGTTGTTGTGCAAAAGCGTATCCATGCGTTTCCCATACCGGTCGCGGTCGAAGCACGCGCCGCGCTCTCCGCTCCACAGATAGGACAGGATTTTATCCGATACCTGTTTCGCCCGCCGTTGCCACCATTCCTTCTTTTCGTTTCGCAGAACAGCCGAAATTCGGGCCAGCGTCTCCCGCGCGGAATAGGAATAGCTCATAAAGTCCATGGACTGAATCGGAACGACGGCATACCCCTGCGGCGGTTCCGGTTTCTCCCACCAGCGGGGAGCGTCCCCGTAGCGTTTGGCGTTATCCTCCCCGGTATCATAAACGCACCACGACTCCAGACAGCCGTCGCCGTTTGAATCGCGTTCGCGCCAGAGCCATGCGTCAAAGCGTTCCAGCACATCATACAGGAAGCGCAGATATTCGCTGTCCTTTCCCATCCAGTAATACATGTTCAGCGCCGGCGCGGGAAAGCAGAACCCCTGCACCTTATTGAACTGCGGGACAAGAATCCCGTTTTCCGCCGTAATGCTGCCGGGCAGCCTGCCGTCCGCGCGCTGATGCTCCATAAACAGAAGCTGGTTGTTGAGCGCCGCTTCCATATCCCGCTTGGCGTACATCTCGCCGCCCATCGGCTGGGTTTCGAGCCAGATTTTATGGTAACCGCCGCCCTCGATCAATACGCGCCGGCCCGCAAAATCCTTGATGTTGTTTTTAAGCTTGCGTTCAGCGGCGCCATAAAGACGCAGCAATTGCTCGTTGTCCGTTTGAAAGCCGACGGACACGGGATCGTATTTCATAGATCGCTCCCACCGCTGTGCGCGCCGCCGGAGCCGCTTTTCTGCTCACAGGCCATTTGCCTGTATTGCGCGGGCGTCATGGCCAGATACTGCCTGAACCTGCGAATAAAGCTGGACGCGTCGATATACCCGACCGCAAATCCGATCTCCTTGACCGGAAGCGTCGATTCCCGAAGCATTTCCTTCGCCTTTTCCATGCGCAGCAGCAGCACGTAATCCGAGGGAGACATGCCCATTGTTTCCTTGAAGTCCAGCGACAGGCTTGCCGCGCTGATATTAAACGCGTCCGCGATCGCGCTCATCTGCAGCATCGGCTCGGTATAGTTGTTCTGGATATACACCACGATTTCCTGAATCAACGGATGCTTGGAATCATCGGCGTTGGATTTCCCGATCAGAATTCTACGGCAAAGCTTGCGCAGCAGATCGTCCAGATCGGCGATCGAATGGCAGTTGGACAGCGTAAAGATATCGTAGTATTCCCCCGCGTCCACGTTCCGGTTGTCTTGTTCCATGCGTTCGTCCAGCATCGCGGCGATGATATTGTTGTAGATCATCCGAAACGCGAACAGCGACATCTCCGTGTTTTTCAGGTACTGCATCAGCTCGCTGATTCTGTTGCTGAGCTCCTTTTTATTGCCGGACCGCAAAGCGCTTCGGAAGCCGTCCAGATAGCTGCGGGTGAACGGTACGATGTCCTTTGCGGCGGCGTTGACATCCTTAAAGCGCAGTACCTGATCGTTTCCCATCAGAAAACGGTTGTCGTACGCGGCCGAAGCCTCCAGATAGGCCGCGCCGAGATGGGACAGGTTCTGATGGATGCCGCTGATTGCCAGCGTGCTGTTTTCGTAATCCCGACGGATCGCCCCCTGCGCCTGCCGCAGCCATGTTTCGATGTTCTCGTGATGATCCGCAAAGAACACAAACATATGCTGTTCCAGCGCTACAAGCTCCGTTCCATAGCCCGTTACGCTCTCATTCATGCAGGCGACGCATTCGATCACGTCCGCATGATAGCCGTCGCCGGACGGCACGCCGATCAGCGCGACGATATAGTACTTCTTATCGATATCCATTCCCAGCTCGCGCGCCGCGAGGACCGCGTCTTCCCTTTTCTGATAACGGCCCTTGACGAGATCCCGCACAAAGGCGGACCGCCTCACGGGCAGGCTCTGGCTGATCCGTTCATTCAGGTCCCTATTCCGGCCTACCAGCGCCTCAATGCCGCTGTGTATGGTCTCCAGATCATCCTTGCCCGGCTGGGACGACGAAAACAGGAAGCGCAGCTCCTTGATCGGTTTGGCGTGCTTTCTGGAAAAGAAGATCGTCAGCAGCATGCAGGGGATACTCAGGAACAGCAAAAACAATCCGGCGCCGAGCTGCTTGTTGGAGATCTCGTTCCACAGCGTTTCCATCGGAATGAGCGTTACGTACTGCATATTGAACATGTCGCCGGCTTCCGCGATCAGCAGATACTGCGTGTTATTCAGCACGACTTCCTTGTCTGTTTCGCTGTCGATACCGGCGATTTCGGCAAGCACCGCGTCGTCGCTGATATCCATCGTCACGCTCTCAGCCAGTACCTGTCCCTGATAGATGATATAGGTATTGCGCTGCTCCGACGAATCGTGCTCCAGCATGCTTAAGTATTTTTCTTCCTTGATTAAAAACATCAACGTGCCGACGTTGTATTTTGCGTCGATACTGATGGGTACGATTACCGTAACCACGTGTGTCGTATATTCGTCGATCAGAATGGATGTGCATTCCTGCATCGGGAGAATCGTTACAAAGTTTTTATCGTTGCGCAGCGCGGCCCGGAGCGTCTCTGGCGATGTATCCTCAAACGAGATCAGCCGGTATAGAAAGGTATCCAGCTGGGCCGACGTTGCAGACGAATAGATATAATCGTCTTCATGAAAAATCAGATAGAGCTGATAGCAAAAATCATTCGTTACGGTATAGGGAACCAGCTGTCGCAGCAGATGAAAGGCTTTCATCGTATCCTCCAGCAATTGAAAGGAGGAAATATACGGCGACAGTCCGATCTGGCTGCCGATTCCCACGAGATTTGTCAGTTTTTCTTCGTGCTGATACCGAATGGAATTCAGCTGATGGACGCAGTTCGTTACGCTGTTTTCACGGCTGGTTTTCACATAATTATCGTTGATATAGATCCCGACGCTGATAAACAGCACGGCCATAATCGCCGCATACGAAATCATATAGCGCAGCATCACAGAATGGAGAAACCCTTTGAATTTCATACATCACGCCCCAAACTGCTTTCAACTTGAAAACGACGAAACCCGCAATGCCGTAGCGTTGACACTACGGCATTGCGGCGGAAACCACAACTGAGTGTATTGTAGTCTATTTGTCGTCGGTTATCAAGCGTCTTTACAGGCCGTTCGCTTCGCAGTAAGCATCGAACGCCTTCTGATACAGCGCCACATATTCCTCGGATCCGATCGCTTTGGCCGTTTCCACAAACGTATTCCAGCTGTCGTCCGTAACGCCGTTGATGATGAAGGACGTAATGCTCTCCTGCAGGAAGGTATCAAGCTCCGTGAAGAGACGCGATACCTGCAGCGCTTCGTCCGGCGTAAAGTATGCGCTCATCAGTTTATAGAGGTAGTGGAAGGAGTATTTCTCCAGTACGCCGGCTTCCTCATACTGCACGCTCTGCTCATAGCGTTCCACGCGGTGTGCGGGCATGTTGAACTTCTGGAAGATGAAATCGCCGGGAGCGAAGTACTGGCCCATGATCATCGGCACATACTGGTACAGCGCGTCCGTGATCTCGCCGAATACGTTCAGCTTTCCGTCTTCGTCGTACTCCCAGATGGGCTCCATTGGCGCGCCTTCCGCTTCGAGCGGGCCGTAGCGGCTGATGAACATCATATCCTGTTCAAGCTGGGCATCCAGCCACTGCAGAATTTCTTCCACATAGCCTTTTTCCTGCGCCGCAACCGTCAGATAGGCACCCTCATCCGGAAGCTCCAGAATACGGGAAACCTTCACGCCGTATTCGCTGGCCGGCGGGATGATGGAAACATAGTTTTCCTTGATCCCATCCTGCCATGCGGTGGCGATGGTGCGCAGATACGTGGTGTATCCAACGCGGTCGTCGTTAACTTTTACATTCCAGTTGTTGGAATCCTGGGTCATCGACTCGGGATCCAGCAGCCCTTCGGCATAGCACCAGTGCAGCCACTCGCATGCCGCGCGGAAGCCCTCCGCATCACCGACGAAGTACACCTGCTTGTCGTCGTTGATATAGGCGGCAATAAAGGGAGTCAGCGGTACGCCGAAGTTTGCGAAGTGCGTGTACACGCCCTGTGTCTGATGCACAAGGTCCGCGGCCGAGAACGGAATTTCATCGTTGGGATCCCCGTTGCCGTTCGCGTCCTGATCGCGGAAGGCGATCAGCACCTCGTTGAGCTCCTCGATCGTCGTGGGAATTTCCAATCCCAGGTTGTCCAGCCACTTCTGGTTGATGAAGGTGTTGGGCTCGTGGTTGATGTTTTGCGCTTCAACCCACCCGACATAGTAGGAGTGTCCGTCGGAAGCCGGGATGGACGCATTGATATTGTTCATGGACAGGCGAGAGTAATAATTCGGCATGTACTCTTCCAGATAATCTTCGATCGGGATCAGGATACCTTGGTTTACGCCGTACTCTTCCACGTCGATGGTGCCGCGGATAATCACGTCCGGATAATCGCCGGATGCAAACATGAGGTTTGTTTTGGTCTCCCAGTCTTCATCGCGAACGACTTCCCATTCGACATGAATGTTGGTCTCATCCTCCAGAACGTCGAAGTACCACATATTTTCGAAGTCAGCCTGCTGGTTTTCCAGCGCATATTGCATAACTCTGATCGTAATGGGTTCTTCCACGATCGGATCTGCCGACGCAACGCTGAAACAGGTTAGCAGCATCGCCACTGCCAGAATGGTAGAGAGCAGTTTCTTCATTTGGTTCTCCTTTCATTTGTTGTGTAGTCGCTTTATTTTCACCGCCTGCAGTCGGTGGAATACGGATTTATCCCTTCAGGGAGCCGATCATAACGCCTTTGACGAAGTAATTCTGCATGAAGATATACAACACGACCGCCGGCGCCGTGGAAATGACAATACAGCAGTATTTGGCGACCTGCGCCTTGCGGATGGCCAGCGTCATGCCCTCCGAATCGTTTGCGTACGCGCTGAAGAACGAATCGGTGGATGTGCTGGTTTTCAGCGTCGCCAGCACCTCCCTAAGGATCGTCTGCAGCGGCAGCTTGGATCGGTCGCGGATATACACCAGCGCGGTAAAGTAGTCGTTCCACCGCTCCACACCGTAATAAACCGTCAGCACGGCGATAATCGTACCGGAAAGCGGCAGCACGATGCTGAGGAAAAAGCGGAAATGGCTGGAGCCGTCCAGCACGGCCGCCTCATAGAGCTCGTTTGGCATGTTCACGTTCAGATAGGTTCTCGCCACCATCAGATTCCAAACCGATACGCAATTGATCACAATCATCAAAAACCTGGTGTTATACAATCCCAAATCGCGCATCAGCAAAAACGTCGGGATCAGGCCGCCGTTGAAAAACATTGTAAACACAAAGATGAAATTGAAAATCTTTTTACCCGCAAAGTTGCGCGTCAGGGCATAGGCCGCGCACATCGTAACGATCAGGCTGACCGCCGTTCCGCCCACGGTATAAATAACGGAGTTCAAATAGGAGTTCCAAAGCTCGCTGTGCTGAAATACCGCCTCGTATCCCATCATCGAAAAGCTTACCGGAAGGAAAAGCACTTTGCCCTGCACCACCGCGTCCGGATCGGAAACCGACGCGATCAGGATCAGCCAGAGCGGGTACAGGATAATAAACAGAATGATGACCCAGATGAACATATTGACGGCGTCAAAAATCCGGTCGGCCTTGGTTTTTTTGATCTTGATGCCCTTGTTGTACACAGTGTCGGCACGCATAATGCTCCCCCCTCCTTTCTAGAACAAGCTCGTATCGGACAGCCTTTTGGATACCCAGTTCACGCTGAGGATCATGATAAAGTTAATGACATTGGTAAACAAACCGATCGCGGCGGCATAGGACGGCTGCGGCGGCGATCCGGCCAGGCCGACCTTATACACGTACAGGCCGAGGATATCGCTGGTCGGTATATTGCCGGATGTCTGCATAATCAGCGTTTTATCCACATTGCTGAACATCAGACGGCCGGAGTTCAAAATCAGCAGCATGATCGCAATCGGCATGATATGCGCGATATCGATATGCAGGATCTTCTGCCGCTTAGTTGCGCCGTCAATCGTGGCCGCCTCGTAAATCTCAGGATCCACGCCCGCGAGCGCTGCGATGAACAGGATGGTATTCCAGCCCGCGTGCTGCCAGATCTCCGTGCCGATATACAGCGGCCTGAACCATTGCGGGAGTATCATAAAGTAAATCGCTTTACCGCCCAGCTTTTCAATAAAGTAGTTCACGATACCGTTTTCCGGAGACAGGAACAGGTACAGGATGCCGACCATAACGGTGGTGGAGATGAAGTGCGGAACATAGATGACGGTTTGCGTAAACTTCTTGTAGCGCGGGAATTCGAACTGGTTCAGCAGGATTGCCATGACAATCGGGATCGGGAACGTAATAATGAGGTTTAAAAAGTTAAGCAGAAACGTATTTTTAATCAGCCGTCCGAAATAGTACGCGCTGAAAAAATCCTTAAAATGCTTCAGTCCAACCCATTCGCTGCCGGTGATCCCGCGTACGAACTTGTAATCCTTGAAAACAATCTGCAATCCGTACATCGGCATATAGGTATAGACGAAAAAATAGATCACCGCAGGCATCAGCAGCACATAGAGCTGCCAATCATTTTTCAGCCGTCTGCGAAGAAGGGTCCGATGCCGGTTCGCGGGCAGAGATTGTTTTGCCAAATCATCCACGCCTTTCTTCAGTTCTCTGTAAATTTACGATATCATAGACGAATTGAAAAAGAAATATGCAAAATTTTCAACTATTTTTCACATATTTTCTTACCGCCCCTCAGTTTATGCGGTTACGGACTTTGGCCCGATAAAATATCCGGGATACGTAAAATTTTTGCTGCATGTTTCCGCGCGGGATGCCATGCGTTGTATAAAATAAAGACCCGTTGCCTATTGCCGGCTACGGGTCTCATCCTGCTTCGACGGCTCTTTTACATCCGCTGTGCGTTTGTAATGCCGCCGATATGGCGGGTATCCAGCACCACTTTGCCGTCCAGCATCGCGGGGTTCTCCCGAAGCTGCTGATGGCCCACCATTACCACGATACAATCGCACGCATCCAGAAACTCCTGAAGCGTCTGATGCTGATTGTCCGCGATGGTCGTTTTGACAAACGGGTCGTATACCTGCGGCGCTACCAAACCGCTGGCTTTGATCTCTTTAAGCAATTGCAGCGTAGGGCTTTCGCGCGTGTCGTCGACATTTTCCTTATAGGTCAGGCCGTACAAGCCCACTCTGGAAAAGTCGCTAAGCCCATTTTCCTTCATAATTTCCAGCACGCGGCCGAGCACGAAGCGCGGCATGCTGTCGTTGATCTCCCGCGCCGCACGGATCAGCTTGGCCTCCATCGGATAATCCCCCACCAAAAACCAGGGATCCACCGAGATGCAATGCCCGCCGACGCCCGGTCCGGGGGTCAGTATGTTCACACGCGGATGGAGGTTTGCAATCCGGATGATCTCGTACACGTCCATGCCGCCGTCCCGGCAAATCTTTACGAGCTCGTTGGCAAACGCGATATTGATATCGCGGTAGGTGTTTTCCACCACCTTGCTCATCTCGGCTGTTTTGATATCCGTAATTACGATTTCGCCGGAGCAGAACGACGCGTAGAGCGCTTTGACGGTTTCGCCGACGTTCCTGTCATCCGCGCCGATGGTGCGGGAATTGTGCTCCAGCTCGTACACCATATTGCCGGGGATAATCCGCTCCGGCGCGTGCACCAGATGCACGTTTTTCCGGATCAGCGGAACGATCGAACGCTCGATCGTTCCCGGCGGGATGGTGCTTTCGATCACCAGAACAGCGCCCTCCGGGCAGACGGCCAGCACGTCCTTCACGGCGGCGATCACATACTGGGCGTCCACCTTTTTGCTCACCGGATCGTACGGCGTGGAAACCGCGACGATATATACGTCCGCGTTCCCCAGCGTATCGGTAAAGGCAACCTTCTGCTTAACCGCCGATTGAAACAGTTCGTCGAGTCCCTTTTCCTCAAAGGTCACGACACCCCGGCAAAGGCTGTCCACGATTTTTATGTTTTTATCCATGCCCGTTACGTCCACCCCGTGGGCCGCGAGCATCAGCGTTGTCGGCAGCCCGATATACCCAAGCCCCACAACACATACCTTCATGCCATCACGTCCATTCCTCTATGCTATTCGCCATTTTCCGGGCCATCCCTTCACTGGTGAAGCCGTTCACCGCGTCGCGGTTGGGCGTATACGGTATCGGCTCTCCGCTTTGCCACGCGCGGATCAGCCGCGCAAGGTACGCTTTCAGGCGCGGCGCGTCGGCCTCCGCGTTTGCCTGCTCATAGCAGACGCCGATGTTCGTGTCCCGCATGATCCCGGCGATCTCGCTGTCCGGCACGTCTCCGGATACGCAGCAGATCACCGGCATGGCAAGCATCATATATTCGAGCATCTTGCCGGGGATGTTCCCTTGTCTCGCTTTGAAATTCCACGCGGGCAGCAGCAGCGCATGGGCTGACTTTTGAAGCCTGAGGGATTCATCTCTCGGCATGAATCCGTGCCCCTCCAGGCAGTCCGCAAGCCCCGCGTCCGTCGCCTGCGCCACAAAGCCGCGCGTATCCTGCCCGGCATAGACCAACGCGACGGATTCCCTTTCGATCGCGTCCTCCGATATCAGCTCCGCAAGTGCGCGGAAGAATGGGGACAAATCGCGCTGCGATCCATACATCTGTCCGCAGTGGATGAAGGCCAGCTTGTCCGTCCGTTTCGGCGGCACGGCAAAGCTCTCCATATCCTCAATATCAAATCCGTTGTAAATCACGTGGCCGTGCTCTTCCATCCCCATCACGCGCAGGTACCCCGCGGAGACGGCGGTGATCGTATCGGCGTCGCGGACCACCATGCGGTTATACCGCTTCAGCCGGCGTTTCAGCCGCGCAAACGGCACGGTGGTCTCATCCCGGAAATCGGCGATCCACCGCTTCGCAAAGCCTTTGCGCTTCACCCAATCGGCCGCGGTATGCACGCTCAGCGGACCGTAGGAGGAGATCACGATATCGTACATCTTTCCCATGCGCCGTACCTCGCGGATGCAGGCGCGTGCAAACGCGGCGTCCGCCCGATACGCCAAAAGCAGGTACAGCGCGTTGATCCAGGGCTTTGCCTTGGCCGGTTCCGATTTTGTATTTGACGTATTTCCGGTCGGCGCAGCGGGCCGCCCGCGGTTTTTCCACCATCGGAGCAGACTTTTTTCCGTAACGACATGCACGTCGCGCATGGCTTCCAGATCGCGCGCGAGCAGCGGATCGGTCACCGGCGAGAAATCCTTCCCGCACAGCACCGTAACCTCGTACTCCATTCGCAGCAGGTACTTGGCAAGCTTGGTCGGGCGTACCGCGCCGACCTTATTCTGCGGCGCAAAGCAATGGCTGATCAGCAAAATACGTTTCTTCATGCCTGTGCCCGCTCCTTTACCTGTTCGGGAAACAGCTTCGGCAGCAGGCCGGAAATCAGGCACGTTTCGTTCCAGCGCGCCTGCGCGGCGGCGCTCATCCGTTCCGCCTCCTCCTGCGTTTTTCCGTACACCGTTTCCAGCGCGCGCCGGATTTCCCCTACGCCGCCGTCCTTGGCATACAGGCACCCCACACTGTCGTCCACCAGCTCGGGAATGCCGCCGACCGCCGGCGCGGCCACGGGGATACCCGCATGCAGCGCTTCCATGATGGAGACCGGCGTGCCTTCGTTCGCGCTGGTATTGAGGAATACGTCAAAGGCTGTCGTTTCATAGATTTCATGAACTTTGTCCGGCGGCAGCATGCCCGGCAACTCGTATGTAACCTGTTGATTTACACGCAGCTTTTCCTTCGCATATGCGCGGATCATCGCCTCGTCCGTCCCGCCGCCGATGTGCAGCCAATGCAGCCTGCCTTTCTCCCATTTGGACAATGCGTCGACCAGCAGCGGAATCCGTTTGATCTCCACCATCGCCGAACAGCTGACCACCTGAAAAACGCCGGCCCGGAAGCGCGGCGCGGGGAAAGGATGCTCCGCTTTCTCTCCCGCGGAGCCCACGCTGACAACCCGCAGTTTTTTCTGCGGAATTTCGACATAGGCGGCGAGCTGATCCCTGGCCGCCTCGCTGATCGGGCAGATCAAATCGAGCGTTTCCGCCATGAACCGTTTCATCAGGTAAGGGTTCATCGGGTTGCGCCGGACGTCGATATCAAACGCATGCGCGCGGGCCACGGCGCGCATGGAGGGATTGTTACGCTTGCACAGCGCAGCCGCCAGGCCGTCGTAGCTCATCCAATAGGCGTACAGGGTCGTCTGTTCCTCGCTGCGCAGCGCGGATCGAAGCCAGAAATACAGCTTCCGTCCGCGCACGAGGAACATCAGTGCCTTCAGCGCGTTGACAAGGGTCAATTTGCCGTCCATACGCAGGTGCCGGAGCTCCTGCCGCAGCAACCCTTGAAGCGAGGCCGGCAGCCAGGCGCGGATGGACGCGAACGCGGGACGGATGAAAGCGATCCGTTCCGGCCTGTCCTCCGTGATTTCGGCAATGCCGTACCGGCCGCACACCACGACGCGGGCGAAATGCTCCCGCAGCCACGGCAGCTCCTGCAGCAAAAAGGAGCCCGGCCTGCCTTCGCGGTCCGCGGCGCAGGAGCTGATATAGATCACGGTCTGCTTCATGGTTTGACCCTCTCCAGCACGGGCGTCAGAATGCTTTTCCAGTTGAGATGTTGCTCCGCATAGGCCCGCATAGCGGCAGGCCGCGCCGCATCCGCCTTCGATTCCCGTACGAACGCGACGACCTGTTCCATATCGATGGGCGTTTCGTCGTTTGGCACTTCCAGAAAATAGCCCTGACCTTCGGGCAGCGCGTAATCGACAATCGCGTTGATGAACGGCAGGCCGCGCGCCATGAACTCCCGCGCCTTCAAGGTGATCCCCTGTTTCAGCCCGTAGCGGAACATCCCCAGGCTGCCGATGCCGAGGTCGCTGTCCGCGATAATCGCTTCCAATGCTTCTCCATAGCACGGACCGTGGAAGGTAATGCGGTCGAGCAGGTTCTTCTCCTCCGCCATCTCCTTCCACCTGGCGAGCGAGCCGTCGCCGTCGCCGCCCACGAACGCGATCCGCACGTCCGCGTCGCCCCGGTAGTCGGCCAGCGACCGGATGATCCGGTCGTACCCGTGCCAGCCGCTCATGCTTGCCAGCGCAAGCAGCCGAATGTCGGGCTGCCCCGTGCGCGTAGCATGCAGCGGCAGCGCGGCCACATTCACGCCGTTGAAGATATTGATCGCCGGCTTTCCCTGAAAGCTCCCGCCGCAGTCCTTGCCGATCATCGTGTACAGATCGACCATCGGGCGAAGCCTCCGCATCACATGGTCGGCATAGCGGAATGCCTGACGGCGGAGGAAAAAGCGGTCGTTCTCCTGCGCGATGGGATAGGTGGGATATTCGATGATCAGCTTCCCGCCGCCTGCCTTGAGCTTGCGAAACGTACGCGGCGCATTGGAAAACGTGGGCATATAGCGCAGATAAAGCGCGTCGAAATGGACGCGTGCCATTGCTTTGCGCGCGGCTTTCATCAAATCAAAAAAGATTTTCGTGTGATCGTATCCCCGAACGCTTGCCAGCGCGTTTTTGCAGAGGAACTGCGTTCCGTCTTTGCCAACCAGCGACATCTCCTGTTCGTCCCAGCCGATGCAGTACGCGTCCCAGCCGAGCGCGCGGGCCGCTTCCATCTGCCCGTCGAACTTTGATTTCAGGTTCTCGCGCCTGTGCAGCGGATACTTCATCAGAAACAGGATCGACGGCATCAGGCGTCACCCCGCTTCTGCAGCTGTTCCAGATATAATGCCGTCATCTGCTCCAGCACGCGTGGCAGGCTGTAGGCCTGGATTTCCGCCCGGTTCCTGTCCCCGAATTGCTTACGCAGCTTCTTGTTCTCCAGCAGCGTTTGCAGCCCGTTTGCGAACCCGTCCACATCGTACGGCCGGTACGAAAAACCGCCGGCGCCGTCCCCGATCAAATCGGCGTTCCCCCGCACGCCGGATACCACGCAGGGCAGCCCCGCCGCCATTGCCTCCATCAGCGATACGGGCATTCCCTCGTGCAGCGAGGGAAAGATAAACACGTCCGAGGCCAGCAGGAGTGTGGGGATATCGCTGCGGAAGCCCAGAAAGTGCACGCGGTCCGCCACGTGGCACTCCTCCGCGAGCTTTCTGAGCATCTCCTTCTGCCGCCCCACGCCGCACAGCAGCAAGGCGGCGTCCTCCAGCTTTTCCAGCGCGCGGATGCACACCGCATGGTTTTTCCGCCGGGTGTGCTCGCCCACCGTGATAATCACCGGGATATCCGCTTCCACGCCGATCGCCCGGCGCACTGCAAACGGATCGACGTGCAGATCGAACCGCGTCAAATCCACGCCCACGCCGTGCACCAGCGCGATTTTCTTTGCCGGGAACCGTTTCGCGCGTCTGTAATCTTCATGGTTAATGGTAATCAGCAGATCGGTATAGCGCGCGAGCGCCCGTTCCGCCGTATAGTACAGCAGCCAGTACTTCGGCGACGCCCCCGTGAAAAAGTGGAAGCCGTGCGCCGTATAGCACACCCGCGTGCCCCGCTTCCGCGCATCCAGCGCCGCCAGGCGGCCGAGCATCCCGCCGACGGGCGTATGACAATGGATGAGCGTATAGTTTTCCCGGTCGATCAGCGCCTTGAGCTGCCGGTAGGCTTTGATGTTTTTCGGGTGCAGCGGATTGCGCTGAAACGCGATCTCGATATAGCGGTCGCAGCACGGTACGTTTGCGGGCGTTTCCCCCGTATCGTTTCCCGCGCAGCAGTGCACCTCGTACCCCTGCCGCTGAAACCACTGCATATACGGCAGATGGAACGCCAGCATATGCCCGCGCAGCACCGTGGCGACGAACAGCACCTTTTTCTTCATTTCACAGCCTCCGTCGCAAAAATGCTTTGAATCAAGGTCGGCTGTATTTTCGGCATGAACGCTTCGCTCATCGACAGGTCGTACGTCAGCGTGCCGAACACCTTGCCGATCATCCCGCCGTTTTGTCCGATCCATTTCAGCAGCCATCCGAAGCCGCGCGGCTGCCACAGCTTCATGCAATGCGCCCGGGCAATCGCCCGCGCCAGCGCGTCGGTGGACACATACGCGCTGTTCTGCGGAAAGTAGAGACCGCCGTTTCCGCTTTGCAGGAGGCTGTCCATAAACGCACAGAGTGTGTCGATATAAAGCATGCTGCGCTCGTTGCGCACGCTCGGAAACACGCGCAGCCTGCGGATCAGCTGCGAAAGCCGCGGATAATTCCCCTTGCAGCCGGGCCCGTAGATCATCGGCGGCCTGAGAATGGCCACATGAAACGTCCCGTCCTCCAGCGCCCTGAGCGCCATTTCGGCGTCCAGCTTGCTCTGCCCATACGCGGTGACCGGCCGTTCCGGCGTATCCGCATGAATGCGTCCGACCTCCATGCCGTATACGCTCATCGAGGAGAAAAACACGAATTGCTTCACGCCCTCCGCTTTCGCCTTCCGTCCGGCCTCCGCCGCCATGCGGTGGTTCACCTGATCGTAAAGCGCACGGTTTGCGTCGGTTTCCCGCTGATGCGCGATCCCGGCCACCAGCACCACCGAATCGTAGCCGGAGAAATCATGGCTTTGCCAGGCGTCCCCGCGCATATCGAGCGTTTCGCACCGGATACAGGCCGAATCCAGCCACGCGTTCAAGCGGTCGCCTATATAGCTGTCTTTCCCCGCGATAAGCACGCGCTTCATTGTCCGCTCTCCGTTTTCTGCCGTTCGGGCTGCATTCCTTCCACAATACCGTCTCCGCGCCCGATTTTAATCACCGTTCGCAGAATACACTTCATATCCAGCAGAAAGCTCATATTCCGCACGTATAAGCCGTCATACCGTGCCTTTTCCCGGTTGGTCAGCTTGTCGCGGCCCATCACCTGCGCCAGGCCGGTCAGCCCGGGCAGCACGTCGTTGGCGCCCACCTGCTCCCGCATCTCAATCAAATCAAACTGGTTCCACAGCGCAGGCCGCGGACCGACGATGGACATCACCCCCTTGAGCACATTAAGAAGCTGCGGCAATTCGTCCAGGCTGGTTTTCCGTAAAAACCTGCCCAGGCGCGTAATGTTCTGATCCGCGTTTCTGAGCAGATGCGTGGGTACGTCTACGGGGGCATCCATGCGCATGGTGCGGAACTTATAAATTAAAAAATACGTTTTGTGGATCCCGACGCGCTTTTGCCGAAAGAAAACGGGCCCTTTGGAATCCAGCTTGATCAGCAGCGCCAGCACCCCAAACAGCGGCGATAAAAGGATCAGAAAGAATATTGAACGTACGACATCCGTCCAGCGTTTGAAATGCCGCCGATACATGCATGTTCCTCCCGTTCGTCAGTTTCCCGGTTCGCATCCGGAAAAATCCAATTGATCGTATACCTTGGCAAGCGTCTTCTCCCCGATCCCCTTCACGTAAACGAGGTCCTCGGGGTAATCAAACGCGCCGTTTTCCGCACGGTCCATGAGCAGCGCTTCGATCTGGGATTTGCTCATCCCTTCCAGCGCCTGCAGCGCGTCGGCATCCGCGGTGTTCACGTTCACCGGACCGCTTGGCCATGTATACGGTTCCACGCTCGCCACAGGCTTGACGCCGGCCCGGATATACCGAACGCTGTCGCCGCCCTGCCAATGCAGCGCGAACAGCGCGATCCCCGCGGCCGTGAGCAGCACAAGCAAGCCGCGCGCCCACGCCCTGCGCGTCATACGCTCTTTCGCACCTTCTGGCCCGCGGCGGTATCCTCCAGGATATATCCGGCGGCCTGGATCGCGTCCCTGAGCTCGTCGGAGCGCTTCCAGTTCTTTTCGCTGCGCGCTTGGGCACGCTCGTCGATCATCGCCCGGATTTCGTCGGTAATCTCGTCGGTCTTTTTCATCAGAAGGCCCAGCACGCCCGTCATATTGAGCATGGCCGCCTCCGCCTTTTGCAGGGCACCTGAGGCAACGCCGGACTGCGGCAGCTTGAATATCTCCCGAACCAGCTCAAACAGCGCGCCGATCGCGTCGGCGGTATTCAGATCGTCGGCCATCGCGGCGTCGAACTTCTCCGCCGCTTTATCGGCCTCTTCCATCAATTGTTTTTCGTCCGCGTTCGGTTCCCGTTCCTGGGCCGTCTGCTTCAGAAACGCCAGCTGATCGCGTGCGCCGTACAGGCGTTCCAGCGCGCTGGCGGCCTGCGCCATCAGCTCACGGCTGAAATTCACGGGGCTGCGGTAATGCGCGGAGAGCATGAACATGCGCACGGCTTCCATGTCGTATTCCTTGGCGATATCGCGCACGGTGAAGAAATTGTTCTTCGATTTGCTCATTTTTTCGTTTTCAATGTTGATAAACCCGTTGTGCATCCAGTAGCGCACGTAGGGCTTGCCCGTCGCGCCCTCGCTTTGGGCGATCTCGTTTTCATGATGCGGGAACAGCAAATCCTTTCCGCCGGCATGGATATCGAGGGTTTCGCCCAGGTACGCCATGCTCATGGCCGAGCACTCGATATGCCAGCCCGGCCGCCCCGGCCCCCACGGGCTTTCCCAGGCGGGCTCGCCGGGCTTCTGCGCCTTCCAAAGCGCGAAATCCAGCGGATCCTCCTTGCATTCGTTCACATCCACGCGCGCGCCGCTCTCCAAATCCTCAAGCTTCTGCCCGCACAGGCTGCCGTACGTGGGAAACGCGTGCACGCGGTAATAGACGTCCCCGTCCTTTTCGTAGGCAAGACCCTTTTCCACCAGCGTTTCGATCAGCTTGATAATCTGGGGCATATGCTCCGTCGCGCGCGGGTGCACCGTGGCGGCGTGCACGCCAAGCGCGGTCGCGTCGATAAAATACTCCTTGATAAACCGCTCCGCCAGCTCCTGCACGGTAATGCCTTCCTCGTTGGCGCGGTTGATCATCTTGTCGTCGATATCGGTAAAGTTCTGTACGAAGGTTACCTTATAGCCGACCGACTCCAGATACCGCCGCAGAACGTCGAAAATGATGAACGGGCGGGCGTTGCCGATATGGAAATAGTTATAAACCGTCGGTCCGCAGACATAGATGCCTACCTTCCCCGGATGCACCGGAACGAATTCTTCCTTCGTACGGCTTTTGCTGTTATAAATTCGCATGGTCTTCCTCCTTCTCTGATGGCTGCTGCGCCAGTACCGGGTCCAGAAGCTTGTGACATTTGTCGATACATTCCTGATCCTCTTCCTCGCAGCCCAGGCGTTTGGCATGCCTGACCAAACACTCCTCCAGCAGAAGCAGCCGGTCGTACAGCGCCTGCATGCGGTCCTGCATCGGGTCGGGCAGGTTGATCTGATCCAGATCGACGTCAACGGCATGCACCGCTTTTCTCACAATCCGGCCCGGGTTGCCCACCACGGTACAGTACGGAGGCACGTCCTTGAGCACAATGGCGCCCGCGCCGATTTTGGAGTGATCCCCGATCGTAATCGGGCCGAGCACCTTCGCGCCCGCGCCGATGGTTACGCCGTTGCCGATCGTCGGGTGGCGCTTGCCGATATCCTTGCCCGTGCCGCCGAGCGTAACGCCCTGATAGATGGTTACGTCGTCGCCGACGACGGCCGTTTCGCCGATCACCACACCGTCTCCGTGGTCGATAAACACCCTGCGGCCAATTTCCGCGCCGGGGTGGATTTCGATGCTCGTCCGGTTGCGCGTACGCTGGCTGATGATACGGGCGATCGTCGGGTGCCCGTTTTCCAGCATCGCGTGCGCATACCGGTGGCTGCGCAGCGCCGCAAGCCCGGGGTAGCAAAGCCGGACAACCCACTTGCTGCTGGCCGCGGGATCGCGCATGAGAACGGCTTCGACGTCTTCCTGTGCGCGCTGGCGCCTTTCTTTCCACGTCATAGGATCATTCTCCTCAATTTTTCTGCTTAAATCCTTCCCATTTGCCTGAAAACACATCGTCCAGCGAAACAAGCAGCACTTCCTGCGCGTTGACCGGCGGTTCGCCGTCCGGCCGTTTGCGGATATAGTCCCCGCTGGGATCCATACGCCAGCTTTGCTGGTTATCCATCCACTGCAATCGCAGCACGTTTTCGATCGCTCGTTTACAGGCCTTGTCCCCGATGAGAAACATCAGCTCGTAGCGCCGGTCCAGGTTGCGGGGCATCCAGTCCGCCGAGGACAGGTACACCTCCACGTCGCCTCCGTTTTCAAACCGGAACGCGCGCGCGTGCTCCAAATGCCGCCCGACAATGGATAGTATCCGGATATTCCTGCTGAGACGCTCGTCCTCGGGGATCAGCGTACAGATGCCGCGTACGATCAGCTTGATCTTTACGCCCGCCGCGGATGCATCGTACAGGGCGTCCGCCACCTGCTCGTCGAGCAGGGAGTTCATCTTGGCGATAATTCCGCTGGGGCGGCCCGCAAGCGCATGCTCCTTTTCCCGGCGGATCAGTTCAAAGACCTTTTTCTTCAGGTTGGTGGGCGCCGCGATCAGCGCCTCGGTATGGATATCCCGGCTCTCATGCTCCAGCGCCTGGAAAAACGTCTGCACGTCCTTACCAAGCTGCTCGTCCGCGGTCAGCAGACCCATATCGGTATAGATCTTAGTGTTGCCGTCGTGATAATTGCCCGTTCCCAGATGAACGTAGCGCCTGGTTTCTCCGTCCTCCCGGCGCGTAATCAGAATGGCTTTGCTGTGCGTTTTCAGGCCGCGGATGCCGCAGATCACCTCGCAGCCCGCGCGGCGCAGGCGGTCGGCATTGGCGAGGTTGGCCTCTTCGTCAAACCGCGCCTGCGTTTCGATGACCACCTTCACCTTCTTGCCCGCCTCGGCGGCCTTGGTCAGTGCGCGGATCACCTTGCTGTTGTTGCCCACGCGGTACAGCGTGGTCTGAATGCTGATCACATCCGGATCCAGCGCGGCCTGGCTATACAGATGAATAATCGGTTCAAAGCTGTGGTAAGGGTGGAACAGGAGCCAATCCTTTTCGCGGATGCGCTTGAATATCTTTTTATCCATCAATTCATGGATGATGATCTGCTTCACCTTCGGATACTTCAAATCCGGCCTGTTGGTTATGCCGTAGCAGGTCATCAGCAGCTTATTCAGGTCCAGCGGACCCGCGGCCTTGAATACCTGCTCCTCCGGCACCTGAAACCGCTGTGCCAGAATACCGAGCGTTTCGTCCCCAATTCCGTCCTCCGCTTCCAGCCGCATCACGCTGCCCGTCGTCCGTTTCACGAGCATCTCCCGCACGGCCGTGGCGACGTCCTCCTGCGGATCCAGCGGAAAATCCTGGTTGCGGATGATCCGAAACGCGCTGGCCTCCAGAATATCGTCCTGTGAAAACATCATCCACAGCCATTGCCTGAGCAGATCCTCGTGGCGGATCAGGCAGATGCTTCCGTCCTCGCACGGCAGCTTGAAAATCCGCGGCGTGCCCGGATACGACACCATGGCGTGGCGGACGTCCATCCCGTTTTTGGGCTGCAGCTTCACCATCAGGCGCAGCTTTTTGTGGTTCATGGGCCAGTATTCCGCGCCCCAGGGAATGATCTTGAGCCTGGGCATGACCTCTCCCCAGAAAATACGCTTGATCTCCGCCTGCATCGCATCGGTCAGCTCGAAATTCGGGAAAAAGCGCACGCCGTGGGTTGCCAGCTCGCCAAGGATCCCCTGATAGATCACGTACTGCATTTTCTGCTGCTCGGAAATGGCGTAGTTGACGCGCTCCAGCTTCGTTTTCATCGTCAGCCCGCTGGACAGGATCATGTTGCGGTTGATGCTTGCGGCATCCTGTAAAATGCTGATATAGCGCACCTGCATGAATTCGTCCAGATTGGAGGTTACGATCCCCAGAAACTTGGCTCGCTCCAGCAGCGGGTTCTGCAGGTTTTCCGCTTCCTTCTGCACCCGGTGGTTGAATTGAAGCCATGTCAGTTCCCGGTCCAGATACCGTACCTGATCCGGTCTTTCCTGATAGCATTGGTTCATGCAGTGTGCCTCCGTATACGAGCTGTATTCCATCACGCGAAGCAGTTCGCAAGCGCGGTTATCCTTGATTATAGCACAGACGATGAAAGGCTTTCAAGCGATGAACAGCCCTGTGCGCCATGTTTTACCGCAGCTTTACAAATCCGGAGCCGTATGCTAAATTGTTGCTGCGGGCCGCGCGCAGGAACAGACGAAAGGGCGAATTGATCTATGAAAAAGCACGGGGTACTCTGTCTCTCTTTCCTTCTGCCCCTGCTGTGTTCGGCCTCCGCCGCCGCGGACGGTTTTGATCCCCTTTCCCTGCCGTCGCTCAAGGCGTTTTATGCGGATTACTTCGATTTTGGCAGTGCGATGAACGGCATGGAGCTGCGAAAGGCGGACCAGCTGCCCTTCTACGCCGCGCAGTATTCCATCCTCACCCCCGAAAACGAACTGAAGCCCGACAGTGTATTAGATCTGAACGGCTCCCAAAAGGCCTCCATGGAGGATCAGGGCAGCGTCGCGGTGACCTTTCAATCCGTGAAGCCGCTGCTGGAGTTCGCCAGGGCGAACGGGCTGAAGGTGCACGGGCATGTGCTGTTCTGGCACAGCCAGACTCCGGACGCGTTCTTCCGGGAATCCTATTCAAAAGACGGAGACTACGTATCCCGCGACGTCATGCTCCGGCGCATGGAAAACTATGTGCGGCTTACGATGGAATACATGCAGGAGAATTATCCGGGGCTGATCGTATCCTGGGACGTTGTGAACGAGGCGATCGACGATTCTACGGGCAAGCTTCGAGAGAGCAACTGGACCAAAGTCGTCGGCGACGATTTCGTGCTGCAGGCGTTCCGCTTTACCCGCAAGTACGCGCCCGAGGGAACGCTGCTTTTTTATAACGATTACAATACGCCGAATCAACCGAAGCTGAACGCGATCCTAAAGCTGCTGGACGAGCTAACCGCCGAGGGTCTTGTGGACGGATGCGGCATGCAGTGCCATTATCAGATGACTTCGCCAAAGGCATCGCTGGTAAGCGCGGCCATTTCCAAAATCACCGCGAGGGGCTTGCTGGTGCGGATCAGCGAGATGGACATCATGATCGACGGTAATACGGACGCGCAGCTTGCACAGCAGGCGGAGCGCTATGCGGAATTGATGCAAGTCTTTCTGAAGTATTCCGATTCGATCATCGCCGTGCAGACCTGGGGCACGCTGGACAGCAGGAGCTGGAAATCGGACAAGTATCCGCTGCTGTTCAACAAGGATATGACGCCAAGCCCGCCTTTTACGCGCTGACCGATCCGGCCATTCTGCCGTCCTCCACTTGACACAAAGCCGAAAACCAAGAATAATGAACAGCATCTTTGGCTGCGAAGGAGATTGCGGAATGCGGCATGTGATCACGGGCGTTTTGGAGGGCTCCGTCGCGCAAAGGCGCGGCCTGCGGGTCGGCGACGTGCTGCTGAAAATCAACGGCGAAGACGTGATCGACGAGATCGACTATCAGGCGCTTAGCGCGCAGCCTTCGGTTGTTTTAACCTTTGAACGAAACGGCGCAACCAAAGCCGTCACCCTGCATAAAGGGGATTGGGAACCGATCGGCCTGCGCTTCGGCGACAGTATGGTGCTCCGGCCGCGCACCTGCCGCAACAACTGCGTGTTCTGCTTCATCGACCAGATGCCGCCCAGGCTGCGCTCCTCCCTGTACGTCAAGGACGACGACTGGCGCTTTTCCCTGATGATGGGCAACTACATCACGCTGACGAATATCGACGACGCGGAGTTTGCACGCATCCTCAGGCGGCAGGCCTCCCCGCTGTATATCAGCGTTCACGCCACCGATCCGGCCCTGCGCAGCCGCATGATGAACAACCGGTTCGCGGGCGATATTCTCCCCCGTCTCCGGCGCTTGAAGGACGCGGGAATCCGCTTCCACTGCCAGATCGTGTGCTGCCCCGGAATCAACGACGGCGACGTGCTCATGCAAACGCTGCACGATCTGTACGCGCTTGCGCCCGCCGCGCTCTCGGTGGCAATCGTGCCCGTCGGACTGACAAAATTCCGGGATGCCCTCCCAAAGCTGACGCCGTTTGACGCCCTTTCCGCCAAGGCGCTGCTTTCCCGGCTTCTGCCGTTTCAGGCGCACTGCCGGGAAACGCTGGGATCGTCGTTCGCATTCGCGTCCGACGAGTTCTACAGCCTGAGCGGTGAAGAGCTGCCGGCGGCCGATTGGTACGAGGGATATCCGCAGATCGAAAACGGGGTCGGGATGCTGCGCCAGTTTGAGGAGCAGATGCGGGAAGCCGCCGGGGACGACGAGGAAGCGCCGCCCGAAACGCCCAGAACCTATGTGATCGCAACGGGGATCAGCGCCGCGCCTTACATCAAACGCTTCTGCGATACCTACGCGCCTCCCGATTCTACGGTGCACGTCGAAACGATCCTGAACCGTTTTTTCGGCGAGACCGTGACCGTCACCGGCCTGCTGACCGCGGGCGACGTGCTTGCGCAACTTTCCCCCGCGCTGCTTGAGCAGGCGGATCAGCTGCTGATCAGCGCCAATATGCTGCGGCACGAACGCGATTTATTTCTGGACGACATCCCGTTTGAAGAGTTTCAACACCGCCTGCCGCTGCCCGTGCGCGTCGTGGACGACGGCTATGATTTTTACAACGCCCTGCGCGACCGTTAAGGAGAGCCTGTATGCCTAAACCGCTTGTCGCCATCGTCGGCCGCCCCAACGTGGGAAAATCCACCTTTTTCAATAAAATCGCCGGCAGGCGCATCTCCATCGTGGAGGATACGCCCGGCGTAACGCGCGATCGCATCTACGCCGATACCGAGTGGATGGGCCGCCGTTTTACGCTGATCGATACCGGCGGTCTCAACCTGCACACCGACGACGTACTGCTCACCGAAATGCGCCGCCAGGCGCAGATCGCCATGGAGACCGCGGACGTGATCTGCCTGTTTTGCGACGGGCGCGTCGGGCTGACCAGCGAGGATGAGGACGTCGCGTCGCTGCTGCGCAAAACGCGCAAGCCCATTCTGCTGGTGGTCAACAAAATCGACAGCGCAAACCAGAACGACGCCGTGTACGATTATTACAGCCTCGGGCTGGGCGATCCCATCGCGGTTTCCTCCACCAATATGCTGGGCTTGGGCGATCTGCTGGAGGAGATCGTACACCGCCTGCCGCCTCCCGACGCGGACGAGCAGAGCGAAAGCGGTGAAGTGATCCAGCTGGCCGTCGTCGGCCGTCCCAACGTCGGCAAGAGCTCGCTGTGCAACCGCATCCTCGCGCAGGAGCGCACGATGGTCTCCGATATTCCCGGCACCACGCGCGACGCCATCGATTCGGCGTTCGAGGACGAGGACGGGACGAAGTTCAACATTATCGATACGGCCGGCATGCGCAAAAAGAAGGCGATCGAGGACGAAAGCCTGGAGAAATACAGCGTGCTGCGCACCATCGCGGCCATCGACCGCTGCGATGTGGCGCTGCTGATGATCGAGGCGCAGGAAGGCGTCACCGAGCAGGATACCAAGATCGCCGGATTGATTTTGGACGCCGGCAAAGCGGTGATCGTCGCCGTCAATAAATGGGATTTAGTCGAGAAGGATACCAATACCATGGCGGACATGGAGAAGGAAATCCTGCATGATCTGAAATTCATGGGCTACGTGCCCGTTTTGTTCCTCTCCGCGCTCACGGGCAGGCGCGTAAGCACGGTGCTGGGCAAGGTGAAAGAGGTCGTGGAGAACTACCGCCGCCGTATCCCCACCGGCGTTCTCAACGAGGCGCTTGCGGACGCGCAGATGAGCCTGCAGCCGCCCATGCAGAGCGGCCGGAAGCTGAAAATCTATTACGCGACGCAGCAATCCGTATGCCCGCCGACCTTTGTTCTGTTCATCAATAATCAGGAATTGCTGCATTTCGCCTATGAGCGGTATCTGGAAAATCATCTGCGCAAGAGCTTTGAATTTACGGGAACGCCGATCCGCTTCATCCTGCGGGAGAAGGAAAAGGATCAAGCCTGATCAAAGCAGCTTCTTCACGCCGGGTATTTTGCGGACCAGCAGGATCACAAGCAGCGCCGTAAGGAAGATGCCCAGTTCCCAGAGCAGCACCGCGATCATCGGGCTGATCTGCCGCACCAGCGGCGCGAACAGCCAGTAACGGGTTTCCGCGATACAATAGTCCTGTACCAGATAAATGCCGAACGCGCAGCCGCCGAGTGTTTGCAGGCGGCTTTTCGTTTGCTTCTGCGGCGCGTGGAGCACGCTTTTTGCGAGCAGCATCACGGCCAGCGCGCATAGAATAACGAAGATCGAGGGCGCGGTGCGCTCGTCCATAAACCAGTATTGGCCGACGCCGTGCAATGTGTTGTACTCGCCGTAGGTAAGCAGCGCGGACACCGCAAGCGAGAGTACAATCACCGCAACGCAAAGCGTTTTGCTGATCCTCTGCACGTACGCGTGCGCGTAATGCCCCGCGAAGAAGACGCCCAGATAGACGGTGAACAGCGGCACGCTGAAATAGCCGGACATCGTGAGCGCGGGCACATAATGCGTCACCAGCGGCCAAACCGCGCTCAGGGCGAACGAGAACAGAATCAAATATTGAAGGTCGCGCTTCTGCATCGCCTTCGCGAGCCGCTGCAGCCACGGAAGCATCAGCATCAGCCCAAGATAAAAATACAGATACCAGAACGAATCCGTGATCGGCGCGTTCCAGATTTGTTTCACGAAGCCCAGCAGGTTCAGCGCGTCCTTCACGCCGCCGTACGCCTTGAGAACATCCACAAGAAAATACAGATAGGAAAACAGCACCAGCACCGCGCCGATGCGGAAAAACCGCTGCGCGGCCTTTTTATAGGTGTCCACCTTCGGCAGCAGGCACGCGCCCGAAACCATTATGAACAGCGGCACGCCGATTTTGCTGAGGTAATACCAAACGATGGAGAACCACCACGTGGCGACGGCGGGCGTCATGGCCTGAAATACGTCGCTGTTGGTGTGGTTGACGATCACCAAAAACACCGCGGCGATGCGCAGAAAATCCATATAGGCAAATCGCCTGTTGGTATTAGCCGCCATGCAGCCGTTCCTTCCCCTGCCTGATCATTTCCCAGGTCAGCGCAACGATTACAATCAGGTTCAGCGCGCCGCCAAGCTGAAGGCTGAAGATCTCGCGGTCCAGCACGTATTTGCAGTAAGCGCTTGCGACGGGCAGCAGGGACAGCAACGCGTACAGAAATCCGCGCGGCTTCCACAGCACGACCGCCCACAGCAGCAGCAGGATCTCACCCACGATGCCGTAACGCTCGTGCATATGCGGCAGGAAGAACACGCAGACCAGCACGCTCCACGCACCGAGCAGCAGCGCGGTTTGGCTGTCCAGCTTCATTTTTTTCAGGATCATCCATGCCGCCATGGCAAGCAGTATCGTAAACGTCAGGATAATGGAATATCGTTCCCATTTCACCATCACCAGCAGCGGGCTTTTCACCGCCTCGTTCAGCAGCGCGTGCAGGTTGGGAGCGTTCATCGTCGCCTTGGCGTACGCACCCGTCTGCGCGGATAAAAACTCGGCCGCCGATGCCGTGCCGCCGTCGATCAGCTGCATCGGAATGCGGACGGCCAGCCAGACGGCCGGAATCAACAGGAACCACAGGATGCTGAACTTCTTTTCGTAGCAGAAGTAGAGGATCATCAGCGCCGGGAGCAGGAAAACCGCCTGCAGCTTGAACGCGAGCGCCAGCCCGAAGCTGAGCATCATAAGCGCGGGCTTCTGTTTGAAAAGCAGCAGCAGCGACAGCAGGGAAAACCCCAGATAGATGACGTCCGTCTGTCCCCACGCCGCGGCGCCCAGCAGCAAAATCGGGTTCAGCCACAGAAGCGTAAAGGCCGTAAACAGTCCCGTCTGCTTCCGCGGTTTCGGCAGCAGCTCCCACACCAGCAGGCAGCCAACCGCGCACTGTGCAGCGTCGAAGAAGATGACGACGCCCTTGAGCAGCGAAAGCGCCTCGGCATGCGGGAATACTCCGGCGACCAGCGCCCATACATACACGTGCATCGCGCTGTACGGGAAGTCGGGATAGAGGAACAGCAGGTTTTTGATCCCGCCGGATTGCAGCGCCTGCATCCAGGGAATGAAGTCCGCCATCATATCCGGCACGATGTAGGACGACAGCGTATAGCGCATGAACGCGCCGAACACGAAAACAGCCGCAAAGGCCGCCCACAGGATATTCTTTTGCACAAACGCCTTCAGGCGGTCCTCCCACGTACTCATTGCGGCTTCTCCGCGTTGAAAGCTTCCAGCCAGTGTTCGGCAGCCCGGATGCTCTCTTCCACGGCCTCCGGCGCGGGCCCGCCCCGCAGCTTGCGGCGGGATACGCAGGTCATCAGCGCGATCGCCGGATAGACGTCTTCGTCAAACAGCGGGCTTTCGGCGCGCAGCTCCGCAAGGCTCAGGTCGTCCAGGCTGCGGTTTTCGTGCACACATTTCTTCACCAGCGACCCGCTCACGTGGTGCGCATCGCGAAACGGCAGTCCCTTACCGACCAGATAATCCGCCAGATCCGTCGCGTTGGTAAAGCCGAGGCCGGCGCTCTTTCGCATCTGATCCGTGTTAAAGGTAACGCTTGCGAGCATCTCCGTGAACACGTTCAGGCATTTGCGGAGGGTGTCGTACGCGTCGAAAAACGCTTCCTTGTCCTCCTGCATGTCCTTGTTATAGGCAAGCGGCAGCCCTTTCATCGCGGTCAGCAGGGCCGTCAGATCGCCGTACACGCGGCCGGTTTTCCCGCGGATCAGCTCGCAGGCGTCCGGGTTTTTCTTCTGCGGCATGATGCTGGAGCCGGTGGAAAACGCGTCGTCCATCGTCACGGTGCCGAACTCGTTACTGGACCACAGGATCAGCTCCTCGCAGAACCGGCTGAGGTGCAGCATGCAGATACTGGCGGCGGACAGGAACGACAGCAGAAAATCGCGGTCGCTGACCGCATCCATCGCGTTATCCGAAACCCTTGAAAACTCCAGCAGCTCCGCCACGCGTTCCCTGTTGAGGTCGTAGGTCGTTCCCGCCAGCGCGCCCGAGCCGAGCGGCATCACGTCGGCCTCGGCAAAAGCGTTGCGGAACCGGCGCAGATCGCGCATCACCATCTGCGCGTACGCCATCAGGTGAAAGCCGAGCGTGACCGGCTGCGCCTTTTGCAGGTGCGTATAGCCGGGCATGACGGTTTCCGTATGCTGTTTTGCAAGCGAAAGCAGGAGCTGCAAAAGCTTCTCCAGCAGTCCTTCCACGGTTTCACAGGCGAGCTTGGCATAGATGCGCGTATCCAGCGCCACCTGATCGTTGCGGCTCCTGCCGGTGTGCAGCCGTTTGCCAGCCTCGCCGATACGGGCGGTGAGCTCGGCCTCCACGAACATATGCACATCCTCGGAGCTCATGTCCACGGCGAGCCTGCCGCTTTCTTCGTCCGCTAAAATATCACGCAGGCCGCCTATGATCTTGTCGCCGTCCGCCGCGGAAAGAACGCCCTGTTCCTTGAGCATGGTGGCGTGCGCGATCGACCCGATCAGGTCGCAGCGCAGCAGCCGCTGGTCAAACGGAATGGAGGAATGAAAATCGTCCATCAGTTTGCTGGTTTGCTTTTCAAACCGCCCCGCCCATAATTTCGCCATGCCGCACCGTCCTTCGCTTAATTAACCGCAGGTATACCGGATGGAAAAGCTGACGCCCCAAACGTAGTAGGTAATCAGCACCTCGCGCACCGAATGGCTGTTCTTCGCGGTCAGAATCGTCGCCGATACGCTGCCGCTGGATTTAGGCTCCAGCGAGTGCACGTCGAAATCCCCGATCTGCAGTACGTCACCCGTTTCGGGGATGACCTGGATTTCGATCATATCGATCGGCACCAGGCATTGATTGGAAAGCTGCAGCGTATAGGTGATGAACGCATAATCGGCCGCGTCCCCAATGGCCTCGTCGGTAAACATCGTGCCCGGGAACGCGTCCAGCGCGACATACGATTTCATCTGCGCGAACAGATCCGCCTGCTGGCCGGCCGAGCTGCCGTTGATGTCGCAGCCCGCCACCGTCACCTTCGCGGTGAAAAAGAAATATCCCACCACCACAACGACCACGATGACCAGCGCGATCATAAACAGCATCAGGTATTTGAGGAACGTCACGCCTTACTACACCCCGCTCTACTGATCGTCCGAGGAAAGGATGTCACGAATCTCGTCGATCATTTCGCTGTCCTTGAGACGGAATTTGAATTCCACGCGGCGGGAAGCCTCCATATCCACGTTGCCGTTCGCGTCGTACACCGGATCGGAGTAGCTGCGGCCCTTTGCGGTGAGGATATCGTACAGGAGGCTGCGCTGCGTATCCGTCAGCGATTCCATTTGCAGGCAGAATTTCGCCACGGACAGCGCGCGTTCCTGTGACAGTTCCAGATTGTACAGATACGTGCCGGACGTATCGGTGTGCCCCTCGATCACGATCTCACCCAGATAATCCACGTAATCCTCGCTCAGCAGCACCGAGAGATAAACGGGAATGAACCTGTTGAGGAACGTGCGGCCTTCTTCCTTGATCGTATCGGAGTTGTAATCGAAGAACACCGTGCTTTCCAGCATGATGTCGCCGGTATTGGAATCCACGCTGGCTTTCAGATCGTTTTCCGTCAGCGCGGCGGCCAGATCGCGGATGATCTTGGTGCGCACGCCCACGAGGTCTTCCAGCTTTTGCTGCTGCTCGTCCATCGCGATCTGCTGGGACTCCAGCAGATCCATCGCGGCGTTAAGCTTCGCTTCCTGTTCGGACAGTGTGGACTGCGTTTCGTTGAGGGCATCCTCCTTCTCCGTCAGGGCCGCCTTCGCGGCGGCGATGGTGGCCTCCTGCTCGGTCAGCGTCTGCTCCTGCACGTTGAGCAGGCCCTTTTGCGTATCGATCTCCGTCAGGGCGCTGTCCAGCGCGTTTTGCTTGTCCAAAAGCTGGGACTGCTGCTCATCCAGCGTTTCCTGCTGGGAGGTTAAAAGCGCGCTCTGCGCGTCCAGCTCCGCCGATTTGGTCTCCAGCAGGGAGAAATACTGGTAGATGGTATAGCAAAGCACCATAACGAAAACGAGCAGCAGCGCGGCCATCATATCGGAATAGGAAATCCATGCCGCGCCGTTGTCCACACGCGAAGCGCGGCCGCGCAGCCGCGATTTTCTTCTCATGCCTGCTGACCTCCGCTGTGCTCCGCACCCCGAAGCGCGTTATCCTGAAAACCCAGCCGCATATGCAGCATGTTGACCGCGTCGCTCATCTTCTCCATCGACGCCGTCAGCGCGTCCATCTTCACGGTGAGCTCTTTATCCGGTTTCTGGCGGCTTTGCTTGTCCGCCTTGCCCATGGCCATTTCGAAGGCCACCTGCATGCTTTCCAAGCTCTGCGTGAGCTTGACCATGGTTTCGTCGTTTTGCCTGAGCAGCTTTTCCAGTTCCTTGCGTTCCTTGGTATTCGGATCGGCCATCTGCTTGTCCAGCGCCAGTTCCTTGGCCGTTTCGATGGTAAAGCTGAGCGCCTGCTGCGTTTCCATCAGGCTCTGGTTCATGCGGTCGATCGCCTCCGAAAGCGCGGCGAACTTGCCGTTCATCGTCGTGTCCATCTGCTGGATGAAGCGGTTGACGATTCGCTGGATTCCGTCTACCTGCTCGCGTGTCGTGCCCTGGATAAAGTTATCCATGGACATCGTCAGCGGATGGGTGGCACGGCTGACCGCCAGCTCCACGGCGCCCGCGATCTGCCCGCCCAGCTGCCCGATGGTCTGCTGCATGCTCAGGTCCTCGTCCTGCTTCTGGATGATCATCTGCACATCCGAATCCAGCGGGCGCGGCATGGCAAGCTCGTAGAAGGTTTCGTCAAACGCGTCCAGCGCTTTGAACGCGCGGCCCTTGACCATATGATACACGACGTTGAAAATGATCGAGCAGGTAATGCCGGCGACCGACGTGGCAAACGCGAACCGCATCCCGCCCAGCAGCGTGGGAATGCTGGAAATGGTGGTGGCGCTGTCGGCAAAGTTCAGGTTGGTCAGGCCTTCCATCATGCCAAGGAACGTACCCAGAATACCCAGAGACGTCAGCAGCGTCGGCAGGATCTCGGCCACCTGCGCGTGGCCCGGCTTGTACACGACCGTATCCTCATTGACGTATTCCTCGGTATTGCACGGCAGGCCGCGCAGATCCAGCTGATCGGCGTTGAGTAAAAAGCGCTGCCATTCCGGCCGCAGCGCGCGCCCCAGAAACCGGGGCTCCTGCCAGACCGGTTTTTTCTTGCTGCCGGAGGTGCGCTCCAGCTTGGCAACGGCGCGATTTAAAAGCGAACTGTTGCGGTACACCGGATAAATACATTTAACCGCGCCGAAAAGAAAGACCAGCGCGATCATCACGTAGACCAGAATCTCCGATAAACCCATCGTCAATTGCTTGATGATTTCGTTTGCCATGAAAGCATCACCGATCCTCTTTCGTCACTTATGGAGTATCTTAACACTTTTTTCATTTTCTGTAAATATCTTAAGGCTTTCCGCGATACGATCTATCCTAAGTAAACGTCAAGGGAAACGGACACGGAAAAAGGGCGGGAATCATCAGGACGATATGCGATGGGTTCTGTCGGATCGGCGGCCGGTGTTGTCGCGAAACTGTTTGGGCGTGATCCCGTTTTGTTCCCGGAAGCACATCACAAAATAACTGGTGGAGGAAAACCCCAGCTCGGAAGCGATTTCCGTAATGGTTTTATCGCTTTGCATCAGCTCGTTGGCCGCTCTGGTCAGGCGCAGTCTGCGGATGTAGGAGGGAAGGGATTCTCCGAGATTCAGATTGAAAAAACGGGAGAAGGTGGAGCACCCCATATTGAATTCTGCCGCCAACCGGTGAACCGTCAGGGCTTCCCCGAGATTCTCCCCGACATACTGAAGCACGGATTTTACATTTTCCAAATGCTGCTCGTTCATCGGCATCACGCCGCTGCGGGGCTGCCATTGCCGGATGAACCATAATACGACGAGCTCGATATGGGTGCGGACAGCCATTTCATAGCCGTATGCCCTCTGCTCGTATTCCCGCAGGATGGTTTTAACCCAATCCCCGAGGGGGCATCCCGCGAATTGAGCGCCTGTATAGAACTCCACATCCTGCTTGCCGGTGTGCGTAAACGGAAAAATGTACTGCAGCTCGTCGATTGGCTGCGCGAAAGAAAGCAAACCCTCTGGTATAAACTGTAAAACGATATACCGGTTCTCGCCGTTCAAAAGCGTTCGCGTCTGATGCGGCTGCATGGGGCGAATCAGAACGATGTCGCCTTCGGACAGGATCATACTCTGCTTTTCGATGGTAAGCTCATATTTACCGCTTGTGCAGTACAAAAGCTCGAAGTACTCGTGAATATGCGCGTTGATCACGCTTTGGATGCCGATCGTGCGCTGTTCGAAGCCGTCGAACAAACCCTTTAACCCTTTCAGCGCGTTTCGCTGCTCGTAATACTCCATATGCTCGCCTCGGCATAAATTTGATATATTCCGGTGCAAACATTATAGCATTGGTTCGTTGTTTCGGCTATAGTATACTCAAAATTCACTTTGGGGGTATACATATGAATAAACACAAAGTTGGCATCATCGGATGCGGCGGGATCGCGTTTGGAAAGCACCTGCCCGCTCTGCAATCCGTAAACCGGACGGACCTGGTCGCGTTTTGCGATCTGGATCTGTCCAAGGCGCAAAAAGCGGCGGACCAATACGGCGTTCCCAACGCGCTGGTGTGCACGGATTACAGGGAGCTGCTCAAGGATCCTTCGATCGAAATCTGTTATGTGCTGACCCCGAACCGCAGCCACGCGCAGCTCTCCTGCGACGCCATGCTCGCCGGCAAGCACGTGATGTGTGAAAAGCCCATGGCGAAAACCGCCGAGGACGCACGGCGGATGGTGGAGGTTTCCCGGCAAACGGGTAAAAAGCTCACCATCGGATATCAGCACCGCCATAAGGCGGAGAGCAAATATGTAAAGAGCGTGATCGAGCGCGGTGATCTGGGCGAAATCTATTACGCCAAGGCGCTTGCCATTCGCCGCCGCGGCACGCCCAACTGGGGTGTATTCCTCAACGAATACGAGCAGGGCGGCGGACCGCTGATCGATATCGGCACGCACAGCCTGGACCTTACCCTGTACCTGATGAACAATTACGAGCCCCGTATGGTCGTCGGCACGCGTTACAAGATGGTGGAAAACGCGGCGTGCGGCAATCCGTGGGGCGGCTGGGGCAAGGATGAGAACACAACGCTGGAAGATGCGGCGTTCGGATTCATCGTGATGAAAAACGGCGCCACCATCACGCTGGACGCCACGTGGGCGATCAATACCTGTGAGCCGATTCCCGAGGGCAGCTGCGATTTGTGCGGCTCCAAGGCCGGCGCGCGGATCCGCAGCAACGGCGTGATTATCAACAAGTGCGAATTCGACAAGCAGCAGGAGACCGTGCCCAATCTGAGCAGCGGAGGCGTCGCCTTTTTTAAAGGGCTGAC
>Ga0116164_10000478_pt1 | contig 34729 bp, 26 predicted proteins | sample AD_UKC109_MetaG_FD_89888 | JGI IMG/M metagenome (GOLD analysis project Ga0116164, IMG submission 89888) | Active sludge microbial communities of municipal wastewater-treating anaerobic digesters from Hong Kong - AD_UKC109_MetaG | ecosystem: Engineered > Bioreactor > Anaerobic > Digestate... | reverse complement strand
GCGTCCTCGAAGGTTTTTTTCTGCACAAGCGCGTCAAACACCGTATCGGTCTGGTCGCCGTTGGTGACGATGGTGGTTTCCCAGTCGAACACCCGCACCGGCGCATAGATAATCAGGCTGGGATCGGTGAGCTTTGACGGGTCGAACGCCTCGGTGATGATGCCCCCGTCCTTCTGCGTAAACACACGGTTGCGGCTGTTTTCGCTGCGCCCCATGATGAAATACGCCATCAGCGCGCGGCCGTCCGCCGTTTTGCCCAGCAAAATGCCGCGGCCCGGATAGGGATTTCCGGACAGGAATTCCACAATGCTCTTCATGCTTTCTCCTTTGCCAGCCGCCTGGCCAGCTTTTCCACTTCCCTTGGCAGCAGCACCCATTCGGCCTTCTCCATCACGCGCTTTTGCAGGGTCTGGGGCGTATCGCCCTTCTTGACCTTCACAGCCTTCTGGGCGAGGATTTTGCCGCCGTCGGGGATCTCGTTGACCAGATGTACGGTCGCGCCGGTCACCTTTACGCCGTGGGCAAGCGCCGCCTCGTGCACCTTCAGGCCGTAGTACCCCGCCCCGCAGAACGAGGGGATGAGGCTTGGGTGCACGTTGACGATGCGGCCATCATACGCCCGCACGAAGGTCTCGTGCAGGATCAGCATAAAGCCCGCGAGCACGATCAGCTCAATGCCGTGCACCGCGAGCAGCTCCTGTAATGCCGCGCCGTAGCGCTCGGCCGATTCCATTTTTTCCAGTACGGCGGTTTCGATGCCCGCCGCCTGGGCGCGGGTCAGCGCGAACGCGCCGGGCTTGCTGGATACCACCAGCTTGAGCGTACCGCTTTTCAGTCTGCCCTTTTGCTGCGCGTCGATGAGCGCCTGCAGGTTCGTGCCGCCGCCGGAGACCAGCACCGCAATGTTGATCACAGCGCCACGCCCTCCCCGGGGGCGATTTCCCCCAGCACGTAGGCGGCCTCGCCGTGATCGATAAGCACCTGCACGGCCTTGTCAGCCTCGGCTTTGGGGACCACAGCCACCATGCCGACCCCCATGTTGAAGGTGTTGAACATGTCGCGCTCCGGAATACCGCCCTCACTGGCGATGACGCCGAAGATCTCCGGCGTGCGCACGGCCCGCTTGTCGAGCGTTGCCATCATGCCGGGTTTGAGCGCACGGGGGATGTTTTCGTAAAAGCCGCCGCCCGTGATGTGTGCCAGGCTGTGTACGGTGACCGCTTTGAACAGCTCCAGCACAGGCTTGACGTAGATCTTGGTCGGGGTTAGAAGCTCCCGGGCATAAACCGGCAGCTTTGCGCCCAGCGCCTTGCGCACCAGCGAAAAGCCGTTGGAGTGCACGCCGCTGGACGGCAGGGCAATCACCGCGTCGCCAGGCTGCATATTGTCCTTGTTCAGAATCTTGGCTTTGTCCACCGCGCCCACGCAGAAGCCCGCGATGTCGTACTCGTCCTCGTGGTAGAAGCCCGGCATTTCTGCCGTTTCGCCGCCCACAAGGGCGCAGCCCGCCTGCACGCAGCCCTCCGCCACGCCCGCCACAATATCGGCGATGCGCTCAGGCACATTTTTGCCGCAGGCGATATAATCCAGGAAAAACAGGGGTTTGGCGCCGCAGCAGAGGATATCGTTGGCGCACATGGCCACACAGTCGATGCCGATGGTGTCGTGCTTGTCCAGCAGAAACGCGAGCTTGAGCTTGGTGCCCACCCCGTCGGTCCCCGAGACCAGCACAGGATGGGGCATATCAGTGATATCCAGCTCAAACAGGCCGCCGAAACCCCCAATGCCGGCAGTGCCGGCTCCCATTCCGGCTTCGCCGGTGAGTGTTCTGGCTATATGTGCTTTCATCAGCTCCACGGCCTTGTATCCCGCAGTGATATCCACACCCGCGGCCTTATAGCTTTCGGATTGGCTCTTCATGCGTTCCCCTCCATGTTGGCGCTTTCTTTGGCTCCCTGCATATACCGGCGTGACTCACGCCTTGTCCTTGAGAAAGGTTTCAAACTTGTCCTTGGTCACCGCGCCGTTGGGATCAATGGGGTAATCGCCGGTGAAGCAGCCCTTGCAAAAGCCGCAGGCCGCCCCGGCGGCGAGCTTGTCCAGGCAGTCCACAGGCATGAAGCCCAGGGAATCCGCGCCGATGAGCTTGCACACCTCGGCCACGCTGTGCTCGGCGGCAATCAGGTTTTCGGTGGAGTCGATATCCGTGCCGAAATAGCACGGGTGGGTGAAGGGCGGCGCCGCAAGCCGCATGTGCACCTCGGTAGCCCCCGCTTCCCTGAGAATGCTGACGATACGCGCCGCCGTGGTGCCGCGCACGATCGAGTCGTCAATCAGCACCACGCGCTTGCCTTCCACGGTGGAGCGGATGACGTTGAGCTTGATCTTCACGGCGTTGGTGCGCTCCATCTGCCCTGGCTGGATAAACGTGCGGCCGACGTATTTGTTTTTGATGAAGCCGACCCCGTAGGGGATGCCTGCCTGCCGGGCGTAGCCGATGGCGGCGTCGATGCCCGAATCCGGAACGCCGACCACGACATCCGCCTGCACCGGGTGCTCCAGCGCCAGAAACGCGCCCGCGCGCAGCCGCGCCTGGTGCACCGACGCGCCCTCGATGACGCTGTCGGGTCTGGCGAAATAAATGAACTCAAACACGCACAGCGACGGGCAGGCCGCCTTGTGCTTCATTTCCAGCGAGCGCACGCCGTTTGCGTCGACGACGATCACCTCGCCGGGCTTTACATCGCGCACAAACTTCGCGCCCACCGCATCCAGCGCGCAGGTTTCGGAGGCGAACACCACATCGCCCTGCTCCGTTTTGCCCATGCACAGCGGGCGGAAGCCATTGGGGTCGCGCGCGGCCAGCAGCTTGGCGGGGCTGACAATCGTCAGCGAGTACGCGCCCTTGAGCTGCTTCATGGCCGAAAGCACGGCCTCTTCTATGCTGTCGGTCTTCAGGCGCTCCCGTGTGATGGTATAGGCGATCACTTCCGAATCGCTCGTCGTGTGGAAAATCGCGCCGCCCATCTCCTGCTCCTCGCGCAGGGCGTGGGCGTTGACGATGTTGCCGTTGTGCGCCAGCGCCATGCCGCCCTTGAGGTGGTTGACCAGCAGCGGCTGGGCGTTGGTCTGGTTCTGCACGCCGGTGGTGCCGTAGCGGCAGTGGCCGATGGCGATGCCGCCCTCGGGCAGCTTTTGCATAACGTCGCGGGTGAACACCTCGCCCACCAGCCCGATATCCTTATAGCAGGTCAAAACGCCGCGCGTGTTTACCGCAATGCCGGCGCTTTCCTGCCCGCGGTGCTGCAGCGCGTACAGCGCGTGGTACACGGGCTGCACCACGCCTTGCCTGCCATCCTGTAAATAGATGCCGAATACACCGCATTCCTCGTGAAGTTTACTCATCGAATCCTCTTTCGCAGTTGTGAACAACGGGTACAAACACAATCGTTTTCAAGCCTGATCCAAAGGCCTGAGAAGCGGGCGGCAGCCGGGGTTTCAGGCTAGGCACCCATCAGGCGCTTCATAATTTCCTGATACGCGTCCTCCACCTTGCCCAGGTCGCGGCGGAAGCGGTCCTTGTCAAGCTTTTCATGGGTGACAGTATCCCAGAAACGGCAAGTGTCCGGGCTGATCTCATCCGCCAGCACGATGGTGCCGTCCGACAAGCGCCCGAACTCCAGTTTAAAGTCGATCAAATCGATATTCAGATCCTTGAGGTATTCCCGCAGCGCGTCGTTGACCTTGAGCGCATAGGAGGACAGCAGCTCCATTTCTTCCTCGGTGGCCCAGCCCATGGCGGCGATGTGATACTGGTTGACCATCGGGTCGCCCAGCGCGTCGTCCTTATAGCAGAACTCCAGCACCGTTTTTTGGAGCACCACGCCCTCGGAAAGCCCCAGGCGTTTGGCCAGCGAGCCCGCCGCAACGTTGCGCACGATCACCTCCAGCGGTACGATGGTCACCCGTTTGACCAGGGTTTCGGTATCGGATAATTCCTCTAAAAAATGCGTAGGGATGCCCTTCTTCTCAAGCATCCTCATCAAATGGTTGGTCACGCGGTTGTTGATCGCGCCCTTACCGATAATTGTTCCTTTTTTTTGCCCGTTAAAGGCGGTGGCATCGTCCTTGTAGCGAACCAGCAGCACCTGCGGGTCATCGGTCGCAAATATCTTTTTGGCCTTGCCTTCGTAGAGCAATCCTTGCGTTACCATCGGAAACCATCTCCCCATCTTTCGGCCCGCCTGCGCATCGCATCGGACGCCGTTTGTTGAAACTATGTGGAAAACTGTCGCGGATACGTTTTTGCCGATTTTGCTGGGTTCTGTGTGGATATCGCCTCCTTATCCTAGGGTTTTTGTGGAAAACTACGTGGAAAAGTCTATCAGTCGATGGTCAGTGCGGCGTCCTTTTCCAGGACCTTGCGCTTCATTTCATCACGGGCGCGGCACAGGCGGGCGTAAAGCTCGTCGTCGTCCAGGGCAATGATCTGCGCGGCGAGAATCGCGGCGTTGGCGGCGCCGTCAATGGCGACGGTCGCAACGGGAAGCCCGGCGGGCATCTGCACGGTGGATAAAAGCGCGTCCATGCCGTCCAGGGTTGCGCTTTTCACCGGGATGCCGATCACCGGCAGCACAGTGCGCGCGGCCAGCGCGCCGGCCAGGTGCGCGGCTTTGCCTGCGGCGGCAATCAGCACGCCGAAGCCGTGATCCTTGGCTTCAAGGGCAAACCGGGCGGCCTCATCGGGTGTGCGGTGGGCGGAAAACACGTGCGCCTCAAAGGGAATGCCAAAGGTTTGCAGCTGCTCAAAGCAGGGTTTCAGTACGGGTAAATCGCTGTCGGAGCCCATGATGATCGCTACTTTTTTCATCCGTTCGCCCTTTCTGTTCCTCCGGTACCCCGGCGCTTTCATGGCTGCCCGAGGACTTATCTATTATAATGAAAGGCGTTATGCAAGTCAATATTGTGCCATGTGGCGCAAACGCCGCCATATATGACAAAAACGGTTCACAAGTGCCGTAGGATATGGTATACTGACAAAAATTGACCAACGCTATCCGTCCGCATTCCGTTAGAAACAGAAAAGGAACAAGACCATGAATAAAACACAGTCTCCTCTGCCTTCCGGTACGCGAATTCTGATCATCGTTTTGTGCGTGATCCTCGCCGCTTCGCTGGTGTTCAACGGCTTGCTGCTGTCGCAGACCAATACCCTGCGCAAGCAGCACAGCGACCTGAGCGCGGAGCTAGCCGTCGCCGTCCAGCAGGCGGACGATGCAAGCGCCCAGCTCGCCGACGCCCAAACCGCTGCGGCTGCGGCCCAGCAGGGGTATGATGAATCCCTCGCCGCGCTGCAAACCGAATTTGACACCTACAAAACCGACGCGGACACGGCATACCAGTCCCTTCAGGAAGAGTTCGCCGCGTACCAAACCAAAGCCGCCGCCGATCTGACGGATGCCAAAACTGCCGGAGAGGCGGGCGTGCAGGCCGCCAAAGACGAGGCCGCACAGGCCCTGACCGATTTGCAGGCCGCGTTTGACGCTTACAAGGCCGAAGCGGATACGGCGTATACGGCGCTGTCCACGGACTTTGAAACCTACAAAACCAATGCCGCGAACGTCCTGGCCGGGGCACAGGCCACGCGGGAAACCGCCGTGCAGGCCGCCAAAGATGAAGCCGCATTAACCCTGGCCGATTTGCAGGCCGCGTTTGATACCTACAAGGCCGACGCGGACGCCGCCTATACGGCCCTGTCGGCCGACTTTGACACCTACAAAACCGATGCTGAGACCGCCCTGGCCCAGGCGCAAACCGCAAACGCGACCGACGTGCAGGCCGCACAGGCCGAAGCCGCACAGGCTCTGGCCGCGCTGCAGACCGAGTTTGACGCCTACAAAGCCGACGCGGACGCCGCCTATGCGGCGCTGTCGACAGAGTTTGAAACCTACAAAACCAATGCCGCGAACGTCCTCGCCGGGGCGCAGGCCACCAGGGAAGCTGCCGTGCAGGCCGAAAAGGACGCGGCCGCAGAGTCTCTGGCCGCGTTACAGGCCGAGTTTGATGCCTACATGACCGATTCCCAGACCGCAATGACCGCGCTGACGGACGAGTTTACGGCCTTCAAGGAAAGCTCCGCAGCCGCCCTTGCCGACGCGGACGCCGCCGCACAGACAGCCAAGGACGAAGCCGCCCAAACCCTGGCCGCGCTGCAAGCCGAGTTTGATGCCTACAAGGCCGATGCGGACGCCGCCTATACGGCGATTTCCGCAGATTTTGAAACCTATCAAACCAACGCCGCGGCCGTCCTGGCCGGGGCGCAGGCCACCAGAGCCAACGCCGTGCAGGCCGAAAAGGACGCGGCCGCCCAGTCCCTGGCCGAATTGCAAGCCGCGTTTGACGCCTACAAGGCGGACGCCGACACAGCCTATTCGGCCATGGCGGACGAGTTTGCCGCCTATAGAGCCGACGTTCTTTCCGGCGCGGATTGGCAGGAAGCGCAGCAGCGGCTTTCGGACACGCAAATGGAGCTCGCCAGGCAGTCCATCCCCACGGATCAGCCCGGTACAGGCAACCACACCAGCGGAATGCTTTCGCAGGTGTACCGGGGCGATATCATCTACAGCAATTTATACGATACCGGCAATATCTACAAAGAGAACACCTCTGGCTTGGGCGACAGGCTGCTGCGCAATATCAGCTCCAGCGAGAAGGACCCCCTGTACAACATTCTGGGCGTTTACGGCGATTGGCTGTACTACCGCCACCGCGGCAACATCTTCCGCTACAACCAGGCCGAAAACTCCAACTATATGCTGATCCATTCCTATAAGCAGCTCCCCGTCAGCGGCATTCAGGCCGCAGGCGGCAACCTGTATTTCCTCGGTCTGGTCACCCCCGGCGAGCGGGCGGACAACCTGTGGAGCATGGAGCCGGACGGCGCGTTTCTAACCCGCGTCAAGGGCGTGCAGGCCCAGTCCATTGCCAGCGACGGCACCTATCTCTACATTGCAACCGTCTCCCCGCAGGCCCTGATCCGGCTGGATCCAGAGGACAACAGCCAGACCGTTCTGCTTGCCAATACCGACGTGAATTACCTGAACTATATCGCAGACGCGCTGTACTTCACCTCCGGCGGACAGGTGATGAAGCTCTCCCTGACCGGCACGGAACCCGTGCCCGTGGGCGGCGTATACGGCGCGTACCTCAACGGCATCGGCGACTGGCTGTACTACGTGAACACCGGCGATAACGATACCGTTTACCGCATCACAACCGACGGGCTGTACAACGAAAAGCTCTCGGACGTGGAAGACGCCGCCTATGTGAACATCGCGGGGGGCTGGGTATACTTTATCAAGCTGAAAATCCCCGGTGATCCAAGCTCCTTGAGCAAGGCCTACAAAATGCGGCTGGACGGCAGCGATCTGATGTTTTCCAAGCCCTGAGCCGCATCGTTTATCCGTTTCTCCGCGGCGCGCCTGTATGGGCGCGCCGTTTCGCTGCCGCCGGGTCTGCCCCGCTGTGTAGACTAAACCCCGGCGGTGTGTTAAAATTATTCCTGATCCATACACCGCTTTTTGCACAGCGCCGCCCGCGACACGAGGAGGGTTCCGATGCTTGAAACCATCATCATTCTTGACTGCGACCAGCTACTGTCGGGCCTGATCGCCCGTACGCTGCGCAGCCAGGATTTCTATTGCGAGCTGATGCCCCCGCAGACCCGGCTGGACGATCTGAAGGACCGCAACGTCAAGGGCGTGATTATTGCCGCCGAAAACGGCGGAACCGTTTGCGCGCTGGACGGCTCGCTTCTGCACGCGCAGTTCCCGGTGCTGGCGCTTGGCGCGGCGGCGGTAACCATCTGCGAGCTCATCGGCGGCTCGGCCCAGGCGCTGGGCGACGAGGCGGAAAACATCGTGCTCGGCCTGGCGGACAATCCCCTGTTTGACGGAATCACCGGCGGCGAGCGTGTGATAAAGAATTTATGCGATTTAACCCTGCCCATGGACGCCCAGACCATCGCAACCGCCACGGAGCGCTGCATCGGCTTTATGGTGCAGGGTAACGTATACGCCGTGCAATACACCATTGAGCGCAACGACCCGGATTCGCTGCACCTGCTGCACAATTTTGCCGAGAAGATCTGCGGCATGGAGCCGGTTTGGGACGCCAACTATATCATCCACGAGGCCGTGGAGGAAATCCGCCACAAGGCCGAGGGCGGGCGCGTGCTGTGCGCGGTATCCGGCGGGATTGATTCGGCCGTCTGCGCCAAGCTTGCGTACATGGCCGTTGGCGACAGGCTGACCTGCCTGTTTGTGGATACGGGCCTGTTCCGCCAGGGCGAGCCGGAGGAGGTCGCCGCGGCCTTCCGGGAGATTCCCGGCATACAGCTCACCTATTACGACGCCAAGGCGCTTTTCTTACGCGCGCTGGACGGCGTGCGCAAGGACTCCGAGAAGGAACGCATCACCGGATCGCTGCTCAAGCAGGTGTTTTACGACCAGCTGCGGGAGTATCCCGACGTGAAAACCATTGTGCTGGGCACCGATTATAACGATACCCTCTATGGCGTCGTCACCCCCGAAACGCCGCCCGTGGGCAGCGAAGGGGAGTATATTACCGTCGAACCCGTCCGCGCGCTGTTCAAGTCCGAGGTCAAGCGCCTGGGCGAACGCCTGTCCATGCCCAAATCCATTCTGGAGCGGCAGCCGTTCCCGGCCGCGGGCCTCGCCTCGCGCATCATGGGTACGGTCGACACCCGCAAGCTTGAGCTTTTGCGCAGCTGCAGCGCGATTTACAGGGAGGAAATCCTCCGCGCCGGGCAGGACAAGCGCCTGTGGCAGTTTTACGCAGCGCTTTCGGACAACCCCGACGTCCGCCAGGGCTATGTGGTTATTCTGCGGGCCTGCCAGGCGGGCGACGGCGAAGCCTACGCCGCCAGGCTGCCGTACGATTTGCTGGAGCGCGTGACCCAGCGCATCCTCACCGGGGTCCCGCAGGTGAAACGCGTGGTGTACGATTTAACGCCGAGCTACCATTACAGCTTCCTGGAATAACCCGCACAAAACACAATCCGCGCAGGAGAATACAATATGCTTCACTTCACCAAGATGCACGGCATCGGAAACGACTACATTTATATCAACGGCTTTGAGGAGACCCTGCCCGCCGATCTGCCCGCGCTTGCGCGCAGGATGAGCCCGCGCCACACCTCCGTGGGCAGCGACGGGCTGATCCTCATCCTCCCGTCGGACACGGCGGACGTGCGGATGCGCATGTTCAACCCCGACGGCTCCGAGGCCGAGATGTGCGGCAACGGCATCCGCTGCGTGGCGGCTTACAGCTACGATCGCGGCCTGTGCCCCCGCACGCAGATGACCATTGAAACCCGCGCGGGCATCAAGAACGCGACCGTCCTGCTGGACGATCTGGGCCGCAGCCTGGCCGTGCGGGTCGATATGGGCGCTCCCGTCACCGCCGGAGACAGGATTCCCAGCCGGTTTATATCAAACCCCGTCACCATGCAGCCGCTGACCGCGCTTGGGCAAACCTTTCCGGTAACGCTCGTCAACATGGGCAATCCCCATGCCGTCACCTTTGTGGAGGACGCCGCCGCCGCCCCGGTGCTGACCGCAGGGCCGGTGCTGGAGCACGATTCCGTATTTCCGGCGCGCGCCAACATTGAGTTTGTGCAGGTCAAGGACCGCAGCCACCTGATGATGCGCGTGTGGGAGCGCGGCGCGGGGGAAACCCACGCCTGCGGCACCGGCGCGTGCGCGGCGGCCGTCGCGGCTGTGCTCAACAATCTGGCCGAGCGCAGCGTGACCGTGCATCTGCTGGACGGCGACCTGGACATCGTCTGGGACACGGACTCTAACCATGTGCACATGACCGGCCCCATCGCCTATGTGTATGAGGGCATTTGGTCTGAAAATGAATAGCAACGGAGGAAAAGCACGTTGAACGTCAATCCGAATTTTGAAAAGCTCCCCGGTAGTTACCTGTTTGCCGAAATCGCCCGCAGGGTGAAGGCGTTTCAGGCGGAAACCCCCGAAGCGAACCTGATTAAGCTGGGCATCGGCGACGTGACCCGCCCCCTGGCTCCCGCCGTGGTGGAGGCCATGAAGCAGGCCGCCGACGAGCTGTTGTCCATCGACACCATGCGCGGCTACGGCCCGGATTTCGGGTATGATTTTCTGGTCGACGCCATCATCGCCCACGATTACGCGGCGCGCGGCGTGACCCTCGAATTTGACGAGGTCTTTGTCTCCGACGGCGCGAAAACCGATTCGTCCTCCATTCAGGAGCTGTTTGCGGCGGATGCGAAAATCGCCGTGACCGATCCGGTCTACCCCGTGTATGTCGACTCCAACGCCATGGCCGGGCGCCTGGGCACGTTCCAGGACGGCCGCTGGACCAACCTCGTATACCTGCCCTGCAACGCGGAAAACGGCTTTGTGCCCGTGCCCCCGGCAGAGCATGTGGACGTGATTTACCTGTGTTACCCCAACAACCCCACCGGCACCACGCTGACCAAGGAGCAGCTCAAGCCCTTTGTGGACTACGCCAAGGCACACGACGCCGTGATTGTTTACGACGCGGCCTACAAGGCCTTCATCCGCTCGGACGTTCCCCTTTCTATTTATGAGGTCGAAGGCGCAAAGGACGTTGCCATCGAGTGCAACTCGTTTTCCAAAACCGCCGGGTTTACCGGCGTGCGCTGCGCCTATTCGGTGATTCCCCACGCCGTGAAGGGCCGGGGCGGCGCCGGACAGCCGGTAGAGCTCAACGCCATGTGGAAACGCCGCATGGGCACGAAGTTCAACGGCGTCAGCTATCCCGTGCAGCGGGCGGCGGCGGCGGTGTTCAGCCCGGTCGGCTGGGCGCAGTGCCAGGAGACCATTGAATACTACCTGCGCAACGCGCACCTGATCCGCACCGCGCTGACGGCCATGGGCTATACCGTGTTCGGCGGGGTTGACGCGCCCTACGTGTGGCTGAAAACCCCGGCGGGCGACAGCTGGGCGTTCTTTGACGAGCTTTTGCACAGCGCGCACGTCGTGGGCACGCCGGGCGCCGGTTTCGGCCCCAGCGGCGAGGGCTATTTCCGCCTGACCGCATTCAACACACTGGAAAAAACGCAGGAAGCGCTCAACCGCATCAAGGAGCTGTAGAAACGTGGGCTGTCATCTGATCGCACTGGGCGGCACAGGCCAAAAGACGCTGGAAATGCTCGGCTATGCCTGCGCCTGCGATGCCCTGTACACGCTGGATGACGACATGCGCCGCCAGCCGCTTGATATCCTGTCCGTGCTCACGGTCGATACAACCCCGCAGGTGCCCGACGCCCTGACGCGCTACCAGGCGCTGCGGCAGGTGTTTGCCATCGGCGGCCAGCCGCGCGTGGGCTTTCATACGCAAATCGAGATCGATCATCTCGCCATCGTCCCGCAGGAGCGGCCGTCGGTACAGGCAAACGCTACGGAACGCGACCGCCTGCTTTTGGAAACGCTGTTTGCGTCCGATCTGGCGGTCCTCAACCTGCAGGAGGGCCTCAAAGGGCATGCCGATTTGGGCATGTTTTTCTTTGCCGACGCGCTCTCCCGCCTGTCCGAGCAGCTGGCACAGGGAGAGGCGCACCCGTTTTTCGACCGCATCCGCCAGGAGCTGGACGCCGGAGAGGACGTTAAAGTGCTGCTGGCAGGCTCGGTCTACGGCGGCACAGGCATGAGCGGCCTCCCAAGCATGGCCAGGTTCCTGCGGGGGCAGTTTTCCTCCGAGCGGCTCATTTTGGGCGCGGTGCTGACCCTGCCGCCGCACGATCCCCGCACGGGCGACGAGCTGAACGCCCGCGCCGCCGCCGCGCTGTACCACTACGGCCATACCGGCCTGATGCGCCACGCCCCGTACGACCGCACGGGGCTTTTGGACGCGGCCTACCTTGTGCGCCTGACGGGCAACCTCTACGCCGCCAGCTACGCCCGCGCCGCCGGAAGCACGCAGGACGATATGCGGCAGCTGGATTTTCTCTCGGCGCGCACCGCATCGCAGTTTTTTTCCACGCGGTTTCGCGGCGAGCTTGTGGATACGCTGGGGCTGTATCACATCCCGCGCCTGTCCCACCAGCCGTCCTGGCGCTGCTTTGACGACGACCGCGCGTACTTCCGCATCCGCTTCGGCGGGCTGATGCGCGCCGCCGCGCTGGAGCTTGTGGAATGCCGCCCGCAGATTGAGCAGAGCCTGCGGGGCCGACAGCGCCTGCCCCAGTATATGCAGCCGTACTTCCGCGCGGCCAAAAAGCACGCCGATCAGGACGACGGCACCCTTCTGGCGCTGTTTTTGGAGTTTCATACGTTTTTGCAGCAGTTTGTCCGCCGCATGGGCGAGATACAGCGTGTGCTGCCGCCGCCCGTGCCCGGCAGGGCCGAGGCGGACTGCTTTTTCATGCCGGACGCCCTGCAAACGCTAACGCACCTCGTGTCCGGCTCCGCCGAGCCTGCGGATCCCGCCGCGCTGCGCCGCCTGCGGGACGCGATGCCCGCGCTGGTATCCGGCGGCGCGGATACCACCTTCACCTGGAAGCATATGCTCGCAGCGGTCGCCAAGGGGCGCAGGCCGCAATCGGATACGCCAGCCGCAGGCTTTGCCGCCTATGCAGCAGCGCTGTTTTCCGCTGCCGCGCTGGGAACGGCGGGGCTGCCGCCGGCCGTGCTGCCGCCGCCGGACTCCTTCGGCTTTGATCCCAACCACCGCCTGGTCGTGCTGGCGCGCAGCCTGCCGCTGACGGACGCCGCGCCCTACTGCGACGCGCCGGATATCCTCGCCTGGGAAACGCGCCTGTCGGTGATGCTTTCGCTGCCCTATGCCCAGTCGGTACAGCGCCCGGAGGTCATCCGCTGGCGCGGGCTGATCGCGATGCTGCTCTTGTGGGACGGCTGGGAGCTGCGGCATACCCTGCCGGAGCTCGTCTGCGGCCCGCCGCCCGAAGGCGCGGCCACCCGCGCGGTGCTCGCCGCCATGCCCAAGGAGCGGCTCAACGCCGGAATGACGCTGTTCACCCTGCAAAAGGATGTCGACGGCGTGGTGTTCGAAGGCCCGCTGGGCTTGCTGTCGGAGCGCACGGCCCTGCTTTCGGCCGCCGATCCGCACAAGCTATACGGGCTGATTCCACCCTGCGTGCGCTGGTACGACAAGGATACCCAGACGTTTTCAGACCCCTGCCCCAGCCTGAACGAAACCGACCGCGCACGGCTGGTTCACCGGCTCAAATGTCTGCAGGCGCTTGTGGAGCGGGCGGAGCTGAAAAGCCCGCTGCTCGAATCCGGCGCGCTGTATGCTGCGGCGGACGCGTTTTTGGGCGATCTCCAAAACCGCCACAACTTCTGGCTGGAGCGCTTTGAGCGCGACGACCAGCACGCCATCCATGCGCTGTACATCCGCACCCTCGCGGTATTCGGCCCGCCCATCGAGGGGCTGGAACGGCAGGAGGAGGAGCTCTCCCTGCAGGACCTGAAGCAAAACCCGCTCATGAAGCGCCTGCTCGGCGAGCCGGAGGCCGCAAAGCGCGGCCTGAACGCAGCGGCGCTCTTTTCAAGCGAGCCGATGACCTCGTATTTCTACAAGGGCGTCCCTTTTGCCATGGACAGCCAGCGCTACCTGCTCACCCCCGCGAGCGCCGAAGGCGAAGAGGAGGTGCTTGCGCAGCTGGAGGCCGTGATCACCGGCATGTTCTCGCCCGCCTACCATACCCAGGCCGCCAAGAAAATGCTGGCCATCGCCAACCGCCTCACCAGCCGCCCCGGCGCCAGCAAAAAGGCCGTATCCCTGCTGCGCGCCTGGAGCGTAAAGCACTCCAAGATGGCCGCGGAGTAGCAGCATGGGCTGGTCGCCCGTGCTGTACAATACAGGATGCTATCCCATTTAAAGCACGCAAAGGACCGCGCATCGCGCGGCCCTTTGCGTAAGTAAGGGGCGTTGTTTTGGGCAGGATCAGAGGTGGGGTGAGCCCTTCTGCCGCGCCTCTATGGTTGATCGATATCGTCCGGGGTCAGAGTAACGGGCGTCACCAGGGTCGCGGCGGCGTTGTCGCTTGCGAGCAGCAGCTCCACCGTCAGCGTTTCGGGCAGGGCACTGATGCCGTAGAACACCGCGCTGATCGTATGCGCATCCATGCGGGTGACGCTCACGGGCAGCGCATGGTAGCCGTGATCGTCTTCTGCTGCGAGCTCATACCGGCAATCGCCGACAAGTTCAGCCTCGCCAGGCTTGGTATTCAGCCTTTGCATGACGGTATCCCAGTACGCCGCATCGGGCTCAGGGAACTGTGCGTCGGCTGCGGTGAGGATAATCTCGATAAGCAGCTGTCACATTCGCCTCCACCGCGACAGGCACGCCGAAGTAGTCGCCAGTGCCGGTCAGGCGTCTCCTTTGTGTATCGGCGCGCTCCACCGTAGCTGTCATCGCGCCGATGGTTTCCCATGCGGGGCTGTACTCATAATGATCCGTGCCGTCAAAGTACAGGTAAACGGCGTTGAGCCGGATGGGAATCTCCACGTTGAGCACCTCCGCCGCCATCAGCGGACGCTTGTACTCGCGTATCGTATATGCAATGCCATCCACCAGCTCATCTCGTCTGCTATCCGGCGCCCCCAGATTCATCCCCGCATCGGTGACGGTTCGTTCTTCTTCGATGGCCGTGTAGATCGCCACGCCTCCGGGCTCGCCGTTTTGCACGGCATCCAAGTACTGCCGCACCGCTTCGTTGTATTTCATTGCTTCCATGCCATCCGTGGTCTGGTTCACAACCCTGCTCATCAGTTTGAGCTGCTCCTGCGTCGGTTCGAAGGCCGCGAACCGCGAAGCCCTGTCCATCACATATTCAATGTGCAGCAGGCTGCTGTCAAAGGATATGGATGTGATATACGCGCCCACTGTATACTGCGCAACAGAGGGATCAAACAGATTCTCGCTGAGGCTCTCCTCTTCCGTTGGCTCGTATTCCCGGACGAGGGTGATGGGCTTCATCACCTCGGTGCCGGTTTGCCAGTTATGGAGCATCAGCAGGACGGACATCACATTGGGCAGGCTTCCGGTGCCTTCAAACGATGCGGAAAGCTGATATCTGTCCAGCCTGGTCGCGGTTTCCCTATGCAGAATGTTGCCATATGCGTCCTGCGCATAGAGCTCATATCGGTAGTCGCCAATGGGATCCGGGTCTAAAAGGCCCTCCACTCCCTGCATGATGCGCTGCCAGTAGGCGGCGTCCGGTGTGGCAAAGCCGGGAATTTCCGCCGTCAGGGTGACCTCGCAGCGCTCTGCGGATACCCTCGCCACCGCGGCAACCGAGACCCCTTCATAGGTTCCGTGCCCGGTCAGCCGAATCGTCTCGGCCGGCTCCGCTGCCGTCGCGGTATCACCGGAAGATGCGGTTTCCTCCGTGCGCGTGGCCATTGCCGTCATCATCCCCGCGTCACGGGGTACGCCGTTCATCGTGTATAAGTCCGTGCCGTCAAAGTACAGGTATTGCGGAATCCACCACAGCGGAATTTGCAGATCCAGCGTCTCGTCCGCAAGCTGCAGCGCGGTATATTCGCGGAACATTTGCTGGATATCGTCGTTGGTCTCGCCGCCTGCTTTATCCGCATGCCCCAGCTGCAGCCCGCTGCCCGTGTACATGCGGCCGTCCGCCCAAAGGGTGTGAGAAACCAGCCCAAACGGCGTTCCGTTTTCCATGGCGGCGGTAAGCTGCTGCAAAAGCGTATCCGGTGCGTCATCGAACAGGATCACCGCAGCGCTATGCTCCGTCTTCCACATGCGCGAAAGCTCATCCTCCGTAGGGGTGAACGGCTCCCGCCAGGTTCCGTTTTCAATGGTATAGGCTACCCTGAGCGTTTCGCCGTCGTAAGCTGTGCCGGTGATGTACGCATTGGCCGCGTCCGCCGGATCATCGCTTCCCGATGCCAGGGCGAACGTTTCCGTTTGCGGGGGCTGTGATGCGGATTCCGACAGACGGAGATCCTCGTTCCCCGACCCGCCAAACCAGTGCAGGCCCGCCGCCAGCGCGACGCCCGCCGCAACCACCAGAACCAGCGACGCCATGGCGGCGATGCCGGTGATGCTGCGTTTACGCCGGGGATGCTCCTCCTCGCGTATCGCCTGCCGGATACGCGCCCTGCGGGCACTGTTTGCGGTTAAAAAGGAAAGTCGGCTGTCCATTGCAGCGCGGATTTCCTGTGGATTATGCTTCATGTTGCCATGCCTCCCATTCGGTTTGCAGAAGTACCTGCGCCCTGTTGAGCCGGTTGTAGACCGTCGCCCGCGCGATGCCCAGGGTTTGGGCAATCTCCTCGCCTGTCAGATCCTGATAGTAGCGCAGCAGTACCACCTCGCGCAGCTTTGGCCGCAGCGCCATCACGGCGCGGGTCAGGGCGTCGTCTGTCGGGGTGAACGGTTCCTGCCCTTCCGGCAGCGCGGCCCCGCGATCGGTATGGCGGAACCAGGCGCTTTTGCGCAGGTCCTTGCAGGTATTGACGGCGATGCGCAGCAGCCAGGTTTTGTCTGTCGCCTCGCCCCGGAAGCAGTCGTAGCCTTTCCAGGCCTTCAGAAAGGTTTCCTGCACCGCGTCCTCGGCAAGGGCTGTATCGCGAAGGTAGGCGTAACACATGCGCAGCAGGCTTACTTCCCAGCGCGCCATCATTTCCTCCAGCCACAGATCGCGTTCGTCACCCAAGCGCTTCGCCGCCCTTTCACCTGTATTGACGAGCTTGCGTACCGAATTGTCTAATTTTGAAAGAAAAAGCCGCGCGAAGGCGGCTTTTTCACTGATTTTTCAAGTAGGAAGGCTTACGGCTGCACGATATCGTCCGGGGTGTTGCCGAACACCGCGCCCTGGTCGTCGGTCACGGTGCCGCCTTCGGCGTATACGCCGCCGCCGCTGCGGGCAGCGGTATTGCCGGTGATGCGGCCGCCCAGAATTTCCACGTCGCCCGAAACCGCGTACAGCGCGCCGCCCTGCTCGGCCTCGTTTTCAAACACCGTACGGCCGTACATATAGATATCGCCGTTTACGGTCAGCGCCGCGCCGCCGTACATGGCGGTGTTTTCACGAATCCTGCCGCTTTGGAGGATCACATCGCCGTCATTACCGTAAATCGCGCCGCCGCTGGTGACTGCCGTATTGCCGCGCAGGATGCCGCCGGAGACCGTCACCGTTCCCACGGCCAGGTACAGCGCGCCGCCGAACTGCGCATTGTTGTTTAAAACGCTGCCGCTTGAGAGCAGCACCTGTCCGCTGTCGCTGTACACCGCGCCGCCATAGGCCGCCTGGTTGCCGGAAAGCGTTCCGCCCGCGACGGTGACCACGCCCTCGTGGGAATACACCGCGCCGCCGCTTACCTGCGCCGTGTTGCCCGTGATGCTGCTGCCCTGCCCGATGATCAGCTCGGCAACCTGCGCGTACACACCGCCGCCGAACTGCGCGGTATTGTTCTGGATAACGCCGCCGGAAAGGGTGCCCGTGCCGCTGCCAAGGTACACCGTGCCGTAGGCCGCCGTGTTGCCCTCGATGGTCCCATCCGTCTGGCTGTAGGAACCGCTGTCGGCATACACCGCGCCGCCGGACGTTCCCGCGCTGTTGCCGGAGATCACAGTCGCGCCGCCGATTGCCACATTGCCGTACTGGGCGTACAGCGCGCCGCCGAACTCCGCGGCGTTATCGCTCACCGTAACGTCCGTCAGGGTGATGTCTCCATAGTGCGCGTACAGGCCGCCGCCGAATTTCTGGGCCAGGTTCTTTGCAAGCGCCCCGCCGGTCATGGTGATGCTGCCGTTGAGCGCATACACCGCGCCCGCCGCAGATGCCATATTGCCGTCCACAGCGCAGTTTTCCAAAACCACGCTGCCGTGCACGCAGATAGCAGCGCCGTAGTTGGCCTTGTTCCCCGTAAAGGCGCAGTTCACCAGCTTCAGGTCGCCCATCACAAACAGCGCGCCGCCTGAGCCCGTTTCGTACACATCCTTGGATGCCGTCAGCGCGCTGCCGTTGAGGAACACCAGGTTTTCCACAACCGTGAGGCCTTCCAGCGGCTCATCGGGGCTTGCGCCCTGCACGCAGAACATCTGCTTGCCGTTGCCGTCGATGGTGTAGCTATTGCCCTGCGCGCCCCGCAGGGTGACGGGCGTGGAGAACACGATCGTGTCCTGCCCCTCGCCAAATACGATGTCATTCGTAATGCGTATATCGGTCTTCTTGTGCATGGCCGCGAGCTTCAGGCCGATCCAGTCGGACACCTCTGCCGTATCCCCGGGTGTACCCATGAGGTCGGTCACAACGTTGACCAGCGTATTGCCCAGCTGTTCCAGCAGAGCGCCACCATCGGCCGCCGCGCCTCCGGCTGTGCCAAGCAGTAGCACGCATAAAAGCAGCGCCAACATTTTTCTTGGTTTCATATCAGGAATCTCCTTCCATTATAACGGCGAAATGTGATGTTACAGGCAATCGAAAACGAACCGTTTCTATACAGCGATCGTACCGTATTTTATGGTTTTTTTCAAGCGGAGTCTGTTGCAGGGGCGTAAAATCAACGTAAGAAACGCACGCGTATACCCTTTGCCGTCTATAGTGTTTCAGCCAGCGCGGCGGTGTCGATCACGGACGCGAAGGAGCCGTCCAGCGCGGCCATGAACGCGCCGTGCACCTCCTGCACGCCGATGCGCTGCCCCTTCCACTCCAGCGCCGTGGTGGTGCAGGCGTCGCCCAGCACGATCACCTCGTACCCCAGGGGCCTGGCGGCGCGCACCGTGGTATCGACGCACATATGGCTCATCATGCCGCAGACCACCAAGCGCTGCACCTTCAGCGCTTGCAGGGTTTCGTGCAGCGTTGTTTGCATAAAGCTGTCGGGAAAGTGTTTTTCAATAATCGTCTCGCCGTCCAGCGGCTGGATGAGAGGGTGAATCTGAGTGCCGTCGGTGCCGGGCCGGAAAAACGGCGCGCCTGCATCCAGGCTGCTATGCCGCACGTGCACTACGGGCAGCCCCGATTCGCGAAACAGGGTCAGGGCCTGCGCCGCGCGCGCGGCGCAGCGCTCCGGCTCGTACAGCGGGTATCGGCCGCCCGGAAAGTAATCCCTTTGGATATCGATGAGGAGCAGCGCTGTTTTCATTGCATTGTCCTGCCTTGCCGGTTCATTCCGCTGACAGCATACCACCGCCGCGCCCGTGGGGCAACCGTCACTTCTTTACTGCGCCGCGCCTGTGCGCAGGCGCTTTTGCCGCTCAACGGGCGTCATGCCGAAGTGCGCGCGGAACACGCGGTTGAACGTGCGCACGCTTTGAAACCCGCAGGCATAGGCAATGGCGGCCACCCCCGCCTCGCCCTGGCCCATGGCGGCGGCCACCTCGCGCAGGCGCACCAGGTTCAGGTACTCCTTAAAGCCCGTGCCCGTGATTTTCTTGAACTCGCGGGAGAAGCTCGACTCGCTCATCAGCGCGGCCTTGGCCATGCTTTTGAGGGTGATCTCCCCGGCGAAGTGCTTTTCGATATAGGAAATACTCTCGCGGATGGCATGCAGGTGGGGGCGGCTGTCCGCGCCGCCATCGGGGAACTCGCGCTTATGGTAGTAGCGGTGCAGGATGCCCTGGATTTCCAGAATGTACGCGTACAGGAAAAACGCGCTGGCCTGGCTTAGGTGCTCGTACTCGTCGAGCAGCTTTTTGAGCAGCGGCATCAGCCCCGCGTCCGGGTTTTTGGGATCGGGCCGGAAGATGCCGGAGCGCACGGGCGAATCCATCACCAGCGTGCCCGCCTTGCGCGCGGCGAAGGGATCGAATATCAGCACCAGCACGGAAAAATCGTCCGTCGGCTCGGTATAGCTATGAATCTCGCCGCCCGCGCAGATGAACACATCCCCCGCCGCAAGCCAGGCCGGCGCGCCGTTGCGCGTCACCGTAACGCCGCCGCGTAAGAGGAACACCGCCTCGAAATCGTAATGCCAGTGCGAGGCGAAGGTGCCGTTTTGCGTTTTCATTACGCTGATGGGCAGCCCCAGCGTGTTTTGGTAGGTTTTGTGCTCGTATTGCAAGGCCGCGCCTCCGTTGTGCAAATTTTGACCAGGATTGAAAATTGCTTGCCTTGTTATCAGGCGGCGGAAACACTATAATCATAGCGATTTCATTCGATTCCGTCAATTCCCGCTGTATTTTGAAATGTCCGCCATTCAAAAAACGGCTAGCTGAAAAGAGGTTGCAACACCATGGACTATATCGCCGAACCGTTCAAAATCAAGGCCGTGGAGCCCCTGAAAGTCCTCACCAGAAGCGAGAGGGAGCAGAAAATCAAGGCTGCGGGCTATAACCTGTTCTCCGTCCGGGCCGAGGACGTGTACATCGACCTGATGACCGATTCGGGTACCGGCGCCATGAGCCAGCACCAGTGGGCGGCCATCATGACCGGGGACGAGGCCTACGCGGGCGCGCAGAGCTATTACCGCCTGATGGACGCCTGTCAGGAAATTTTCGGCTATGCGTATTTCCAGCCCGTGCACCAGGGCCGCGCCGCCGAAAAGGTGTTCATGCCCATCATGCTTGCCGATGGCAAGGTCGCCGTCAGCAATACGTTTTTCGATACCACCCGCGCCCATGTGGAGCTTGCGGGCGCAACCGCGCTCGACTGCGCCGTGCCAGAGGCCGCCGATACCGATAGCTTTTACCCCTTCAAGGGCAATATGGATCTTGAGCTGCTCGAAAAAGCCATCGCCCAGTACGGCGCGGACCGCATCGGCATGATTGTGATGACCGTCACCAACAATTCGGCGGGCGGCCAGCCCGTATCCATGCAGAACATCCGCCAGACCGCCGCCGTGGCAAAGAAACACCATATCCCCTTCGTGATCGACGCCGCCCGCTACGCCGAAAACGCGTACTTCATCCAGACCCGCGAGCCGGGCTACGCAGACAAGTCCATCATCGCCATCGCGCGGGAGATGTTCTCCTGCGCCGACGCGTTTTTGATGTCCGCCAAGAAGGACGGCATCGTCAACATGGGCGGGCTGATCGGCGTCAAGGAGGACGAGCTCCTGATCCGCGCCGTGAAAGAGCGCGTGATTCCCTACGAGGGCTTTATCACCTACGGCGGCCTGGCGGGCCGCGATCTGGATGCCCTGGCCGTCGGCCTTCTGGAAGCCACCGACGAAAGCTACCTGCGCTACCGCATCGGCCAGGCCGAGTACCTGGGCGAAACCCTCCGCGCAGCAGGCGTGCCCATTCAGTACCCAACCGGCGGGCATGCCGTGTTTGTCGACGCGGGCAAAATGCTTCCGCACATTCCCTACGACCAGTTCCCCGGCCACGCCCTGGCCGTCGCCCTCTACGAGGAGGCGGGCATCCGCTCCTGCGAGATCGGCTCCTATATGCTCGGCCGCGACCCCAAAACCGGCGAGCAGCTCAAGTCCATGTTCGAGTTCACCCGCCTGGCCATCCCCCGCCGCGTGTACACCCAGGCCCACCTCGATGTCGTCGCCCGCGCCCTCATCGCCATCAACGCCCGCCGCGATACTCTCCCCGGCTACACAATCACCGACGAACCTCCGGTGCTCCGGCACTTCACGGCGAAGCTCGAACCGATACGGTAGGGATGGGGACGTCTTACTTTTCTTTTAGAAAAAAGAAAAGTAAGCAAAAGAAAACCATATAGGGTATATATAAAGCCGCGCAATGCGCGGCTTCTATTATCTATAATCCTATTGCTATCTTTCACTCTTTTGCTGCATCTCTAGCATTAAACAATAATTAACTAGTTCGTGTAAATTTTGGTTTTTAATAGGCAAAAGCATTCTATAAAACTCTTCAATCTGTTCACGATCCGTTTGTCTGTTAGGTGTTTTATACTTTGGATCTGTTGGAAACAATTTTATGTATTCACGCTTCTTATCATCATCCGAACGAGACTTAAACGGCATCCCTGCTTTTGTCAATATTACCTCTAACTTAGGATCACAGTATATTGGATGTAGGTGTGGATAAAACCATCTTTCTTTAAACATGATACCGTTCTTATACTCATCACACATTGGCTGTTGACACTCATCGATGTCCATCCAAGTAAAAATTTTGAAATCGGTATCAAGTTTCCCTTTCTTAGGGCACGCAATACCGCTATATTTTTCATATAAATCCTGTGCAGTTCTATAGTGTCGCCGCTTAAAGAACCGTTCCAAACTTTCAATTTGAATAGAACTGTCATTGTCGCTATCTACCTCAATTGGTAGTCGCAGATTTGCTCTAATATACCGACATATCTGCATTTCGCTTTTCCCATGACAAATAATTATTGCACGAGTATGCTTAAGTGCCCCTTTCATTTTTCATCACCTTTCACGTTGTGAGAGGTCATTTCACTAAAATCCACCTCCATAGTATTTGGAATTCCGCCGTAAAGACCACTAAGATATCGTTTGCGAAGATTCAGATTTGGGTGCATGCGCAACTCAAAATCACGAATAGGAATCAGTTCCTTGTTCGCCTCCGCATCCACATGGAAAATATACACACTATCTTTTGCCAAACTAGATTCCAAGAATTGTGTATTGTGCGTTGTAATTATCATTTGCCCGGTAATATAGGGATATAGGCTTTCTAGTACTGCCTCAATCATTAAGTCATGGATGCCGCTGTCCATTTCATCGATTACAACTACCCCTTTATTCAGTCCTTGAATGAAATACGGCAGTAGTTCGATCAGCTTCACAGTCCCTGTGGATTCCTTGGAATACTCAATATCTCGGAGCTCTCCAAAAATCAATTTTCGGAAGAAGAGTTTATATCTTATTTGATTGTTTTCTTTTTCCCTTTCATAATAAACTTGCTTAATGTCGCTATATAAGCTTGTAAAGAACTCATTTAGCATGTTTTCAGTTTTTATTATCTCTACCTCATCATTAATTGCGACGCTCCCTTCTTCTATATTTCTTAGTAGACGATTTCCTCCAACGTACAAAACACTACGATTCTCGCGACGACTTTCCCGTGTCTCAATTGAAGTTGAGTATAGAAAATCCATAAAGATATCAAGGTTTCTTGCGATTCTTTTCTCAATATAACCTTTTGCTTTTTCTCTTGCATCAAATAAAAGCAACGCTAATAAAGTATGTTTTCCCCAGTACTCTTCCAACATTTTTTTGAAGCTTTGTCGGTATTCTACATCTGGAAATACGTTGTTGTTCAATATGATATTTTCCGGCGATATATCAAAAAACACTGCTTTATTCTTTTTATAGACATATTCTAGTTTTTCATGAACAACTTCAGTTTCGTTTGTTTCGAGAAGGTATACACCTGCATATCCTTTTAACCTAAATCCAAATTCTAGCCTCATGTTTCCACTTGAATTTATCGTCTTTGCGTTTTTTATTATGTTTTCAAGAGTTCTATAACGCATTATTTGGTTATATATTTCCTCTTTATCTTCATTTGATATTGTTTTCGGAAACGAAGCGAGAATTTTGTCTGCTTCTTCAATAGCATATTTAGTCTCCAGAGTATCGCGAAGCGTAAGGAATGAAGACGCAAGATTAGTTTTACCTATTCCGTTCTCACCGTATATCATGATTAATTTGCGTGGAATATCACGAGTTTTCGTAAAGTCAACTCTAATATTAACTAGTGATTTGTAGTTTTTCAAACTGAGATATCTAAACATTGCAAACCCTTCTTCTTGATCTAGTTTATGTTTATATATTATCACATAATATTAGATTATACAACCGATATTTCAATGTTTTATATAATTTTGTTACATAATGTGTCTTTTATTTATAATATCCGAATCTATACATTTATTCATTTGCTCTATTAGTCAGATGCTCGAATATTCCATTCCATAAACGTTGGTGAGAAAAGCTCTTAGTGCTTAGTTATATATGTAAAAAGACCTCTTCGCTTTCAGAATCACAAAGAGGTTCTTCTCTTTATTATATTGAGAAACGCCACACAAGGCACGGTCATCTTGACCGTGCAATCTTTCAAATATCGACTTTATTCCCCCAACGGCAGTGAAACAATCGCCTGTTCCGGGGTTTCGCCATTCATGAGCTTGAGGAGGGCGTTTGCGGCGGCGACGGCCATGTCCGGGATGGGTTCGCGGATGGCAAGGTAGGGGAGCAGGCCGTAGCGGTGCAGGCGGTGCTCGCCAAAGCCAAGCACCTCGACGGTTTCCTGGGGGATGCCCTGGCCGCGCAGCACCGTGAGCGCGCCGATGGTGAGCCTCGTGGAGGTGCAGAAAATGGCGTCGAAGGGGATGCCGTGATCAAACGCGCCCTGCATGGCGGAAATCGCCTCGGTGGTGCGCTGGGAATCGACCAGAAATTTGGGTCCCGGGGTGAGGCCCGCATCCTGCAGCGCCTTGCGGTAGCCCGCAATGCGCTCGCGGTGAGGGGAATATTCCTTTTCCTCCGATAGCAGGGCGATGCTCCTGCGGCCGCCTGCGGCGAGCCGGGCTACGGCCCTGCGCGCGCCCTCGAAGTTCTCGCATTCCACGATCACGCTGCAGTCCGGCGCGGTGCCCTGGGGGCGGCGGTCGAAATACACCAGCGGAAGCCCCTCAGGGTCCACGTCGCCGCCGTTTCGGTCGGGCACGTACACCAGGCCGCTGGCGCGCTGGGTTTTGAGCATGCCGATAAAGTGGCTGGCGAGGTCGGAGTCCTCATTGGTATTGAAAATGGAAACGGAATACCCGTTTGCATACAGCTCATGCTGGAGGGTGCGCACCATCAGGGCGTAGTTTTCATCCATAATATCGGGTACGATGATGCCGACAATGGGCATGGAGCGCTTGCGCATGCCCTGGGCAACCACGTCGGGCACGTATTTCAGCCGCTCCATCACCTCGCGGACGCGCTGCTCCGTTTCGGGGGAGAAGCGGCCGCTTTTGTGGATGACGCGCGAAACCGTGGCGGTGGACACGCCCGAAAGGCGCGATACCTCACGCATGGACACCCGGTGGTCCTTCGCCATTCGCCGATCATCCCCGTTTTTCATTGTACTTTTGTAAGCGCCACGTCGCGGTACCAGATATACGGTTCTCCGTCGTGCAGGCGTTCCTTGCGCACCGTGAGGCGCAGGGTATCGCCCTGGCGGCTAAACCACATCCGGGTCTTGAAGCAGGTCTGGTAAAACCAGGTGTCCACAATCAGGCTATCCTTTTCAAACACCGCCGTGGAGCACTCGTGCTGGAAGCTTGGCATCGGGCAGTAGGTTTCGCGGGGCGCGCGTTTGCCGTCCAGCCGGGCCACCAGCGTGGTTCTGCTGTCCATAGTCAGCTCGACCGCCTTTTCGCCTACGCGAATGGAAAGCTGTTTGGTAAATTCGTCATCCGTATCATAAAAATCCCGGTTGACGTTGGTGTTGGCAAAGGGCACCAGCTCCGGATAGACATGGAAGTTTCCGCTGCTGACAGTATACAGCCCGTCCCACCCTTTTGCAAACCCGTGTACGGGCGCGGACGCCCCATCGGGCAGGTGGCGGGAGGCCGCGTAGCTGCGCAGCGAGGCCAGGGCGTCGGGGTCCTCTGGCAGGGTCGCTGGAAGCTGCTTGCCCAGCAGGTATTTTACCATCACGGCGTCGTACGCGTCGGTATCGTGCGGCTCGCTGGCGGCCTGCTGAATGGAAAACGCCAGGTCCAGCGGGCGGCTCATGACGCTGTCCTGCCCGTGGCCGCCGCAGAACTTGAACACGCCGGGCTGCCTGTGCATCCACATCTGGTAGCCGTAGCCGCCGGCCTCGTTATCGATCTGCTTTTTGGTCGCCTCGCGCACGAATGCTTCATCCAGCACCTGCTTGTCGCCCCAGCGGCCGTTTTGCAAAAACAGTAGTCCGAGCCGCAGGTTGTTTTCCGTGCTGGCCGCCACGCCGGGGGCGACGTGCAGGCCGTTTTTAAACGTCATCCACGAAAGCTGCTGCGTGTTGATGCCGATGGGCTTGAAAATGCGCTCGTCGGCGTAATCGTACACCGATTTCCCGGTTGCGCGGCGCACGACCTCGGACAGCATGCACGAGCCCGTGGTGTTGTACTTGAATACGCTGCCAGGCTCCAGATCCACATCCGTGGTCAGGTAATTGCGCACCATATCCGCGCCGGGCATGGCGTGCACGCTCATGCCGTTGGTCATGCTGAGCACATGCTTGAGCCTGAGTTTGGCCATGTTGCCGCTATCGGCAACGCCCAGCGCCTTCATATCGTCCCTGAACAGGTCGGCAACGCGGTCCTCCACGGACACAAGCCCGTCGGTCACGGCCGCGCCGACGGCCGCCATGGCGTAGGATTTGCCAAACGAATGGCAGATGTGCCGGGTCTCGCGTGTAAACGGCGACCACCAGCACTCCAGCACCACCTTGCCGTGCCGGGCGATCATCAGCCCGTGGGGCTCGGTGCCGCAGGCCTCCAGCTCCTTGAGCATGGAAAGCAGGTCGCGGCTGGACAGGCCAACGCTTTCGGGCGTTGCGCGCAGTAATTCATTCATGGTCATTCATCCTTTCCCGGTTATATGGTCTTGCGCCGTCTAAGCCAGACCGCAAAGCCAACGCCTGCCAAAAGCGGCAGCGCGAACAGATTGAACATGGTGTGGTACCCCTGCTTTGCGGCGACGATGCCGCCCAGCACCGGGGTGAGCGCCTGGCCGATATCCGCGCCCAGGTAATAGGTGCTTGAGGCCGCGCCCCGGCGCTCCACCGGCACGGCGCGCATGCTGCTCGCCTGCAGGGTGGGTTGCACCGCGCCAAGGCCGAACGCCTTGAGCATCGCGGCCAGGGTAAACAGCACCACCGCGTTGCCGGGCGTTGCAAACCCAAGCAGGATAAACGCCGCGGCCATCAGCCCAAGGCCCGCAAAGATCACCGGCACGGCGTGGCGGTCGGCCAGCCTGCCGCTCAAAAGCCGGGACGCGAACAGCGCCGACGCGCCAATGGTAAAATACCACCCGACGTTGCCCAGGGAGAGCTCCTGCCCGAACAGCGCGATAAAGCTGTTCTCCAGTCCCGTCGCGCCCGATACCACGATGGCCAGAATGCCGAACGGCAGCGCCTCGCGGGAGAAGAAATCCGTCACCGCAAGCCTGCGGGCAGGCCGCGCGGGCCGTTTGGGCTGCGCGGGGATAATGAACAGCGCAAGCCCCATCGCCACAAGCGACAGCGCCGCCGCGCTTAAGAGCGTAGCCGGAAACCCGAAGCGCTCGCCAAGGCCGATGCCAAGCGTGGGCGCGAACGCCGCCGTGATGGTTTGCCCCACGGCAAAATACGCAAGCCCCTGGGCCATTTTGTCCTCCGGTACCGAGCCTGCAACCAGCGCCATGGTAACGGTTGTCGCGATGGAGAAAAACAGGCCGTGCATGATGCGGAACAATAACAGCAGGGGAATGGATTGCGTCAGCCCGCAGCCCGCCATGGCGATGCCGATGCCAAGCATGGCGACGACCAGGAGCATTTTGCGGTTGAGCTTATCGGACAGGATGCCGCTGAACGGGCGGATGCACAGCGACGCGATCGAAAGCGACCCCACCACCGTGCCCGCGACCGCCGTTGTGGCCCCAAACCCGGTCACGTACAGGGAAACGGTTGTGGCAACCATGGCAAAGCTTGCCGAAACAATCATGTTTATGAGGAAAAGCGAAAGATAGGCGCGGTTTAGCAGCCGCTGCGGCCCGGCGGGAGCGTTCATTCAGGCGTTAACTCCCTTCCCGTCGAGGCAAACCGCGTTTTCCAGCGTTGGCCAGCCCCGCAGGGGGCGCGTGGGGTAGCACAGGCTTACGCCCTGCAGTGTGAAGGTAAAGCGGTACAGGTATTCGCCCTGGGCCGCCAGGCTTTTGGCCGCGATTTCCAGCGTGGCATCGTCGCGCCAGACCGACGTAAAGTGGCAGATTTCACTGTCCAGGCAGAATACGCCGTTATCCACCGTGCGTTCCGGCTGCACCAGCAGGTGCCGGGGCGAGGCGATCCAGCGGCCGTTCAGCCCGCAGGACAGGGTTTGGCTGCCTTTGCTGTCTTTGAGCGTCAGACGGATGGTATCGTCCTCCCGCGCAAAGCTCAGCTCCATCTGCGGATTTGCAAACAGGTAGCGCCTTTCAAACCAGCGATCCTCCTGCGGCGAGGCGGGCTTGCCGCCCCTGGGCGCGAGCGACAGCCTATGCCCGTAGGTCAGCAGTTGGCGGTATACGTTATTGTCCTCAGGCAAGGGCTCTGCCGACAGCGCCTTGACAATATGCTGTTCAAACGCCTCCAGCGCGAAGGCCGAGTTTGGCATATCCGACAGGATAACCGCCGCCAGCTCCTCCTTGGGCAGCACGATGCCGTACTGGCCGAAACCGCCGTCCAGCCGGTAGCCGCCAAAGGCGTTGCGCCAGAGCTGCCAGCCGTACCCGGCGGCGTTGCCGGGCATGCCGGTTTTGGTATGCTCACGCACGCACTCGCGCAAAATGGCAGGGTCCAGCAACTGCCGCCCCATCCAGTTGCCCTCGTTTAGGAACAGCGCCGTGTATTTCATCAGCGTGACGGCCGAAAGCGCCATCACCACGGGGTTATAGCCGCCGCGGCTGTCGGTGGGCGCATAAATGGGCGCCTGCATGGGCCCGGCAAAGTGCCGCTGCTGATAGCCTTCAAAGGGCTCGCCCACCGCGCGCTCCACCGCGGCGGTGATCACGCTTGGAATGGTGTTGTTGTAGCGGAAGGTTTTGCCCGGCTCCTCCACAGGCGGCGCGGTGAAAAACAGGCGCGTGAGGTCCGCGTCCAGGTCTTTGAGGATAGCCAGAAACGGGTCCTCCTCCTGGCCGGAGCGCATGGTGAGCAGATCATCGACGGTCATGCCATCAAAGCGGGTATCGCCGTCCAGCACATTGCGGAAGTAATCGGCCACACTGTCGGTGGGCTTGAGCTTCCCGTCCTGTATGGCGCGGCAGGCGCTGAGCGCCAGGATGGTTTTCCCCGCCGAAAACACGCGGTGCGGCGTGGACAGGGTATAGGGCGCGGCGGCGGCGGCAAAGCAGAGCTTATTCTTGCGCAGGAGCAAAAACGCATGCAGGCGGTACTTGCTCTGTTCCAGCGCCTGCAAAAACCGCAGCACCGCAACCGAGGGGATGCCGACCGCCTCCGGCTGTGCAGCCGCAAACGGCAGCCCGTTTTGTATTTCCAAAGGATCCTTCATGGCAATCCCCTTTCAAGCGTTTTGTTCCCAATCAGCCCTTCACGCCGCCGATGACGATGCCCTTGACAAAGCCGCGCTGCAGGAAGGGATAGATAATCATGATCGGAATCAGCGCAATCACGGCGATCGCCATGCGAATGCCAACGCTTGGCACGGTCACCCCGGCCGTCAGCGCGGAGTTGGCCGCGTTGTTGGCAATAAAGTCGGCGCTGGCGATCAGGCGGTTTAACAGGTTTTGAATCGTGTAGTAGTCTGTGCGCTTCACCAGGTAGTACAGGCCGTTGATCCAGTCGTTCCAGTACGCAAGCCCGCTGAGGAGCGCGATGGTCGAAAGAATCGGGGTCGACAGGGGAAGAACGATCCGCACCAGGGTGCGGGTTTCTCCGGCGCCGTCAATGCGCGCGGCCTCCAGCACCTCGTCGGGGATGTTGGTGGAGAAGAACGTGCGCATGACGATCACGCCGAAGCCGTTCATTAAAAGGTTGGGCAGGATCAGCGCCCAGAAGGTGTCCTTGATGTGAAAAACCTGTACCCACATCAGGTAGCTGGGGATCATGCCGCCGTTGAACAGCAGGGTAAAGAAAACCATGAAGGAAAAGAAGTTGCGGCCCGGAAGGCCCTTGCGCGACAGGGGATAGGCCATCAGCGTCGTGATGGTCAGGTTGGAAAGCGTACCCACCGTGGTCGCAAGAATCGTCATTTTATACGCCGTCAGAATTTGCGAACGGCTGTACCACAGATATTTGTAGGACTCCAGGCTCAGCTCCCGCGGCCAGAACGAATAGCCGTTTTGCAGAAGCGATTGCTCCGAGGCAAGCGAGCTGGTCACAAGCAGCAAAAGCGGCAGCACGCAGACCACCGATAGGATGATCAGCACGATGTTTGCCAGCCTGGAAAAGCCTTTTCCGTATAAATCCATCGTAACTCCTCCCGCCTAAAACAGCGCCTGGTCTTTTTCCAGGGCGCGCACGGCATAGTTGGTGCCCAGCACCAGCAAGAAGCCCAGCACCGACTGGATGAACCCGGCCGCCGACGCGCGTCCCACGTCGTTGGTCTCCAAAAGGCCGCGGTACACATAGGTGTCGATGGTGCTTGTCGCATCGTACAAAAGCCCCGTGTTCATGGGCACCTGGTAGAAAAGCCCGAAATCCGAATAGAAGATGCGCCCGATGGACAACAGCGTCAGCGTGATGATCACGGGCTTGATCAGCGGCAGGGTAATGCTGGTGATCTGCTTCCAGGTTCCCGCGCCGTCCACCGTGGCGGCCTCATAGTAGGCCTTGTCGATGCCGATGATGCTGGCAAAATAGATGATCGACGAATACCCGAAGGTTTTCCAAACCTGCACCGAGGTTAAAATAAACGGCCAGTACTTTGGATCTGTATAGAACTTCGCGGGCTCCATCCCCAGCGGAATCAGGATGGAGTTGTTGATCATCCCGTTGCTTTCCCCAAGCGCCGCATAGGTGATATAGCTCACGATAACATACGAAATTAAGTAGGGAATCAGAATCACGGTCTGGTACACCTGCTGTACCTTTTTGCGCTTGATTTCATTGAGCATGATCGCCACGAAAATGGCAAAAAGCGTGCCCAGAATAATAAACACCAGGTTGTAGCCCAGCGTATTGCGTATGATGGTCCACGCGTCGCCGGTTTTAAACAGGTAGGTAAAGTTCTTCACGCCGTTCCACGCGCTGCCCCAAATGCCCTGCACGTACTTGAACTTCTTGAAGGCAAGCTGCAGGCCGGTAAGTGGTATATAGTTGTTGATGATGATATAGGTCAGGCCCGGTATCATCATCACATACAGCGGAAAAAACCGTTTCAGCTTGCGTTTGATCCCTTTGAAAGCAGTTTGCATGCGCTTTCTCCTCTTGTGAGAAGTGACAGGGCGGCGCTCGTGTGGGGCGCCGCCCTGCAAGGTTCAGTGGTTACCCGTGGTTAGTTGGCCGCCCATGCGTCCAGCTGTGCCTGCTTGGCTGCGATGATATCGTCAATGCCGGCGGCGTCGAGCTCGTTAAGCAGCGACTGGTACAGCGCGTCGGTGTCGCCGATATTGAGCAGCAGCGCGATGACGTACTTGTCCACAATCGTCGAGCACGCGGAGGCCTCGTCGGACACGACGGAGGAATCAAACGCGAAGCCCAGCGCGGGGGATTTTTGGCAGGTCTCGTTGGAGGCCAGCCAGCTGTCGTACACGTCGGCGGCATCGGGCGCCCAGGGGTAGGTGATGCAGATGTTGGGCCAGAAGGTGCCCATGCCCGAGGGCCAGCCGGTGGTTACGGGATTGAGGTCGCCCGCGAAGGTGATGTTGCCTTCATCGGTCACCACATAGTGGACGCCTTCAATGCCGTTGCACACGAGGTTGGAGATCGAAGCATCGGTGAACAGGAGGTTGAGGAACTGGGTCGCGGCCACCTGATGCTCGCTGAGGGCGGGAATGCACCAGGTCATCCCGGCGACGTTGCTGGTGGTTGCCCAGGCGTCCTGGGTGATCTGCGCGGCATAGATGGGCTTGCCGATGTTCTTTTCCTGCACGCTCAAAGCCGTGGCTTCGTCGCTGTAGGAGACAAACGAGCCGAAGGACTGGCCGTTGGACAGGTAGGCCATGGAGCCGTCCTGGGCGTTGAGCGGATCCTTCATAAAGAAGCCTTCTTCACTCCAGATCTTGGCATACTCCAGCATGGATTTGAAGGTGTCGCTTTCATAGTAGTTGACAACCGTTGTGCTTTCGCCGTCTTCGCCAAGCATCAGCGCGCCCAGGGGGTCTGCCGTGCCCAGAAGGTCGGTGTCAAAGGTATCCAGGTATGCGCCGCCGTTGCCGTTGGCAATCATGGTCAGGTCGGGATAGGCGGCCTTGACCACCTTGAGGGCCTCGGTCAGCGTGTCGAAATCGGTGATGGCTTCGGGGTCGATGCCCACTTCGTCGGCAATTGCCTTGTCCATCACAAACATGAGCGCCGAGGAAAACGCGTTGACCTTGGGCGCGCCGTAGAGCACGCCGCCCACGCGGGCGCATTCAATGTATTCGCCCAGCGTATCCAGGATGCCCTGGCCGTATTGGGCGAACAGCTCATCCACCGGGGCAAGCGAGCCCTGGTCGGCGAGCATCGAAAGGCTGGTCATAAACGCCGCGTTGAACAGGTCAACGCTGCCGTCGTTGAGCATCAGGTTGATCTGCGTGGCCCAGGATGCGAAGTCGATGCAGACGAATTCGATCTGGAAGTCGTAGCCAAGCTCCGCAAGCCGCTCGTTAACGGCGTCCTGCACCAGATCGCGTTCCTCTGCGGCGTTCATTGCCAGCAGGTAGGCTACCTGGATGGTTTCCTTTTCTTCCGCGACGGCAAAGCTCATGCTGCTGACCAGCATAACCGCAAGCAGAAGAAGCGCGAGAATTTTCTTCATTGGTTGGTACCTCCTCATGTCATTCCAAGTGATTTGGGTAAACGATTACCCATCTTTGCGATCATTCTAGCATTCCACTTTTGGGCTGTCAATGCGCAAAATTTTACCTCGGCCTGCGCCAAACTTAACCAGGACATTCGGGATGTTTTTCATTCGTCGGCATCGCTATATGCCCGAATACAAGGGGTTTGAGCCATCCTTGCGGCCGCAGCAAAAATGGCCGCACGTACGCGGCCATATCGTTTTTTTATCCTGGCGTCCTCAGCCCTGGCAGGGCCGGCCGGATGCTTATGCTTCTTTCAGCCAGCGGATGAACGCCGTTTTGTCTTCCCGGTTAAGCCCGCAGCTTTCATAGAAGCGGAAGGTTCCCTCGTCCTTGTTGCCGGTGGTGAGGGAGGCCTTGTAACAGCCGGCGGCTCTGGCGACGTTCACGGCCTCGGCCATTAAAGCGGAGGCGATGCCCTGGCGGCGGTGGGTCTGTGTGGTGATGACGTTTTCGATAATCGCGTAGGGGCGGGCGCTGCGGGTGAGGTTTTGAATCACGACCACGGTCACGCTGGCGACGATTTTACCCTCTGCCTCTGCGAGCAGAATGTGATAATAAGGATTGGACAAAATCGAATGCCAAACGAATTCCGCCCGCTCGTCTTCGGGCGCGGGGTCGCCGCGGTGCAGTTCTTCGTACAGCTTCAAAAGAGCGGGCAAGTCTTCGGCGCGCGCTTTTTTGATTTGGATAGGGTTGGTCACAGTCTGGTTCATCTGGTGTCTCCCTTCCGAATAATGAATAAGTCCGTATGAATCTATGCACTGTGCGCAGTGCGGGGTCATAAATTGCGTTCCGGCCGTCTCGGAGCCGGGGTGTTTTGCTTGAGTATGATTTGCCTTGGCTGTTTTGTCAACCCTGAACCATAGCGCCGCTGATTCCATGCCAGTGTCGCCGCTGCCAAAAAAAAGCGGGAAGCCCTGTCGCTTCCCGCTTTGCATACCCGTTGCGTGCGCCTACTGCGCGGCCTTGATCTGGTTGATCAGCCCGCCCGCGAGGAGCATCGCCTGCTGGCGGGGGCTGAGCGCAAGCGCCGTGTTGACGGTGAACCCCTTGGTGACGTTTTTGACGGGAATCACGGAGACGCCCTCCGTAATCAGCTTGCGGACGTCGCTGAGCTCCAGCTCGTCGTCGATATCGAAACGGTCGTAATCCGTCTCGTTTTCGAAGGTCAGGGGCAGGATGCCGTTGTTGATCAGATTATCCTTGTGGATGCGCGCAAAGCTCTTGGCGATCACGCCGCGAATTTTAAGATACAGCGGAACCAGCGCCGCGTGCTCGCGGCTGGAGCCCTGCCCGTAGTTCTGCCCGGCGATCAAAAAGCCACCGCCCGCCGCCTTGGCGCGCGCGGGAAAGGTTTCGTCCACCGGGGTCAGGCAGTATTCCGAAAGCTTGGGGATGTTGGAGCGGAAGGGCAGAAGCTTGGAATCGCTGGGCATGATGTGGTCGGTGGTGATGTTGTCTTCCATTTTGAGGAGCGCCTTGCCCCTGAGGCTGTCTGCCAGGGCCTCGGCCTTGGGGAAGGGCTGGATGTTCGGGCCGCAGACGACCTCCACGTCGTTTCCGGCCTCGGCGGGGGGGATGATGAGGTTGTCGTTATACAGGAAGGTTTCCGGCATATCAACCGAAAGATCGGTCTCCAGCGTGCGCGGATCGGTCAGCACCCCGGCCAGGGCGCTGGCGGCGGCTGTTTCGCAGGACACCAGATAGATGCCCGCCGATTTGGTGCCGCTGCGGCCAAAGAAATTGCGGTTGTTGGTGCGTAAGCTTACCGCGCCCGTGCGCGGGCTCTGCCCCATGCCGATGCAGAATCCGCAGGCCGTTTCGTTGATACGCGCGCCCGCCTGAATCATATCATTGAGCGCGCCGTTTTTGGCCAGCATCCCCAGCACCTGGCGGGAGCCGGGCGCGATGATCAGGCTGACCTCCGGGTGGACGGTTTTGCCTTTTAAAATCTTCGCCACGCGCATCATATCCAAATAGCTGGAGTTGGTGCAGGAGCCGATGCAAACCTGGTCGACCTTGATGCTGCCGGTCGCTTCCACAGTCTGCACGTTATCGGGCATGTGGGGGAGCGCCACCAGCGG